>Ga0116179_1001020_pt1 | contig 21064 bp, 18 predicted proteins | sample AD_UKC071_MetaG_FD_89751 | JGI IMG/M metagenome (GOLD analysis project Ga0116179, IMG submission 89751) | Active sludge microbial communities of municipal wastewater-treating anaerobic digesters from USA - AD_UKC071_MetaG | ecosystem: Engineered > Bioreactor > Anaerobic > Digestate | place: USA...
ACGAGGCCTACGATGCAGACGAGGGGCGTGGGCAGTATTTTGGACTTCGACGTCTCGTTATATAGGCTGACGTTGCCCGAGACCACGGGGCAGGCCATCTCACGGCAAGCCGTCGCCATTCCGCGCACAGCCTCCTCCAACTCCCAAAACTGGTCCGGCTTTTCCGGCGAAGGGAAGTTAAGGCAATCGGTCATCCCCAACGGCACGGCTCCGCATACGACCAGAGCTCTCAGACCTTTGGCCACAGTCTCTGCCCCTCCTGAAAAGGGGTCGAGGTGGCATTTCCACGGGTCGCTCTCCATGACCAATGCCAAAAATCGGCCGTTTGGCTTTATGCGCAACAGCGTCACGGGCGAACCCGGGCCGACGATCGTGTTTATCTGCACCATGTGGTCGTATTGCTCGTATATCCACGACTTATCCGCCCAGTTGGGGTGAGAGAGCAGAGAAACGACTGCGTCTTCCCATCCCTTGGGAGGCTTTATCTGCTCGGCGCCGAAGCTCTGTCTGGCGTTCAAATCTTCGGGAGGCAAAGAGGGCCACGATATTTCGGGACACTCTCCTCCCAAGAGGGACGCGGGCACATCGGTGACCACGTTGCCTTTATATTTGAGGACGAACCTGTCGCCCGGCGTCGTCGCGCCTATCGATGCGCAGTTCAACCCCCACTTGGCGGCGACGCTCTCCACGAGCTCTATGTCTTTTTTCTGCACTATCAGGAGCATGCGCTCTTGTGACTCCGACAGCGCTATCTCCCAAGGGGCCATCCCCTCTTCTCGCAGGGGGACTCTGTCGAGCTCTATGACGACGCTGACGCCGCTCTTTGCGGCCACTTCGCTGGCGGAGGATGTGATACCGCCGGCCCCCATGTCCTGCATGCTGACGACCACGCCAAGCTCGACGAGCTCCAGGCAGCATTCGACCAACAGCTTCTCCGCGAAGGGGTCGCCGATCTGGACCTGCGGGCGGCTGCTTTTCGTCTCATCTGCCAGCTCCACGGATGCGAAAGCGGCGCCGCCGATGCCGTCTCTGCCCGTGGGGGATCCGATCAGGACCGCCACCTGTCCGGGTGCAGCCGTGGAGGACTTGATGACGCGGTCCAGCCGCACCAAGCCCAGACAGAAGGCGTTTACAAGGGGGTTTTCATCGTAGGAAGGGTCGTAGGCCGTCTTGCCTCCAACCGTAGGCACGCCCACGCAGTTGCCGTAATCGCCGACCCCCCTTATGATCCCGTCTGAGAGCCGCCTCGTGCTTCGTGCGCCCTCTCGGCCGAAGAACAGCCCGTCCATGGAGGCGGTGGGTCGTGCGCCCATCGCAAGTATGTCCCTGATTATTCCCCCTACGCCCGTGGCCGCCCCTTGATATGGCTCGACCGCGGATGGGTGGTTATGGCTTTCTACCTTGAAGGCTGCACCCCAACCGTCTCCCACGTCGACGATGCCGGCGTTCTCTCCGGGGCCTTGGACGACGCTCTTTCCCTCCTTTGGGAATAGGCGGAGGAGGCGGCGCGTCGATTTATAGCTGCAGTGCTCTGACCACATGACAGAAAACAAGTGCAGCTCGGTCTCGTTGGGCTCTCGCCCGAGCCCTTCTACGATGGCGTCGTATTCTTCATCTCGCAGTCCCAAGGTGCGATAGTTCAATGTGCACCCCCTCCTTTGATCCACTCGCTTATGGATTGCCACATGAGCGCGCCATCTACGGAGCCGAGGACGGGCTCGCTCGCCCTTTCGGGATGCGGGATCAGTCCGAGCACGTTGCCGCCCTCGTTCACCATGCCGGCTATGTTGTTGAGCGCTCCGTTCGGGTTCGCCTCGTCGGTCACCTCGCCGGCCGGCGTGGCATATCTGAATACCACCTGGCGCCTTTTTTCCATGGCATCCAGCTCATCTTTGTCCAGATAATACAGGCCTTCATGGTGAGCTATGGGGAAGCGCACCACCTGACCGGCCTTGTAGCGCAGCGTGAAAGGCGTATCGTCGCGCTCAACCCTGAGCGCGCAGGGCCTGCATATGAACGACAGCGTGCGGTTCGGCAGAAATGCGCCTCGCAGCATTTTGGCCTCCGTCAAGATCTGAAAGCCGTTGCATATGCCCAAGACCAGTCCTCCCGAAGAGGCGAAGCGCTTTACGCCCTTCATTATCGACGATCTGGCTGCCATGGCTCCGCATCGCAGGTAGTCGCCGTAGCTGAAGCCGCCGGGCAATATCACGAGGTCTGTCCCGGCGGGGAGGAATTCGCTCGCATGCCATACCATTTCAACGGATGCCCCGACCGTGACCTCGACGGCGTGAGCTACATCGGCATCGCAATTGCTACCGGGGAAGACGACTACAGCGACCTTCATTTCCCTTCTTCCTCCACCACCAGAGAATATTCCTCTATGAGGTCGTTGACCAGCAGATCGCTGCACATCGCCTCCGCTTGTCGGCGTGCGGCGCTTTCGTCGGCGGCTTCGAGGGTGATCCTCAGATATTTCCCCACGCGCACGTCCTGGACTTCGCCGTAGCCGAGATCGTGAAGCGATCGCAATATCGTCCTCCCCTGAGTGTCGAGGACTCCCTCTTTGAGGTAGATTAATAGGCTGGCTCTGTATCTCATGTCTATGCCTTCATTTCTTCGAGGCGGCGCCAGATCTCTTCGTAGGCCTCTAAGACGTTGCCCATGTCCTTGCGGAAGCGGTCCTTGTCCAAGCGGTCCCCGGAGGTGCGATCCCAAAGTCTGCACGTATCCGGCGATACCTCGTCGGCGATGACGAGGTTGCCGTCTCTGTCTTTGCCGAACTCCAACTTGAAATCTACCAGGAATATGTTCAGCTTTTCGAATAGCTCCGACAATGCCTTGTTCACGTCGAGGGCCAGTTTTTTCATTCGGCCGAGCTCCTCTTCTGTGGCCCATCCGAAGAGGAGCGCGTGATCCTCGAGCACAAGCGGATCGCCCAAGGCGTCGTTTTTGAGGTAAAATTCAACGAGAGGCCGTGGCAGCCGCATCCCCTCCTGGACGCCCAGCCGCTTGCATATGGAGCCCGTGGTGAGGTTTCGCACCACTACCTCCAACGGCACGATGGTGACCCTTTTGACCAGCTGGTTCAGCTCGTCCAGCCGGCGGATGAAATGGGTGGGAAAGCCCGAGGCATTCAAGTGCTCAAATATTTTGGAGCTTATGAGGTTATTGAGCCTTCCCTTTCCCGCCATGGTGGCTTTCTTCAATGCGTTGAAGGCGGTGAGCTCGTCTTTGTATTCCATTATGCACAGCGCAGGGTCATCCATAGCATAGAGCTTCTTGGCTTTCCCCTCGTAGAGAAGTTCCCCCTTCGTCATGGCCTTGCCTCCTTATGATCCTTCGGATATGCATACATTATTGCCAATGTGGGCATTCAGGTCAACGATGCGCCGGCACGATAATTTGTGGCGCCTAAGCGTTACAATAAATTATAGCGAGTCCATGATGTAAATTATCATTCGTCGGGGGGTTGAAGACCATCAAAACACCTTGGAGAAACCGATTGAAGGGTCTATTCTACGGCTGGAAACTGGTTATCGTGACCATCGTGATCCTCTTTGTAGCTTACGGCATCAGGGGCTCTTTTGGCCTCTTTATACGCCCTCTTTGTTCCGAGTTCTCTTCCTCGAGAGGAGCCTTTTCTTTTGCCTTCACTCTTAGCTTAATCACCTACGGCATATCTTCCCCGCTAATTGGCAGGCTCACGGACAAATTTTCGCCGCGCCTTTCCGTGTCGATCGGCGGAGCGCTCATCGGGCTTTCTATGTTTCTCCTTTCTACCGCCACTTCACTGCGCCAATTTTATATCTATTACGGCATCATATTCGGAATCGGCTTGAGCGGCATCTGGCCTTCATGTACCTCTACGATTAACAGATTTTTCGTAAGGAAGCGCGGTTTGGCCAACGGCATTGCTTCTTCGGGAATAAGCTTGGGTTACTTTATGACTTTAGGCGCCGCTTATAGTGTCGAGTTTTTGGGGTGGCGACAGACTTTCGTAGTCATGGGGTTTTTGAGTTTTTTGTGCGTTACTTTGCTCGGAGGCATCTTTATGCGAAGGGATCCCGAATCCATGGGCTTGCTTCCAGATGGGGAAGCGATAGCCTTAAATGCTCCGTTAAATGGGCGAAGTAGCGCCTTGCGTGGCCTGGCCCCGGTCGAAGCTATAAAAAAGGCTGAATTTTGGCTCGTGGCAGCTTTGTTTTCTTTCACGGTGGCGGCTACCTATATGTTAATAATTTACTTGGTACCCTTTGTGGAGGATATGGGTTTAGGAAGAAGAAGCGAAGCGGCGGCGGCCCTGAGCCTGCTCGGCCTCATCAGCATAGTAGGGAGGCTGGGCGGGGGCTGGCTTGCAGATAGGGTTGGGAAGCTCAAAGCCTTGACGGTTTCTTCGGTTACGGTCATGGTCTCTTTGGTTTCTTTGATATTCGTGCGGGACATCCGCGCTTTATATCTGATAATAGTGCTGTTCAGCTTCGGCTACGGCATATACCCGCCCCTTATCGGCCCGTTGGTGGCGGATTATTGTGGAAGGAAGAACCTTTCCACGATCTACGGCATGATCAATATCTTCATCGCTTTGGCTGAGGGCTTAGGACCGCTGTTCGCGGGAGTGGTCTATGATCTTACCAAGAGTTATTTCTTTACCTTTTTATCGGGAGTTTTTTTAGAGGCATTGGCGCTTGGAGTCATTTTTATTCTTCAAAGAAGGCCTAAGGCGGAGGGTTGGGATTAGAGGCTAAGCCAAAACCCTTTCACCTTCTTGTTCGACTTGTGGTTTTTGATACCAAATTTACAGTATTTTTAGATTTAGGCTTAAGTTGTAAAAATAATAATGGCAATTTTAATAGCTTTTATTCAGCTTGGCTATCTTTAAAAAAGCTATTCAACGATAAATCCGCTAAAAGCGGCATTCATTCTTCTTTAAAGGGCATATATTGAAAGAAGCGTTTCTCAAATTCTGGATAACCCTCTAAGGGAATATGTCTTATTCTCTCTCTTAATCTGCAAACTGCGTCCCAAGTCTTTTTGCCACCCAATAATATTCTTTTGCACCCTTCCCCGGCCCCGTTCCTTATAGGTATGGTGCGCTCTTCGAGCTCTGTTGGCATCATGCCGACGGCAGTGGCCGACTGCGGTGACAGGAAACTCCCGAAGGCGCCCGAAAGCAGGCATTCTTCCACATTTTGCCATTTCAGCCCCGCCCTTTCCAGGAGGATTTCAGAAGCGGCCCTGATCGCCGCCTTGGCGAGCTGAAGTTCGCGCACATCGTTTTGGGTCAAGCAGAGCCTTTTTTCTTCGCCCGATGCCAGAAATACGCGTCTCTCTCTGCCATCTCCTTCGATGCGCGACGCAATTGCCCGATACGGCACCGACTCGCGCGGGAGTATGCGGCCCGTGCCGTCGATGGCTCCGGCGCGAAGGAGTGCCGCTACTACATCGAGGAGGCCAGAACCGCACAATCCCTTAGGGATTGAGCCTCCTATTACGTCGATCTCGATGTCGCCTCCCGCAAATCGTGCCCTCCATATGGCCCCATCGGTGGCCCTCATGCCGCAGGAGATGCGCCCTCCTTCGAAGGCCGGGCCTGCGGCCGTGGACGTCACGAAAATCTTTCCATCGTGCACGAGTCCTATCTCGCCGTTCGTGCCGAGATCCATCACGAGGCGCCTCTTTCTATCGAAAGAGCTTTCTATCAGGTAGAGGAGCGCCAGCATGTCCGAGCCCACGAAGCTGGCTATCAATGGAAGAAACCGCACTCTGGCGTCGGGGGCGGCTGGGATGCCCAAGTCCCTCGCACGGTGCGCTTTTGAATCGCGCACAGCGGGTATGAAGGGCTTGCGGCTCAAATATATGGGGCGCAGGCCGAAGAAGAGGTGATGCATGCAGCTGTTGCCCACGAGCAGCAGGTCGTAGATGTTCTCCGGCGGTATGCCGGCGCTGCGGGCAGCCTCTTCGATGAGGGCGCTCACCCTCAGCCTGACCGCGGTCGTCATCGCCTCTAACGCTTTAGGGTCGTCTGTGGCGCGCGAGATTCGAGAGATTACGTCGGATCCGAACGAAGCTTGAGGGTTCATCCCAGAAGATACGCCCAATTCGTCACCTGTGGCGAGATCGAGGAGATAGCAGGCTATCGTCGTGGTTCCGATATCGCAAGCCACACCATATACGCTGCTTTCCTTTTGCTCGATCGCTATTATCTCCTCGCAGCATGATATGGCCGCGCAGGTGAGGGGTTTGCCAGGTTCCCATGCGCTCAAGATCGCCTTGAGCGCCTCCTCGCTTATTGCGGTTATGACTTTGCCCGAGGCGGAGGTTGCAGCCCGGCATAGCGATTCTGCCGCATCGGCCGCGCCGCCCAAATCCTTCCAATCCATGAGAAACTTCGCCTTCCATATGTCGCTGTTAACCTCGATGCGAGATGTATCTACTTGAGCTTTCGGCTTTTGCATCTCTTCAAAGAAATAATGTACGTTGACATCGCCAAGCGCTTTGGCGCGGCAAGCCAGACGCCAGCCGAGTTTCAATCCCTTTTGCCCGATGAGCTTCGTCTCGACTTCATCGGGAGGCGAGAGTTTTCCCTCGGCTTGGATCTGACATTTGCCGCAGCTGCCGTTTCCCCCGCAGGGGGCGTAGAGCGAAAAACCGGCTTCCCGTAGAGCCTCGAGCAGCGACGTCCCTTCCTTGGTGCGGATTTCGGAGTTGCTCCCCTCGCGGGCTGATATTATGCGGATCAGGACATCTCTTTCTCCGTCCAGCTTCTCGCACCTCCTAACTTTCGAATCAGTGTTAAACTAATTATTGCTCATCATCTTTCGCTTTGGCCATGCCGGATGGCTTTCGCCGAAGGGGGAGAAGACAGTGGCCTTTATTGCAATGGCAGTTAGCTACTTGATCGGAGCAATACCATGGAGCGCCATCGTAGCATATCTCTTCGCCGGAACAGATTTGCGAAGCGCCGGGACGCGCAACATAGGCGCTGCCAACGCCTGGATTTCTGCAGGGCCGGTAGCGGGCTGTCTTGCGGCGATCGGCGATTCCGCTAAGGGCGCGCTCGCTATCATTTTAGCTCAAGCCCTGGGGCTTTCCCAGCCGTGGTGGCCTCTGTGCGCCTGGTGCGCTATAGTTGGGCATTCTTGGTCCTGTTTTTTGGGATTCAGAGGTGGCATAGGAGCTGCGGCCACTGCAGGGGCTTTCCTATATCTTTTGCCCTTGGAAAGCGCCGCCGTCGGCCTGCTCGTCGCCACGTGGTGGCTCACTTTCGGCGGTGCATTTCTTTTGGGGTTGGCCTCTCTGTGGCCAATAGCGATCGTGGTGGCTTTATCCAGGGGGAGTTTGACACCGGGTGCGGCTTTCGGCGTTATGTGGCTTGCCGGCTGGGTATTTGTGAGGGGATTGGGCCACCTTAAATACGACATCAAAACTTTTGAGGCAGCCTTAGGGAGCGGCGAAGTGCGCCGCAAGCTTTACCGCTATTCGGGTTTGTTCTTTCCGTGCCTGGTCTATCCCATATTCGGCATGACCGCCTTGCGTTGGATCTTCTTCTTGGGAGCCGCCGCGGCTTGGGTTTTAGAGATATCTCGTCGGCGGTGGGTTCATCTAAACGATCTTCTCTGCGCTCTCTTCAGGCCCGTTGGTAGGAAGGGTGAGGTCCACGGCATTTCGAGCACCAGCTATTACTTTCTGGGTGGGGCGATTGCTGTCGCCTTTCCAGAGCCTTTCGGCCCTGTGGCGCTGGTCATGGCCACCTTGGCCGATGCGTGGGCGGCCCTGTGCGGACGTCGCTGGGGTAGGCATGTTTGGTTTAAAGGGAAGACCATTGAGGGGAGTGCATCGTGCCTCCTGGCCGCCTTTGCCTCCGGCCTCGTATATTCGGCCCTTTTGCCCCTTTTTCTCCCTTGGTATGTCATATTGGGCGGCGCTATAATGGTCGCACTCGGAGAGGCCCTCTTCGTCGGGGAGATCGACAATCTCTTTCTGGCCCCAGCGGCGGCCTTTACATTGTGGTATTATGGGAAATGGTTAGTTTATGGGATATAGAAGTTAAAGAGGGAGGCGTCTGAAGTGTCCACCATTGGATATCTCCAGGACGGTTTCGAATCTGTACAGTCGAGGATCCGCACGACCATAGAAACGCCCTTTTACGGCAACAACGTCGCGACGGTGGCGACGTTAAAGGAGGCTTGCTTTCTGGCTAAGGAAAGCCCTGGGAGCATAGAGCTCACCGGCATGCCTGTGTACGAGCCGGAGAAGCAGGGATTGCCGGAAGGGGCTAACGTGCTGCTCTTCAACGACGGAGCTGTGGTGGGGCGCTGCGCCGCCGCGCGCAGGATAGTGGGTGAGCCAGGCGTCAACATCGATGAATACGCTGCCAAACTGCGCGAGGCAGTTTACGGCACCCGCTTTCGCACGCTCTACCGCGCCGAGGCCGTGGTGGGATTGGACCCGGACTTCATGCTGAAGGCGCACCTTTTGGTCCCCGAAGGGCACGAGCACATCCTCTACAACTGGCTGCTCAACTTTCAATATATAAATGAGTGCTACAGCGAGATGTATACCAATTCCAGGCCCTACCCTGAGGGCGACATCTTCGTCTTCTCCGACCCGGATTGGCGCCATCCGGATCATCCCCTCGGCTTGGCCTTCTTCGACCCCCTACACAACTGTGCAGCGCTTTTGGGCTTGAGGTATTTCGGCGAACACAAGAAGGGGACGCTCACGTTGGCGTGGGGAGTCGCCGTCAGGAACGGATTTATCTCCTGCCACGGAGGGTTGAAGCGCTACAGCCTGCCCGGGGGCAAGAGCTTCGTCATGGCCGTGTTCGGGCTTTCGGGCTCGGGAAAATCCATACTTACCCATGCGAAGCACGACGGCAAGTACGATGTGACGATCTTGCACGACGATGCCGTCGTCGTTCACTGCGACGAAAAATATTCGGTAGCGTTGGAGCCCACCTATTTCGACAAGACCCAAGATTACCCCTTGGGCAGCGAAGCTAACAAGTTCATCATTACGCTGCAGAACAATGGCGTCACAAGAGATAAAGAGGGAAGGCTCTATCCCCTCACCGTAGATTTGAGAAACGGCAACGGCAGGGCGATAAAGTCGAGGTTGTGGTCGCCGAACAGGGTCGATCGTGTAGACGAGCCTATAAACGCCATCTTTTGGCTGATGAAAGACCCGACGATGCCGCCGGTCGTTAAGATAACGGAAGCTTCCCTGGGTTCAGCCATGGGAGCGATGCTCGCCACGAAGAGGACCACCGCCGAGAGGCTCGCCCCCGGCGTCGATCCGAATGCCCTCGTATTCGAGCCCTACGCCAACCCCTTCAGGACCTATCCGTTAGGGGTGGATTACGAGCGGTTCAAGGCGTTGTTGGACGGCGGCGTGGATTGCTACATCCTAAACACCGGCGACTTCATGGGCAAGAAAGTGGAACCCAAACATACCCTGGGGATCATAGAGGCGATTGTGGAAGGTAAAGCCCGCTTTGTGCCGTGGGGGAATTTCTCCAAGCTTCAAATCATGGAGATCGAAGGCTTCGCTGCGGATTTCAGCGACCCGAAGTATAAGGAGCAATTTAGTGCGCGCATGAACGACAGGATTAGGTTTGTAAAGGAGAGGGAGACGGAAAAGGGCGGCTTCGACAAGCTTCCGCCTGAAGCCCTCGAGGTTTTGGAAGAGGTCCTTCACGAGGCGGGTTAGCCCGTAATATGCATAGGGGGTTTGTAGTGCGGAGCCCCCCTATGCCCTTCGATCGTAGCGATCACAGCATAAGCTTGCCTTCCAACTCCCCTCGCAATTCGTTATAGCGTTTGAGGGCATAATCCATGTGGCTTCGCTCCATCTCTGCCAGCTCTTTGAACATCTTCTTGGCGCCCTCTTCCGTGACTTTGCTTTGGAGCTTTTCGTAAAGATCAGCCGCTTTCATCTCGGACAGGTAGGCCGCCGCGGCGACGCGGAGGGTGGAGTAGTAGTTTTTGAACTCATCGGCCTGCACCTGCAGAGCCGGGTCCACCACTACGTTGGGGTTGCGCTTGAAAGGCTCACCTATGGCCTCCCGATAATACTTCTCCAAAGATGCCCTGTGGCTGTCTTCCCAATCTGCCAACTCCAAGAGCTCCTTCTTGGTGAGCTGGCTCGTGACGTTGTCGGCCCAAACTTTATAGAACTCGTTGGCCTGGATCTCCGCGTGAATGGCATACTCGAGTGCCCCTTTGAGGTCGAAATCCTTTTCTGCCATAGCCCTTCCCCCTTTGAAGTTAAAGTGAAAACCTTCAAACCAATTTTATCACAGGAGTGTAAGTAAAACAGTGATCACTCGCCGGCCTGTTGCATTTGCGGCCTTATCGGGTATAATACTTTTCGTGGGCGACTAGCTCAGCGGGAGAGCGCTTCCCTCACACGGAAGAGGTCGCAGGTTCGAAACCTGCGTCGCCCACCAAGCCTTGAATTCGCTCTCGTACGGGTGATATAAAGCCCTGGCGAGTGCGAATTTTTTAATGCCCCTGTCGCCCAAGCGGCGTCCGGCTAAAACTCCCTTCAGGTTGAAGGCAAATTGCTCTAATTCTTCAGGCTTATTTTTCATCAGGAGAGGGCTTGACTTGTCAAGATATGCAATAAGCCTATATACTTAGAGCAACGTCGGGGAACCTTTTAACCTTTGAGCTCTAACAGTCAAAAGGAGGGCGAAATGCATGGAGGTACTTAAGGTCTCAGCAACTTCACATCCTAAGTCGGTCGCTGGAGCTATTGCCGCTGTCCTTCGCGAAAAGGGAGGCGTTGAGGTCCAGGCGGTTGGGGCGGGAGCAGTGAATCAGGCGGTCAAGGCGATTGCAATCGCAAGGGGCTACGTAGCGCCGAATGGCATAGACTTAGTTTGCGTCCCTGCCTTTGCCAAAATCGAGATCGATGGTGAGGAGCGCACGGCGATAAAGTTTCAGCTCGAATCGCGTTAGTCCCTGACGGTCTGAAAAGTAGGGCGCGGTTTTGGCGGCCGCGCTTTTTCGATCGCGAGGTTTTGTATTGCTTGAGGGGGATTCATGAATGGTCGCCATAAAGGCACCGAGAGGCGTTCGTGATATCCTCCCTGACGAGTCGTGGAAATGGGCTTACGTCCTCGAGGTGGCATCTGAAGTGGCAGACCTCTTCGGCTACCGCGAGGTTTATCTTCCTATTTTTGAAGATACTGCCCTATTCGCCAGGGGTATAGGGGATACAACTGACGTCGTCGAGAAGGAGATGTACACGTTCACCGATCGCTCTGGGCGGAGCTTGACGCTTCGCCCAGAGGCGACGGCTTCCATGGTGCGCTGCTACCTCGAGCACGGCATGCAGCGGGAGAGGCAGCCGGCCAAGCTTTGGTGTTCAGGCCCGATGTTTAGGTATGAACGGCCCCAAAAGGGTCGGTATCGCCAGTTCTGGCAGCTCGACTTCGAGGCGATCGGGGTCCAGGATCCGATGGTGGATGTGGAGACCGTGGCGCTATCCCTCGAGCTCTTCCGTAGGCTCGGCCTTTCGAATCTCGAGGTGATGGTCAATTCCGTAGGTTGTCCGCGCTGTCGGCCGACCTATAGGGAGAAGCTGAAGGCCTATCTTGCGCCGCACTTGGACGAACTTTGCGATAGTTGTCGTGCCAGGTTCGAAAGAAACCCGCTCCGCACACTCGACTGCAAAGAGGAAGGGTGCATAGAGGTCACGCAAGGGGCTCCCGATGTGGTCGAGCACCTGTGCGAGGAGTGTCGTTCCCACTTCGACCAGTTCCTCAAGGGGCTTGAGGCCATAGGGGCTTCGTATAGGCTGAACAAGAGGCTGGTCCGAGGCCTCGACTACTATACGAAGACGGCCTTCGAGGTGACATCGGGCAAATTGGGAGCTCAGAATGCCGTCTGTGGCGGCGGTCGGTACGATCACCTCGCTGAGGCGATAGGCGGCCCCTTTACGCCAGGCGTCGGATTCGCCGCCGGCATAGAGCGCGTAATCCTCTCGATGGAGGAGGAGGGAGCATCCTTCGGCGAGAGGCCGTCCATCGACGCCTTCGTCGTAACGGCAGAAGCTTCGGCGCGCCCTAAGGCGGTCTCTTTCCTCCACGAACTTCGCCGCAACGGGTTGCGGTGCGATATGGATTACGCGGGCAAGGGCATGCGGGGGCAGCTCAAGGCTGCGTCTTCGAGCGGTGCGCGTTTTGCCTGTATATTGGGGAGCGAGGAGCTCTCTCGCGGCGCGGTAGCCGTCAAAGATTTAAGCAGTGGCGAACAGCGAGAATTTCCCTTGGAGAGAGCGGCAGAGATGCTAAAGACCAACTTACAAGGGCAAGCCGGAGGCTAAGGACATGGCATTTCAATATCAATTCGACCAGCAGTGGAAGCGCACGGTTTATTGTGGCAGTATATGCGAGGCCCATTGCGATAAAGAAGTGGTGATAAACGGTTGGGTGCGGAGGAGGAGAGACCTCGGAGGCCTCGTATTCCTCGAGATATGGGACCATACGGGCCTCGTTCAGGTAATCTTCGATCCGGAAGCCAGCTCGGAGGTTTTCGAGAGGACGAAGGAATTGCGCTCCGAGTACGTGCTCGCCATCAGAGGAAAGGTGCGCAGGCGTCCTCCGGGCACGGAAAACCCCAAGCTCGCCACCGGGATGTGGGAGGTTGAGGCGAAGGACTTTTCGCTCCTCTCTCCAGCCACGTTGCCTCCTTTCGATATGAACGAAGTTGACAAGGTGGACGAAAACCTGAGGCTCCGCTTTCGTTATTTGGATTTGAGGCGGGACAGGATGCAGCGCAATCTGCGGATGAGGCACAACGCCTTGCTCTTCACCAGGAACTTTTTTTCCGCCCACGGCTTTATAGAGGTGGAGACGCCGTTTTTGACCAAGTCGACTCCGGAAGGTGCGAGGGATTATCTCGTGCCCAGCCGCGTCAATAAGGGTCACTTCTACGCCTTACCGCAGTCGCCTCAGATATTTAAACAGATCCTCATGGTGGCCGGATTCGACCGCTACGTCCAAATAGTCAAATGCTTCCGCGACGAGGACCTCAGGGCAGATCGGCAACCGGAGTTCACACAGTTAGATCTTGAGATGAGTTTCATCACAGAGGATGACGTTTTGGCCCTCATAGAAGAGTATCTGGCCGGCCTCTTTTGGGCGATTTTAGGCATTAAGCTCGAGGTGCCTTTCCCGAGGATGACCTACGCCGAGGCGATGAGGTGTTTCGGCAGCGACAAGCCAGACTTGCGCATACCCTTCGAGATCGTCGACTTGGGGGAGATATTCTCAAAGGGCAGCGTCGGCGCCTTTAAAGACGTCTTGAGCCGCGGAGGTGTCGTGCGCGGGTTGCCCCTGCCGGGAGGCGCTTCTCTTTCCCGCAGGGAATTGACGGAGTGGGAAACGCGGGCCAAAGACCTCGGAGCAGGAGGCCTCGCCCACTTCCAGTTCAAAGACGGCACCCTTAAAGGGCCGTTGGTCAAACTGATCGGTGAGGAAACCCGGGCGGCGCTGATAAGGGATGCGGGTTTGCGTGACGGGGACGCGCTCTTTGTTTTGGCCTCCGATGAGACTGCGGCGAGCAAGATCTTGGGGGAATTGCGCCTCGAACTCGCCGAGGCTTATGGCCACATCGACGAATCCAGATGGGCTTTCCTGTGGGTGGTGGATTTTCCCCTCTTCGAATGGAGCGAAGAGGAAGGCCGCTGGACGTCCGTGCACCACCCGTTCACGGCGCCCAAAGCCGAGGATCTTCCGCTTCTGGAGTCTAAGCCGCAACTTGCCCGATCGCGGGCTTACGATATCGTGCTGAATGGAATAGAGATAGGGGGTGGCTCTATCCGCATTCACGATCCCGCCACTCAAGAAAAGGTCTTTGCGGCGCTTTCGCTTTCGCCGGAGGAGGCTAAAGAACGCTTCGGCTTCCTGTTGGATGCGCTCGCCAGCGGCGCACCGCCTCACGGAGGCATAGCGCTGGGATTGGATCGCTTGACTATGCTCCTATCTAAAAACTCGTCCATCAGGGAGGTTATCGCCTTCCCGAAAACGCAGAAGGCCCAGTGCCTCCTCACGGGAGCGCCTTCGCCTGTGGATCCCAGGCAACTTGATGAGCTCGGGATAAAGGTTGAGGCAGAGCCCGAGGAGGGTGCCGAAAGTGAGGCGGCTTCTTGAAGCGAGATGCGCATCCTGGTGATAAAGACGGGAGAGACGGAACTTCTCGTCGATTCGCCTAAAGAAGCGATCTCCCTGGGCGAGGCTTTTCGCTCAGGCGTTATCCTATCCAGACTTTTGAAGCGCCATCGCATCTTCTGGGTGGGGCCGGAGGCGTTGAAGAGCCTCTGGCCCCACCATCCGCATCTTACGGTCCTGAGCGCCGACGCTCCCTGGCCAGACGTGGATGCGGTGATAAACCTCGAGAGGGTGAGGCGATGGGCCATCATGACGTCTTGTGTGCCGTCGAGGGGTTTTTTCCTCGACGGCGACAGCCGTTGGAAGACTCGCCCGCGCGTCGGCGCGCTCGAAGACATGCTCAAAAACCCTGCGCTTAGGAGGATAAATCGCAGGCCTCATCCGTTTTGGCTCTTCGCGCTTTGTGGCCTCAAGTGGCGAGGCGAAAAGTATTGGAGCTATTGTCGCCTTGAGCACATGCGGAAGAAGCCCCTTGTGGGGTTCAACTTCAGGGTGGGCAAGCGGTGGCCGGAGAAGGCATGGCCTCTATCGCGTTGGGAGGAGCTGGAGGGCGAGCTCGAAGTTTTAGGGTTTGAAATCTCCTGGCAGCCACAGGGGAACATCGAAGGGTATAGAGAATGGATCAGGGAGCTTGATGCCGTAGTGTCTTCGGACAGCTTGGGCTTGCATTTGGCCGTCGGCATGGGCGTGCCAGCAGTCGGGCTTTTCGCCCCTACCTTTAAGCAAGAGGTCCCGAAATACGGTGCATGTATTTGGCTCGACGACCCGAGAGGGATGCGCCACGAGCCGGCTCGCGTTTGTCGGGCCTTGCGTCGCCTTCTCAAGAAGGTTATTATTTAGATTAAGGTATTTTTCAAAGCGGGAAGTTTTTGCAAATAAGGAAGGAGGTTGCGAGCATGGTTAGGATTGCCTATTTGGGCCATTCGGCGTTTCATGTGAAGGCCGAAGGCCTCAATGCCCTGATCGATCCGTTTCTCTCGGGAAACCCCAAAGCCTCGGCCGGCAAGGGGGAATTCGCTGCCGTGAACTACATCTTCGTGACCCACGGTCACGGCGATCACCTGGGCGATACCGTAGACATCGCGAAGAGATGTGACGCCACAGTGGTGACAAATTTCGAGCTCTGCCATTACCTGGCAGGCAAGGGGGTCAAATGTAGTCCTATGCATGTGGGAGGGAGAACGCGCTTCCCCTTCGGCAGGGTCAAACTCACGCCGGCGTGGCATGGTTCTGGCATAGAGGAAGGCGAAAAGATGCTCTATGGCGGGACGCCCTGTGGCTTTTTGATCGAGGTGGAAGGAAAGAAACTCTACCACGCTGGCGATACGGGGTTGACAGTGGAGATGCAGCTTTTGGCAGATGATGGCATCGATGTGGCGCTTCTGCCCATAGGGGGAAACTTCGTCATGGACGTGGAGGACGCTGCCAAGGCTGTCAAGATGATAAAGCCCAAGATGGCGATCCCGATGCATTATGGAACCTTCCCCGCGATAGATGCAGATCCTGAGGAGTTCAAACGTCTCGTGTCCGGAGTGTGCAAGGTCGTTATACTTCAGCCGGGTGAAAGGTTGGAATTTTAGGCGCGCAAAAAAGCGGCATCGACCTCGGGCAGCGATGGGTTTATAGTGACCCCGGAGCCGATCTCGAAACCCGCGGGGGTGGTGAGGCGCGGCATTATCCTGAGATGCCAGTGAAGATGAGGCTCGCCCCCGCGGTATTGCGGAGAGCTGTTGATGACGAAGTTATAATCTGGATCGCCGAGCTTTTCTCGAAGCGAGCGGAGGGCATTCTGAAGCGCCACTGAAAGGCTTTCCTCTTCTTCCTCCGATATATCCCCGAAGTCTGCCTGGTGCGCCTTGGGCATTATCCACATTTCGAACGGTACTTCTGCCGCGAAGGGCACAAAAGTGAGAAAGTGGTCATTCTCGGCTACGAGGCGACGCCCGTCGCTCGTTTCTTGTCTTATGATGTCGCAGTACAAGCACCTGCCCCATGTGTCGTAATGCCGTTGGGCGATGACCTCCCGCAGGCGGACGTGCTGTGGGACGAAGCTGGTAACGATTATCTGCGAATGGGGATGGATCAGCGAGGTGCCGGCGGTGGGGCCGTGATTCCGAAAGAGGATGATCATCATATTTTTATGAAAGCTTCTGAGGTGTCTGTATCGGCTGGAGTAGGTTTTGACCACAGCAAGCACTTCTTGTGGCGACATGGCAGCTATATCTATATCGTGCTGAGGGCTTTCTATTATCACCTCATGCTCCCCGTATCCTTCCATGTAAAGGTATATCCCATCGCTTTTCCTCTCGGGGTTTCCGTCGACGGTGAGGGCCGGGAACTTGTTGGGCACCACCCTGGTTTTCCAGCCCGGGGGATCGTTTGAGGGCATTTGATAAAGGACGCTTAGCAGGGCCTTTTCGTTGCCGGGACAAAAAGGACAATTTTGGTCGTGCGAGGGAAGGGCACGCTTCTTTTTGTCTTCCTTTGCGAAATCATGAGGGCGATGCCCTCGAGATGGGGCGTATATGACCCACCTTCCGGTAGTTATATTGCGTCGTAAGGTGCTTTTGTCCGACATAGGCCGCACCCCTTTGATTAATACTTGAGGCCGAAGACCGGGTGAAATATGCGCCGGTCGTGCAGGTATTGGGCTTGTTCCTCCAGCGCCTTGCGTGCGCTCTCGCCCAAGTTGGTGGCCAGCGCCGACGTCAAGACGTGCACCAAAAAGAGCGGGCTCAATATGCTGCTCCCGAAGGTGGGGCTCGCCGCGGTCACGAAAAACGAGAGCGAAGCGTGGCGGCAGACCGGTGCTGCTGGGCTGTCCGTGATGGTTACCGCGACAGCGCCTTGGGCGGCAGACCGTTCCGTTACCTCTGTTACCTCTGCCACATAGCTGGGCAGCTCGCAGACGATCAGCATGTCATCTTTTCTTATAGCGCGGGCTTGTTCTGTGAGGCTCAAAGAGCCGCGCTTCATGAGGGTGCCGTTCAGCCCCATCACCCGTAACCGCATGTGGAGCGACTCGGCTACGAGGGAAGATATACCCCAGCCGAGACAGTATATCGTAGTCGCTTTGGGGACGAGCTCTATGAATCGAGAGATTTTTTCTTCAGTGAGGAGTCGCCACGTGTCGTCCAGGTTGGCGTGTTCTATTTGCAGGATCTTTTCGGGGAGGCTCTCCTTGCTTTCGATCACCTTGGCCAGCATCGCAGCAGGGTTCACCTGTTCCAGTATTGCCTCTTGCAGCGCCAACTTGAGCTCTGTATACCCCTTGAAGCCGAGCATCCTGGCTACGCGCACCAGTTGTGCCTTCGAGACCTGGAGCTCCTGAGCGACCTCGGCTATCGACTGGAAGGCCGCCTCTCTCATATGAGAGAGCAGGTACTCCACTACGCGCCGCGCCTTGTTTGGCATTGTCTCTATCTTTTCCTGAAACAAGGTCTGGAGCTGAGAGCTGTCCATAGTCACCTCCGCCTGTTTTGTAAACCATTGCCCTGCGGCAAGTTTACATATAGTATTACAGCTTGTCAACTTTGGTGGGTCGATTGGAAATATACCCACTTCTGCTACGGTCTTTGCTTATGCAATTGATGTTGACATCGCCTGAGGCCATTTACATTACGCTTTATTTTACAAGCCTTACGCCCAACTCGAAAGCCCGCTCGCAGTCTTTCGGGAAAGCTTCCTCGTAGCGCTTCCTTTTTGCTTTTTCGTCAAATCTTCTTGCGGCGTATTTGGAATAGTCGTCAAATTGCAGCGTATCGTAACACATTAGCGATTCGCACGGGCCGAAAAACATCTCAAGGAGAGCCTCGTTATTTTTAAACATCCTCTCGTAGCCCATCTCTTTTGCGAGCTCTTCGGTCAGGTTCATGGTGTAAATCCAGGCAGTGCGGACTTTTTTAGGCAGCGTGCTTAATATATCTGGTTCATATATGGGTTTAGGAAAAAAGAGCCGTTCCAAAAAAGATCTCATCTCTCCGGTAACATCGCCAAAATATATAGGAGACCCTAAAATAAGGGCGCCTGCTTCGTTTATTTCGTTCAAAACAGGGGCAAGGTCGTCTTTTACGGCGCACCTTCCAAAGCTTTCGCCGCCTTTTAGTTTGCATGCAAAACAGCTTATGCAGCCTTTGTAGTTGAGGTCGTAAAGGTGGACCATCTTCGTTTCGGCACCGGCTGACGCAGCCCCTTTAAGGGCGTGTTCGAGCAAAGTAGCGGTGTTCCAGTTTTTTCTCGGGCTTCCGTTAATCGCGATGACTTTCACTTATACAGCACCTCCTTCTTTGATCACCCAAAGAGTATAAAACCTTCCCATTTTTGGCACAAGAGCGACCATGAACGACATCGATTGCTTGGCGCCTGGTGGCAGCGAATCAATTCCGGGCTTCGGTTGTCTCCTACGTTGTGGGCGCCGGTTCGAATTGGCCAAGCCCGCCAGGCTTTATTCGACGAATAGCGTCTTTAGCTCTTTAACCGTCGCCCTGACCGAAGCTTCGCCTTTAAAAATCAATGAGAGACCGACGAAGAGCGCTGTTGATCCGAGTAGTCCCCATAACCCCGAGAGTATCCCGAGCGGGTTTGGTAGTATAAAAGTGGTAAATAGCACGATAAGTTCGCCCACTATCACGGCGGTTAGGGCAGCTTTTGCGTTGGACTTCTCCCAAAATAGCGGCAGAAAGATTACCGGAGCCATTGCGGCGGTTCCGCTATTGGTCATCTGCAGTATGTTTAAGAATAAACCAGGTTTTTGAAAGGCTATCCAGGCGCAAATAACGCCGAATATCAACACAAAGGCACGGTCCACATGGTAAAGGTGTCGTTCGTCTGCGTCGCGTTTGAAATAAGGCTTGTAAACATCTACAGTGAAGACGCTGCTTGCTGCATGGAGTTGCGAATCTGCCGTGGATAGGGCTGCTGCCATTGCGCCAGCCATGGCAAATGCTGCTATCGCGAAGGGTGTATATTGTAGCAGTAGCTCGGGGAAAAGCATATCCGGATTTTTTGCGCTCGGATAAACTAATTTAGCTACTATACCAACCGCAGGCACAAAAATATAGAGGAATGTGAGATACAAAGAAGAAAAGACCGCCGACCACTTGAGCACATGTAAGGATTTTCCGGCGAAATAGCGAATGAATATGTGTGGCATGGCTATCATTCCTATCGTGATGGTAGTCCACTGAGATACCCAAAAGCGGTAAGTGTATGCCCCCTTTAAGCCCGGAAGCGAAAATGCCTCAGGCGCACTTTTTACCCCTTCTGCGAATGTGTTAAGGATTCCGCCGAAGGCAGAAGAAACTACCATATACCCGCCTACCCACATTGCAACGAGCATAAAAATGCCTTGGACGGTGTCGGTCCAGGCTACGCCGCGCATGCCCCCGAGCCAAGTGATAAAGACCATTAAAAAGATAAATATTACAAGCCCTTGGGTAAAACCTATGCGCCCATCGCTTACGATTTGAAACAGATAAGATATCCCCAAGGCCTGCATGGCGGTGTAGGGAATGACGAATACTATAGAAATAACAGCGACCAAAAGGCCCAACATCTTGGCGCTTGTGCCTCCGCTTTCGTATACCCCGGCGGTGAACTGCCCGATGGAAAGATACCCGCGCCTCTTGCCCAACGCCCAAACTCTTTTGCCGAGTATCCAAAGGAAAATGCCGGGCATCACCGTCCAATGTATGTTGTTCCACCAACCTATTCCGTGGGTGTATATCGCCCCGGTTGTGCCCATAAAGGCGTAAGAACTGTGATAGGTAGCGCTGTATGTCAAAAACAGAGTTAAAAGTCCGAGGGTGCCGCCCGTTGTGGCATAGTCAGTTACAGAGAGGCGCCTGTATTTTGTGCTTAGCCAAGTAACCAAGATCATTGCTGCAACCCAAAGGAAAAGTATTGCCGTGCCAATTACCCATCTTTCCATGTCGATCACCTTCTTTTACGGTTTATAATTGCAATGGCTTTTCTTTTGATACCGCGTAAATGAATATGACTATTACGGCTGTCCATACCGCAGTGAGATATACCCATAAAGTTGGCCATCCGAAGAGTAAAGGTTTGGCTTTGCAAATAGCGTTAACCCAAATCAATATCGGCGGGTTAGAAAGCAATATGGCTGCTATCATGGCCCATATCAAAAACTTTTCCCCTCTGCTCATCTGATTACCCCCTTAAAGTTCTTTTAATACCATTACCAATCTATCTACTAAATGTTCGTGATAGAGTTTCCCTTTTTCTGCAGAAGCTTGCGAAGGCCTTCCGGAGATGGCGTCACCCGTGGCTTCGACCAACCTTTTTTGATCTTCTAAGGTGCTCGGGACGTAGCATAATGTGTCGCGCGCATCGGCAGGGTCTATGTAATATAGATTTTTTTCCGGCGGGACGTGGTCGCGAGCGATCTTGTCTTTCTTTATAAGTTCCGGTTTTTTGTAGAGCATGTGCGATATCTCTATTTCTTCGGCGTGCCCCACTTTGCCGAAGCCGAGGTTTTTCGCGACCTCCTTGCTCATATAAGCGGGGTCGAAAATTGCCACTTTCACTTTGAGCCCTTCTTGTGCCTGAGAGGCCGCTATCTGCATCCAAGGAATGTTTACTATCCTATGCCCGTTTATCACGACGAATTTACGAAAACCATGAGCATGCAACGATCGAATTACATCGAACAATAGCTCCGATAACACTATCGGTCTAATCGTAATGGTGCCCGGCAAAACCATGTGGTGTGGGCTCCACCCGAACCACAGCGGAGGAGTTACCAAAACGCCGGTTTTGCTTGCCGCATCTTCAGCCAAAGACAAAGCTACGATGGTATCGGTACCTAATGGCGCGAATGCGCCATGTTGTTCGGTGCTTCCGACGGGTATCATGATTCGTTCATCG
>Ga0116179_1001023_pt1 | contig 21043 bp, 20 predicted proteins | sample AD_UKC071_MetaG_FD_89751 | JGI IMG/M metagenome (GOLD analysis project Ga0116179, IMG submission 89751) | Active sludge microbial communities of municipal wastewater-treating anaerobic digesters from USA - AD_UKC071_MetaG | ecosystem: Engineered > Bioreactor > Anaerobic > Digestate | place: USA...
AGTTCAGCACCTGCTGCGCCTCCTGGACGGCGGCCAGGATCGGCTGGCGCTCCTTGCGCAGCCGGGCCTCCTTCTCCAGCCGGGGCAGCGCCTTCTCGACGGTCTGCAGGTCGGCCAGGATCAGCTCGGTGCGGATCGTCTCGATGTCATTGCCCGGGTTCACCGCGCCATCGACGTGGGTCACATCCGGGTCGCGGAACACCCGCGTGACTTGGCAGATCGCGTCCGCCTCGCGGATATTGGCCAGGAACGCGTTGCCCATCCCCTCGCCCTTGGACGCGCCCTTCACGATGCCCGCGATGTCGACGAAGCTCACCGTCGCCGGGATCGTCTTCTCCGAGCTGAACAGCTTCGCCAGCACCGGCAGCCGCTCGTCCGGCACCCCGACCACGCCCACGTTCGGCTCGATGGTCGCGAACGGATAGTTGGCCGCGAGCACGTTGTTGCGGGTGAGCGCGTTGAACAGGGTGGACTTGCCCGCGTTGGGGAGTCCGACGATGCCGATGGTGAGAGCCACGTCGGCCTAGCTTAGTGGTCACCAGCGTGGAGGCTTTTCCACCGAAGTCGGTGGGGAATCCTCCGCGTTATCCACAGGGTGCGGTTCTCCTGACGCGATTCGGCCGATGTTGCCGACAGTGTGGGTGTGATTCCACGAACCCGGCTGCCCGAACCCCTGCTCCAGTTGGCCGCGGCTCAGGCAGGCGTTCTCTCCCGGGAGCAGGTGCTGGCATTCGGCATCACGGATCGCGTCGTCGATCGACTGGTCACCCAAGGCACCTGGCGGCGGGTCACGCGGGGTGTGTTCGCGGCGAGCGCGGAGACCTGGCTTCAGCTGGCCTGGGCCGGTGTCCTGCTCGGTGGGACCAGCGCGATCATCGGCGAGCGGTCGGCGGGGTACCTCCACGGAATCGAACGCAACCCTCCCGACCAGGTCACCATCTTCGTTGGCCGAGGTGGACGGGTCGAGCGCGACGACCGCTGGCGGTTCCTCCGCTCCGATCGCCTCGGGGTCAAGGAGCCGCCACGGACCCGACTGCCCGAGACCGTGGTGGACGTCGCCGGCGCCTGCAGCGACGACGAGCTCACCGCGATGCTGGCCGAGGTCATCGCATCTGGGCGAGCGCGGCCCGAGGACATCCTCCGAGTTGTTGCGTCGCGCTCCCGGGTGGCGAATAGGAAGTTGTTGACCGAGATCCTCGGCGACGTAGCGGATGGGACCGACAGCCCCCTCGAACGCCGATACCTGCACAGTGTCGAACGTGCGCACGGTCTACCGCGTGCCGAAAGACGCCGTCGACCAGCGCAGCGTTTCCGCACCGACGCCTGGTATCGCGCGTTCGGGTTGATCATCGAACTCGACGGCGCCGCCTACCATCGCGGGAACGCCCGATCGACCGACATGACCCGGGACAACCTGCACCAACTGAATGGCATCACCACCCTGAGATTCACCTGGACCCATGTGGTGGGACGCCCATGCGCGGTTGCCCGCCAGGTCGCCGTGATGCTTGCCCGGAACGGCTGGTCGGGCGAGCTGCGAACCTGTCCCCGCTGTTGTGCGGAGGATTTCGCACCGTAGTCGGTGGACAATCCTCCACGTTGATTACAGGTCGGCGCCCGCGAAGTGCGCGCCCAGAGCGTCTGCCAGCCATTTCGGGTCGTTCACACCGCACAACTCGCGGGCCGAATGCATGCTGAGCAGCGGAATTCCGATGTCAACGCTCTCGATGCCCAGCCGGGTCGCGGTCAGCGGACCGATCGTTGAGCCGCACGGCACCGAGTTGTTAGAAACGAACGGCTGCGTGGGGACACCGGCCGCACGACACGTCCGCAGCCAGCGCGCGGTCGACGGGCCTTCGGTCGTGTAGCGCTGGTTCGCGTTCACCTTCAGCAGCGGCCCGGCGTTCACCACCGGACGGTGGTCGGGGTCGTGCAACTGCGGGTAGTTCGGGTGCAGCGCGTGCCCCGCGTCCGCTGAGACCACGAACGACCGCGCGAACGCCCGGGCCAGGTCGTCGTCCGTCCAGCCCAGCGAACCAGCGATCCGGCGCAGCACGCTCTCCAGGAACGGTCCGGACGCGCCGCTGCGCGTCTCGCTGCCGATCTCCTCATGGTCGAAGCAGGCCAGCACCTGGACCTGCTCGGACGCGTCCGCGGCCAGCAGCGCGGCCAGGCCAGCATGCACGCTGGACAGGTTGTCCAGCCGGGCGGACGCGAAGAACTCCCCCGCGACCCCGATCACCGCAGGTGGCTCGGTGACCGCGGCGAACAGGTCGTGGCCGTCGATCTCGTCACGATGCAGGTCGAGAATCCCGGCGACGGCGGAGAGTAGATCGACCGAAGCCGTGCCGAACACCGGCTTGAGGTGAACCTGCTTGTCAAGGCGAAGACTGTCGTTCACGCTCCGATCCAGGTGCGGCGCCACCTGCGGGATCCGCAGCCAAGCGGGGGTCGATACGATATGGACGGCGCCGTCACGGCTGACGACCCGCCCGGCAAGCCCGAACTCGCGATCAAGCCAGGAGTTGAGCAGCGGCCCGCCGTAGACCTCCATGCCCGCCTGCGACCAGCCGAACGCATAGGCCGACGGTTCCGGCTTGAGCTTGAAGCCGGGTGAATCGGTGTGCGCGCCGACGATCCGGAATCCGACCGGCCCGGTCGTGACCGCCGAACGCCAAGCGATGATCGCGCCGTCACGAATGACGTAGCGGGCACCCTCCGCCTGCCACGGATCAGCTTCGAGTTGCTCGGTGAAGCCGGCGGTCCGGAGCCGGCGCGCGACCTCGGCGGCCGCGTGGTAGCTGGACGGGGATGCGGTTACGAAAGCAGCCAGGTCGTCGATGAACATGCGCCCAAGTGTGCACCTTCCGCGGATCTGCGCTGACTGTGGCTGAGCGCACCACGGACGGTGGGCCGAGCCACAGTGAAGGCTTCTGGACGACGGTTTGCAGGCCGCTGCGTGGCGGTTGGCAGAACTGTCAGTGCGGGCAGGCAAGATCATTGCCATGGAGTTCCTGGGTTGGTTGGTGGTCGGCATCGCGCTCGGCGCGATCGTCGCCTGGCTGGTGCTGCGCGCGTTCGCCGGCAAGTCGGACGCGGAGGCGGTCGCCGAGACCGAACGGCTGCGATCCGAAGCTGAGCGGGCACGGGGCGAGACCGCGCAGGCGCGCTCGGACGCAACTCGGGTGGCCCTCGAAGTCGCGGTCGCACAGAGCGATGCCGCCGACGCCCGCACCGAGCGGGCCGAGGCCCAGGCCATTCTGGCGAGCGCCCGGGCGTCGGCTGCTGCAGCCGAAGCCAAGCTCGCGGCTGCTGAGGCCGCGCGCGACGGCGCGATCGAGCGCGCGGAGAAGATCGCCGCCGATCGCGAGCAGCTGGTCAACCAGTTCAAGGCGCTCTCCGCCGAGACTGTCCAGCAGCAGACCCGGCAGCTCAACGAGACCGCCGAGCAGCGCCAGCGGGCCACCGACCTGATGCTCGCACCCGTCAAGGAGAGCCTGCAGCGCTTCAACGAACGCCTGGCCGAAGTGGAGAAGGAACGCGCGGTGATGGCCACCGATCTGCGCAACCAGGTGGACGCGGTCCGGCTGACCGGCGACACCCTCCGCCGCGAGACCGCCGCATTGGTGACCGCGCTACGCAAGCCGCAGGTGCGCGGCGCTTGGGGCGAGCTGCAACTCAAGCGGGTGGTAGAGCTGGCGGGCATGGTCGAGCACTGCGACTTCGTGCAGCAGCAGACCACCCAAACCACGTCGGGAGCGACCATCCGGCCCGACCTGAAGGTGATGCTGACCGACGGCCGGTTCATCTACGTCGACTCGAAGGTGCCGCTGAGCGCGTTCCTGGACGCGCACGACGCTGCGGAGGAGTCCGATCGGAGCCGGCTGCTGCAGCAGTTCGCTAAGAACGTGCAGACCCACGTCGATCAGCTGTCCAAGAAGGACTACTTCAAGGCCGAAGGCGGCTCAACTCCCGAGTACGTGGTGCTGTTTCTCGCCAGCGAGGCGCTGGCCGCGGAGGCCTACAACCAGCTGCCCTCGCTGCTGGAGTACGCCGCAGAGCGCGGCATCATGCTGGCCACGCCGAGTTCGCTGATCGCGACGCTGAAAACCGCAGCCTTCACCTGGAAGCAGGTGGCGCTGGCCGAGTCCGCCAACGAAGTGTTCAACCTCGGCCGTGAGCTGTACGACCGGCTCGGCACGCTGGGAAAGCACTTCGACAAGGTCGGACGCTCGCTGACCAGCGCGGTGGGCGCTTACAACGAGGCGGTGGGCTCGATCGAAGGACGGGTGTTCCCGACCGCGCGCAAGCTGCGCGAGCTCAAGCTGACCGACAAGGAGCTACCCAGCGTGAGCGCGTCCGAGGCTGCGGTGCGTCCGCTGACGAGCAACGAGTTGGTCGAGGACGCGGCTGGCGTGGCCCCGATAATCGGACGCGCGAAGCTCGAAGAACTCACCCGGCCACAGCCGACGCTGGACGAACTCGTAGCCCTGGAGGGACCACGGGCGAAAGGCGTGACCGCGCAGACTGCCTAGTAGGAGCCTGCTGAACGCGTCACGAGAGGCGCCCCCATACCCGGGCCGGGCCAGTTGCCGGACGGGCGTGCAGGGCGGCCTCGGTCCGGGTGGCCGCGCCGAGCTTGGTCAGGATCGCCGACACGTGGACACTGACGGTCTTCGGACTGATCCGCAACTGGTCGGCGATCTGGCGATTCGACCAGCCGCGCGCGACCAGGTCGAGCACCACCCGCTCGCGGGCGGTCAGCGGATCGTCGGCGGGCCTACCGGGCCCAGACCCGGCACCTATCGGTCCGAGGATCGCGCGATAACCGGCCGTCTCGGCCGCTCGCTGAACCCTCGCAAGCCCGGCCCGGTCGCCGCCGGCGATCGCCGTCCGGGCCTGCACGTACCAGCTTGGCCGGCGCACCGGGGAAGTCCGCCAGCGCGGACGCGACCGCCGACCACGCCTCACCCGCGCGGGTGAGTTCGGCGCGTGCCGCGGCGGTCAGCGCGCAGGGATAGCCGTCCGCAGGGAGGGCGCCGAGCAGGGCAGCCAGCGCTCGGACGCGATCCTCCGACAGCACCGCCTGCGCGGCCAGAAGTTGCCGCGTCGCCGCCTCAGGCTCGCCGGCCCGCGCCCTCTACCGGCGACGGTAATTGTGCGCACCGACGGCGCCCCCACGCCGGCCGGCGCGAATCAGCCGGCCGTGCCGGCAGCAGTCGGATGGTGGGTCCAGTGATGGTCGGTCAGGAACACATCGATGCGGGCGCGGAGCGAGTTCCACCACTGGGCGATCGGCAGTGGCCCATCGGCTGGGCTGTCGCCGGCCAGTTGGTTGCACTCGCGGATGCGACGCATTCGCTCGTTCTCGACGTTCAGCTGGCTCAACTGCTGTTCGTACAGCCGCTGCGTCACGTAGCTATCCAACAGCTGCGGGCCTCCCCCCGAACCAGGTCTTTACGACTGCTCCAGCGGGTCGCCTCAGAGGGTGTCCCGGCGTGGGGCGAATGCCCTAGCTGGGATACGCAGTGCTGGGTAAGCACTCGCCCTAGGCGAGTATCTCTTCACCGGAATCCGGATCGACCCGGCTCCCACCAAGCGCTGCGGCGTCATCGCATCGCCGCGGTGCCACAATGAGCCGGTGACGATCGATGCCAACGCGGTGGACGCGGCCGCGCAACGCCTCGCGGGGGTGGTCACTCGTACCCCGCTTCAGCCCAACGATCGGCTCAGCGCCGCGACGGGTGCCTCGATCTGGCTCAAGCGGGAGGACCTGCAACCCGTCCGTTCGTACAAGATCCGCGGCGCATACAACGTGATCGCGCAACTCGACGCGTCCGAGCGCGCTGCCGGCGTCATCTGCGCCAGCGCCGGCAACCATGCCCAGGGAGTCGCCTTCGCGTGCGCGCGCCTCGGCATCCGCGGTCGCATCTTCGTACCGGCCACCACCCCCCGGCAGAAGCGGGAACGGATCATCGCGCTCGGTGAGGGTCGCGTCGAACTGGTCGTGACCGGCGACACCTACGACGAGGCGGCCGCGGCGTCCCTGGCCGAAGCTGCGCGGACGGGAGCAAGCGTCGTACCGGCGTTCGACCACCCCGACACGATCGTCGGTCAAGGCACTGTGGCGAAGGAAATCGTCGAGCAGCTCGGCCGCGCACCCGACGTGCTGGTCGCTCCGGTGGGTGGCGGTGGCATGATCTCCGGCTGTCTCGCATACCTTTCCGAGCGGTATCCACAGACCCTGGTGGTGGGTGCTGAGCCGGCCGCAGCCGCGTCCATGGCTGCGGCGGTGGCCGCCGGCCAGCCGGTGCAACTGGATCGGATCGACACCTTCGTGGACGGTGCCGCCGTGCGGCGAGCGGGCGACCTCACCTTTGCCGAGGTGCAGAAGCACGGCCCACAACTCGTCGCAGTGCCTGAGGGCCGGATCTGCTCCGAGATGCTGTCGCTCTACCAGACCGAAGGCATTGTCACCGAGCCGGCCGGCGCGCTGGCGGCGGCGGCGCTCGGTCTGTATCAGCCCGAGCCGGGCCAGACCGTGGTTGTGCTGGTCTCCGGCGGCAACAACGATGTCTCCCGGTACGCCGAGATCGTCGAGCGGTCGCTGGTCTACGAGGGCCGCAAGCACTACTTCCTGGTGAACTTCCCGCAGGAACCGGGCGCGCTGCGGCGTTTCCTGGACGAGGTGCTCGGCCCTGACGACGACATCGCTCTGTTCGAGTACGTGAAGCGCAGCAATCGCGAGACCGGTCCGGCACTGGTGGGCATCGAACTCGGGGATCCCAACTCGTTCGCTGATCTACTGCTGAAGATGGACGCAAGCCCGATCACGTTCGAAGTGGTCGCGTCCGACAGTCCGTTCTATCGCTTCCTGGTTTAGCTCAGATCCACTGATTGCGGTGCGAGATCCCGGCCTACGCCGGGATGACGGTGGACGGGTCGCTGCGAGATCCCGGCCTACGCCGGGATGAGGGTGGAGCCGGGCTTGCTGCGGCTGGTCGAGCTTGTCGAGACCACTTGGCAGGGTCTCGACAAGCTCGACCACCCGAGAGGTTCGGGGTCGTTCCCGATCAGGCCAGGCCGCTAGCCTTCAACCACTCGGCGGCAACGTCGGCTGCGTCCGCCTTGTCGACGACCACCTTGGTCACCAGCGTGGCCAGGGAGTCGGTGTCGAGCTTGGCCGAGACCGCGTTGAGTGCGGCGGACACCTCGGGCGTGGCCTTCGACTTGGTCAGCACCGGGATCACGTTCTGCGCACCGAAGAAGCTCTTGGTGTCCTCCAGCGAGACGAAGTTGTTCGCCTTGATCGCCGGGTCGGTGGTGAACAGGTTCGCCGCCTGCACCTGGCCGTTCTTCAGCGCCTGCACGGTCAGCGGACCGGCCACGTCCAGCGGCTTGAACTCCTTGAACTCCAGCCCGTAGGTCTTCTTCAGGCCGGGAATGCCAGCGGCGCGTTCCTTCCACTCCGGCGGGCCACCGAGCACCAGTTCGCCGGCAACCGGCACCAGATCCTCGATGGTCTTCAGGGAGTACTTGTCCGCGGTCTCCTTGGTGACCGTGATCGAGTCCTTGTCCTGCGCGCTGGACGGCTCGAGCGCCACGAGGTTCTCGGGCAACGCGGCCTTCAACGAGGCCAATGCCGTCGCCTCGTCGGACGTGTCCGCGTCCGGATTGAGGTACTTGGCGAAAGCGCCGGTGTATTCCGGGATCAGGTCGATCTCGCCCGACTTCAGCGCAGGCACGTACGTCTCGCGCGAGGCGATGTTCAGTTTCCGGGTCACTTGAATGGACTTGGCTTCGAGGGCGCCCGCGTACAGCTCAGCGAGAAGCTCGTTCTCAGGGAAGTTCGCCGAGCCGACGACGATCGCCGGTTGCGCAGCCGAGCTTCCGGCGGGCGCGGACGAAGTCGACGGTGCGGCAGCCAGCGGGTCGCCGGACGCGCACGCCGTCAGCGCGATCGCGGCGATGGTCGAGGCGAGGATAGTGGTCAGTTTCTTCATTGGATGGTCCTTTGTTCAGGTGGATGGGATGAGCCGGCGGATCGAGCGACGACATCGTCCGGTGGCCCTTGGTGCGCTCAGTCCTGGCGAAACCACCAGGCGTTGGACTCCGGCGAAGACGAGATCAACCAACACCGCCAGTAGGGCGACCAGCAGCGCCCCACCGGCCATCTGGCCGTAATCGCGGTAGGCCTGGCCGTCGATCAGGAACCGGCCGAGACCACCAACACTCACTGAAGCCGCGATGGTCGCCGTGGCCACCACCTGGAGCGCGGCCGAGCGCAGGCCGCTGAACAGCAGCGGCAACGCGCAGGGGATCTCCACGTCGAATAGCAACTGCCGTGGGCTCATGCCCATTCCCCGGGCCGCGTCGCGAGCGGACGGATCGACGCTCTCCACGCCGGCGTACGCACCGGCAAGGATCGGCGGAATCGCGAGGATCACCAGCACGAAGATCGCCGGCACGAGGAAAGCGATGTTGCCGGCCAGCAGCGGCCCGGCCACCAGCACGGCCACGAACAACAGGCCGAGCGTGGGCACCGAACGCATGCCGTTCACCAGGTTCACCACCAGCACCCGCCCCTTGCCGGTGTGCCCGATCCACAGGCCCAGCGGCACTGCGACGACTGCGGCCAGCACCAGCGTGATCGCGCTGTAGAGCAGATGTTCGAGAGTTCGGACGGGGATCCCGTCCGCGCCCTGCCAGTGCGCGGGGTCGGCCAGCCACTCCCACAACAGGTTCATGCCGCCCTCCCCGCTCGTTGCCACGGCGTTAGGACGCGGGTCAGCCAATGAATCGCCAAGTCGAGGGCAACCGCGAGCACCATGCAGGCCAGGATTCCGACGATGATCGGGTCGAGGAAGTTTCGGGCGAACCCGTCCGTGAACAGCGAACCCAGCTGCTCGATGCCCAGCAGCGCAGCCACGGAGACGATCGAGACATTGCTCACCGCGGCCACCCGCAGCCCGGCGGCAATCACCGGCACCGCAAGCGGCAGGTCGACAGTGAAGAAACGCCGGACGCGTCCGATGCCCATTGCGGTCGCCGCCTGGGTGACCTCATCTGGGACCGCCGCAAGCCCGTCCGCCACCGTGCGCACCAGCAGCGCAACCGTGTAGATCGTGAGGGCCACCACGACGTTGAGCGGGTTCAGGATGCCGGCGCCGAGCACCAGCGGCATCAGGATGAACAGCGCCAGCGACGGAATCGTGTAGAGCAGGCCGGTGCCGGCGACCAGGGGCGTCCGCAGCCCACGGTAACGCCGGGCCAGCCAACCCAGTGGGATTGCCAACATCAGGCCGATGACCAGCGGAATCACCGCCAGCACCGCATGTGTCACCAGCAGCGAGCCCACCTCGTCCAGGTGGTCGAGGAACCACTTCATGTCGCATCCCGATCGCTAGGCCTCGGCTCAGGGAGCGTCTGGTCGCGCTCAATCGCCGCGAGAACGTCCTGGGCGCGGACGGTGCCGACCAGCCGGCCGTCGGCGTCAGCCAGCACGCCGCGGCGGCTGGGAGCCGAAAGGGCCGCATCCAGCGCCGCACGCAGCGACCCGCCCGCGCGCGCTACCGTGCCGCCACGGTGCAGATCGTCCCGGTCGATGGGCCCGGCCAGCCCGGAGAGCTCCACCCATCCGGCCGGTGCGCCCGCCTCGTCCACCACCAGCAGCCAATCTTCGCCGCCGGCCGCCTGCCGCGCGTCCGCCACGCTTGCCCCGAGCGCGACCGTTGGCTCACGGCGAATCGGTAGGTCGGGCGCCGCTTGGAACGCCAGCCCGCGATAGCCGCGGTCGCGGCCGAGGAAGTCGGCCACGAAGTCGTCGGCGGGGTCCGCCAGCAAGCGTTCCGGGCTGTCGAGCTGGGCCAGCGTCCCGCCGACCCGGAGCACGGCCACCTGGTCGCCGAGCTTGATCGCCTCATCGATGTCGTGGGTGACGAACACGATGGTCTTGCCCAACTCGGCCTGCAGCCGCAGGAACTCGTCCTGCAGTTGATCGCGAACCACCGGATCGACCGCACTGAACGGCTCGTCCATCAGCATCACCGGCGGGTCGGCGGCCAGCGCCCTGGCCACGCCGACGCGCTGCTGCTGACCCCCGGAGAGCTGGTTCGGGTAGCGGTTTGCGAGTTCCGGGGCGAGGCCTACGCGCTCCAGCAACTCGAGCGCCTCTGCGCGGGCCTTGGCGCGTCCCCAGCCGAGCAGCAGCGGCACGGTGGCGATGTTGTCGACAATGGTGCGGTGCGGAAACAGGCCGCCGCTCTGGATCACGTAGCCGATGCCGCGGCGCAGTTCGTTCGCGTTCAGGTTCGCCGTGTCCCTGCCGTCGATGGTGATCAAACCTGAGGTGGGCTCGATCATCCGGTTGATCATCCGCAGCGAGGTGGTCTTGCCGCAGCCGGATGGCCCCACCAGCACCGTGATCTTCCCGGTCGGCGCGGTCAGGGTCAGCCCGCCGACCGCAGTGGTGCCGCCCGGATAGACCTTGGTGACATCAGTGAAGCTGATCATGCCGGAGCACCTCCTGGTCGTGGTTCGACACCGGAGTCCGGAACACGGGCGCGCGCATCTCGGAGAGGTCGTCCCCTCGACGCTCTCTGCGTAGCGCTTCGATCACCCACTCGATCACCTCAGCGGTCACCTGCGTCCGTCCGGTCACATCAATGATGGCCGCACGCAACCGCTCGACGGGCGAACCGAGCTCGGCGGGATGCCGAAGCTGATGCATCGAGATGACCGTCGCGGCCAGCAGCGCCTCGACGGCCAACAGTTGTTCCACCACGTCCAGCACGCCGTCTGTGACGCGCACGGACGAGTAGGCCATGGACGAGTGGTCTTCCACCCCGTCGCCCACCGGCGAACCGGTCAGCGAGATCGGCGACGCCGCGTGCTTGACCTGGGCCAGCAGCGCGGAGGCGGTTTGGGCGAGGATCACGGGCGTCACGTACCCCGTCGCGGACGTGACCGCCTGCACCTGGTCAACCAGGGGCAGCCCCTGTCGAAGTTGGCGCACCAGCATTGCCACCCGGCGCTCGGCGAGCTTCGCGACGTGGGCCAGCGCGATCCGCAGTGCGTCGAACCGGATCGCCAGGTTGGTGATCGAGAAGTTGCCGTTGGAAATGAACTCTCCCGACTCGATGTCCAGGAAAGGGTTGTCCGGCGCGCAGTTCAGTTCGACGGTGAGCACGCCCGCCAGTTCGTCCAGTTCGTCCAGCAGCGCACCGTGCACCTGCGGCACCGTGCGCAGCGACACCGCGTCCTGCACCGAGGTGGACGCGCGGACGCCACGAGCCAGGTCGCCACCGGCCAGCGCAGTGCGGATCCGGCTTCCACTGGCCTGTTGCCCGGGCAGCGGACGCGCGGTCAACGCTCGCGCGTCGAACGGGCTGAGGTTCGCACCCAGAGCCTCCACCGTGAGCGCGGCGACCAGATCAGCACCCTCGGCCAGGAGGACGGACCGCCGCTGGGTGAGCGCAGCCGTAGCCACCGAGAGCGCGTTCGAGCCGACCAGCGCGAGGCTGTTCTTGGCGGCGAGCTGGACGGGCGCTAGCCCGGCCGCCGCGAGCGCCACCGCGCCGGGGACGATCTCGTCCTGGCCCGGCAGCCAGGCACGACCGGAGCCGATCAGCACCAGGCCGATCGCGGCCATCTGGGAGAGGTCGCCCGCGCCCACCGAGCCCTGGTCGGGAATGACCGGGATCACGTCCAGCCGAAGTAGGTCGAAGAGTCCGCGGAAGAGTGCCTCCGAAGCCCCGGAAGCACCCCTGGCAAGGGTGTTGATCCGGGCCAGCAGGGCTGCGCGGCCTTCGGTGCGCGACAGCGGCTCGCCGATCGCCGCCGCGTGGCTGACGATCACGAAGCGCTGGAAATCGGCCATCAGCTCGTCCGGGACCTCGCTGTCGCGCAGCGGGCCGAGACCCCGGTTCAACCCGTAGGTCGGCACGCCGGTGGCCAGCGCGTCGTCGACCACGGCCCGCGCTCTGGCCAGGCGCTCGAGCACTTCGTTCCCGCTCAGCGCGACGGTTGCGTGGCCGATCGCGACGTCGGCGACCTGCTCGGGGGTCAGTTCGGAGCCGATCACCACCACCCCTGGCTGGTGGTTCATCCGGCCACCGGTGGTCGGGCAGGACGGGGCGTCCCACCGGCCGAGGTGACTTACGCTCGCTGCACTTGGCGAAGGGACTGAGTCGGTTCCAGGTGCTGTGGTCCCGACAGGCTCAACCACGCGAGGGCTGGGGCTGATCAGCCGAGGGGTGGGATCGGCGAGAGCGGTCATCAGGCGTCCCCCGCATAGGCGGCGGTGCCGGGACGCAGGCTGGGATCGAGGTGGCTGAGGAAGTCGATGCCCATGATCTGCTCGCACTCGCGCAGCCCCACCTGGTCGATGCTCGAACTCGACACCGGCAGCACTCCGGCCTTCGCAACCAGCAGGACAACGTCCTGACCACCGCGGCCCGCGTCCTTCACGGCCAGGCCCTCGCCGGTACCGCGGTCGAGGATGACGATGGTGTCGGGGTAGGTCGCCACTCGTCCGCCGTCGTTGTCGACCGCCATGTACTCGTTGAGGTACGGGACGGTGTGGTCGCCGATCCGGAAGGTGCCACGATCCCAGCCCCCGATGGTCCTGGTTCGCTTCTCGATCCGCAACGGACCGGCGTCCACCACCTGCGCACCCAGGCGCTGGGCGACCGCCTCGACCACCGCGTCCGCATTCCCGGACGCCTGCGCCGCGGCCAGGTCGCGGCCAAGGTCGAGCGCGAGCGAGATCGAGCCGTGCGCGCCGTTGGCCTTCACCCAGTCAAGTTCGACCGGATTGCGTGCGGACGCGATGAAGCCACCGACCCGCACCGAGATGTCGCGCAGCACGTCGTCGACGGTGTTCAGATTTCCACGATTGACCGACTGGAAATGCCCGTGCAGTTCGCGGTTGCCGCCGGAGACCACCTGGATGGACTCGTAGCCGGCCCGCTCGCCCAGGCCAAGTCCGCCGAGCTTGCCGGTCGGGTGGGCGCGCACGTCGCCAGCGCTGTCGAGCACCAACACGCCCAGCACAGCGGACTGGATCCACCCGTTCACCGTTGTGGAATACCCATTCTGCGCAGTCATCACCGCACCGATGGGCACCTCCGCCACCCGGATCAGCTCCTGCAACGCGTGCACGTAGTCGACCGGACGGATCTCCCAATCCTTCGCTGCCGGAGCACCGATCGCCGAGACGGTGGCTACCCAGGTCGCTTCAGGCAACTCATCGATCGAGGCCAGCACGGGCCGCTCGAGGCTGGTGGCGAGCGTGCCCATCAGCTCGCCGTGGTGCTTCCAGCCGCCGCCACCGCAGGCCAGGATGCCGCCGCCGAGCACCGCATGGCGTGCGTCCGCACTGGTGAGTTCTCTCATCGGTTCTCCCTAACGCTGGCTGAACTGTCGTTCCAATGACCGGACGTACGCCGGGATGACGGTGAAGCTGGACGCACCCAGTTGACCGGCGCCTCCCCGGTCTCGCCGCCGGCGGCCACGCTGGCCTCGGCCTCGGTATACCCTGCGGAGGCGTGGCGCAGCACGCCGAGACCGGTGTCAGCGTCGAGGGCGCGACGCAGCCGGACGGCCGTCTCGGCACGCCCGTCCGCGACGATCGAGACACCGGCCGACTGCATCCAACCCGAGTACCCGCCACCTCCGGAGTGGATGGCCACCAGGTCGGCACCGGTAGCGGCGAGAAGCATCCCGTCAAGGAGCGGGAAGTCGGTGGACCCGTCCGAGCCGTCCCGCATGCCTTCGGTGCCGATTCGCGGGTGGGTCATGGCCGCGGAGTCGAGATGGTCACGACTGAACAGCACCGGCGCGACCAGCGTGCCGTCCGCGACCAGCTCGTTGACCGCCACCGCGAACGCCGAGCGTTCGCCATGTCCCAGCCAGCAGGACCTGGCTGGCAGGCCCTGCTGCGGCACGTACTCACGAGCCAGTTCGATCCAGCGCGCGACCTCAGGGCGCCGCGGGAACGAACGGGCAGCGAGGTCATCCAGCACCAGTTGGTCTGCTACCGAACCCGAGAGCGCCACCCATCGGAACGGCCCGATCCCCCGGGCGAACAGCGGCCTCAGATAGGCCTCCATGAAGCCCGGAATGCGGTTCACTTGATCGGTCGCGGCCGCACCGAGATGTTCGATCGCCTGCACCCGCAGGTTGTTGCCGTTCTCGAACACCACCGCGCCAGCGGTCGCGAGGGCCAGCATGGCCTCCACCTGCGCAGCGATGGACGCACGCGCGTCGCGCTCCACCTGCCGAGGCTGGGTCTCCCGAAGCGTCCGCCAGCCGGCGAGGTCGTAGCCGCGCGGCAGGTAGCCGTAACGGGCGTCGTGGGCAGCTGTCTGGTCGGTGACGATGTCGGGGACGACCCCACGCGCGGCGATCTCTGCGAAGACGTCCGCTGCGTTGGCGAGCAGCGCGATCGCGACAGTCTCCGCTGCCGACTTGGCCTGATGCAGTGCGGCCAGGGCGTCGTCAAGGCTTTCGGTGACCAGGTCGAGCGCTCCGGTAGCCAGTAGGCGTTCGGCCTTCACGGGGTCCACCTCGGCCGTGAGGGAACTCAGACCAAGCATGCGTGCGCTGATCGGCTGCGCGGAGCCCATGCCGCCGAGGCCGGAGGTGAGCACCCAGCGGCCGGAGAGGGCGTCCGCCTCCGATCCGGGTGCGGCCCCGAAGTGCGTCCGAGCGATCGTGCCGAACAGCTCGTAGGTGCCCTGCAGCACTCCCTGCCGGCCGATGTACTGCCACGCCGCCGCAGTGAGCCCACCCCACATCGTCTGGCCGGCGGCGGCGCGAGCGTAGAAGCGGTCTGCGTCCGACCAGCGTCCGACTGTGTTGTTGACCGCCGAGAGCACCAGCGGTGCGGGCGTGCCGGTGCTCAGCACGCCGACCGGCGCACCGGAGGCGAGCACCAAGGTCTCGGCTTCGTCCAGTTCGAGCAGGGCGTTGACGATGGCGTGGGCGTCCGGCCAGGAGCGGGCCGCCTTACCGAGGGACGCATACACGATCAACTCGTCGGGAGACTCAGCGACTTCGAGGACATTCTCGAACATCCGCAGCAGACCCTCCGCACGCCAGTTCCGGGCGCGGAGTTCACCGCCGCGCTGGGCGACGATCGGCACGCCGGGGCCGGCGAGGATGCTGCTGGGACGGGCGGATGCGCCGGGACTAGAAACGGTGACCTCCGGTGGGCGGAGCCACAGTGCCGAAATATCGGCTGGAGCGGCTGCTTTGAACGATTCGCGGGGCTCGACCTAGTGGTCGGCTTGGTGGGTTGGAAGCTGTGCCCTCAGCAACAGTCCGAGCGGTGGGTGCCACGACAACACATCGCCCGACAACACATGCGACAACAACGTTCGTGCACAGCCCACCTCCCTAAATTGAATCGTCAATCGGCATCGTGGGGAGACATTAGCATGCCCTCGAACCCGTCCCTGAGGAGACGATGGGCACATGCCCGTCGACAAGCTCAGGAATCGTCTCTGATCGGGTGGTCGAGCGCCGAGGAGCCCGTCAGTCGCCGATGGTCTTGCGGCGCAGGTCCTTACGGAGCTCCGGCGGCAGGGCGAAGGTGAGGTTCTCCTCGGTCAGCCGCTCCTCCACCGCGGGCGGGAATCCGCGCTCGGTGAGGAAATCAAGCACGCCCTGTACCAGCGCGTCCGGCACCGAGGCGCCAGAGGTGACGCCGACTGAGCGCACGCCGTCCAGCCAGGCTTCGTCGATCTCGCTGGCGTTGTCAACACGATAGGAGGCCTTCGCGCCCGCCTCCAGCGCGACCTCCACCAGGCGCACCGAGTTCGACGAATTCCTGGACCCGACGACGATCACCAGGTCGGAATGCGCGGCGATCTGCTTGACCGCCGACTGGCGGTTCTGGGTGGCGTAGCAGATGTCGTCGCTGGGCGGGTCCATCAGCGCCGGGAACTTCTCCCGCAGGCGTCCGACCGTCTCCCAGGTCTCATCGACACTGAGCGTGGTCTGGCTCAGCCAGGCGACCTTGCTCGGGTCGGCAAGTTCGACTCCCGCCACATCATCGGGGTGCTGCACCAGCGTGATGTGCTCCGGAGCCTCGCCGGTCGTCCCCTCGACCTCTTCGTGGCCGGCGTGCCCGATCAGCAGGATCTGGATGCCCTGGCCGGCAAACCGCTTGGCCTCGTTGTGCACCTTGGTCACCAGCGGACAGGTGGCATCGATCGTCTTGAGCCCGCGATCGGCGGCCTCGGCATGAACCGCCGGCGAAACCCCGTGCGCGGAGAAGACGACCGTTGCACCCACGGGCACCTCGGCCAGTTCTTCAACGAAGATCGCGCCGCGGGCCTCCAGGTCCTCGACCACGTGCCGGTTGTGCACGATCTGCTTGCGCACGTAGACCGGCGGACCGTAGACGTCCAGCGCTTTCTCCACGGTGACCACTGCGCGATCCACACCGGCGCAATAGCCCCGGGGCGCGGCGACCACCACTCGCTTGGCATCTGGCATGGGCACGATTCTACGTCGCGTGACCGGTGGCCCCTGACGGACCCTCGCGTGACCGAATGGGACAGACCTGACACCAGCCGACGACTCGTCGCGCTGGTCGGCGATCCGGCGCGTCGACTGGCAGCTTTGTCCCATTCGACACCGGCGTACGCGTTCGGTTCGACACCGGCGCGCGCGTTCGGGCCGATCCGACCGGTGTCAGCACCGCCCGCTAGCGTGAGCATGTGCCAATGCCGAGTTCGCCGGAGCAGCCCCAACCGCTGCGAGCTGTGGTCGCCGCGACCAAGCAGTGGGTCGAACGGCTGAACCCGATCTGGGTGGAAGGCCAACTGATTGAGATCAAGCGCCGCGCCGGATCGGTAACCCAGTTCCTAACCATGCGCGACACCCTGGCTGAAGTCTCGGTGACCCTCTCCACCTCACTCGCCGTGCTGGACGCCGCCGGTCCCCTAACCGAAGGCACCGTGGTGGCTGCGTGGGTGCGTCCGACGGTGTGGAGCAAGTCGGGCAGCCTGACCTTCGAATGCCGCGAGCTGCGTGCGTCCGGGGAGGGTCGGCTGCTGGCCGCGATCGAGCAGCGCAAACGCATGCTGCAGGCCGAAGGCCTGTTCGACCCGGCGCTGAAGAAGCGCTTGCCCTTCCTGCCGCGAAGGATCGGGTTGATCACCGGAACGCAGAGCGCGGCGGAGCGCGACGTGGTCGAGAACATCGGACGCCGCTGGCCGGCCGCCGTGCTGGAGGTGCGGCACACGCTGGTGCAGGGCGCAGCTGCGGTCGAGCAGTTGATCGATGCGGTCCGGGCGCTGGACCGCATGCCGGAGGTGGACGTCATCATCATCGCCAGGGGCGGCGGCTCGTTGGAAGACCTGTTGCCGTTCAGCGACGAGGCGCTGGTGCGCGCCGTTCACGCGTGCCGGACGCCCGTGGTGAGCGCGATCGGACACGAGACCGACACCCCCATCCTCGATCTGGTGGCCGACCTGCGCGCGTCCACGCCGACGGACGCCGCCAAACGGGTGGTGCCGGACGCGACCGCGGAAGCCACGGCGATCGCGCACGCGATCGGCCGGGTGCGACAGGCCGTGCTGAACCGGGCGGGCACCGAAACGCGTCGTCTCGCCGAACTGCGCAGCCGTCCGGTGCTGCGCGACCCGTCCGCGTCGCTGGAGGGGCATCGCGAACGGCTGGCGCACCAGGAAACGCGGCTGCGGCGAGCGATCGAGGCGCGGCTCCGCGAGGAGCAGCTGGGCCTCGGACACACCATCGAGCGGGTGCGCTCGTTGTCACCCCGCGCCACGCTAAACCGCGGCTACGCGATCCTCGCGGACGCCGATGGCGGCACCGTCGATCGAGTCGCGGCCACCAGCGTGGGCGCCGCGATCACCGCCCGTCTCGCGGACGGACGCCTCGAACTGACCGTCACCGATGTCGAACCCCAGGAGCAGCCATGACCAAGCTCAGCTACGAAGAGGCCCGCGACCAGCTGGTCGAGATCGTCCGGCAACTCGAGACCGGCAGCGTGCCGTTGTCGGAGTCCATGAAGCTGTGGGAACGCGGCGAGGAACTCGCGAGGATCTGCCAGGAGTGGCTGGACGGCGCCGTCGCAAAGATCGAGGCGGCCCGGCCGAAGTCCGAGGAGTAAGCGGGCTGGGCGCAGCGGGCGGTTGCTACCCTTCGACACGCTCAGCGCGGACCGAACACGAGCAGCCGAGGTCGCTCGCGGCTGCCTCAAATCAAGGCAGGCTCAGGTCGACGGTCCGGATAGCCAGGCAGATCAGCCGGCTGACTCCGCGCCCGGCCCGGCGATGTTCACCAACCAAGTGGTGCCGAAGCGATCGGCCAGTTGCCCGAAGGAGTCGCCCCACGGGGCAGCCTGCAGCGGCTGGGTCACGTTGCCCCCCTCGGCGAGCTGGTTGAAGTAGCCGGTCAACTCATCGGTCTCGTTGCCGCTGAGCGACACGGTGATTCGGCTGCCGTCGCTGAACGGCATCCCCGGCGGCACGTCCGAGGCCATCAGGGTGAATCCGCTGGGAGTGGTGAGTTGGGCGTGCATTACCTTGTCCTGATCCTCCGGGCCGGACCCAGGCATCTGGAACTCGCCGAAGGTGCTGATGTCGAGCGTGCCGCCGAATACCGAGTGATAGAACTCGATGGCCTCGCGCGCGTTGCCTTGGAAGTTCAGGTAGGGGTTCAGCAGGGCCATGTCGCCTCCAATTTGCCGTTTCCGACAATTCCGCAGGACGCCGGTAGGCGCGCGGCCTTCGCACCTGACCAGAAGTGCCCGCTCCGGTTGCGCGCCGTGGAGGATCTTGCACCGAACTCGGTGCAAGATCCTCCACGCTGCCTGCGCTACGGACGCCCAAGCGAGTGGTTGAGAGTCAGCCGATGGGCCCAGATCGCGGCACGCTGGCGTAGTCGCCCAGGTCGACCAGTTCGATCGGCCCGGCACAGGCATCGAGCAGCGCCTGCCAGGCCGGCCCCTCCACATCGGTCGGTTCTGGATTCCGCTCGCGCAGTAGGGCGGCCAGCCGCTCCCCTTCGACGAACCGATGGTCCTGGACCCATGATTCGTCCTCAATCAGCACGCCGAGCAGCAGATCCGGTACCGGCGCCAATTCGGGCGACAGCGCCGGCTGATAGTAGGGCAGCGCCAGCGCCTTCAGCCCGAGCTTGTGGTAAAACTTCAGCCGCCGCACCGGGTCACCGTATTCGGGGGTGCCTTGGTGCCCGTCCGGGCGCTCGATCTCGGCAAGGAACGCTCCCGGATGCATCAACTCGCACCATTGCGCGAACGCAGCCTCGAGCAGCTTCGAGCCCGACCCCTTGCCGCGGTATTCAGGCAGCACCGCCAGGTACTCCAGCAGCAGCAGGTCGGTGTTCGGGGAGTAATCGCCGACGGCCGCGGCCGTGATCAGTTCACCGTCCCGCTCGACCAGTACCTCGCCCCAGGTGACGAAGTTGAGGAACGAGTCACGGTCCGCAAGTTCCTGCGGCGGAAAGGAACGTTTCAGCAGCTGTTCGTAGACAGCGCCGAGCTGGTTCGGATGAGCTACCTCCACGCCGCGACCCTAGCCGTCTGCGGCAGGATTGGGGGCATGAGAGCCGAGACTCCATTCGGGGAGATCGCCCTGCGGCGGCGGAACGGCGTCACCGAGTTGGTCGTCAACGGCGTGTTCGCCATGGATTCGGTCGAAGTCACCTCCGAACTCGCGCTGGCGGACGCCGCCGGACGGCCTCCCGGCCGCGTTCTGGTGGGCGGGCTCGGCCTGGGCTACACCACCGCCCGCCTATTGGACGCGGGCGCGGACCTCGTCCGTGTGGTCGAACTTGCCGCGCCGCTGGTCGAGTGGGCCCGAGCCGGCGCCACCAGGCAGTTGGGACGCGTCGCGGCCGATCCGCGAGTGGAGTTGGTGGTCGGCGACGTCGCTGACGAGATCGCCGGCGCCGAGCCGGGCTGGGACTCGATCCTGCTCGATGTCGACAACGGCCCGAGCTTCCTGATCCACGACCACAACCAGCGGGTCTACTCCCCAGCCTTCCTCAACCACTGCCTACACCTGCTGCGCCCCGGCGGACGGCTGGTGATCTGGTGCGAAGCCGAGAGCCCTGAGCTGGCGACGACGCTGCGGCGGATGGCGGAAGTGCAGCTGGTCACCGTCCCGGTGAACCGGGAGGGCCGCAGCTTCGACTACGCGCTCTACCTCGCAAGCCCGAGATGAGGGGTTGCGAGGCTGGCGGCTTCGAATCGTCGCGAACCTCAAGGATCGCCAGTCGGCGCCACTACTCGCCGAGCGCGCGGCGGAGGGCTTCGAAGCGGCGTTCAAGGTGTGCCAGCCGGGCGGCGACGTCCGCCGGGACGCCGTCAACCGCGGCCGCGACAGGCGCAGCCGTCCGCCGGACGAACTTCGCATAGCCGATGGCTATGGTCACGATCAGCGCCACCGCGACCACCACGAAGCGCCAGATGCTCTGGTCGGCGGACACGGTCATGCCCACCGCGTAGATCATCGTGAACACTCCACCCAGCAGCAGTCCGTTGGAAATCACCACCTGCACCGCTGGCAGGGTGAGCGAGATCACCAGGATCAGGGTCGCCAGCACCAGCAGAATAATGCCGGTGACCAGCCGCCACTGGCCGTACTGCTTGGCGTCGTAATCGAGGTTGGAAGGCTCGGGATAGAACGTGTTCACGCCGATGCCGACGAAACCGACCACCACCAGACCAAGAAAGAAGGCGAAGATCACTTGCAGCGCACCGTTGCCCTTCATGATTCAAGCCTAGCAACGACCGGTTGAGCGGACGGGTAGCGTCGCCCGTGGAGGTGCGTGATGATCAGCCACGAGCAGGGCCGGCAACTGAGGCTGCTGGTCGCATGGGAGCCGGCCAGCGGTGACCGCTTCGTCATCCCGGGCACCGATCTGGACGAGGTCTTCGTGATCGCCGAAATGACCATCGAGGCCCAGGATGTGCCGGGCGGTCAGATCATCAAGTTCAACGGCACCACCGAGTGGGCGCTGGACAGCATCGCCGCGGAGAAGG
>Ga0116179_1001028_pt1 | contig 20989 bp, 24 predicted proteins | sample AD_UKC071_MetaG_FD_89751 | JGI IMG/M metagenome (GOLD analysis project Ga0116179, IMG submission 89751) | Active sludge microbial communities of municipal wastewater-treating anaerobic digesters from USA - AD_UKC071_MetaG | ecosystem: Engineered > Bioreactor > Anaerobic > Digestate | place: USA...
ATTGGATGTGAAGCGTGTGTAGGCGTTTGCCCGGTGGAATCGATATCGATGGCGGAGGGCAAGGCGCAGGTGGATCCCGATACATGTATCGAGTGCGGCGCCTGCGTCTCCACCTGCCCGGTGAGCGCGATCTCCCAGTAGTATCTGACAAAGGCAACTTAAGCAAATCTTTTTCAAGCGAAGGCTCCGCGCCTCATGCGGCGGAGCCTTGCGCTTACTGCTTGTTGTGACATCCCGAGGATAGCCGCAGCCTCTTTTTGGCTATAGCCTTCCGTCAAAAGCGTCAAGAGATGTCTGTCTTTCTGGTCGCGAACTAAGCTCTCTGCGAGGAACAGCGCGGCGAGATGCGCGTCATCGTCGTACGTCAGCGCTTGTGCCTCTTCTAATTCGTCAGCCTCTATAGATACTTCGCGATGCGAGCCTCTTCTGAGCCGCCTTGCGGCGTCGCGTATAGCCCTGGGCAGGGATTTTTTCAGGAAAAGAGGTAGAGCATCCCGTCGGCGGCACTTGGGTATGAGCGTTAGGAGCGCCACGTATCCTTCCTGTGCGAGGTCTTCAGCTTCAGCGCCCCTCCCAGCGTAGCGCCTCGCCAGCGACTCTACCAGGGGGCGATATTGCGTTATGAGGGTGTCGATTTCATTCATGAGCTTCAACCCTTAGGCCAAACGCCCAAATGTATAAAGTTCCTGACGCCGTAGGGGATCGCCTGGTCGAAGCCTGCTTCACGCGCAAGTTTGCTAACACGTGCCTGCTCGGAGGCGATGCAGACTACGTCTGCCGCAAACCCCTTCATGTGGCGGCTTTCCTTTGCACCTCCCACCTCTCGGTTGTGATTCGCGCAGCGGTAACCGCTCGTTATGACTATCGGATTGCCCCAAAGCTCCCTCAGGCGCTCCAGCGCCTCCAACAGCGTCGGGTGAATTTTGACCGTCCCGCAGCAGCGACATTGGAACTCTTTGAGCTTGAAATGAGGAGAGAGGCGGATGTCGTTTATTGGCACCCTAAAATACCCCCTTGCTGGTTATTGTCACCTGCAAGTCGCGGATCGCCGCGGTGAGCTCCTCTAAGCGTTTTTCCATCCGCACGAGGAGATACCCGGCGACCGCCACGGCGAAGCCGCTTTGCAAGGCCGCAGATACGAAATCTGCCATCTTTGCCACCTCTCTTGTGTGGGCGCGCGGCAAGTGGTATATAAAAACCGCTCGCCGTGCGCCGTTATCTATATCCGACTACAGGAGCTCGGTCACTGTGCGGTCTACGATCTCGGCACCGGCTATGGAGACCGGCCCGGAGACGAAAACGTCGTTGTCGACTATAGTCTGCATGGCAGTCTCCACCTCCGCGGCGGTGATATCATCCTTGGGGTAGCGGAGGGAGAGGACCCACTGGTCGTCATCGGCCGTGTTGAAAATCATGCGCAGCGTCTTCACTTTATCACCTCCCTATCTTGCGAATTTTGCCTCCTTGGGCTACGCTAACTTACGATGTCGGTGTCGACCTTCTGGATCTCGTGGACCGGGTAAGACAGAAGTCCGCCGAGCGCTTGAGCTACTGCGTAGGTGGCATTGGCATCGGCCAAGGGATCCACGCCGGAGAGCGAAAGCGTCCGCAACTGCGGCCGTCCGAGCGAGTCGGTTCCGATCTGGAGCCTAAGGCTGAGGCGGCTGGATACGGGAGCGTAGCTGGCCATCTCTTTCCCCCCTTTCTTCGGGTCTCATTTATAAGAGTGGAAGGAGGAGGTTATGAATACAAATAGTATGCATAAGCCATTATTTGACATTTATTTGTTATCGTCAAGGGCGCACTCGGAGGGAAGTGGTTGTTGATGGAGCGCATATCGAATGCCTTGGCAATTGTCCGGAGGCTGGAACAAGAGGGATACGAAGCAGCGATAGTGGGTGGGGCTGTCAGGGATCTCTTTCTTGGGAGGGCGGAATTGTCGGATGTGGATGTGGCCACGAGTGCGGGCCTTGAGGCGATCCGATCCCTCTGGGAGGGGCGGGTCAAGGTGACGAGGAAGGGACCTCCATGGACGGCGGTAATCCCCGTGGACGGCTTCAATGTGGAGGTCACCCCCTTTTTGGGTGAAACGCTCGAAGAGGATCTCAAGAGGCGGGATTTTACCGTCAACGCCCTGGCCATGAAGGCGGACGGCAAGCTTATAGATGTAGTAGACGGGGTAAAGGACCTGTCCAGGCGCGTCCTTCGCTTCAACGGAGAAGCGGCTGTGCGCATTCGCGAAGACCCGTTGAGGGCACTGCGCTTGGCCAGGTTTGCGGCCGTGCTTCCGGCGTTCGTCGTAGATGAGGCTTCGCTTTCAGCTGCGCACGGGTGGCAGGATGCGATGTCGTGGATGCCGAAAGAGCGCATCGGCAAGGAGGTGCTCTGCGCGATGCGAGGCGACGCGGTGCGCTTTACAGCTTTCCTCAAAGAGCTCGGTCTTGTTAAAACCTTGCTGCCCGGGCTGTCCTCCGAAACCGAAGCGCGCCTGGCATATGCTCACGCTGCGACGGATAGGGCGGAGGTAAAAGCCGCCTGCTTATTGGACGGTATGGCGAGGGCGAGAACACGGCCGTCGCAGGGAAGCGCGGCTTTTGAGGGATGCCTCGGCCGTCGCATTGCGAAGGCTGCCGACCAGATCATGAGCGCCTGGGCCTGGCCGCATAAACTGGCTGACCACATAGCTATGCTCGTAAAATGGCAGGAGGTAGCGCATTCTGACCCTTCACCCTGGGTATTTTTGCAGCTCCTCAAAAGTTTCGGCCGGACCTGGCTTGATAATCTCTTCCTTTTAGCTTGGGCAGACGCCATGGCCGACGGAAAAGACCTCTCAGCCTGGGCGAGGAACAGGATAACTGCCGTTTACCTCGAAGTGAGCACTCCCCAGCCGCTCCTTTCGGGGGAGGACGTGATGGAGGTCTTGGGCATAGGAGAAGGGCCCGAGGTTGGGAAGATCCTCGAGGTCGTAGAGAAGGCTCAGGCGGAAGGAAAGATTCGCACCAGGGAGGATGCCCTCCGCCTTGCCAATGCGCTATATAAAGGTCCGTCGCATCAGGATGGTTAACCGCTGCGCAGCATGCCGAAAGCGCGGTTGCGAAGTGATGGCGATGTTATTGTATGTGAAATGGGCGGAGTGATAAAATATAGTCGCACTTTCCTAATCTGTTTTACTGTGAGCCTTTAGGCGCAATTTTGAAGGAGGTGGAGGGTTTATGAGAGCTCGTATGAGGGGTCGTCTTCTTGGAGTGGTCGTGGTCCTGCTTTTGACCGCATATATTGTGCCTGTGGCTGTGGCAGCGGAACCTACGCTTCTTGAGATTTATCAGGTGCTCCAGAAAAAGGAGTTTGTCGATCTTACCCATAGCTTTGCGCCAGGCATACCGCACTGGCCTGGTTTCCCAAACGAGAGGCGGGAGACCATATACTGGTACGACGAGGGCGTGGGCTCCGCAGGTTATGGTTTTTTCGCCCACGTTTACACGCATGTAGGGCAGTGGGGGACGCATTGTGACCCGCCGGCCCACTTCATTAAGGACCTTCGCACGATAGACCAGATAAGCGTCAAGGAGATGCTCCTTCCACTTGTGGTCCTCGACATTCACGAGAAAGCCGCACAAAACCCAGATTACGTTGTCACGATGAATGATGTGAGGGCATGGGAGAACCGTAATGGTTCCATACCGGAAGGCTCTTTCGTGGCGCTGCGGACCGATTGGTCCAAACGCTGGCCGGATGTGGCAGCCATGCGCAACGCCGATAAAGATGGCGTGGCTCACTATCCCGGCTGGTCGCTTGAAGTGCTGAAATATCTCTGTGAGGAGAAGAAGATCACTGCCTCCGGTCACGAGACCACCGACACGGATCCCGGCATCGCCACGTCCAAGGGCGATTATTCCTGTGAGACATATATCTTGTCCCAGGACCGCTACCAGATAGAACTGCTCGCTAACCTTGACAAAGTCCCGGAGTATGGCGCGCTCGTGGTGGTGGCTTTTCCGAAGCCGGCTCACGGTTCTGGTTTCCCGGCGAGGGTTTTCGCAATACTTCCTTGAAATGTCACTTTGTCAGCATGGTTTACAGTATAGGGCGCAGCTTATAGCATAGCGTAGGGAGGCGAACGAAGGAGTTGAAAGCTATCGTTTTGAGGGAATACGGCGGGCCTGAGGTCTTGAGGGTTGAAGAAATACCAGAGCCCCAAGTCTCGTGCCCTTACGACGCGAAGGTGGCTGTGTACGCTACGGCCCTTAACAGGGCGGATGTGTTGCAGAGGCGTGGCAAATATCCGCAGCCAGGACCCAAGCCCCAGCACGAGGTCCCAGGGCTCGAGTTTTGTGGTGTGGTGGAAGAGGTTGGGTCGCAGGTCTTAGAATGGAAGGTCGGCGATCGCGTTATGGGGCTTCTCGCTGGGGGAGGTTACGCCGAGTACGTGGTGACTCACGAGCGCATGCTCATGCCCATTCCGCGGGATTTCAGCTTTCACGAGGCTGCAGCCATACCGGAGGTCTTTCTGACCGCCTACGACGCGCTCTTTTTCAAGGGCAGAATGGAAATCGGCGATATGGTTTTGATCCACGCCGGCGGAAGCGGCGTCGGCACCGCCGCTATTCAGCTAGCCAAGGTAGGTGGCGCAAGCAGGATATTCGTCACGGCGGGAAGCGTGGAGAAGTGCGAAAGGACCGTAAAGCTCGGGGCGGATAGGGCCGTAAACTACAAAGAAGAGGACTTCGCCGATGTGGTGCTATGTGAAACCGGCGGGCGAGGGGTCGATGTGATCTTGGACTTCATAGGAAAACCCTACTTGGATGGCAATACAAAGGCCGCGGCTATGGACGGAAGGATAGTCCAGATTGCCGTCATGGGGGGTGCAAAGGGCGAGGTGGACTTGGGGGCGTTCATGAACAAACGCCTCACGCTCGTCGGAACCACGCTTCGCGCCCGCCCGATAGAGCAAAAAATCGCCCTGACCCAGCGCTTCCGCAAGGAGATTCTTCCGCTGTTCGAATCCAGCCGCCTGAAGCCGATCGTGGATACGGCTTTCCCGCTCGAACGCGCGGCTGAGGCGCATCGCTACATGGAAGAGAACAGAAACTTCGGTAAGATCATATTGGCCGTTCGGTGAGGCGTCCTTTGGCACTCTCGACGAAGGCGGCCATAGCGGTCATAAGCGAAGCGGCGCCCGGTTTTGGTTTTTGACTTGTCGGGCGCCGCTTTCGTTTTGAGCCGTGGGGTTAGAACTTGAATATTGCTCCCTGAGATGCCGATGAGGCTAACTTGGAATATAGCGCCAGATAGCCGGTCTTGATCTTCGGCTCTGGGCGCTTCCACTGGGCGAGCCTACGTTTGATCTCCTCGTCGCTCACGTGGAGCGTGAGCTCCCTCTTTTCTACATCTATAGTGATTTCGTCTCCGTCCTTGACGATCGCCAAAGGACCCCCTTCAGCGGCCTCAGGCGATATGTGGCCGACAAAGCAGCCGTTGTTCGTGCCCGAGAATCTGCCATCCGTGACGAGCGCCGTGGAAAGGGCAAGTCCCCTCCCGTAGAGGTATTTCATGGCGTTGTACATCTCTCTCATCCCGGGGCCTCCCTTTGGTCCTTCGTATCGTATGACGACCACCGTGCCTGGGCCCACCTTGCCGTCGAGGATCGCCTTGTCGGCGCTCTCTTCGTTGTCGAAGACCATGGCCTTGCCCTTGAAGTGCCACACAGACGGGTCCATCGCGCCGGGTTTGCATACTGCTCCGTCCGGCGCCAAATTGCCATGCAGAACGGCCAATCCGCCCGTGGCGTTGAACGGATCGGATAGATCCCTTATAACCCTCTTGTCCTCCGGATAGTGATAGTGGTAATTTGCCAAGTTTTCTGCCACTGTGCGCCCGGTGCAGGTCAGGGCATCGCGATTGATGAGGTCTCCCAACTTTTCCATGACCCTCGGTATGCCGCCCGCCATGAAGAAGGCCTCCATGTCCCACTTAGAGGCCGGGTTCACCTTGGCTATCTGCGGCGTTGTGCGGCTCAGGGAATCGAACATCTCCAGGACATCGAGCGACAGGCCAGCCTCGTAGGCGATGGCAGGTAGATGCAAGGCTGCGTTTGTAGAGCCGCCAGTCGCCATGCATACCCTTATGGCGTTTTCCAGCGAGGCTTTGTTTATGATCTTGCGCGCGCTTATGTTTTTCTTAACGAGCTCACATATCGCGATGCCGCTTTCTTGGGCTATCCGCAGCCGCTCGGCGTATGTGGCGGGGGTAAGCGCTCCGCCAGGAAGCGTCATCCCAAAAGCCTCGGCGAGCGAACACATGGTATTGGCCGTTCCGAAGAACGCGCAAGAACCACATCCTGGGCAGGCGACATCCTCGAGGTTGTGATATTCTTCCTCGCTGATCTTCCCGGCGCTCATCATGCCCAGCGCCTCAGAAACTGACGTGAGATCCGCCTTGCGCTCGTCAAACTCGATCCCGCCTGACATCGGCCCGCCAGGGACTATTATGGCCGGTATGTCGAGCCTGGCCGCCGCCATAAGCATGCCCGGCACTATTTTATCGCAGGAACCCAAAAGCACTAAACCGTCGAACCTGTGGGCTTGTGCCATAACTTCGACGTCATTTGCGATGAGCTCTCTGGAGGGGAGGATGTAGTGCATTCCGTCATGCCCCTGGGCCACCCCGTCGCAGGCGGCTATTACGCCGAACTCCACAGCTGTGCCGCCGCCCCTGTATATCCCTCTCTTTACGAACTCGCTCACCAACCGCAGGTTGAAATGTCCGGGCACGATCGTGTTCCATGAATTGGCTATCCCTATTATAGGGCGCGACAGGTCGTCGTCCGAATATCCCATGGACTTGTAAGCAGCCCTATGCATGGAAAACTCCGGCCTTTTTAGCACTTCCTTGCTCCTCAAATCCCTTACCCCCTTCTCGACAATGTCATAACCCTTGCCCATTATAAATCAACCTCGGAGTCGGGTCTTTACTTTTTGTGTTTTTTGTCCTTGCTTCCCCCTGGATGTCGATGCCATTGCCGCGGCGCCGTAACGCTGGTTTGGCTATGCCACAAGGCAGTAGTAGCGCTGATGGTCTTTTGGATGCTGGTTGTCTAACATCACTACAAGGTGCCGGCCAAGTTTTCCTTACGAGGTTTTAAAAGCGGCCGTGCTCAGGTATTTATCACCTCTATCCGGTGAGACGGTGACGATATTTCCTTCTATCTCCCTCGCCAAGGTCATGGCAGCCCAAACGTTGGCGCCCGTGGATATCCCCACGAACAAACCCTCTTTTTGCGCGAGGAGCCGCGCCATCTCCATAGCTGCCTCGTCTGACACTTGCACGACTCGATCTATTATACTGAGATCCAGATTTTTGGGGACGAAGCCGGCCCCGATTCCTTCTATTGCGTGTCTTCCTGCGCTTTCTCCGCTCAAAACGGCGCTCTTTTGTGGCTCTACCGCAATGACTTGTGCGTCAGGGAAGGCAGCTTTTACGATGCGCCCCACGCCCGTTAACGTGCCGCCGGTTCCAACGCCGGCCACAAAGGCGGCGATTCCTCTTCCTTTTAGGTCCGCTACGATCTCGGGCCCGGTTGTCACCTGATGGGCCCACGGGTTACCTGGGTTCGAAAACTGATCTGGCATGAAGGCCCTCGGGGTTTCGCTTACGATCTTTTGAGCGGCCTCGATGGCTCCTTTCATCCCGGTTTCTGCGGGGGTGAGCATGACTTCCGCCCCGTAAGCGGAAAGCACGCTCCTCCGCTCCAAAGACATCGATTCTGGCATCGTTAAAATTACCTTGAGGCCCAGAGACGCCCCTAACATGGCAAGGCCTATGCCGGTGTTGCCCGATGTAGGCTCGACAATCGTCGCGCCCTTTTGGAGTTTGCCCTCGATCTCGGCGAAACGGAGCATCCCCCAGGCGGCTCTGTCTTTTACCGAGCCTCCGACGTTGTTGCCCTCGAGTTTTAGCCATATACGAGATCCCTCGAGGGTGAGCTTCGTCATTGGGGTCTTCCCTATGAGCTTTCTTAAGGCGATGCGATCGACGGTGCAATCCAACTAAACCGCCTCCTTCGATTTTATTGAGTTTTCCTCTAAACTTTCCTTCAGGATTAGGAGCTGCTCTTTGATGAGATTCACCTCTGTCTCCAGCGCTTTGAGTCTTAAAACCAGAGGCTCAGGAAGGTCTCCGTGGTTTAACCTCTCCCTTGGACTCATTAGTTTGGCTCCACGCTCTCTTACCACGATGCCTGGTACGCCGACCACCGTGCTTTCAGGCGGCACGTCGCGGACCACGACGCTGCCGGCTCCGATTCTGGCGTTTTCCCCTATCACAATGTTTCCTAAAATCTTAGCCCCGCTGCCCACAAGGACTCCCTCCTCCAGCGTGGGGTGGCGCTTGCCCTTGTCTTTGCCCGTGCCGCCCAATGTCACGCCCTGGTAAAGTGTAACGTTGTCCCCTACGACGGCCGTTTCGCCTATCACCACGCCCATGCCGTGGTCTATGAACACACCCCTGCCGATCTCAGCCCCGGGGTGGATCTCGATCCCCGTTATCCACCGCGCCAGTTGTGATAAAAGGCGTGGCAAAAAGGGGATGCGAAGCCTCGTGTGCAGGAAGTGTGTGAGGCGATGGAAAACGACGGCGTGGAACCCTGGGTAGCAAGTCACTACTTCTAAGGTCCCCAAAAAGCCCCGTGGGAGGGCAGGGTCTCTTTCTCTCACCGCCGTAAAATCCGCTTTCAGCGTCTTCCATATTCTCTTCATCTCGTTTACCTCCTCATTGCCCCGCTTGCTTTCGTTCTTTTTGACTTAAGGGTATCGCTGTATAGGTGCATAAAAAAGGCGGGTTTCCACCGCACTGGGTAAACCCGCCTTTGAATAATCTTTATCGATTTATGCCTTGTGGCTTGTGCTATGGCCACCTTGCGCTTTCCCCCAGCTGCGGTTCGTCTTCGCCGCGGCCAAGAGAAAGCCGCGGTGGATCAGGAGATAATCCACCTACATATGCACACGTTCGTTTTTAGGATGTGCCCTTTAACTTTAAGTGCCTTCACTTGATGTCACCGCCCCACTTAGCATCGAAGTTAAGGTTACCTAACTTTTCTCCCCCTGTCAACCCTTCGGTGGGGTCTTTACTTTTTGTGTTTTTGCCCCGCGCTTCCCCCAGATGACGATATCGTTGCTCATGAATTGTGACGCAGACCGTGTTTGTGATTGTTTGTTTTGTGGCACAGGCGGGGAGCGACGTAAAGAGCGAGCTTTCTGTTACGAAACTGTGATTGATTTTGGGTAAAATTGCTGAGAAAGGGAGGGATCGATATGCCTGTTCAGCAGAATAAAATCAAGGTGCTCTTTGTGTGTGGCAGAAACACCGCCAGAAGCCAAATGGGAGAGGCTCTTCTCAAGCTCTTAGGAGGGGATCGCTTCGAGGTGGAGAGCGCCGGACTTGAGGCCGGAGACGAGATAAACCCGCTCGCCGTCGAAGTCATGAAAGAAATCGGCATCGACATATCCAAAAACGCGACGAAGAAGGTCTTTGACCTTTACAAGACAGGCAAAATGTACCATTACGTTATTGCCGTCTGCGATGCAGTTCAGGCGGAGCGTTGTCCGATATTCCCTGGCGTAAGAGAACAGCTCCATTGGCCACTTCCAGATCCAGCCTCGTTTACAGGCAGCTGGGAAGAGAGGTTTCAAAAAACGAGAGAAGTGCGCGATCAGTTAAAAGCAAAAATCGAAGAATGGATAAAATAGCTCCGGTGGTCAGGCCGGGTCTTTACTTTTTGTGTTTGTTAGCTACCATTAACTCTTACTAAATTACAATATCAGTTAAGGGGGCGGTCAAGCCGCCCCCTGCGCTCCATTATACCTCGAGTCTGAGTATGGCTTCGGGGTTAACGACGCGGAACGTGAACGATTCCGTCAGGAAGAGCTTAACGCTTTCGGCGCTCCTGTTCACGAAGCCAAGGGAGAAGTCTACTCCCAAGATGAGTTCCATATCGCCGCCGCGGAGCGATACTACGTAAGCCTCATCTATGGATGGGGCACAGATAATCTTTTCGGCGAAGGCTTCGATCCTCTTGGCCAGCGGATAGCCTTCGGCTCGGCTTAAAATCCACTTCCATATCTTTGCTCCGGCCACGAGGGCATAAGGGCCTTCTACGCCGCTCAATTTTAGAGAGGAGGCGGCATCGGCCACGCCGCTTAAGAAGCTCGACTCTTCCATCGAGACCTTGACACTTCTATCTGTGGTGGCCTCCTTTAATCCCACGATGTTTCCTTCTTTAAGGCCTTTGTATATAGCTTCTTCTTCGAAGCGCGCCATCTGGCGCGCAGCTTCCTCGAGAGACGACAGGTCTGGGTTCTTTAGGCCCCTCGTGATGTTGTCCAGCTCCCACAGGCACAGCTCAAACTCGACTCGAGGTTCGACAAGGGGAAGCACCTGCCTCACGCCGAGGCATATGTCTTTCCCCTCACATGCTTTAACTGTCTCGACTTTACCTGTTGGACAGGCCGCATAGTCCCAGCCCATCGGCCCCACGACGTCCACAAATTTTCTTGCGGAGAGATTGTTGACCAAGACCTTTTTAACCTGCTCATCTATCTCTTTCCATGCTTCTGCTGAAATTGGGGCTAATTCCCTCTTCAGGATATCCATAGCTATACCTCCTATTGCTTTTATTGCTTTAGACTGCCTATGTCGAGGCTTCCCCTACTGCTGGTTTCCTCTTCGCCCGCGGCGGAGGCTTCTATCTCGGTGATGGGTTCTTCTGTGAATAGATAGGTGCGCAAGGCTTCGTCCCACTCCGGGACGTTTCGCCTCAGCCACTCAAGGAGCATGCTGGCATGCTCCATCTCCTCATTGCGGTTATGCTCAATTATGGCTTTCACGGCGTCATCGCTCGCAGTGGCTGCCCTTTGGTGGTACCAATCGACGGCCTCAACCTCCTCTTTGAGACTAACTAACGCCCTGTGTATGTCACGATCTTTGCTGCTCAATTCCTCTACAGGCTCATGATACATTTCCACCCCTCCTTTAGGGTAATTTCGATTATTGTGATGTTTACAGCAAAAGGATAGGCGTAATTGAGAATAATGTCAATTGACATCAGGCCTCGCCAGGGCTATATTCGCTCAGGTTAAGGGGGTTAGAGGTGAATGGCGCTTCTTACGTGGAAGAACCTGGTGCCGTCTCTCCCGCAGGTGAAGAGTTTTAGCAGCAGCGGTGAAGTGAAAGCGAATGAAATACTCTTGCTTCAAGGTCCCTCGGGCGCTGGAAAGACGACGCTGCTGCGCGCACTTGCCCGCCTTCACCCGCGTGAGAGCGGAAGCATTTGGCTGAACGAAAAACCCTGCGAAGATGTGCCGCCCCCCAGGTGGCGACGAAGCGTGCATTACGTTGCGCCTCGGGTGCTCGCTAACGCTACGGTCTTGGAAAACATAATGTATCCCTTTCAGTTTTCCATCTACAAAAAAGAGACGCCGCCACCGCGCATGACAGTCGCGCTTTTTTTAGACGAATTGGGGTTGGATGAAGGAATATTGACTCAAGAGGCGCGTACCCTTTCCGGTGGGGAGGTTGCCCGGGTCGCCTTGGTACGGGCCATCCTCATAGAGCCGGTCGTGTTGCTGCTCGATGAGCCTGCGGCCCCACTCGACGAAAAAGCGAAAGAAAATCTCGCATCCTTTCTCTCTCGTTGGGTGGCAGACGGCGAAAGGGGCATCCTGCTTGTCTCTCATCAAGGGATGGAAGGCGTAACGCGTACCATGAGCATTAACAAGACTCAATGATATAAGACTCAAAGACGGAGGGATTATCGCATGAGCGGAGTAATTCCGATCTCCAATTGGCAACTTGCCCTTTCTACCATTCTTCTCGTCTTAGCCGGCGTTTTGGCGGCATCTTTGAGGCTCGGCATTGTGAAGTCCCTTGCCGTCAGTGCCGTTAGGACTTTCGTCCAGCTTTACATCATGGGCTTCATCCTTTCGGTTCTCTTCGCGCAGAAAAATTTATTCCTCACCGCCGCAGTCATAGTTATTATGACGGCGGTGGCCACTCAGGCCGCCACACGCCGTGCTAAGGGCGTACCTCAGTATCCTCGTGCGCTGGCGTTTCTGGCGCTCCTTTTGAGCACGCTTATAACCGGCTTGATGGTGGTGACGTTAATAATCAGGGCGGAGCCGTGGCACTCGCCCCGCATCGTGATCCCCATATTCGGCATGATATTGGGCAATTCGATGAACGCGGTAGCCATCTCGCTCGAGCGACTGTATGCTTCGGTAAGAGACAAGATTGACGAGTTGGAAGTGCTAATCGCTTGCGGTGCCACGCCTTGGGAAACGGCGCGCGACTGTGTGGCCGAAGCCGTAAGGGCAGGCATGACCCCTACGATAAACTCAATGATGGTAATAGGGTTGGTAAGCCTTCCTGGGATGATGACAGGTCAGATCTTGGGAGGGGCGGACCCGCGCGAAGCCGTGCGATATCAAATCGTCATCATGTATGTAATCGCCGCCGCCGTGACCATAGGGAGTTTTATCCTCGTGGGCCTCGCCTACAAGCGTCTCTTCGATAAAGAGGGAGCCTTGCTTTTGAGTCTGAAGTTCAGTGCGAAGTAACAGAGTCGGTTTAGGTACGATAACCGCCTTACAACCCCAGTTCCACTAAGTGGAATATGGGGTTGTTGCTCGTTATTGGGGTTGCTATGATAAAATCAAAGCAAATCTGAGCAGTGAGGGGGTGACAAGCAACAGCGTCGAGGTTTTTTGAGAAAGCGTTTTGATTTTCAGAAATAAGCAGATTGAAAGGGGGCAGGTAGGATGTTTAAGAAATCAGCGTTCCTGGTTTTGGCTGTTGCGCTGGTGGTATCGCTGACAGGAGGGGCTGCCTTGGCGGCGTGGCCAGAGAGGCCTATAACGGTGGTGGTGCACTTCGCTGCTGGAGGAGCCACGGACATGGTGGCAAGGGCTTTGTCGGCGGAGATGCAGAAGGTCCTTGGGCAGCCAATCTCTGTGGTTAACATGCCTGGGGCTTCTGGAGCCGTGGCGACCGCCTTTGTGCTCGCCAAGCCGCACGATGGTTACACCCTAGTGGGCGAGTCAGACAACATCCGCATGTTCCAGGTGATGGATCTCGGCAACTTCAACTACAAAGATTTTCACCACTGGATAGGGGCTATGGGAACATTATGCATCGCCGTAAGGCCCGATTCCCCCATAAAAGATGGTCATGATCTGATCAAATTTCTCAAAGAGAAGGGCGCAAGTGCCACTGTTTCGGGCTCTGGACTGGGAACCGGTTGGCATGTGGGCATGGAGATGCTCAAGGCCGTTGTAGGGTTCGACTATAAATATGTTCCTTACTCTGGAGGGCACCCGGCCACGGTAGCTGCCATCGGTGGCGAAGTCGATATAGCGGCTACAGGGCTCATGGAGCAGGCCGAATTCATCAGAGGAAAGAAAGTCAGACCGTTAATGAACTTCAGCGATAAGCCGGTAGAGCTTCCTGGTTATGGCCCTATTCCGCCCGTTACAGATTTTGTGCCAGAGATGAAGGGTCTGGTTCCCTTTGGCGGCTGGTGGGGCATCGCCGCACCTAAAGGTGTCCCGGATGAAGTGCTGCAAAAGCTGGATGAGGCTTACAAAGTAGCCGTTAATAGTGAAGGCTTCAAAAAGCTGTGCGAGTCGCAGGTCATGGACTGGGTCGGCTACGATAGGGCTCAGTCTGAAGAGCTGGCAGCCAAGGATACCTCTTTGGTGTCTTGGATACTCTGGGAAGTGGGTGTAGCTAAGAAAAATCCGACCGATTTGGGAATCCCCAAGCCCGAAGGGCTTAGTTTAGGCAAGTAATAGAGTAGTCTTAGGAAGAGGGGGCATGCTGCCCCCTCTTCCTTCGTTTACGTTTTCATCGAAGAGGGGATGATTGAGCCATGGACAGCAAGAAAACGTCGAAAACAGATGTGAAGATGGGCCTTGCCTTTGCGGCATTTGCCGCCCTTGCCTTGGAGGAATCGTTGCGTATGCCTGTTTACGATGACGTTTATACAGCGCCTGGTTTGTTTCCGGCTTTTCTTTCTTTTTGCATCATCGCGATGAGCCTGGGATTGGTTTTTTGGGGGAGGCGCAAGTCGAAGCTCCAGGCGGAAGGCGCTGTTGAAGTGTCCCACGAGGAAGCGGCAGTGATGGTTGTAGAGAGGAAACGTCTATTTTTGGCTATAGGGCTTATCTTATTGTATTGTTTTGTGTTTTTGGGCCACATTAATTATACGCTCGCCACCTTTCTCTTCCTCGTCCTTTCAATGTCATTTTTTAAGGCCACTAAAATACATTGGATCGTGATCATATCAGCATTGGCTTCTTTAGGAATTTCTTACCTCTTTGGGAAGATATTTTTGATTCCGTTGCCATAAGAGACCCTAAAAGGAGAGGTATAAATATGGATGGCTTATCAATTGTATTCCGAGAAATAACGAGGTTGCTCACCGAGCCTTACATGTTATTTACTATGGTATGGGCCACGTTTCTCGGCATAGTTGTAGGAGTTTTGCCCGGCCTTACTGCGACTATGACCATAGCCCTTTTGAGCGGCCTCACCTACGGTGTTGAGCCTCGGGTGGCTATTCCCATCTTGATATCCGTGTATTGCGGAGCGATCTACGGAGGAAGCCAGTCGGCAATACTTGTGAATATACCCGGCACCCCGTCGGCTGCTGCTACGACTCTGGACGGTTACCCTTTAGCCAGAAAAGGGGAAGCTGGTCCAGCCATAGGGCTTGCCACGACCGCCTCTTTTATAGGAGGGGTCTTGGGCGTCTTGGCCGTGGCTGTTGCCACGCCCCTTTTGGCCCAGGTGGCGCTGGAATTCGGCTCTTGGGAGTATTTCCTGTTGGCCGTCTTTGGCATAGTTATTTCCGGAAACCTCACCGCTGAGGACCTGCCCATAAAGGGATGGATCTCCGGCTTCATCGGGCTACTGCTCTCCATGGTAGGACTCGAGGGGATCCATGCCTTTCCGCGCTTTTCTTACGGTAATGTTCAGCTTGCTGCCGGCATCTCTCTAATACCAGCCTTGATAGGGCTTTTCGGCATAGCCGAAGTCCTTGCGGTTTTAAAAGACATAAAGCCCAGAAAGGTAGAAAGCCAGTTAACTCGTATAGTGCCAAAAATAGGGGAAGTGTTGAGCCACTGGAAGGCAACGTTTAAAGCGGCTTTAGTAGGGATAGGAATAGGCCTGATTCCGGGAGTGGGTGAGGATGTGGCTGCGTGGGTGTCTTACGACGTATGCAAGCGTACTAGTCCCCAAAGGGAGAAGTTTGGTACCGGTTGCTATGAAGGCATTGTGGCGGCTGAAACGGCCAACAACGCTTGTATAGGGGGAGCTATAATACCGATGCTTGCTTTAGGGATCCCTGGAAGCGGTGCAGCTGCGGTGCTTTTGGGCGGGATATGGCTCCACGGCATTCGTCCTGGCCCCATGATCTTTTTTGAATTTCCCACCTTTCCCTACGAACTCATCGGTCAGCTTATAGTGGCAAATGTGATGATGCTCATCTTGGGGCTTACGCTTACGCGGTTTACCGTGCGTGTATTGGAGATAAAGAAGGAGATTTTTATGCCCTTAGTGGTGGTGCTATGTATCATAGGAGCTTACGCCGTGAACATGCGCATCTTCGACGTTTATCTGATGCTCGGCTTCGGCTTGCTCGGTTATGCGCTGCGCATAGGTAAATTCCCGGCGGCGCCAATGACGCTCGGGATAATTTTAGGGCCAATGGCGGATGAGAACTTCAGGCGGGCGTTGAGCATAGCCGATGGCAGCTTGGCCCCCTTTTTCACGAGGCCTATAAGCCTTGGGTTGGTTATTTTGATTGTGTTGTTGATGTTGAGCCAGAATAAAAAGCTTATGGCAAAAATATTTCGAAGAGGGGTGTCGGCATGATAATCGACAAGTTTAAACTCAATGGGAAAGTGGTGCTCGTTACGGGCGGAGCCAGAGGCTTAGGAAGGGGCATTGCTCAAGGGCTTGCTGAGGCAGGAGCGGACATTGCCGTGGCGTCGCGCACGGTCGAGGAGGGCAAGAAAGCGGCTGAAGAGATGGCTGCCCTGGGGAGAAGGACCCTCGCCGTCCAAGCTGACGTCTCAAAGCTGTCGGAAGTTTATCGCCTGATCGACGAGGTCGTAAATCACTTCGGCCGTTTGGATGTATTGGTGAACGCGGCTGGATTCAACATAAGAAAACACTTTCTGGATTTCACTGAAGAAGATTACGAATCGCTGATGGCTGTCCAGCTCAAGGCGGTGTTCTTTGCCTCGCAACGGGCGGCGAAGGTTATGAAAGAGCAGGGCGGAGGCAAAATCATAAACATAGGCTCCCTTACATGCGTCGAATTCGCTGGACCAAATATCGCGCTTTACGGCACGGCGAAAAGCGGCGTCTTAGGCTTGACGCGCGGAATGGCCAAGGATCTGGCGCCGTATAATATAAACGTGAACGCCATAGGTCCGGGCTGGTTCAAGACGAAGATGACCGAGAAAGTCTTCCAGGATGAAGCCAATGTCCAGAGGATGCTCTCGCGCCTTCCCCTCGGGCGCTTCGGCGTGCCTGAGGACTTGGCGGGTGCAGCCGTGTTTTTGGCCTCTTCTGCGTCTGACTACATAACGGGGCAGATCATCTTCGTAGACGGCGGCTGGCTCATAAATTAACAGCTCACGGTTAAATAGCGATGCCAGGTTAAGCGAGCGAAGAAAAGAGGCTCGGACGAAGCTTCTAAGAATGCGGGTGCACTGTGCACCTGTAGGTGAACCGAGAAGCTCGGCCATTGGATAAGGATGTAAAGTTCCCCCATTTCTCACAACTCCCCTTGCGATAAGTAACGCCGCAAGGGGAGTTGTGCATTGCGGGGGGATCTACAGGTCTAAAGGAGCAGAAGGAGCGGGTTTTGCACCAGTTCCTTGACTCGTTTTAGAAATTGTGCCCCTTGCGCGCCGTCGACGATTCGGTGGTCGAAGGTCAGGGAGAGTACCATGATAGGCCTTATGACCACCGAATCGTCTATCGCCACAGGGCGGTCTGTCATCGCACCTACGCCGAGAATGGCGCACTGTGGCGGGTTTATGATGGGCGTGAAATCCCTTACATCGAACATGCCTAAGTTCGTTATCGTAAATGTGCCACCCGATATATCGTCCGGAGTGAGTTTGTTACCCCGTGCCCTTTCGATGAGTTCCTCTGTCTCTACTGCTATTTGAAAAATCCCTTTCCTTGCCACATTTTTAACCGCAGGCACTATGAGGCCATCTTCCAAGGCTATGGCCAGCCCAATGTTCACCTCGTCCTGAAGAATGACTTCATCGCCTTCGAGGCGGGCGTTAAAAAGGGGAAATTCTGTCAGGGCTTGGGCGCATATTTTAAGGAGGATGTGGTTATAGGAAAGATTTACTCCTTTACTTTCGAATGCACTTCTTAAATTGCTCCGTAATAACTTTAGGTTGTTGGCATCAGCTTCGCTGTTTAAGGTGACCATGGGAGATGTGTGCCAGCTTTCGCTCATCCTCTGGGCGATAACCTTCCTCATCCCTACGAGAGGGACCCTTTTGGCAGGAGCTGCAGGTGGGGTTTCTTTAAGACCTGCAGCTGGCTTTACAGCTCCTACCTTTTGTCTTTCTATATAATCTTCCACGTCTTTTTCTACGATTCTACCGCCGGGGCCCGTGCCCGTAACGAGCGATAGATCGACGCCGTGGTCCTTGGCAAGTTTTTTGGCCGCCGGGGAGGCTTTTATCGCTTGCGTAGCTGGGGCTTGTGCGGCAACGGGTGCAGGTGGCGCTTTGACTTCAGCCTGGGTGGCAGGTGCAGCCCCAGCTGTTCCTTTCGGCATGAGGCCTGAAATGTCCTCATCGGCTTCGGCTATTATCGCTATAGGTGCGGTAACTGGGACCTTGGCGTCCGGGCCTATCAGTATCTTGCGCAAAACGCCGCTTTCTGGCGCTTCTAACTCGTAGTTGATCTTATCTGTGGCTACCTCGGCGATGATCTCCCCCTTTTCTACCCTTTCACCTTCCTTCTTGTGCCATTTAGATACGGAGCCTTCCGTCATGGTCAGGCCCAATTTTGGCATTGTAACGACTGTAGCCATCGATTATTCCTCCTCGCGCTTAATATTATTTGCCTTGAGACGACCGCGTTGGACTGCCAGCCTCATCGTCTTTTCTATATTCACCACACGAGGTCCGTGATCGCTCAACCGCGCCGCAGCTATTTGGTTCGGCAGGATTTCTACTTCTCTTTCTCCATCGAGGGCTAACACTGCTGGAGCCGCTTCAAACTCGACCACGCCTCCTACTTCTATGACATCGAACGCGTCTACATATACCGATCTCACGAATCCCGGCGCTACCGGCGCTGTGATTTCAATTCTGCCCTCTTCCATGTGACTGCCCAAGCGCATGTGGAGTCCCTGGTTTTGCGAAAGTCCTTCCTCGAGGAGGACACCCCCTACAGAGGAAAGCCCTATATTGCTCGGTTCGGCCTGGGTCAAAATGATCTCCTTTACCTTGCTCATGTCCCATATGGCTTTTGCGCCTATAAATATGTCGTCATAAAGCGCAACGTCGATCAAGGCCAAATCTACAACCTCTCCGTCTAAAAGTATATCGAGGCGCTTTGTGGCTGAGGTAGCTTCATCGACGGAGACTATTCCGGTGGCCAAAAAGCCGGCAGCCAAGCCCGCTATTGTGCTCTCCACCATGAAAGGAAAGACATTGTTCGTGCCCGTGGAAATCGGCATAAAAGGAACGGCGGTGCTCCCTTTGGCCACGGCACGGTTAGTGCCATCGCCTCCCAATACCACGATGCACTTTGCGCAACCTTCCTCCAAGAGCTCGGCAGCGCGAGTTGAATCGTTCTGGTTTCCTTCGCATGGCATATCCAACGGTTCGACGTCCATGCGCAAGTGAACGCTGTCCAAGGCCCTTGGGACTATGTTGTAGTAGTCCGGCATGTATAAGATTTCTTCCACTCCCGCAGCTTCGAGGCCGAGGAGAGCTCTCCGCACGATATTTACTTTTTCTTGATTGTCAAACACCGATCCATAGGCCACGAGCCTGCGTATGTCCTTGCCCGAGGCCGGATTGGCGATGATCCCTACTTTAGACACGCTGATTTAAGCCCCTCTTTAAGAAAACATTTCGTCGCCGCTTTTACCGCCAAGGCCTGGATGGCTATCGAAACGTACCACACCTACGGCGGCTTTCCCGCGCGTCGCTTTAGCTATACGAGCGACCCCCTCATGGCCAAAACCGCCGCACAGCTCTATTGCCGCTACACCTTCTTTTACCAGCTCTTTAGCTACGCTTTCGGCCTCAGCGTAGTTACAGACCCCTACGGTTGTTAACTCCAGCGAAGGTGTTTTTACGGAGGCGCGATGAACCTTAGGATCCGCTCCTTCCGCTACAAATATGAAAGCTGCTTTTAGCGCCATACTATCTCTCCTCATTTGTGGAATATTTTTAATTATACATCACGAGCTCGAGATGATGCGCCTCATTTCAATGTTCGACCGAGCCACCGTCCACGTTTATGGCTTGTCCCGTGACGTGATCGGAATATATAAAAAACAGGGCGAGCTTTCCCATGTCTTCTGGCGTCTGCTCTACCCCTTGAGGTATCATGCTCTCCACGCTTCGCTTAAAGGATTCCTCCCAGCTTTCGCCTGGCCTTCTCCATGCTTCGGCTAAAAGGTCCCACATCTGAGTGCGCACTATACCTGGACAGATGGCGTTTACGGTGATGCCTGTTTGCGCAAGCTCCTTGGCCAGCGTGTTCGTAAACCCGACTACGGCATGCTTCGATGCGCAATAGTGTGGCAACGTGGGAGTCCCTCTCTTGCCGGCGATAGAAGCTACGTTTATAATCCTGCCCCAACCCTTCTTTTTCATGTAAGGAATAACGGCTTTAGAAGAGAGAAAAGTCCCCTTAGCGTTTACATTCATCACGAGATCCCAGGCCTCTTCCTCGAGCTCTTCCGTAGTAGATATAGTGATAGCACCGGCGTCGTTCACCAATATATCGATAGACCCTAATTCTTCTACTGTGCGCTTTACCATGGCTTGCACTTGATCGCTTTTGCTGACATCGGCGTTTATGGCTATGGCTCTGCGCCCCAAGGCCTTTATTTCTTCAGCCACTTTTAAAGCTGCAGAATAACCTTTTATTTCCTTAGTGCCATACTGATTTTTGGGGCTATCTAAGACTTCCGCGTCGGCTATGGCCACGTCAGCTCCCTCTTTTGCCAGCGTTAGGGCGATGCCTCTGCCTATGCCCCTGCCTCCCCCTGTTACGAGCGCTGCTTTGCCATCAAGTTTCATAAATACAACCCCTCCCTGCGATATCGCCTATGGATACGTGGCCTCGGGTAAGGACATCTCCAGGTCCTTGATCACCACGGCAACCTGGAGCACATCATTAAAGAGCCCTTCCTTAGCCATCTTTCTCTCCTCTTGTTCGATTGGTAAAAAGGGGGCGGAAAGCACCGCCCCCCGATTTCTTACTCTTGAAGGAGTGCCTTGACGGCGGAAGCGATCTTTTCTTTGCTTGGGATGAACTCCTTTTCCAAAGGCGGACTGAATGGGACTGGCGTAAACGGTGCGGTCACGCGCTTTATAGGGGCGTCCAGATAGTCAAAAGCCTCTTCCGCTATCATGGCCGCTATCTCCGCCCCCGGACCGGCGAACTTCACCGCCTCGTGGACGATAACCGCTCTGTGCGTCTTCTTTATGGAGTTTACGATCGTCTCGTTGTCGAGGGGTTGCAGCGTGCGCGGATCCACGACCTCCGCGCTGATGCCGTCCTTTTCCATATCGGCGGCGGCTTCTGAAGCCCTGTGCACCATGGCCATGGTAGCTATTATCGTGACGTCTTTGCCCTCTTTCTTAACATCCGCCTTGCCCAGAGGAATCGTATAAGATTCTTCCGGCACCTCTCCTTCGACTCCATATAGGAA
>Ga0116179_1001039_pt1 | contig 20872 bp, 22 predicted proteins | sample AD_UKC071_MetaG_FD_89751 | JGI IMG/M metagenome (GOLD analysis project Ga0116179, IMG submission 89751) | Active sludge microbial communities of municipal wastewater-treating anaerobic digesters from USA - AD_UKC071_MetaG | ecosystem: Engineered > Bioreactor > Anaerobic > Digestate | place: USA...
CTGCTTGAGTCGTTCGGCGATCCGCGCACGCAGCGGCGGCACGCCTTCCTCCCCCAGCTCGTAGATGGTTCGCAGGTACATCTCGGTGGTGTCGATGAGGTCGCTCATCATCCTCCTCTGCGATTGAGGTCAGACTATAGCCATGAGCTCGACCACGTGGCCCCGTACCGTGACTGTGCCGCCGGATCGGCTCGCCGGGTGGCTGGCCGGTTTCGCGGAACGGCATGGCACGCCTGCGGTCGAAGTAGATACCGACGCGCTCGTCCTGCAGGCTGCGGACGGGGCTGCGGCTCGCGTCCGACTGCTCTGGGGGCCCCTGCCGGAAGGCGACCCGCTGGCTGAGGTGGTCGCGGCGTTCGCGCGTCCGCGCCGGGTGGGTGCGCTGATCGTGCGGCGCAAGGCGCATGCGGTCGGAATCTTCGTCGGCAGCGAGTTGGTGGCCGGACGCCGTGGCAGCCATTACGTGCAGGGACGCACCAAGGCCGGCGGCTGGTCGCAGCAGCGCTACGCGCGGCGCCGGGCGAACCAGGCCGAGCGTTCCTTCGAGGCCGCCGGACGGGACGCGGCCGACCTACTGGTTGGCGAGGCCGGACGTCTTGACGCCCTGGCTCTGGGCGGGGACGGGGCCGCGGTGGCCAGCGTCCTGGCGCTCCCGGAGCTGGCGCGCCTGGCGCAGGTTGAGCGACGGCTGGGACCGTTGTCCGTGCCGGACCCCAACGCACGGGTGCTGGCCGAGTTCGGAGCGCTGTTTCGGCGGGTGCCGATCGACCTCAACGAACTGGCCTGAGCCGCTGGCGGCTTCCCCGAACCCGAACGGGACAAACCTGCCCCTAGTGGCGCGTTGATTTCGTTTACCGGCAAGTTCGGGCCACGCGGAGCGGAATTGTCCCGTTTCGCCGGCACCCCGGGCCTATCCGCTTCAGTTGCGGCGCAGGAAGACCACCGCGCCGGCAATGACGGCCAATACTCCGGCAGCGCCCAGCGCCCAGACCACTGCCGAGTTGTCGGGCGCGAAATCGGGAGCGTCCGCGGTCGTGTCCGAGCCAGTCGTCGCCGCAGCTGTCGCAACCGGTGTTGGCGTCGGCGTCTCGGCAAATGCGGATTGAACCCCGGCGCAGAGCGTCAGCAGGAACGCCGCGGCCATGCTCACCAGAATGCGGCGTGCCCCCTCGATCATGAGGCGGAGCCTACCGGCCCGGACCGAGCAGCGTTCCCAGCATCACCAGGGCGATCAGCGCCAACAGTGCGCCGGTGACGATCAGGCGTCGGGACCGCGGGTTCACGCACCCCAATCTATGCCCGCCGACGCGCCCGGGACCGCCGGCGGCTCGGACGCAACCGGCAACCGGTGATGCGTCCTGGATTACCCTGGACTCATGGGGTCGGTGCGCCTCTTCGCGATCGCGATCACCGAGGTTCGCGAATTCTTCGGGGCGCCCAGCGAACTGGCCGACCGGCTCCGGGCGATCGCCGCTCGCACCACCACGACCGCGAGCGTCCCCAGCCAGGGCCTGTTGGGCAAGCTGGGACCGGTGTTCCTTCGCCAGCCCGGTGCACCGATCATCCGCCCGGACACGCCCGGCCGGACCGTGCTCGACCTGATGCTCGCGGGCAGACATGTGCCCCCGGAGCGACTGACTGCGGCCTGGGCGTTGCTCGGGACCTGGCTGGCGGCTGAAGCCTGGGGCGAGCACTCCGCAGAGTTCGACGCGCATGCGATCACCGCACTGGATTTCGACCTCGCCCGCGTCGGCGTCCCCACGAAATGGTCGCTTGGCGACCTGGTGCGCAATGACCTGGGCCTGCCGCTGCGGCCCGCTCCTGGCGTCGCGGCCGGCTATGTGCCGAATGCGGCCGCATCCGCGCTGGCGGCCAACTGGCGTCCGATTGTGGCCGAGCTGGAACCCGAGCACCGGGCGTTCGTGCGCGGCCTCCTCGGCTGGCTGGACGCCTTCCCCGAGTGGACGCGGCAGGGGTCCGCGGCTGGCCGGATGCCACCCGATCTGGTCGCGATTCTTCGCTCCTGACCGCGCCCTTTCAGGCCGCAAAGCATCAACCAACGAGTAGACTGACCGACGGTCGGTCAGTGAAGCCAGCCCTCAGCCAAGGTGGACGGTTTCGCGCCAGGACGGCGAGCTTCGGTCCACTCTGCGAAGACGGGTGACCAGGCCCAGGGAACGAACGGAGGACGGATGGCTCGAATCACCAAGCATCCGCTGGTGCGGCGCGAAGAACTGCTCGACGTCGCATTCGAGCTTTGCCGCAGCCATGGTTTCGAGGCGATGAGCGTCGAACAGGTCACCCAGACCGCGGGCGTGGCGAAGGGCACCTTCTACCACTACTTCGGCTCGAAAGCCGACCTGCAGGAGCAGTTGGTCGGACGCTTCGGCGAGTCGCTTTTCAACCACCTCACCGAAGCGATCGACGGCGTGACCGGGGACGGCGCGCACCGGCTCGGCCGGCTGATGACCGCGTCCGCCGCCTACAAGTCCGGGCAGGCCGACCTCGGCTACGCGGCATTCCTTTATCGAGCGGAGAACTTCGCGCTCCGGCATCGGCTGTTCGACGCCTGGCGGGAGCGCGCTCGCGCCGTGCTGGAACCGGTGATCGCCGCCGGGGTGGCCGACGGCTCCTTCCACGTCGCGGACGCAGGCGCGGCCACCGACCTGATCCTGCTGCTCTGGTTCGACGCCGCCGACCAACTCTGGCGCCGCGCACTTCAATCCCCGGACGCGACCGCCTTCGTGCAGGTCATGACCGCCGGCGGCGCAGCCATCTCCCAAGCCCAGGAGCGCATCCTCGGCGTCCCGGACGGCAGCTACGCCGTCCCGATCCCACCCGAACTCGTCAATGCCATCGAACATCTCTACTCGCATCCGGTTAGGACCCCAGCATGAACCGCAAGACCCTGGTCACCACCGGCATCGCGGCCGCAGCCGTGCTAGCCCTCGGCGCCGGCTACGCCTACTCGGTGACCAACAGCCGTCCCGAGGTCGAGACCGCGATTGCCGAACACGCCGAGCTGACGGCCACCGTCAGCGCGTCCGGCACCCTCGCGCCCGCGCACACCGCCGGCGTCTACCCGTCCGCCGCTGCCACCATCGCCAAGGTGACGGTGGCGGACGGGGACACGGTCGAGAAGGGCGAAGTCCTCGCCACCCTCGCCACCGGACCGCTGAAACTGGCCGTCGCCCAGGCCCGGGCCGCCGCCTCGGCAGCCGAAGCCCAACTGGACGCGGTTAACCGTGGCGTCCCGGCAGCGATCGACCGTTCGGCCGCGAATGCGGCGTTGTCCGCAGCCCGCTCTCAGGTGTCCACCGCAGCGAAGAACTACTCTGCCTACCTCGCCGACTACCGGGACGCGAGCAACGCTGAGCGGGCCAAGATGCGCCCAACCCTGCGCAGCCTGAAGACGGCCAAGAGCACCGCCAACGCAGCGCTCAAGGGCGCCGAATCGGGCCTGCACCAGCTGTCGGTCGCCGCACGGGTTGGGCTGGCGCGAACCGCAGCCAACGATGCCCGCAAAGCGGCTGACCGCGCCCTGGACCTGGCCCAGGCCAACCTCGACCACGCTGAACTGACCGCACCCTTCGCTGGCGTCGTCAGTTTCGTCGGCACGGTGGAGAAGGGCGCGGGCGCGACTCCGGGCGTCCCGGTCTTCCGACTGGTCGACCCGACCAGGCTCGAATTCCAGGCGATGGTGAACGAGACCGACATCGCCGGCATCACCACCGATCAGGACGCCACGGTCAGCCTGGACGCCTTCGACCAGCCGTTCACGGGAAAGGTAACCCGGGTGCACAGCCAATCCGAGACCACCTCTACCGGCACGGTCGCCTTCCGGGTCGACGTGGCGATCGAGTCCAGCGACTCCGGCGCCCTGTCCGGCATGAGCGGCTCGGTCGAACTGGCCACCGAGTCGATCCCGGACGCGCTGGTTGTCCCGGTCGCCGCCGTGCAGACCCGCGGCACCGGCCGGACGGTCTTCGTGGTCGCCGCCGACTCGGTCGCCCACGCTCGCGAGGTCGAGGTCGGGCTGAGCACCGACACGTCCGTGCAGATCATCTCCGGCTTGTCGGAAGGCGACCGCGTGGTCACCACCGGCGCGGCGGCCCTGAGCGACGGCCAGCAGGTGCGCACGAAGTGACCACGTCCGACCGTCCGCCGACCGTGCAGATCGCCGGACTCACCAAGATCTACGGCACCGGCGCAGCCCAGGTCACCGCGCTGGACGCGGTCGACCTGAGCGTTGGCGCCGGTGAGTTCGTGACCGTGATGGGGCCGTCCGGTTGCGGCAAGTCGACGCTGCTGAACCTGCTCGGCGGGCTCGACGCCCCCACGTCCGGCACGATCAGCATCGACGGCGCCCAGCTCGGCGATCTTCCCGACGACGACCTCACCGAGCTGCGTCGCCGCCGGATCGGCTTCGTCTTCCAGTTCTTCAACCTGATCCCGGTGCTGAACGCGGTCGAGAACGCGTCCCTGCCGCTGCGGCTGGACGGCGTCCGCGACGCCGAGTCCAGGGCCACCACCTGGCTTGAACGGGTGGGGCTCGGCGATCGGCTGCAGAGCCGGCCAGACCAGCTCTCCGGCGGGCAGCAGCAGCGGGTCGCGATCGCCAGGGCGTTGTCCACCGAACCGGCGCTGATCCTGGCCGACGAACCCACCGGCAACCTGGACTCACGCTCAGCCACCGAGATCGGCGAGCTGTTGCGCGAGATCAGCGCCGCCTACGGCCGCAGCGTCCTGATGGTCACGCACGACCCGCGGATCGCCGGGTTCGCCGAGCGCTTGGTGCTGATGCGGGACGGCCGGATCATCGACGACCTCGATCTCGACGACGCTCCCGAGGGGCCAAGGCTCGCACTGGAAAGGGCCGGCCTGCTGTGAACCTCAATCTCACCCTTGCCTGGCGCTACCTGCGCGGCCGCGGGCTGCGCTCGCTGCTGACCACGCTCGCGGTGGTGCTCGGGGTGATGCTGACCTTCGGCCTCAACGGCATTCTGCCGGCGATGGTGGAGGCCTTCACGCACAATCTGCTTTCGGCTGCCGGCAAGGTCGACCTCACCGTCACCAGCGCGTACAACCAGCCCTTCCGGGCCGACGTCACCGACCGGCTGTTGACCGTGCCGCAGGTCGCCACCGCAAGCCCGGGCGTGCAGCGCACCGTCCCACTCCCCCGCAGCGCGGACGCCGCCGCGGACGCCCTCGCGCAGGTTGTACTGGTCGGGGTGGACGTACCCACCGCGACCGCCGTCCGCGACTTCCCGCTGGCGTCCGGACGCGTGCTGGCGCCCACCGATCGCACCGCGGTCGTGCTGAATACCGACCTGGCCGCCGAGCTGGGCCTCGGGCTCGGCGACCAACTGGTGCTGCCGGCCGCCGGGGGGACCGCCCGGTTCCAGGTCGTCGGGCTGCTCAGCACGGCCACCCTGCCCGGCCAGGAGCAGGTGTTCGTCACCCTCGCCGCGGCCCAGCAGTTGCTGGGCCTCGGTGACCAGCTGACCCAGATCGAGGCCGTGTTCACCCCGGACGCCGACCGCGCCGCTACCGAAGCTGCGGTCAGTGCCGCGCTCGGACCGGACTACCAGGTGGGCGGGCTCTCCACCGAGTCGTCGCTGCTGGCCTCGCTGCAGGTCGCGCAGTTCGCGTTCAACATGTTCGGCATCTTCGCCCTCGCCACGGCAGGGTTCATCATCCTGAACAGCTTCCGGACGGTGGTGGCCGAGCGCCGACGCGACATCGGCATGCTGCGGGCGATCGGAATGACCAGGCGAAGCGTCTCGAGGCTCTTCCTGATCGAGTCCCTCGTCCAAGGAGTAGTCGGCACGGCGCTGGGCATCGCCGCCGGCTGGGCGATGGCCGCCGGGCTGTTTGCGGCAATGGCACCGATCTTCAAGTCGGTGATGCATTTCACCATCGGCGGACCATTGTTCACCGCGGCGACCTGGGCCGAGGCGATCGTGCTGGGTGTAGGCGTGACCATCCTGGCCGCCGTCGTACCGGCCCGCGCAGCCGGCCGGGTGACGCCGATGGAGGCGATGCGTCCGCAGTTGGGCGAGGTGTTCGAACGCCGGGTTGGCCGGCGCGCCTGGATCGGCGCCGCGCTGCTGGTCGCGTCCCTGTTCGGGCTTACCTCCGGTTCGGCCGGTCTGGTCGGGTTCGGATCGGTGGTCTTCCTGGTGGGTATCGCGCTGGTCGCACCGGCGGTGGTGAACCCGATCGCGAACTGGGTGAGCGCTCCCCTGGAGAGCTTCAACGCCTGCGAGGGCGCGATCGCGCGCAGCAACCTGCAGCGCAACCCTGGCCGGAGCGCGGTGACGGTGTCCGCGGTGATGCTCGGGCTGGCGTCCATCGTGGCGATGATCAGCGTGGTGACTTCGATCTTCGCCGGCTTCACCACTTATCTGGACAAGTCACTCTCGGCCGACTACCTGGTGATGCCGCAATCGATCATCCTCGGCCAGGGCAATGTGGCCGCCGGTCCACGCTTGGCCGCCCAGGTCGCGGGGACGGACGGGATCGCGGCCGCATCCTCCTTGCGGGTGGCCCAGGCCAAGGCTGTCGGCGGGGACGTCCAGGTACTCGGTATCGATCCGGAAAACTATCTCAAGGTGGCCAGTTTCGACTGGAACTCGGGGTCGTCGGACGCCGCCGTGGACCAGTTGCGCAGCGGGCGCTGGCTGATCGCGAACGGCATCTACGCCGCGCAGCACAACCTCGCGCTCGGGCAGCAGATCCAGCTGGACACTCCCAATGGCGCTCGCACCTACCATGTGGCCGGGATCGGCAACGACTACCTGAACGCCAAGCTGTCCACGCTGTACACCTCACAGGAGTTGCTCGAACGCGATTTCAACGTGACCGCGGACCTGCTGATCATGGCCAACCGGACGCCGTCCGCTGACCCGACGCAGACCCAGGCCCGGCTGGCGAAGGTGGTCGGCGACTACCCGGCGTTCCGGTTGTACGAATCGGAGGCGTGGCGCGCAGAGCAGATGCGGACGTTCGACCAGACGATCATCATCTTCGACGTGCTGGTGGCCGCGCTGGCGCTGCCGTCCCTACTGGCGCTGGTGAACACGCTGGCGATCAGCGTCCTGGCCCGCACCCGCGAGATCGGCATGCTGCGGGCGGTCGGGGCGACCCGGCGGCAGGTACGCCGGATGGTGCTGGCCGAGTCACTACTGCTGGCCGTGATCGGCACCGGCTTCGGCGCGATCGCCGGCTTGTGGCTGGGCTACTCCCTGGTTACCGCGATGGGCGCGGTGGGCTGGCAGATGCCCTACGCATTCCCCTGGACCGGCCTGCTGGCGACCGTATTGGTCGGGCTGGTGTTCGGCGTCCTGGCGTCCATCGGCCCGGCCCGGTCCGCGTCCCGCCTGAACGTGATCGCCGCCCTCCGCCAGGAGTGACAGCCTGAGATCCCGGCCTACGCCAAACGTCATCCCGCACCAAACGTCATCCCGGCGAAGGCCGGGATCTCCAAGACGGTCAGAGATCCCGGCCTGCGCCGGGATGACGTGGTGTCCCGGAACGACGTGGAGTGCGTTCCGGGACGACGGCAAGCTCAGCCGCCGATCAGCGCGGTGATCACGCCCTGTCCGAAGTAGAGCACGAACGCGGCCGCGACCACGTAGAGCAGCGTGTGCACTTCCTTGGCCTTGCCACGGATGATCTTGATCAGCGCGTAGGCAATGAAACCGGCGCCGATACCCACGGTGATCGAGTACGTGAACGGCATCAGCACCATGGTCAGGAACGCGGGAATGCCCTCTTCCGGGTCCTCCCAATTCACGTGCACGACCTGCGCCATCATCAGGAAGCCGACGAAGAACAGCGCCGGGGCCGCTGCCTCGGACGGCACCATGTTCACCAGCGGTGCGAGCACCAGGCTGAGCAGGAACGCCGCGCCGGTAACCACGGACGCGAAACCCGTCCGCGCACCTTCACCGACACCTGCGGCCGATTCGATGTAGGAAGTGTTCGACGAGACCGAGCCGAAACCGCCGGCCATGGCGGACACCGAGTCGACCAGCAGGATCTCCTGGGTGTGCGGCGGGTTACCGTCCGCTTCGAGCATGTCGCCTTCGGCACCGACCGCGACGATCGTCCCCATCGTGTCGAAGAAGTCGCTGAGCAGCAGCGAGAAGACCAGCATGATCAGGCCGATCACCGCGCTGACTCCGGCTGCACTGGTGAAGGCGCCGAACAGGTCCACCCGGCCGAGCAGGCCGAGGTTCGGCGCGGCGAACTCGTTCAGCTTGGGGACGTTGAGCATCCAGCCGGTGGCGTTCTCGTCGCTCTTCGAGCCGAGGCTGAGCACCGCCTCGACGATCACGGCCAGCACCGTTGCGGAGAGAATTGCGATCAGCATCGCGCCCTTGACCTTGCGAACGAACAGCGCGATCAGGATCAGCAGCCCGATCAGGAAGATCCCGATCGGCCAGCCCACGAGCTGGTTGTTGACCCCAAGCTGCACCGGGGTGCCAGCGCCCGGACGGACGACGCCCGCGTCCACCAGACCGATGAATGCGATGAACAGGCCGATGCCGACCGAGATCGCCGAGCGCAGCGAACGCGGCACCGCATCAAAGATCGCCTTGCGGAAGCCGGCGAGCACCAGGATGGTGATCAGGATGCCTTCCCAGACCACCAGGCCCATGGCCTGCGGCCAGGTCATCTTCGGCGCGATGGTGTAGGCCAGCAGCGCATTCAGGCCCAGTCCGGTGGCGATGGCGATCGGGAAGCGGCCGTAGACGCCCATCAGGATCGTCATCAGGCCGGCGATCAGCGCGGTCGCAGCCGCCACCATCGCGATCGAAGTCGGGATGTTGGCCGCGTCCGCGATCGGCATCCCGGTGATCAGGTTGCCGTCCTTGTCCGGAGTCGTGCCGATGATCAGCGGGTTGAGAACGATGATGTAGGCCATGGTGAAGAACGTCACCAGTCCGCCACGGACCTCTCGGCCTAGGTTCGAGCCACGTTTGGTGATCTCGAACCATTGGTCCAGGGCCTTGTTGGTATTTGGGGCAGGGGCTGCCGTTGAAGTGCCAGGGTTCGCCATGGCGCAAATGGTAGGGCTCACACGGATGGGCCTATCGTGGTGTCCGTGACCCAGAACAGCCACCACCATCGGCCGTTGATGGTGCAGGCGCCTGTCCGCGCCCTCGACCCCGACGGCGTGACCGTGGTGACCGCCGGAACGGTAGCGTTCGCGATTGGCGCACTGGCCTGCTGGTGGCTGCTGCCGGAACTCAACGCGGCCGGCAAGGGCTGGTATCTCGGGGTGTCGATCACCGGCTTTGTGCTCGGCCTTTGCGGCCTGACTTTCGGCCTTTTCCGTCGGCAGCGGCGACACCGCGCTGAACTGGACGACGATCTGGGCGCCGATTCACCGACGCCCCGGTATGCGGCGCCGGAAGAACTGCGAGGATCAGACGAGGAGCGCCACAGCGCGCCAGCGCTGGGAAGCGACGAGTCTTGACGAGGACCGCCACAGCGCGCCAGCGCTGGGAAGGGACGAGACTCGACGAGCAGTGAGGTACGAACTGCGAGGATCAGACGAGCAGTGAGGTACGAACTGCGAGGATCAGTCGAAGAGACTCACGTCGACGCTGATGGTGTCCCAAATCGGGAGGGATAGGTCGACACCCTTGGTGGGCTCGGGCACGTCGGAGTGACCGCCGCAGCCGTGCGTCCGCGCAACCACCGCACCGTCGGACGGCGAGAGTTCGTTCGTGCAAGCGCCGAACAGGCGACCCAGGTCACCCTGCAGCGCAACGAAGAAGCCGCAGGTGGTGCACAGCGCCGGAGCCTGCTGGGCCATCGGGGTGTCCGGACCGCCGGGCCCGTCGAGCCAGCGCTCGGCCGCGGCGTCGCGTCCGGCCAGGGAGAGGACGCGATCGCGCCCCAGCCCCAGTTCGGCGACCAGTGCGCGGGTCTGGCTGGCCTCGGCTGGATCGGCAACGGCTGCATGCTCGCCGCCGGTGTAGCCCGGTTCGAGCCGGAAGTCATCGGCAGGGGTCGGCGCCAACACGCCGGGGGTGAGGTCCTTCGCGCCCATCCGGTCGGCCCACGGCACCCAGGCCGGAGCCAGCAGCGCGCCCTCACCTGGAAGTAGCGTCACCTCGGAGACGGTCACCACCCGGGCCCGCGCGGCGCGCGCCACCGTGACCGACCACTGCCAACCCGGGTAGCCCGGGTGCACACACTCGAAGAGATGGGTGGCCACCCGCGTGTCCTCGGGGATCACGCCGACGTGCTCACCGACCTCGAGGACGCCGGCGCGCCGCACCGCAGCCGAGCGGGCCAGTTCGACGGCGTCCGCGCAGGCAGCGTCCAGTTCGAGGGCCACAGCCATCCTCACAACTCCAACTCGTCGGCGACCGCACGCAGCACGCTCGCCGTCTTGCCGGCGACCTTGGCGTCGGGATGACGGCCGCGGCGGTAGCCATTGCCAACGCTGTCCAGCATCTTGATCAGGTCCTCGATGATGATCGCCATCTGCTCCGGCGACTTCCGGGCTGCCTTCGACAGGGACGGCGGCGCCTCCAGCAGGCGCAGCGACAGGGCCTGCTCGCCCTTCTTCCCGTCCACCACCCCGAACTCGACCTTCTGCCCGCGCTTCAGGCTAGTCACACCCTCTGGGAGCGCGGACGCGCGCACGTAGACGTCGTCCCCGCCCTCGTCCTTGGACAGGAAGCCGAAACCCTTCTCCGCGTCGTAGTAGCGCACCTTGCCAACCGGCATGATTCCTCAACTCCTGATCGTGGTCGGCCCGCCATCGGGCCCGACCCAACCAGCCTAACCGGAAGCTGCAGCGCAGGCACACCGAACCCGGTCACGCCCGCTGATCGGCGAGCCGGGAAGCGTCGTGGGGGTCGGCTGCGGCCGCCGTCTACGATTGCGACATGGCCACCTGGGAGGACGGACCGGAGTACGCACCACGCGTGCGTCCCCAGGCTTTCTTGATCCCGGAAGCCGAGCCCCTGGCCCCCGTCCATGCCTTGGCGCCAGCGCCGGCCTATCCCGAAGCCGAGCCGCACTTCAACCCGCCGTCCGGGGACGCGCCCGAGTTGGCAGCACTGGTGCCGTCCCTTGCCCCCGGGCGCAATCCGAACGTGCCCTTCGAAGTGGTCACCGCAGCCGTGACCGCGCCCGGCCCGAATCACGCCGGCAGTCCGTCCGCCACCCGTTCGCCGTACGAGCCGTTCGGACCGCCGGGTCCGTCGTTGAAGGGCTACCTGCCGGTGCAGCCGATGGTGGACCCGACCGCCCAACTGAATCCGGCACCGTTCCCCGCTCCAGGAACCCAGCAGTGGTTCGCGCCGCCGCCACCGCAGCAGGCCCCCGCCGCTCCGCCCGCGGTGACCATTGGCCAGATTTTCACCGCGATCACCCCGGCTGTGCTGATCACCTTTGCGGTCGGCGCACTGTTCGCATGGCTTTCGCTGTTCATGCTTGCGCTGGCGTTCACGCTCTCGGCCCGGATCGCGTATCGCCGCGAGTCGGTGCGCCGGGCGTTCTCGGTTGCGTTCGTGATCCTCGCTGCGTTCGGGGGGGTCTCGCTGCTGACGGATGGTTGGAACGCGGACGTGCTGTTCGACAGCCTCGCCAGCGGCGCCCAATTGGCCTGCTGGCTGTTGCCGCTGGTGGTCTTCGGCATCGTCGGCTCCGCCCTGCGCGCCGGTGAGCGCCCGGATCGGACCGGCTGATGAGCTCTGCGGACGGCCCCCAGGGTCTGGGCACGCCTTCGTCCGACCACCCGAGCTTCGCTCCTGCAACAGGCACGCCGGCGGCTTCGGCGCAGCCACTCTGGGCGCCGCCGTCCGGACCGGCCGGACATTTGCCGTCCGAGCCGGCCAGCTTCGTGCCCGCACCACCGACCGGCCGGGGACCGCAGCGCAAGCGCAGCACCCACGTCCGGCTACTCGCCGGTGGCTTGGCGGCTGCGCTCGTCCTGACCGCTTTGGCCAGCGTGCTGCCGCTGCTGCCCCGGGGGAGCACGATCGCGCCCACGGCGAGCGCCCCGGCTCCCGCGAGCGGGGAGCCGTCCCGGCTGGTTACGGTCAGCCCAACTCCTCAACCCGCGGACGTGGTCGACGTCACCGGTCCGGACATCGCCCGGGCGGCCGCCTTCACCACCGCGGACGGCAGTGGCGAGGTCACGATCACCCGTGCCACCTGGACCAGCGCCGGCGAACTCGCCCCGCCCGAGGGCAAGCGCTACCTAGTGCTGGACGTGACCGTCACCCAGCAGGCCGGACGCGTTCCGGTCGAGTCGCTCAGTTTCCGTGCGCGGAGCGCCGACGGCGTCGGCGTCACCCCTGGGTTCGGTCCCAAGCTGGACCGTCCGCTCGGCGGCAGCACGCTCACCGATGCCGGTCAGGTCAGCGGGCAGGTCGGCTTCGCCCTACCACCAGGTTCGACCACGATCGAACTGCTCGACGCCGGCCTGCTGCCGGTGGTGACGCTGCAGGTGCCCGGGCCGTGAGCACGCCGTTCCGGACCCGGCGTTTCGAGCCGGTCGCCCCGCACCTGCGTCCGCGGAGATTCCGGCAGGCCGCCCGGGTGATCGTCACCGACGGAGTGCACACCCTGATGCTCGCCGACACTGATCCTGGGCTGCCCGGCTCGCGCTGGTGGGTGACACCCGGCGGCGGTATCGATCCTGGCGAAACGCCAGTAGCGGCCGCGGTGCGGGAATTGGTTGAGGAGACCGGACTCGTGGTCGATCCGTCCGAGTTGCTCGGCCCGGTGGCCAGCCGGACGGTCGTGCACGGCTACTCCGACCAGATCCTAAGCCAGGTCGAACACTTCTTCGTCGTCCGGGTCAGCGAACCGTTTGAGCTCTCTCCTGGCGGGCTGACCGCTGACGAACAGCTGACCCTCGACGGCTGGGCCTGGCATCGACTGGCCCAATTGACTGACCTGACCGAGCCGGTCTGGCCGGCAAACCTCACCGAATTGGCCGCGCTGGCTGGGCGTCCGGACGCCTGGCCGGTGGATCTCGGCGAGATCGAGGAGTCCACGCTCCCGGTAAACTGACGCGAGTGAGTGCGTCCATCCCGAGTGCGTCAACGGCACCCGCCTCGGCCATCCGCCGGCGAAACCTGGAGCACTTCTTGTGGCTTTCCATCGCCACCGCCATCGCCACCGTACTGATCAAGGGTTACGCCGCCTGGCTGACCAACTCGGTGGGCCTGTGGTCGGACGCGTTGGAGTCCACCGTGAACCTGGCTGCTGCCCTGGTGGCGTTGTGGGCGCTGCGGTTGTCGGCCAAACCGGCCGACCACAACCACGACTTCGGCCACGGCAAGGCCGAATACGTGTCCGCAGCGGTGGAGGGCACGCTCATCTTCGTCGCGGCCGCCTTCATCATCTACGGCGCGGTGCTGCGACTGTTCAACCCGGTGCCACTGGAGCAGCTCGGTCTCGGCCTGATGCTGTCGATGGTGGCCACGCTGCTGAACCTCGGCACCGGGTTGCTGCTGATTCGCGCGGGCAAGCAGTACCGCTCGATCACACTGGAAGCGGACGGGAAGCACCTGCTGACGGACGTCTGGACCTCGGTCGGGGTGCTCGTGGCGATCGGCCTGGTCGCGCTCACCGGCTGGCACATCCTTGACCCGATGATCGCCATTGCGGTCGGTGTGAACATTCTGCTCACCGGGTACGGGCTGGTGCGGCGCTCAGTGGTCGGACTATTGGACGCGGCGCTCCCCGAAGACGAGGTGGCCATGGTCTCGGCGGTGATCAACGAGGTCTGCGACGACCCGCGCACCGAGATCACCGAGTTGCGCACCCGGGAGTCCGGCCGGCAGCGGTTCGTCTACGTGACCTTGACCGTGCCTGGCACCTGGACGGTGAAACGCAGCCACGACGTGGCCGACGCGGTCGAGGACGCAGTTAGCGCCGCGCTGGCCGATACCACCACCTTCGTCCACATCGAGCCCACCGCGGAGTAGGCCAGCCCCACCAGCGTCCGACGCCGAAAGGAGATCCTGGCCTTCGCCGGGATGACGTCTCTGGGCGGCTCAGCCAGCCGCGGCAGGAGTCGGACGGTGCCGCACCTCGGCGTCCACCAGGCTGCGCCAGGAACGCACCAGGGCCTCGTCCACGTAGGCCTTGAACGAGCCGCCGGGGCGGGCGGCCTTGCCGATGTGGAACGCACGGACGCCGGCGCGGGCCAGCCAGGGCACGTGATCAGGGTGCAACCCCCCACCGGCCATGATCACCGAAGCCGCCCACGGATCGGCCTTCGCCCTTGCCAGCAGGTCGCTTAGGCCGTGCTCCACGTCGCGGGCCGAACCGGCGGTGAGCACCTGGTCCAGCCGCGGCAGCGTCCGTAGCGCCGCCCATGCTTTGTCGGCGTCCAGGCACGCGTCCACCGCACGATGGAAGGTCCACGGCCACGTGCCGTCGCCGACGAGTTCGGTCACCACGCCAACATCCACGTCGCCCAGACCGTTGAGGAAGCCGAGCACCATGCCGTCGGCCCCAGCGTCGGCGTAGCTGGCCATCAGGCCACGCAGCCGCACCGCCTCACCGCCATCCGTCCCGAACCCGGCACGCAGCCGCACCATCACTCGCAGCTGAATACTGGTCGCCCGGCGAACCTGGTCGACCAACTGCGGGGTGGGCGAAAGTCCGTCCTCATCCAGGGTTCCGCAAAGTTCGATGCGGTCGGCACCGCCCGCCTCGGCGCGTTCGGCGTCCGCGGGCAACAACGCGATTACTTCGAGCAGGCCGCTCATGGCTCAATGATGGGACGCGTAAGCCCGCGCACCCGGCAGACACGCGGGTTTGAGCGGGCGAGGGCCGCGTCAGGGAACCGCTGAGCACAGGGCGCTGGGACCGCCGGCCCTCGGGTTGCGCCTTCCCCGACCCCGCAGGAGGGCTCCATAACCTCTCAAAATCGGGTTGAACCGACCTACGTGACGGCAACGCTCACTGCGCAGAACCTGGACCCACGCCTGTGACCGGGCCGTGAATGAATACAAACGAGGGCGGCCCCTAACGGGACCGCCCTCGCGTGGGATCAGTGCTGGATCAGAAGTCCATGCCACCCATGCCGCCGTCGCCGGCCGGCATGGCCGGAGCCTTCTCCGGCTTGTCGGCAATGACCGCTTCGGTGGTCAGGAACAGCGCCGCGATCGAAGCCGCATTCTGCAGCGCCGAACGGGTGACCTTGGCCGGATCGATGATGCCGGCGTCGATCAGGTTGACGTACTCGCCGGTGGCCGCGTTCAGTCCGTTGCCAGCCTCGAGGTGCGACACCTTCTCGGCCACAACGCCACCCTCAAGGCCGGCGTTGATGGCGATCTGCTTCAGCGGAGCCGAGCAGGCGACGAACACGATGTTCGCGCCGGTCGCCTCGTCGCCGGAGAGCTCCGGCAGGGAAACCTTGGCTGCGGCCTGCAGCAGCGCCACGCCACCGCCGGGGACGATGCCCTCCTCGACGGCAGCCTTCGCGTTGCGGACGGCGTCCTCGATGCGGTGCTTGCGCTCCTTCAGCTCGACCTCGGTGGCCGCGCCAACCTTGATCACGGCAACGCCGCCGGCCAGCTTGGCCAGCCGCTCCTGCAGCTTCTCGCGGTCGTAGTCGGAGTCGGAGTTTTCGATCTCGCGACGGATCTGCGCCACGCGTCCGGCGATCTGCTCGCCCTCGCCCGCGCCGTCGATGATCGTGGTCTCGTCCTTGGTCACCCGCACCGAACGCGCGCGGCCCAGCAGGTCGACGGTCACCGCGTCCAGCTTCAGGCCGACCTCCTCGGAGACGACCGTGCCGCCGGTGAGGATGGCGATGTCGGCGAGCATGGCCTTGCGGCGGTCGCCGAAGCCCGGCGCCTTGACGGCAACCGACTTGAAGGTGCCGCGGATCTTGTTCACGATCAGACCGGCCAGCGCCTCGCCGTCCACGTCCTCAGCGATGACCAGCAGCGGCTTGCCCGACTGCATGACCTTCTCGAGCACGGGCAGCAGGTCCTTCAGCGAGGAGACCTTGGAGTTGACGATCAGGATGTACGGGTCGTCCAGGACGGCCTCCATCCGCTCGGCGTCGGTGACGAAGTACGGCGCGATGAAGCCCTTGTCGAAGCGCATGCCTTCGGTGAGCTCCAGGTCGAGGCCGAACGTGTTCGACTCCTCGACGGTGATCACGCCTTCCTTGCCGACCTTGTCCATCGCCTCGGCGATGATCTCGCCGACGGTGGTGTCCGCAGCAGAGATGGACGCGGTCGCGGCGATCTGCTCACGGGTCTCGATGTCGACGGCCTGGTTGCCCAGCTCGGCGACGATGGCCGCGACGGCCTTCTCGATGCCCTTCTTCAGGCTCATCGGGTTCGCGCCGGCGGTGACGTTCCGCAGGCCCTCACGCACCATGGCCTGGGCGATCACGGTGGCGGTGGTGGTGCCGTCGCCAGCGACGTCGTCGGTCTTCTTGGCAACTTCCTTGACCAGCTCGGCGCCGATCTTCTCGTAGGGATCCTCGAGCTCGATCTCCTTGGCGATGGAAACGCCGTCGTTGGTGATGGTGGGGGCGCCCCACTTCTTCTCCAGGACCACGTTGCGGCCCTTGGGGCCGAGGGTCACCTTGACCGCATCGGCGAGGGTGTTCATGCCCCGCTCGAGGCCGCGGCGCGCCTCGATATTGAATTCAATCAGCTTCGCCATCTTGTTTCGGCAATCCTTTGGCATCTCGGGGGACGGTGCCCCACTGTGGACTCAGGTGTTGGTCTTGCATCGATGCCCGCGACGGACGATCTTGGCGATCTCATCGAGTCAGACTGGTGGCACTCTCAACCTGAGAGTGCTAAGTCCATGTTTAGCACTCTCACCAGGCGAGTGCAAACAATTCCGGCTCCCCAACCGACACATCGACGGGCACAATTGGCCCCATGCCGAGATCTCGACCCACGCGTCCAGCCGAACCGGCCAACGATCCGCGTCCGACCGCAACTCGGCATCTGGTGCGCGCCGTCGGGAACGCGGTGAACCTGTCCTCCGTGCTGGGGCTCGGCCTCGCACTCGCTGGACGCGCGCAGTTGAGTCGCGGCCCACAGGCATTGCTGCTGGCCGAGCACTACCGGCTGCCGCTGCCGAAGGCCGGCGCGTTCACCATCGGGAATGTGGTGCTGGTGCCGAAGCGGACGCTGGCCGAGCTCGAGCAGCTCCACCCCGGAACTGCCGCGCACGAGGCCGCCCACGCGTGGCAGTACTTCGGTTTCCTCGGCCTGCCCTTCCTGCCGGCCTACGCGCTCGCGTCGGGTTGGTCCTGGTTGCGCACCGGCGATCCCGCGTCCGCGAATTGGTTCGAACGCAACGCAGGCCTGGTCTCAGGCGGCTATCCGGAGAATCCGCGCGACAACACCGGTTTCAAACGCATCGGACGCGTCGTGCGTCCGCGCCGCCCCTGAAGAAAAATGTGGACGGTTCCTTTTTCGTTCACGTTAACCACAGGCCGGGGCGGCCCACTCGCGACTAGCGCAGGTTCACGCCGAGGCGGCGGGCGGTGCGTTCCTTCTGCCGCGTGGCCCGCAGTCGTCGCAGCCGCTTCACCAGAAGCGGATCGTGCACTAGGGCGGCCTCGGTGTCGATCAGCGCGTTGAGGAGCTGGTAGTAGCGGGTCGGCGAGATGTCGAACCGCTCCCGGATCTCGGTCTCCTTCGAGCCGGGGAGCGCCCACCACTGCTTCTCGAAATCGAGCAGTGCCACCTGCTGCGCGCTCAACCCGGACTCTTCGAGTAGGTCTGAACGGGCAGCCATCGGGTCGGACATGGGGCCAGCGTAGCCGCTGAACCACATCGATGTCATTTGTTCGTCGGCACTGATCGGCACCCGTGGCCCTTGGCTACAATCGGCTCGCAACGTTGCCTAAGCGCCTGGTACCCGACAGCGAGGATTCTCGATGCAGCTTCTGCAGGGCACGATCAAGCACTACCCCTGGGGCACCACCGACGCCATCCCCGCCCTGCTCGGAGTTCCGGCGGACGGGCGCCCCTTCGCTGAATACTGGCTGGGCGCGCACCCCCTCTCGCCGTCCACCATCGACGGCGCACGGCTGGACGATGTGATCCGCGAGTACCCCGACTGCCTCGGCGAAGTACCGCGGCAGACCTTCGGCACCCAGTTGTCCTTCCTTGTGAAGATCCTGTCGGCGCGGCACGCCCTCTCGGTGCAGGCGCATCCCTCCCGCGCACAGGCCGAGGACGGTTTCGCCCGCGAGAACCTTGCCGGCATCCCGCTGGACGCACCCGAGCGCACCTATCGCGACTCCTGGCCCAAGCCGGAGGTGCTGATCGCCCTGGACGAGTTCCACACCCTCTTCGGCTTCCGCGAACCCCAGGCGACCGCCCGGCTGTTCGACGCGCTCGGCGTGGCCGGTCAGCTGTCTTCGGTAATCGGGCCGCTCACGGCACGCAAGGGTCCGGCGGCGCTGGCCGAGGTGTTCCTGGACGTGCTCAGCCTCTCCGGCGAACGCGCGCAGCTGTCCGAGGTGGTCTGCGCTGCAGCTATGGAACACCAGCACCGAGCGGACGAGGTGGGCGAGTTCGCCCGCACGGTCCTCGAACTGGACGAGGTCTTCCCCTCCGACCCCGGCATCCTGGCCGCGCTGCTGCTGAACCGGGTAGTACTGCAGCCGGGTGAGGCGATCTACGTCCCGGCCGGCTACATGCACGCCCACCTGCGCGGCACCGGGGTGGAGGTGATGGCCAACTCCGACAACGTGATTCGCGGCGGACTGACGACGAAGCACCTCGACGTGAGCGAACTGCTAACCGTGGTCGACTTCGAGGCCGGTGTTCCTAGGATCATCAATTCCGCACCGATGGTGGACGGGGTGGCGAGCTATCCCACGCCGTGCCCCGAGTTCGAGGTCTGGCGGCTCTCCCCCGACGGCAGGACGGTCGACGTTCCCGGGGACGGGTCAGCGCGGGTGGTTCTGGTCATCTCCGGGTCACTCGTGCTCAGCCAGGGCGGCGAAGCGGCCACGCTCACCCACGGCCAGGCGGCGTTCCTGCCCGCCGACCGTGCGGCCGCGACCGCCAGCGGAACCGGATTGGCTTTCGTTACCGCCAGCGGCGTCCGCTGAGGTGGTCGACTCGCGGGTGACCGCGGCCGTCCGCCAGCTGGTGCAGCGGGACGCGCGTCCGGTGGTGCTGATCGACGGCGGCGCCGGCTCGGGCAAGACCACGCTCGCGCAGAAGTTGGTCGCCGCCTGGTCCGGGACCACTCGTCCGCAACTGGTCAGCCTCGACGACCTCTACCCGGGCTGGGGCGGCCTGGCCGCCGCTTCCGCCGCGGTGCCGGACCTGATCACCGGCGGCGGCTACGCATCCTGGGACTGGGCGCGCTCGCGTCCGGGGCCTTGGCGGACGCTCGACCCCGAGCGTCCGCTGATCGTGGAGGGCTGCGGCGCGATCACACCGGCCAGCGCGGCGCTGTCCGGACTGACCGTCTGGGTGGACTTGGACGCGAGCGAGCGGCGCCGCCGTGCGATCGCTCGCGACGGCGACAGCTTTGCCACGCATTGGGATGAATGGGCCGATCAGGAGACTGCGCATTGGCGGTCCGACCGTCCCCGCGACCTCGCTGACGTGATCTTGCGCAGTTGAATCGGCCGTCGGTCGGTCATCGGCCCGCCGCGTCGGGCACAATGGTTCGCCGGGGAGTACCCCGCGCCGCGTTAGCTCAGTTGGTAGAGCTCCGATCTTGTAAATCGGTTGTCGGGAGTTCGATTCTCCCACGCGGCTCCAGCGGCCCAGGTTTGAACCCAAGTTCAACCGGTAATGCCGGGCTCGCAGTGCCGCCCCAGCGGGCCAACCCGATTTCGTCAGGTTATGAGGGCTGGATTCGCCTTCATAACCTGTTCTTTTCGGGTTGATGCGCGACAGAGCCCGCGTCGAACCGCCATAAGCAGTCAAAGTCGGGTTGAACGCGGCGCAAGCAGCTGCTCCCGCTGAAGTACCGTCTTCGCATGAGCTATCCCCAAGGCCAGTGGCAGCAGATGATCGCGCGCGACCCCGGACATTCGGCGCGGTATGCCGAGCGCTTCCGGATGCTGGCCGCCCAGGGCCAGGATCTGTACGGTGAGGCCAGGCTGATCGACGCCATGGTTCCGCGCGCGGCTGCGATCCTGGACGCCGGCTGCGGCCCGGGCCGGCACTCCCGCTACCTGCACGACGCCGGTCACCGGGTGGTTGGCGTGGACGTCGACCCGACCCTGATCCAGATCGCCGGCCAGGACGCAGCCGGACCGGCCTACGTCGTCGGCGATCTGGCCGAGTTCGACCTTCCTGCCGACGCCCCGGCGGAGTTCGACGCCATTCTTTGCGCAGGCAATGTGATGGGCTTCCTGCATCCGCAGACCCGGGTGCCGGTGCTCGCCGGTTTCGCTTCCCGCCTCAGCCAGTCCGGACGTGCGGTGGTCGGCTTCGGCGCCGGCCGCGGCTACGAGTTCACGGACTTCTTCGCGGACGCGGAGACTGCCGGCCTGGTTGTGCAGTCGAAGTTCGCCACCTGGGATCTGCGACCGTTCACGCCTGCGGCCGACTTCGTGGTGGCGTTCCTGACCAGGCCCGGTTCGTAGTCGCGGCAGAAGAAGCACCGGCCTGGTCGGACTCAGATCCCGGCCTGCGCCGGGATGACGAAGGATCGGGGCTGACGAAGGTCCTGCGCCGCGATGACGAGGGACCAGCGCTGATCAGCGCATCGCTAGACCGGCTTCGGGGTTCCCTTGCGCCAGGCGTTGTAGACCACGACCACCAGGATCACCAGCGACACGATCCACAGGTAGCGGCCGTAGGCGTCCATGACGGCCACCGCCGGTTCCCCGATCCAGTAGCCGAGCGCAAGGTAGCCGCCGGTC
>Ga0116179_1001047_pt1 | contig 20810 bp, 22 predicted proteins | sample AD_UKC071_MetaG_FD_89751 | JGI IMG/M metagenome (GOLD analysis project Ga0116179, IMG submission 89751) | Active sludge microbial communities of municipal wastewater-treating anaerobic digesters from USA - AD_UKC071_MetaG | ecosystem: Engineered > Bioreactor > Anaerobic > Digestate | place: USA...
AGCGAGGTGCCGTCGATCGGGTCGACCGCGATGTCGCACTCCGGACCGCGGCCGTTGCCGACGGCCTCGCCGTTGAAGAGCATGGGGGCTTCGTCCTTCTCGCCCTCGCCGATGACGATCTGGCCGTCGATGCCGACCGTGTGCAGGAACGCGCGCATCGCGTCCACCGCCGCACCGTCGGCCGCGAGCTTGTCGCCCCGACCGATGAACGGGACGGCGCGGATCGCGGCCGCCTCGGTTGCCCGCACCAGCTCCAACGCGATGTTGCGGTCGGGGTGCAGGGGGTTCATGTCTCCGGTCAAGCTCACCATTGCTCAATCGTATCGGCGTATCGCAAGGAACCCGCGCTCTATCGGGCCGAGCGCCGCGAAAAAAGCGCGGTTCTTATGACATTGCTAAGCCGAATTCGCCTTGGAATCCGGCGCGCACCGTGCCCGAGGCATCCGCGCTCAGTAGAGTGGAGCACACGTCGTCCTGGCGCAAGGCATCGCGCGCCACCCGAGTCCAAGGAGCGCACATGCCCATCGCCACCCCCGAACAGTATGCCGAGATGCTCGACCGGGCCAAGCGCGGCGGATTCGCGTATCCGGCGATCAACGTGTCGAGCTCGCAGACCGTCAACGCGGTGCTGCAGGGGCTCACCGAGGCGGGTTCCGACGGCATCATCCAGGTGAGCACCGGCGGCGCCGACTACTTCGCCGGCCACACGGTGAAGAACCGCGCGTCCGGCGCGCTCGCGTTCGCCGCGTTCGTGCACGAGGCGGCCAAGAACTACCCGATCACCGTCGCCCTGCACACCGACCACTGCCCGAAGGATGCGCTGGCCGGCTTCGTGCACCCGCTCATCGAGGCGTCCGAGGCGCAGGTCCGCGCCGGCGGCAACCCGATCTTCCAGTCGCACATGTGGGATGGCTCGGCCGTGCCCATGGGCGAGAACCTCGCCATCGCGCGCGAGCTCCTCCCCCGCATGAAGGCGATCAACTCGATCCTCGAGGTCGAGATCGGCGTCGTCGGCGGCGAGGAGGACGGCGTCGCCCACGAGATCAACGAGCACCTCTACACGACCCTCGAAGACGCGATCGAGATGGTCGAGGCCCTTGGCCTCGGGGAGCAGGGCCGGTACATGGCGGCGCTCACCTTCGGCAACGTGCACGGCGTGTACAAGCCCGGCAACGTGAAGCTGCGCCCCGAGCTGCTGGGCGAGATCCAGACCGCGCTGCAGGCCAAGTACGGCACCGCGGCCAACCCCCTCGACCTCGTCTTCCACGGCGGCAGCGGCTCGAGCGACGAGGAGATCGCCATCGCGGTGCGCAACGGCGTCGTCAAGATGAACGTCGACACCGACACCCAGTACGCCTTCAGCCGCAGCGTCGCCGACTCGGTGCTGCGCGAGTACGACGGCTTCCTCAAGATCGACGGCGAGGTCGGCAACAAGAAGGTCTATGACCCGCGCTCGTGGGGCAAGAAGGCCGAGACGGCGATGGCGGCCCGCGTCGCCGAGGCGACCAGCCAGCTCGGCTCGGCCGGCAAGTCGCAGTCGTAGACGTCGACGCGCGAACGCGCAGGCGGGGCCGGGATGCTGCATCCCGGCCCCGCCTGCGCGTTGCGGTGTGCCCGCGTCCGGCGCGCTACGCGCCGACCAGCGAGGCGTAGTCGATCATCGCGGGGTCGTTCATGAGCGCGGTCATGAGGCAGATCACGACCGGGATGTTCACGACGAGGGAGCCCACGATCGGCACCCACCACGCCCGCTGCCCGCGGCGCAGGCGCCGGATGGCGACCCAGGCCGTCAGCGCGAAGCCGACGGCGAGGATGAACGCCGCGGCCGTGCCCATGGTGGAGCCCTGCGCGAAGTTGCTGAACTCGCCCGGAATGCCCGCCATCTGGAAGGCCTCGTTGGCGAGCGACGCGAAGTCGAGGTAGCGCGGGATGGTGGTCAGCACGGAGACGAGCCCGTACGCGAGCAGCGCGAGCGTGACGATGCGATTCGCGAGCCCCCCGCGTCGGGCCGGGGCCGGAGGGGCATCCGGCATGCCGGGCGCCGCGGCCGGCGGGAGCGGCGTGTAGTTCGCGTTCTCCATCGACGCGAGCTGCGCGAGCGGCGCGCTCGGGTCGTGCGACGCGCGCGGGTCGAGCGGCATGCGCAGCGCCTGCTGCTCCTCCGGGGTCGCGTACTCCCCGAACTCGGGGCGCTCCCGGCCGTCAGTCATGCGAGACCCGGCCGCCGAGCGCGCGGGCGTCAGTGCGCCCGCTGGCGTCCTTGCGCAGCTCCTTGGGGAGCGAGAACTGCAGGTCTTCCTCGGCCGTCTTCACCGGCACGACGTCGGCGAATCCGGCGCCGGCGAGGTCTTCGAGCAGCTCCTGAACCAGCACCTCGGGCACCGATGCGCCGCTGGTCACACCGATCGTGCGCACGCCCTCGAGCCATTCCTGCTTGACCTCGTGCGCGTAGTCGACGCGGTATGCGGCGCGGGCGCCGTACTCGAGCGCGACCTCCACGAGCCGCACGCTGTTCGAGCTGTTGGCAGAGCCCACCACGATGACGAGGTCGGCGTCCGGGGCGATCTTCTTGATCGCCACCTGGCGGTTCTGCGTGGCGTAGCAGATGTCGTCCGACGGCGGATCCTGCAGCAGCGGGAAGCGCTCGCGCAGGCGACGCACCGTCTCCATGGTCTCGTCGACCGAGAGCGTGGTCTGCGAGAGCCAGACGACCTTGCTCGGGTCTTTCACGACCACGGTGTCGGCCTCGTCCGGGTTGTTCACGACGGTGACGTGGTCGGGCGCCTCGCCCGCGGTGCCCTCGACCTCCTCGTGGCCGTCGTGCCCGATCAGCAGGATCTCGAAGTCGTCGCGAGCGAAGCGCACCGCCTCGCGGTGCACCTTGGTCACCAGCGGGCAGGTCGCGTCGATGGCCTGCAGGCCGCGATCGGATGCCGCGGCGACGACCGCCGGCGAGACCCCGTGCGCGCTGAACACGACGTGCGCGCCCTCGGGCACCTCGTCGACCTCCTCGACGAAGATCGCGCCGGCCTGCTCGAGCTCGGTGACGACGTGGATGTTGTGCACGATCTGCTTGCGCACGTACACGGGCGCGCCGTAGCGCTCGAGGGCCTTCTCGACGGCGATGACCGCGCGGTCCACGCCCGCGCAGTAGCCCCGGGGCGCGGCGAGCAGCACCTTTCGGTGTCCGTCGACCTGGTTATCCTTGAGAAGCCCGCGACGCCCGGGAATCCGGGGCACGGGAAGACTGACAACGGTGGATTGGCTCACCCCTCGAGTCTAGCCGCGACCACCCGAACTCTCTCCGAAAGGACTGTGCGATGACGCTCCCGCAGGCCGCGCGCACGTCCCGCGCGCCCGGCGCCCCCATCTCGCCGCGCGACTCCACCCCGGAGGCCCCCTGCCGCATCGACACCCTGGGCGGCGCGATGCGCGACTGGATCGCCCGGCTCGGCACGGCGTGGGTCGAGGGCGAGCTCACCGAGTGGAACGTGCGCAACGTCGGCACCTACGCCAAGCTGCGCGACATCGACGGCGACGCGACCATCAGCATCCGGATCTGGTCGAGCGTGCGAAACCGCATCCCGGCCGACCTCAAGCGCGGCGACCGGGTGATCGCATGCGTCAAGCCCGAGTACTGGGTCAAGGGCGGCGACCTCAGCTTCGTGGTCTCGAGCATGCGACACGTGGGGCTCGGCGACCTGCTCGAGAAGCTCGAGCGCCTGCGCGCGCAGCTGCGCGGCGAGGGCCTGTTCGATGCGGCCCGCAAGCGGCCGCTCCCCTTCCTCCCCCAGCGCGTCGGGCTCATCACCGGGCAGCACAGCGACGCCGAGAAGGACGTGCTGCGCAACGCGCAGCTGCGCTGGCCGAGCGTCGCGTTCGAGGTGCGCCACACCGCCGTGCAGGGTGAGCGCGTGGTTCCCGAGGTGCTCGCCGCGCTGGCCGATCTCGACGCCGACCCCGAGGTCGACGTGATCATCATCGCCCGAGGCGGCGGCGACTTCCAGCACCTGCTCGGGTTCAGCGACGAGCGGCTGCTGCGCGCGGTGGCCGCGGCATCCACCCCCGTCGTCAGCGCGATCGGCCACGAGAACGACCGCCCGCTGCTCGACGAGGTCGCCGACCTGCGCGCCTCGACGCCGACCGACGCAGCCAAGCGCGTCGTGCCGGACGTCGCCGAGCAGCTCGCGCTCGTGCGCGACGCGCGGGCGCGGCTTGCCGGGCGGCTCTCGCACCGGCTCGCGCACGACGCCGCACAGCTCGAGCAGCTGCGCTCGCGCCCGGTGCTGCGCGACCCCGAGCGCGTGCTGCGCGAGCGGGATGCCGAGCTCGAGTACGCGCTCTCGCGCGGCCGCGCACGGCTCGCCCAGCGGCTGTCGACGGCCGAGATCGAGACGACCGCGCTGCGCGGGTCGCTGCGCGCGCTCTCGCCGCGACACACCCTGGAGCGCGGCTACGCGATCGTGCACCTGGTCGGCGATGCGGGCGGCGCGATCGTCCGCGACGCCGCCGACGCGCCCGAGGGCACCGAGCTCGTCATCGCGCTCGCGCGGGGCAGCATCGCCGCCCGCGCGACGGCGCCGCGCCCGGAGTAGCCGGCGGGCGAAGATAGGATGGAACCCATGGCCGCTGACCCCGATGTTGCCGAGCTCTCGTACGAGCAGGCGCGCGACGAACTGATGCGAGTGGTCGCGGAGCTCGAGCAGGGCGCCCCGACCCTGGAGCATTCCCTCGAGCTGTGGGAGCGCGGCGAGCTGCTCGCGGCCCGCTGCGAGCAGTGGCTGATCGGCGCCAAGGAGCGCCTCGATGCGGCCCGCCAGCACGGCGCGGACGCGAATGGAGCACAGAACTGATGGCCCGCCAGCCCCGAGTGGTCGCCGAACTCGGTCGCCCCGAGACCCCCGAAGAGACCGCCGCCCGCAAGGCCGAGAACTCGCGCCTCTACAAGGCGCGCAAGACGCCCTCGAACCTCGTGTGGGCGCTGCTCGTCTCGCTCGGCGTCGTGCTCATCATGGTGATGTTCGTGCCCCGCGCCGAGCCGCCCGAGCGCGAGGACATCGACGTGGCCGCGGTCGCCGCCGAGGTCGCCGCCGAGTATGACGTCACCCCCATCGTGCCGGTCGTGCCGACCGACTGGGGCGTGAACCAGGCCAGGCTCTCGTCGAGCACCGAGCGCACCGCCAGCTGGAACGTCTCATACGTGCCCGAGGAGGGCTTCGTGCGCCTCTCCCAGGGCTTCGACGCCGACACCGCGTGGACCGCCCGCATCCTCAGCGCATCGCCGCCGCGCGAGACGGTCACGATCGAGGGCGTCGAGTGGACCGTGTACCGCAATGACGACCCGTCCGCCTTCGCGAACGTCTCCTTCGCCCTCAGCACCACCGCTGGAACCGACCAGGTCGTGATCTACGGGTCGTCCGACCCGAGCGTGATCGAGCTGGTCGCCTCATCGATCGCGCCGCAGGTGCGCGAGATTCGGGATGCCTCATGACAAAGCCGGTGTACCCAGAGGCAGAGCAGTCCGCCTCGCTCCCCACCCCAGCCAAGGTCTGGGAAGAGATGCGCCGCGGAAACGAGCGCTTCATCACGGGCGCACCGCTGCACCCCCGCCAGGACGCCGAACGCCGACACCAGCTCTCGGTCGAGCCGCAGCATCCCCGCGCCGCGCTGTTCGGCTGCTCCGACTCGCGACTCGCCGCTGAGATCATCTTCGACAAGGGCCTCGGCGACCTGTTCGTCGTCCGCAACGCGGGCCAGGTCGTCTCGGGCTCCGCGCTCGGCAGCCTCGAGTACGCGGTGCAGGTGCTCAAGGTCTCGGTGATCGTGGTCCTCGCGCACGACGAGTGCGGTGCCGTGCGCGCCGCGATCAACAGCATCGGCCCGGACGCCGTGCCGCTGCCCGCGCACATCCAGAGCCTGATCGACGTGATCGTGCCCTCCGTGCACCGCGTCGCCGCCGTGGCTGCCGCGCGCAGCGGCACCATCCCCACGCCGAGCGAGATCGACGGCGAGGCCGTCGGCCAGGAGCACCTCCGCGACACCGTGACCGCGCTGCTGCTGCAGTCCGAGATCATCTCCGACGCGGTCGCCGCGGGCACGCTCGCGGTCGTCGGCGCCAACTACCAGCTTGCCGACGGCCTCGCCCAGGCCGATATCGTGATCGGCAACGTCACGCTTCCCGCAGACCACACATCGCGCCACGCAGAGCACAGCGCATTCGAGACGAAGGACACCCCGTGAGCGACATCGACTACCGCATTGAGCACGACACGATGGGTGAGGTGCGGGTCCCCGCATCCGCCCTCTACGGCGCCCAGACGCAGCGCGCCGTCGAGAACTTCCCGATCTCGGGCAGCGGCCTCGAGTCCTCGCAGATCGCCGCGCTCGCGCGCGTGAAGAAGGCTGCGGCCCTGGCCAACGCCGAGCTCGGCGTGCTGAACGCCGACATCGCGAACGCCATCGTCGCCGCGGCCGACGAGGTCGTCACGGGCGTGCACGACGCGCACTTCCCGGTCGACACCTACCAGACCGGCAGCGGCACCTCCTCGAACATGAACATGAACGAGGTGCTCGCGGCACTTGCGACGAAGCACCTGGGCGCGCCCGTGCACCCGAACGACCATGTGAACGCCTCGCAGTCGTCGAACGACGTTTTCCCCACCTCGGTGCACATCGCCGTGACCCAGGCGCTCATCGATGACCTGATCCCGGCACTCGACCACCTCGCCGTCGCCCTCGAGGCGAAGGCCGAGCTGTGGAAGGGCGCCGTCAAGTCGGGTCGCACGCACCTGATGGACGCGACGCCCGTCACACTCGGCCAGGAGTTCGGCGGCTACGCCCGCCAGGTGCGCCTCGGCATCGAGCGCGTCCAGTCGGCGCTCCCCCGCGTCGCGGAGGTGCCCCTCGGCGGCACCGCCGTCGGCACCGGCATCAACACGCCCCTCGGCTTCCCCCAGAAGGTGCTCGCGCTGCTCGCGGCCGAGACCGAGCTGCCCATCGTCGAGGCGAAGGACCACTTCGAGGCGCAGGCCAACCGCGACGGCCTGGTCGAGGCATCCGGCGCCCTGCGCACCATCGCAGTCTCGCTGACCAAGATCAACAACGACCTGCGCTGGATGGGCTCGGGCCCGAACACCGGCCTCGGCGAGCTGCACATCCCCGACCTGCAGCCCGGCTCGTCGATCATGCCCGGCAAGGTCAACCCGGTGGTGCCCGAGGCCGTCCTCATGGTGTGCGCCCGCGTGATCGGCAACGACGCGACGGTGGCCTGGGCCGGCGCCTCGGGCTCGTTCGAGCTCAACGTCGCGATCCCGGTGATGGGCACCGCGCTGCTCGAGTCGATCCGCCTGCTCAGCAACAGTGTTCGCGTGCTCGCCGACAGGACGATCGACGGCCTCGAGGCCAACCTCGAGCGGGCCGCGGCCTTCGCCGGCATGTCGCCCTCGATCGTGACCCCGCTGAACAAGCTCATCGGCTACGAGGCGGCCGCGAAGATCGCCAAGCACTCGGTCGCCAAGGGCATCACCGTGCGTGAGGCCGTGCTCGAGCTGGGCTACGTTGAGCGCGGCGAGCTGACGCTCGAGCAGCTGGACGAGAAGCTCGACCTGCTCTCGATGACCCACCCGGGCTGATCCCGCGGTCGCACGGCCTGTCTCCCCTTCGGGCGCGCTTCGCGCACCGGAGGGGAGATAATCGTTTCATGACACGTCAGTCGCGGTCGCTCTCCGCCCGCGCGCGCATCCTCGGCACGATCCTCGTGGTCGCGACGCTGGGCTTCGTCGTGGTTGGCGGCGTCACCTTCCTCGTGCAGCGCGATCGCGTGCTCGCCGACATCGACGCCCGACTCGACGCGCAGGTGCAGGCGCTGCAGGACGTCGCCGACCGCGGGGGCTCCGAGCAGCCCGACACCTCCCTGCTGCCCGGCCCGGACGAGACGAGCTCGCCGGTGATGGAGAGCATCCCGCCCAGCGAGTTCACCGATGTGGCGACCTACCTCCGCGCCGTGGTGCAGAGACTGGTGCCCGGCCCGAACGAGTCGTCGATGGCGATCATCGACGGAGAGCCGCGCTGGGTGCCCGGCACCATGGTGAGCTTCCAGGTCGCCGACAATCCCGAGTTCATCGACCGCGTCGTCAACGAGACGCGCGATGCCGGCGGCGCGGTGCGCGGCACCGCCGCCACGGGCGAGGGCACCCTGCGCTACATCGCCGTGCCGGTCACTGTGCCGGGCGACGCCCGCGAGGGGCTCTATGTGCGGGCGATCGACCTCGACACCGAGCTCGCCCCCGTGGGCACCTCCATGCTGACGTTCTCGATCGCCGCGCTCGCGACGCTCGTCGCCGTCGGCATCGTGGGCTGGTTCGTGGCGGGGCGCCTGCTCTCCCCCATCCGACAGCTCCGCGAGACCGCCGATTCGATCACGCTCACCGACCTCAGCGCCCGCATCCCCGTGCCCGGCAACGACGATGTCTCCGACCTCGCGCGCACCGTCAACTCGATGCTCGCGCGGCTCGAGACCTCGGTCGATGAGCAGCGCCACCTCCTCGACGACGTGCGCCACGAGCTCAAGACGCCGATCACGATCGTGCGCGGTCACCTCGAGATGATGGATGCCGGAGACGCCGACGACGTCAGCGCCACAAAGGAGATCGGCATCACCGAGCTGGATCGCATGAGCCGCCTCGTCGATGACATCGATCTGCTGGCGGCCGTCGAGGGCGACCAGTATGCGATCGGCGTGGTCGACCTCGACGAGCTCACCGCGCGAGTCGGCGAGCTCGTCATGGTGATCCCGGGCCACAGCTGGAGCATCGCCGCCTCGGGCGTCGGCCCGATCGAGGCGGACGCCGACCGGCTCGTGCAGGCATGGGTGCAGCTGGCCGACAACGCCAGCAAGTACACCCCGGTGGGGAGCCCGATCGAGATCGGCAGCTCGTTCGACGAGCAGGGCGCGGCCCTGCTGTGGGTGCGCGATCACGGCCCCGGCATCCCGCCCGCGCAGCGCGAGAGCATCTTCCGCCGCTTCGATCGTGCCGGTGCCCGCCGCACGGTCGGCGGCAGCGGTCTCGGCCTCGCCATCGTCGACGCGATCACGCGCGCCCACCACGGCACCTGCATCGTGACCGAGACCCCGGGCGGCGGGGCGACCATCACCATTCGCATCCCACCGCCACGCACCCTCGAGGGGCCGCGCGTGTCACCGACCAGTGCCGGAACGCCCGCCGCATCGCGGCCGCCGAAGCGCGACGCGGATGCCGCGGCCGGGCCTCGTACCCGAGCCGAAATGAAGGTGCGCTCATGACCCACATCCTCATCGCCGAAGACGAGCCGCGCATCTCGGCGTTCGTGAGCCGCGGGCTCAAGGCGGCCGGCTACCAGACCACCGTCGTCGAAGACGGCGCCGTCGCGCTCGACATCGCGCTCAGCGGCACCGTGGACCTGCTCCTGCTCGACGTGGGGCTGCCTACGATCGACGGCTTCGAGGTGCTGCGGCGGCTGCATGGACAGGGCTCGGCCCTGCCCGTGATCATGCTGACCGCGCGCAGCAGCACCCGCGACACCGTTGCGGGCCTGGACGCCGGCGCGAGCGACTACGTCACGAAGCCGTTCAAGTTCGACGAGCTGCTCGCGCGGGTGCGCTCGCGCCTGCGCACGAGCGCGGCGCCGAGCGAGAGCATCCCGGTGACGCTCGCCGTGGGCGACGTCGCCCTCGACATGCTGAGCCGCCGCGCCACGGTCATGGGCCGCGAGATCGAGCTCTCTGCGCGCGAATTCGCGCTCGCGGAGCAGTTTCTGCGGCACCCCGGTCAGGTGATGAGCCGCGAGCAGCTGCTGAGCCGGGTCTGGGGCCTCGACTTCGACCCCGGCTCGAACGTGGTCGACGTGTATGTGCGCTACCTGCGCGCCAAGTTCGGCGCCGAGCGCATCTCGACGGTGCGCGGCGCGGGCTACCGCTGGGACTAGCAGCCCACAGAGGTCAGCCCCCGGCGTGGGGGACGCCGGGGGCTGTGGGATCGAGAGTTGGGGGACTCCCGATATGCGATCAAGCCACGCTGCGTGGCGATCGTTCTTTGTGCGACCGTCGCCGGAACCTGGGGGATCCGAGACGGCATTGCGGTCCGCTGGGGGCGGACGTCTCGCCGGTCGGCACGTGGCCGACCGAAGTGTGTGTCGAAGACGCGCGCATCACTGCCGCCCCTCGAAATGGCGCCCGTACTCGTGCAGGGCCGCACGGATGTGCTCCTCGGTCCACCCGTGCGCCTTCGCCCAGGCGAGGGCCTCATCGCTGGATCGATTCTCGATCCAGCGCTTGAGGTCGGCCTTGGACGGGCGCTCCGGCTCGGCGGGCGGCGCGGGTGCCGCGGGCGGCGGAGCCTCCACTGCGGGCGGCGCGACCGGTGCGGCCGGCTGAGCTCCTCCCGACGACGGCGGCGCCGGAACGGCGCTGCGGGGCTCCGGCGCGGTCACCGCCTCGACGGCGACGACCTCGGGATCGGCGGTCGGCGCGGGCTCCTCCTGCTCGACGAGCGGCACCGCGAGGGGGGCCGCAGCCGGCGCCGTGCCGACCACGAGCGGGGCGACATCGAGCGGGCTGCCCTGCTGATCGTCGATCGCCAGCGCCTGACCGACGGCGACGAAGCCAGCGAGCACCACGACGAGGCCGACGGTGATGCCACCGCCGATGATTCCCGCCTCGCGTGCGCGCATGTCCCCATCCCCAATTGCGTTGCTGCACCAACTCTGCCGCATGCACGTGAGAGCGCCGCACGCGTTGGATGAGAAATCTCTCATGCAGACGCATCGGGTGCGGTGCTGCTGGGCTCAGGAACGCACGGCGGCCGCACCGAGCGCGACCGCGGCGCCGAGCAGCAGCCACGGGCCGATCGCGATGCTCCGGCCCCGCCGCAAGCCCTTCGGGCTGCCCGCCATCGCCGCTGCCGCCGCCAGTGCGCCGGAGCCGAACGCGAGCGGCAGGGCGAGCACGGCCGCGGGCGCGCTCACGAGGCCGAGCGCCAGCCCGAGCAGCGTGCCGAGCTTGAGGTCGCCGCCGCCCATGCCGCCGAACCAGGCGAGGGCGCCGAGCAGCAGCGCGTACGCGCTCCCCGAGAGCAGGGAGCGCACCACCGCTCCCCCGCCGTCAGGTCCGGCGAGCAGCATCCAGGCCGCCCCGATCGCCCAGGCCCCGAATCCCGGGAGCACGAGCCGGTTCGGCAGGCGGTGCTCGCGCACGTCGATGTGGGCGAGCACCGGCCCGACGGCGGCCAGGTACGTCCACGGCACGAACGCCGGCGCCGGCGCGCGCATCCACACGAGCGCGGCGACGAGCGCGGCGACGAGCGCAGCGACGAGGGCCATGCCGAGCGCGACCGACGCGGCCCCACGGCGCAGACACCATGCGCGGCCGCGCGCGTCGGATGCGAGACCACGGGCACCGGCGGGGCGAGACATCGGGCCAGCTTAGAGAGCGTGGATGCCGCGTCCGCGGTTATCCACAGGTCACGGCGCGCATGTGCGCGCCGCTCGTGCTCCCGCCGCGCGAGCCGCTAGTACCGGCGCGCCGCGGCGAACGCCGCGAAGGCCTCGTCGAGCACCTGCATCGAGGCCGCGGTGGTGCCGACGTGCGGCGAGATGCGCAGCTTGCCGTCGCGCACGGTGGCGGTGACGCCGAGGTTGGCCAGTGCCGCGGCGAGCGCGCCGACCTCGTTCGGGTCGGGCTCGAGCGACACGATGCCCGCGCGGTGCGCGCGCGCCCGCGGCGAGACCACGGGGAGCCCGTGCCGATCGGCGAGCGCGATGACCTCGTCGATGCGCGTCGCCAGCTCGGCCTCGATGACGGAGACGCCGACGGCCGTGAGCTCCTCCAGCGCCGCTTCCAGCCGGGCGGCGCTCGAGGGGTCGGGGCGTGCCACGGTGAAGGCGTTGGCGGCGCGTGACGGCGCGGGCACCTCGTCGAGCGGCAGCAGCGCATCGGTTCCGGTGACCCCCGAGAAGACGGGGGTGAGCCGCTCGAGCGCGCGCTCGCCGAACCAGGCGAAGCCGGTCCCGCGCCCGGCGCGCAGCCACTTGTAGCCGTTGCCCGCGACGACGTCGGCGGCCGCATAGTCGGCATCGACGATGCCGAAGCCCTGGATCGCGTCGACGATGAGGAGTCGGTCGCCGAGCACGTCGCGCAGGGCGCTCAGGTCGGCACGATACCCGGTGCGGAAGTCGACGAGGCTGACCACGAGCGCCGTGGTGTCGCCTGTCAGCGCCTCGCGCACGGCCTCGGGCGTGACGTGACCGTCGGGGGCGTCAAGCCACTGCGGGGTCAGCACTCCGCGGGCCTCGGCGGCGCGCTGCACGGCGACGGGCATGGTGGCGAACTCGCGCGGCGAGACGAGCGCCGCGCCCTGGAGGCCGAACACCGCCTGCATGATGCCGTCGGTGGTCGAGGGCTGCAGCGTCACGTGCTCGGCCGTGCTGCCGAGCAGCTGGGCCAGCGACTCGCGCGCCCGGCCCACGTGCTGCTGGACGTGCTCGATGCCGCTGGCGCGACCGGTGGAGAGCGCCTCGAAATCGGCCTGCGCCTCGGCGCGCACCGCGGGGCTGATCGGCCCGAAGGCGGCGAAGTCCAGATATCCCGGCTCTTCCTCGAAGGAAGCCCGATACGCGTCAATCCTGTCCACCTGCCTATTCTCGCAGGTTTCCGGCGCGTGCTTCAGGACCCGAACCGACGGTGCCTCGACGCGAAGTCGCGGATCGCACGGAGAAAGTCGACCTCGCGCAGGTCGGGACCGAGCGCCTCGACGAAGTAGAACTCGCTGTGCGCGCTCTGCCAGAGCAGGAAGTCGCTCAGCCGCTGCTCGCCGGAGGTGCGGATCACGAGATCCGGGTCGGGCTGCCCACCGGTGTACAGGTGCTCGCCGATCGTCTCGGGCGTGAGGCTCTCGGCGAGGTCTTCGAGCGACCCGCCGCGCTGATCGTGCTCGGCGATGATGCTGCGCACCGCATCCACGATCTCGCGGCGCCCGCCATACCCGACCGCGAGGTTGACGTGCATGCCGGTGTTCGCGCTGGTGCGCTGCTGCGCCGCCTCCAGCACGCTGACCAGCTCCGCCGGCAGCGCGGCCGTCGAGCCGACGTGCTGCACCTTCCAGTCGCGAAAGCGCGAGAGCTCGTCGGCGAGCTCCGCGATGATCTCGATCAGGTCGGCGATCTCTTTCGAGTCGCGCTTGGTGACGTTGTCGTTCGAGAGCAGATAGAGCGAGACGACGCGCACGCCGACGTCGTCGCACCACTCGAGGAACTCGCGCATCTTGGCGGCCCCGGCGCGGTGCCCGTCGGCGGCGCTGTCGAGCCCCAGCTGGCGGGCCCAGCGCCGATTTCCGTCGATCATCATCGCCACGTGCTGCGGCACCGCGACCGGGTCGAGCGAGCGCCGAAGCCGGTTGATGTAGATCCGGTACAGCGGCCCGCGTCCCTCGCTGGATCGGCTCGTCTTCACCCCACCACGCTACCGTCTCGCGCCGCGGATGCACGCGAGCACGCGCGGGCTGCGCATGCCTCGGCGGGGCATTCGCGGACTACGCTTGAGAGATGAGCGCACCCGAGCTGCCGCAGCTTCCGCTTCTCGAGGTGGCCGCGGCCGACGCGAACGCCGATATCAAGCCCACCTGGCGCGGCTGGATCCACGCGGGAGTGACCCCCCTGGCGATCGCCGCGGGCATCGTGCTGATCGCGCTCGCCCAGGGCGCCCCCGCCAAATGGGCGGCCGCCGTGTTCATGCTCACCTCGATGCTGCTGTTCGGGATGTCTGCGGTGTATCACCGCTTCAACTGGAGCCCGAGAACCAAGCTCGTGCTCAAGCGCATCGACCACGCGAACATCTTCCTGCTGATCGCCGGCACCTACACCCCGCTTGCCGTGCTCGCGCTTCCGCCCGCGGAGGGCATCGTGCTGCTCTCGCTGGTCTGGGGAGGCACCGTCATCGGCATCCTCTTCCGGGTGTTCTGGATCACCGCACCGCGCTGGCTCTACGTCGCGCTCTACCTGCTCCTGGGCTGGGCCGCCGTGATGTACATGCCCGCGCTGTTCGCCGCGAACGTCGCGATGATGATCCTCGTGATCGCCGGCGGGCTGTTCTACACGGGCGGCGCGATCATCTATGCGCTGAAGAAGCCCAACCCCTGGCCGGGGGTGTTCGGCTTCCACGAGATCTTCCACGTGTGCACGGTGATCGCGTTCCTGTGCCATTGGACGGCGTGCCTGCTGATCTCGCTGAACCCGGCGTTCAACGCGGGCTGACCCGGGCGACCGCCTTCAACGCCGGCGGACCCGGCCGAGCGGCGCTCAGCGGCGGTCGTCTTCCTCGGTGCCTTCGTTCTCGAGGGGCGCCTCCGTCGGGGCTTCCCCCCTGGCCGCCGCCTCGGCGGCCGCCTGCTCGGCGTCGAGCGCCTCGTTCGCCTCGTCGCGATAGCGCGCGCGACGCACGCGACGCAGCATGTCGGCCGCGAGCAGCGTGAGCGCGACCACGAGAATCGCGATCACGAAGAACCCGGCGGGCCCGGGGGTCACCAGCTCGGGCGGCGGCGACGTCCACGAAGGACTGGGAACGGGTTCGGGCGTCGTGACGGCCGCCCAGATCAAGGCGGAAGCGGCGTGCATTGGTGGGTGTCCTCGAATCCGCGCAAAAGCGCATAGCCTGGGACTAAGACTATCCGGCCAGGGAAGACATGCGATGACCACGACGGCACAACTCGATGAGCGCTACGGGCGCGTGCGCAGCCCCGGCAGGGTGCGCGCGTGGTGGATCACGGTGGCCGTGGTCGCGCTCGCGGCCATCGGATGGTTCGGCTGGGGCATCCTCAGCGACGGCAACAGCGCCGTGCGCGCCGACGACACCGCGTTCACGATTCACGACGAGCGCGCCGTGAGCGTCTCGTTCCAGGTGACCGCCCCGGTCGGAGCGAGCGTCGCCTGCGCCCTCGAGGCCCTCGACGAGGAGTTCGGGATCGTGGGATGGCGGGTCATCGTCTTCCCCGAGTTCACGAGCCACGCCCAGGCGTTCACCGAGACCATCCCGACGGTCGCACGCGCGACCACGGGTTTGGTGAACTCCTGCTGGGTCGCATAAACTGGCGGGTCAACCCGAGTTTTCTAGGAGCGATCTGTGTCGAACAGCCCCGAGACCTTCCTCACCCAGGACGCCTTCGATCGCCTCGCCGCCGAGCTTGAGCATCTCTCTGGCCCCGGCCGCGAAGACATCGCGAAGCGCATCGAGTCCGCCCGCGAAGAGGGCGACCTCAAGGAGAACGGCGGCTACCACGCCGCAAAGGACGAGCAGGGCAAGCAGGAGGCGCGCATCCGCACCCTGCAGCACCTGCTGAAGAACGCCGTCGTGCGCGAGGCGCCGCAGAGCCGCGGGGTCGTCGAGTCGGGCACGGTCATCACCGCGAAGGTCGCCGGCGGCGAAGAGGTCTTCCTCCTCGGCAACCGCGAGATCGCTGCCGACTCGCAGATCGACGTGTACAGCGAGGCCAGCCCCCTGGGCGCGGCGATCCTCGGGCTCGCCGAGGGCGCGTCGACCAGCTACGTCGCGCCGAACGGCCGCGAGATCAAGGTCGAGATCATCAAGGTCGAGACCTACGCGGGCCAGTAGCCCGCCGGCGCCCGGGCTTGCGGGCGCCGCTCACTCGGGCACCACGACGGGCGAGTAGCCCGCGGCCTCGAGGGTCGCGAGCACCTGCGCCCGGTGCTCCTCGCCGCGCGTCTCGACGCTCACCTGCAAGATCACCTCGCTGATCTGCAGCCCCTGCCCGTGCCGCGTGTGCAGCACCTCGATGACGTTGGCGTGCGCGTCGGCGATGAGCTCCGACACTCGCGCGAGCTGGCCGGGCCGGTCGGGCAGCGGGATGCGGACCGTGAAGTAGCGCCCCGACGCCGAGAGTCCGTGCGAGATGACGCGCTGCATGAGCAGCGGGTCGATGTTGCCGCCCGAGAGCACCACGATGGTGGGGCCCGTGGGCTTGACCTTGCCGGCCAGGATCGCCGCGACCCCCACGGCGCCCGCGGGCTCGACCACGAGCTTGGCGCGCTCGAGCAGGAGCAGGAGCGCGCGGGCCATGTCGTCTTCGCTCACCGTGACGATCTCGTCGACCAGGTCGCGGATCATCGCGAAGGGCACGTCTCCCGGCCGCGCGACGGCGATGCCGTCGGCGATCGTCGGCCGCGTGACGACCGTGTTCGGGTGGCCGTCCGCGAGCGAGCTGGGGTACGCCGCCGAGTTCGCCGCCTGCACGCCGATGACGCGCACGGTGCGCCCGTCCACGGCGGCGCGCGCCTTGATGGCGCCCGCGACGCCGGCGATGAGTCCCCCGCCACCCACGGGCACGAGCACGGTGTCGACGTCCGGGCTGGCGTCGTACAGTTCGAGCCCGAGCGTGCCCTGGCCGGTGATCACGTCACGATGATCGAACGGATGCACCAGCACCGCCCCGGTCTCACGCGCGAACTCGGCCGCGAGGCGCAGCGGCTCCTCCACGGTGGGACCCTGCAGGATGACCTCCGCGCCATACCCGCGGGTCGCGAGCAGCTTCGGCACCGGCACGCCGAGCGGCATGAAGATCGTGGCGTGGATGCCGAGCTCGCGCGCCGCGAGCGCGACGCCCTGCGCGTGGTTGCCGGCCGATGCCGCCACCACACCACGGGCGCGCTCCGCCTCCGTCAGGCGCGACATCAGGTACGACGAGCCGCGGATCTTGAACGAGCCGGTGCGCTGCAGGTTCTCGAGCTTGAGCAGCACCGGGGCCCCGAGCACGTCGCTGAGGGCCTGGGTCTCGACGAGCGGGGTGGTGGCGAGCACGCCGGAGAGCACCCGCGCGGCGTCCTCGTAGTCGGCGAGCGTGGGTCGGGCATCCGTCACAGCTGGGTCCTCTCGGAGGGTGATTTCTTCGCGCGCCCGGCCCTGCGGGCCCGCGCGGTCTCGCGCGGCACGGTGCGCCAGATGAGATCGACGTTCTCGGGCGGCGCTCCCTCGCGCCATCCACCGGAGCTGATGAACAGCCAGACGACGTTCGAGAACGCCGCAAGCGGCACCGCGAACAGGGCGCCGGGAATGCCGGCGATCATCGCGCCGCCGGCCACCACGAGCACGACGGCGAGCGGGTGCACCTTGACGGCCGAGCCCATGAGCAGCGGCTGCAGCACGTGCCCCTCGATCTGCTGCACGCCCAGCACCACCAGCAGCATCCAGAGGGCGACGAGCGGCCCGTTGTAGACCAGCGCGAGGAAGACGGCGAGCGCGCCGGTGACGACCGCGCCGACGATCGGCACGAACGCGCCGAGGAACACGAGCACCCCGACCGGCACGGCGAGCGGCACACCGAGGAGGAAGGCGCCGAGCCCGATGCCGATGGCGTCGATCGTCGCGACAAGCAGCTGCGTGCGGGCGTAGTTCACGACGGTGATCCAGCCGGCGCGGCCGGCGCCGTCGGCGGCGCTGCGAGCGGAGCGTGGAAACAGCCGCACGGTCCAGCGCCAGATCCCGGCGCCGTCGGCGAGGATGCACAGCAGGATGAAGAACGAGAGCAGGGCGCCGGTGACCACGTGTCCGAGGGTGCTGCCGACGGCCAGCGCGCCCGAGATCAGCAGCTCGTTCTGCTCCTCGATCACCTTCACGAGCGCATTCAGCCAGGCGTCGATCTGATCGGCGGTCACATGGAACGGACCGTCCATGAGCGACGCGCGCAGCTGCTCGATCGACGCCAGCGTGCGGGCCTCGACCTCGGGCCACTGCCGGGTGATCTGGAACACGGCAAGCCACAGCAGGCCGACCACGATCGCCATGGTGCCCACGAGCGAGAGGACGATGGCCAGCCAGCGGGGAACGCGGTGCCGGAGCATCCACGTGAACACCGGGAACAGCAGCGCCGAGATCAGGATGCCGACGAGCAGCGGGACCACGATGAGCTTCAGCTGCATGATGAGCCAGATCGCCACGCCGATCGCGGCGGCGATGACCAGCAGCCGCCACGCGTACGCGGTGGCCGTGCGCAGCCCGCGCGGCACCTCGCCCTCGGCGCGCGCCGGCGGGCGCTGCGGGGCCTCGGGCGCGGCGACGCCGCGACGGCGCGCGCCGAACAGGCCGGTTCGGCTGGGCGGGTGCTCGGGGTCCATCCCGCAAGTCTAAAGCCCGCCCACGCGAGTGCCTGGGGCGCCGCGCGCGGCCCCGCCGCGGCGCCTCGCCCCGCCGCGGCGCCGCGGCTAGGCTGGCGCCGATGACCCCCTCGCTCAGCGCGTCAGAAGCCCGCCGCATCGCCCTCGCCGCGCAGGGCTTCACGCGGCCGCGCCCGCGCGTGCCCGGCGCACGGCACCTGCACGACACGATGGGTCGCATGGGCGTGACGCAGATCGACTCCGTCAACGTGTTCGCCCGCAGCCACTACATGCCCTTCTACTCGCGGCTGGGACCCTACGAGACCGAATTCCTCGACGAGCTGTTCTTCCAGCCGCACGGTCCGTACGTCGAATACTGGGCCCACGTCGCCACGTTCATGCCGGCCGCCGACTGGGCGCTGTTTCGCTTTCGCATGGACGCGTACCGCGACAAGCACGGGAGCGACCCCGACGGCTGGTTTCGCCAGCAGGCCGAGACGGTCGACTGGGTGCGGGCCGAGCTGGCCGCGCGCGGGCCCCTGCGGTCGGCCGAGATCGAGCAGGACGCCGCCGCGGGTGCCCGCGGGCCCTGGTGGGATTGGAGCACGGTCAAGCGCGTCCTCGAGCACCTCTGGCTGTTCGGCGAGGTCGCGGTGACCGAGCGGCGCGGCTTCGAGCGTCGCTACGCGCTCGCCGAGCAGGTGATCCCCGCCGAGGTGCTGGCGCACCCGGTGCCCCGCGACGAGGCGATCCGCGAGCTCGTGCGCCGTGCCGCCCGCGCGTACGGCGTGGGCACCGCCGCCGACTTCGACGACTACTACCGGCTGCGCAGCCGTCGCGCCGTGCACGCCGCAGTTCGCGAGCTCGAAGACGCGGGCGAGCTCGAGCCGGTCACCGTGACGGGCTGGGAGCGCGGTGGCCGCGCCATCCCCGCGTGGCGGCACCGCGACGCCGCGCTCCCCCGCGCGAGCGCGGCATCCACGATCCTGACGCCGTTCGACCCGCTCGTGTGGTTCCGCGAGCGTGCGGAGCGCCTCTTCGACTTTCACTACCGGATCGAGATCTACACGCCGGAGGCCAAGCGCCGCTTCGGCTACTACTCCCTGCCCGTGCTGCAGGGCGAGCGCGTGGTCGGTCGGGTCGACCTCAAGGCCGACCGCCGGGCCTCGACGCTGCTCGCGCAGTCGGCGTGGTGGGAGCCGGAGGCCCCGAGCGATGCCGGCGAGCGCCTGGGCGAGGCGCTGCGCGAGGCGGCCGCCTGGCGTGGGCTCGAGACCGTGTCGATCGGGCGCCGCGGCGACGCCGCCGACGACCTCGCCCGCGCCATGCCCGACGCCGCCCGCCACGAGGGCCGCGGCTGATGGCGCGCCGGGGCCGGTCGGAGACCACGACGCGCGACGCGGCGGCGGTGCGGCGCCCCCGCGTGGCAGTCCGCGTCGTGGCGATCGCCGCCCTGCTTCTGGTCGTGGCCGGCGTGATCGCGTTCGCCCTCATCCCCCGGCCCGGCGGACCGGCCGCCGTCGCCGCCGACTACCTGGCCGCCCTCGCCCGCGGCGACGGCGCCGCGGCCTCCGCGCTCACCGCCCCGGCGACGAGCGACGGACGCACGCTCGGCGCAGACGCCCTCGCGGTCGCCACCGAGTGGATCTCGTCAGCGAACGTCGGCCAGCTCACCGAGCAGGGCGCGGATGCCACGGCCGAGGTCACATTCACGCTCGGCGGCACGCAGCACGCCGTGACCCTGGCCCTGACGAATCGCTCGGGCGCGTGGCTCGTCGCGCACCCGCTCACGACTGCGGTGCGCGTGCGCAGCACGATCGGCGCCGGCGTGACCATCGGCGCCTCGCGCGGTGAGGACGCCGCGGAAGGCGGCCTCGTCGTGCCGTTCGACGACGCCGCCGACGGCGATCCCGACACCGGCGACGCCGACGCCGACGCGGCGGCCGCCGCGACCAGCTCCGGCACGGGCCCCGGCGCCGTCACCGTCGAGCTGCTGCCCGCCGTCTATGCGCTGGGCGCGGCGCCCGCCGCGCTGCTCGAGGGCGGCGAGACGCTCATCGTGAGCGGCGGCGACGACGCCGCCGTCGCGCTCGAGCCGAGCCTTCGCCCCGAGGCGCGTGCCGACGCCGCCGAACAGCTGCGCGCGTACCTGGCCGGCTGCACGGCGCAGGCGAACGCGGTGCCGGCGAGCTGCGGTATTCGGGTGCCGTGGGCGGCCGACCTCGCGGCGCTCACCGCACTCGCGTTCCGCGTCGACGCCGAGCCGGTGCTCGAGCTTGCCGCCGACGGCCGCAGATTCGCCGCGACGGGCGGCAGGCTGACGGCCACGGCGACGGGCGTCGACGATGCGGGCGCCGAGGCATCCGCGAGCTATCTCGACTCCGATTGGGGCGTGCGCGGCAGCCTGCGCTTCACGCTCGACGGGCTGATCCTCGAGGTCTGGTGACCGCCGCGGCCGGGCCGGCGCCGACTAGAACTGCACGCGCGGCGGCTCGGCAATGGCCGCGCCGTCGACGACCTCGAAGAAGTCGCGCTCGTGGAATCCGAGGCCACGGGCGAACATGTTGTTGGGGAAGGCCTTGATCTTGGTGTTCAGCTCGCGCACGCCCCCGTTGTAGAAGCGACGCGAAGCCTGCACCTTGTCTTCGGTGTCGACGAGCTGCTGCTGCAGGTGCAGG
>Ga0116179_1001051_pt1 | contig 20773 bp, 17 predicted proteins | sample AD_UKC071_MetaG_FD_89751 | JGI IMG/M metagenome (GOLD analysis project Ga0116179, IMG submission 89751) | Active sludge microbial communities of municipal wastewater-treating anaerobic digesters from USA - AD_UKC071_MetaG | ecosystem: Engineered > Bioreactor > Anaerobic > Digestate | place: USA...
CGCAGCTTTTTTATATGGTTATCCACCACCCGGTCATTACCATCGAAATCATATCCCCATAACCGGATGAGCAAATTCTCCCGGCTGACGGCTTTTCCCTGATTCTCCATCAGTATTTTTAGTAATCCAAATTCCAGGGGAGCTAAGATTACCTCGTCTTCATCAACATAAACGGTACAGCGATAGGGGTCCAATTTTATACAACCGGCGCTCATCACTTCATCTCTTACCATACCTTTGGCGCGTTTCAGTAAAGCCATCACTTTGGCATAAAGCTCGGCCAGCGAGAAGGGCTTGGCGATATAGTCGTCACAGCCGAGATGATACCCGTATAAACGGTCATTTTCCTGATGCCGGGCAGTAATGAATATTATCGGAACATCACTGGTTTTGCGCAGCTCACGGCAAATGGCAAACCCGTCCACCTCCGGCAGCATAACATCCAAAAGCACCAGATCATATTCCTGGTCCAGGCATTTTGCCAATCCCTCATCCCCGGTCTCCGCAGAATCTATATCAATAGTCCCGTCACTTTTCTCTGAAAAGTAATCGGTTATGATCTCTCTTATTTCCGCATCATCTTCCACCAAAAGCAGTCTGAAAACCATTTCTTCACCTCCAGTTATAGATTACCAAAGGGTTGTATCCTTTTTGTGTCCTTCTAGATTCAAGGGCAAATTTATACTGCAGGCTAAGCCATACCTGAATCAGGCAGAAAAATAATAAGCTCGCAATTACTTGCGGGCGTATTCCACTTCATTAATACTGTGACAAGGTGAATTGACTCCTACCCTGAAACTGAAGCGCATATTTATTGAGCAGAAATACAAACACCTGATTGATAAGCTATATGAAGAATAATAATGGGTGTTTTTTTACGACCGTATGATAGCCGGATTTCATCAAAAAAGGCCGATTCTTTTGCAAAAACATCGGCCTTTATTTATCAGACTTCCATTATAATGGGCAAGATCATGGGTCTTCGTCCCGTTTTTTCATATAAGTGTTTTCCCAAACGATCGCGGACTTGGGCCTTTATAACTGCCCACTCGGTTATCCTACGTTGTCCGCAGCTATCCAAAGCTTCTTTTACCCGTTCTTTGGCATCATCAATCAGTTCTTCAGATTCGCGAACATAAACGAACCCCCGGGTAACTATGTCTGGACCTGCCAGAACTTCTCCAGTTTCTTTTTGGATAGTAACCACCACGATCATAATGCCGTCCTGGGATAACTGTTTACGGTCCCGCAGAACAATCTTTCCCACATCGCCTACACCCAGTCCATCCACCAGCACTTTACCAGCGGTAACCTTGCCAACAATACTAGCTTTTTTGTGGTCTACTTCAATAATCTGCCCATTCTCGGCCACAAAGATCCTGGAACGGGGTATACCAAGACTTTCCGCTAAACGGGCATGCTGCATCAGATGCCGGTATTCACCATGGACCGGGATAAAGAATTTGGGACGAACTAAATTGAGTAATATTTTTAATTCTTCTTGAGCGGCATGTCCGGAAACATGTACGCCCATACCTTTTTCATATATTACTTCTGCTCCCTGACGGAACAGCAAATCAACTGTTCTGGCTACCAACTTCTCATTACCGGGTATGGGGGTAGCCGAGATAATTACGGTATCATCTGGTTCTATTCCCACCCAGCGATGATCAGCTGTGGCCATCCTAGTTAACGCCGACATAGGCTCGCCCTGAGAACCTGTAGTAACGATTACCAGTTGATTGGGGGAATACTTACTTATATCTTCCTGTTCTATCAAAATGCCCTCAGGTATTTTCATATAGCCTAATTCGGTAGATATTTTAACATTGTTAACCATGCTCCGGCCTATCACACATACTTTGCGCCCGTAGTTATGAGCAGTGTTAATGACTTGCTGAATTCGGTGCACATTGGAAGCAAATGTGGTAACAATGATGCGTCCATCACACTTACCGAACAGTTCATCAAAAGTGTTTCCCACCACTTTTTCGGACATAGTAAAGCCTGGCTTGTCCGCATTGGTGCTGTCACCTAGGAATACCAAGACTCCTTTTTCTCCCAGCTCAGCTAACTTGCGGAAGTCTACCACCTGTCCATCAACAGGAGTTTGATCCAGCTTAATATCACCGGTATGCAAGATAATGCCCATAGGCGTGTGGATGGCAATGCCCATGGCATCAGGAATACTATGGCTCACCCGGATAAACTCTATTTCGAGCTCGTCAATCCTGATTAAATCCCGCGGTTTGACTTCATTTAGGCACTCACTATCCAGATTATGCTCTTTTAGTTTGCTTTCCACGATACCAAGAGTAAGCCGGCTTCCGTAAACGGGAATCTGAAGTTCTTTTAATACATAAGGCAAAGCTCCCACATGGTCTTCATGTCCGTGGGTAAGTAAAATTGCCTTTACTTTATCTCTATTTTCCACGAGATAAGTAATATCAGGGATTACCACGTCTATCCCCAATAGTTCTTCTTCGGGAAACATCAGTCCGGTGTCAATAACAAGAATAGTATCTTGATAACGAACTGCGAGCATATTTTTGCCGATTTCCCCCATACCGCCCAGAGGAATAATCTGAATACACTCATTATCAGACATCGTTTCACCTCCTCACTATTCAGTTTTTTACTCCGTCCGAACCAATCGCTAGTGTTTATTATAGCCCATAGCTAAGGGCCTTACAACTAACAACCTGTACAACTGGAACCAAAACAAAAAAAAGATCCTGCTGTCAATGTCAGAATGAGATCATTGACAGAGGGACCCTCTTATTGTTTAATAATATACTTTTAGAGCAGACCGGTGGATATTAACATATTTCCTATAAATTCATGCTCCTGCTGGCTCGCTCTGGTCAGAGGCAGTCGTAATCCGCCCACCTCCATGCCTAATATATTCATGGCTTCCTTTAGAGGAACAGGATTGGTAGTGATGAACAATCCCTTGAATATCGGGAACAAGGCTAAATGAATCCTAGTCGCTTCCCTGGTATCACCATTATTAAAGGCGGTAATCATACGTTGGATATCCTTTCCTACCAAATGGGAAGCTACGCTTACAACTCCGTATGCTCCTAAGGCCATCATCGGCAATGTAAGGGAATCATCACCTGAGTATACTTTCATTCCCTCCGGTAATAAATAAGCTAATTGGGAAACCTGATTCATATCACCGCTGGATTCCTTTAGAGCAACAATGTTGTCAATTTGCGCTAATCTGGCCATGGTCTCCGGCAGAATATTGCTACTGGTTCTGCTGGGAATATTATAAACCATAGCCGGAATATTTATCGCCTCAGCTATAGCCCTAAAATGCTGGTAGAGTCCCTCTTGGCTGGGTTTATTATAGTAGGGCCCAACTAGCAGAACGCCATCAACACCCAATTTTTCAGCCTCACGACTCAGTTCAATGGAATGCTGAGTATTGTTGCTGCCGGTTCCTGCCCACACCGATACTCGACTTCCAACCTGTTCTTTGACGGTTGCAAATAGACGCAGTTTCTCTTCATCACTTAATACTGGAGATTCTCCGGTTGTTCCTGCTACTACAATGCCCTCAGTACCGTTTTGCACCAGATGCTCAGCCACCTCGGCAGCCTTGGCATAGTTTACCTGAAGTCTATCATCAAAGGGTGTTATCATAGCCGTTATCAGCCGGGGCATTTTCAATTTGATCACCACCATATTAAGAATTTCCTAATTGGAATTTATCATGCAGTGCCTGCACCGCTCTTTCCATATGCTCTCTTTTAACCAAGCACCAGATATTCGTATATGAATCACCTGATTGCAGAATAGGTATATTATTATCGGTCAATGCCTCCACTACCCGGGCCATTACACCAGGTATTCCAGTCATGGCTGCTCCTACAACTGCTACTTTGGCACATCGCAATTCTATATCCGGGTTAAGGCCTATGTTTTTCAGAGTGCTAATAGCCTGGGCTGAATCATCAGTTGGCACAGTAAACATGATTAATTCAGGTTGCACGCTTATAAAATCTATACTGATACCCTTCTGAGCCAGGGTTTGGAATACTTTTAATTCTATACCTTTCTTGTCTTGCAGATTGCCTGTATCTATTTTAATTTGAGCTATGTTGGATGTATAGGTTATACCGGCTATTAAACGATCTCTGATGATGCGAACCGAGTCCTGCAGTCCATGAGTTTGATGAGTTATCAGAGTACCTGGAGAGTCAGAGAATGTTGATCTAACCCGCAAGGGTATGCCACTTTGCATGGCTATCTCCACTGCTCGGGGGTGTATCACTTTGGCACCATCTCTGGCCAACTGACAGATCTCATTATAAGTAATAGCATCCAATAATCTGGCATTATCAACTATTCGTGGATCAGCGGTCATAATTCCTTCTACATCAGTAAAAATCTCTACAACTTCAGCTTGCAGGGCTACTCCTAAGGCGCTGGCAGTAGTATCACTACCTCCCCGTCCTAGTGTAGTCCACTCCCCGTTTTCAGATCTGCCCTGAAATCCAGCTACAACCGGCACTAGGCCTTCCTGTAAACACGTTACTATATTCTTAGGGTTTACATATTGAATATGAGCATTGTTAAAATGACCATCAGTCACTATGCCTGCCTGCTCACCCGTGAAAAACCGTGCGGGAATACCTCTGGCGTTTAACTGAGCCACCAAAACCACTCCGGAAATAATCTCCCCGCAAGACATAATAATATCCATTTCCCTTGGATCGGTTTGGGGATTTACTTCTTTTACCATTTGAATCAACGTATCAGTGGCATAGGGTTCCTGTTGGCGCCCCATAGCTGAAACAACTATAACCACCTTACTTCCCGATTCAAGGGTTTTATGGACAATACCGCAGACTTTATCCCGCTGCTCCTGGTTAGCTAAAGAAGTACCGCCATATTTTTGCACGGTTATTCTCAATTAAGCAACACCATCCTAGAAATAATTGTTTTCCACAACCATTTCCGCAATTTGAACAGTATTGGTAGCTGCTCCTTTACGGATTTGATCGGCTGCTACCCATAGGGCAATTCCGTTATCACAGCTTAAATCTTTACGTATTCGTCCCACAAATACTTCGTCTTTATGAGCAGTGTATAAAGGCATGGGGTAAACATTATTGGCCGGATCATCTTCAACCACTATCCCCGGGGCATTGCTAAGGATATCTCTAACCTGCTGTGGTGTTAAAGGAGATTCGGTTTCCAAATTAATGGACTCACTATGACTACGAAATACTGGAACCCTTACTGCCGTAGCAGCTACTTTTAAGTCGGGATGATGCAATATCTTTCTGGTCTCCCAAACCATCTTCATTTCTTCCCGGGTATAATCATCATCAACAAAGCTGTCAATATGTGGAATTAGATTAAAGGCGATGGAATGTTGGAAAACCTGGGGCACAGCCTTCTCTTCGTTTAAGAATGCCCGGCTATGACTTGCCAATTCTTCCAACCCGGCTATACCCGCGCCTGAAACTGCTTGATAAGTAGATACCACCACCCTGGTTAAATTGGCAGCTTTATGAATGGGATTGATAGCTACTACCATAATTATCGTGGAACAGTTGGGATTAGCAATAATTCCTTTATGCCATGCTATATCTTGGGGGTTCACTTCTGGTACAACTAGAGGCACATCATCAAGCAGACGGAAAGCGTTACTATTGTCTATAACTGTACAATTGCATTCCACTGCCTGGGTTGCTAACTGCTGGCTCACTTCAGTACCGGCTGCAAATAGTGCCACATCGGCGTTCTTAAACTGCTGGCGGCTGGGCGCCCTTACCGTAATAGTGTCTCCTTTATACTGTATTAAAGTCCCCTCTTCCCGGGGATCAGCCAAGCAAATTAGTTCACGTATGGGAAAATCTCTTTCTTCAAGAATCTTAAGCATTTCCTGTCCGACCGCTCCAGTTGCTCCAACAATAGCTAAACGTATGCCACTAGACACATTTACAAACCTCCTGCCAAAACATCTAAGGTTCATTGTAGCACAGCAGGTTTATCTTGCTCAAGAAATCATATGGGTCCCAACAAGAGCGGCTGAATCTGCTTGCCCTGTAGAGCACTAATAACCGTTTCAGTAATAAGGTTCATGCTAGCCACCAGAGAATTGGCTTTTTCCGTAGGGTTATCCTGGCGAAAGGGAACAAAATATATATTTTTCATATTTAATAACATACCGATGTTGCGAGCATTGATACCCAAACCATCATTGCTGGATACAGCAATTACTACTGGTCTCTGATTACGCAGCTGCGCTTTTATTGCCATGAGAGCTGGGGTATCTGCTATCCCGTTGGCTAGCTTGGCTATGGTATTACCAGTAGCCGGAGCTACCACTACTATATCCAGCAGTTTCTGAGGTCCTATAGGTTCAGCTCCCACAATAGTGTTAACTATTTCATGATTGGTTAGTTCTGTAATAGTCTTTTTTAAGTCTTCGGCTTGATAAAACCGGTTATCGGTAAAATTCATCGTGTATGACAGAATTGGCATTATTTCTGCTCCTTCATCAATCAGGCGCTTTATCTCAGGAATAACACCGTCGATGGTGCAGTGTGATCCAGTCAAAACAAATCCTATTTTTACTCCCCGTAGTCGCGTTTCTTTTAACTCTATCATCACTTACACCTCCCTAGAAACTATTAATGGGCTTTTCTCCAACTTAGATAGTTCAGAAATAATCAGCCGGGGGATAACATCAGCTAGAATCCTGCCTGCAAAAACCGGGGCAACCTTGCCCGGTAGTCCAGGAGCCAAAATGGCTTTTATACCTAGGGCATTAGCAGCTTCAAAATCGGTACCACCTGGTTGAGTAGCTAGGTCTATAATAAGTAATTCTGGATTGGCATACTTTAGTATGGATCGGTCGAGTATTAACTGCGGGACGGTATTATAAATAACATCAGTATTATTGACAATATCCCGTAGTTGACTGTAACCAGCCCGGACACACCCCATTTCATAAGCTCGGGCTAGCTGTCCGGGATTGCGAGCTACAACGGTTACCTCCGCACCCATGGCTTTTAAGGTACGGGCCAAAGTGACCCCCACCCTTCCGAAACCAATAACACAGCTCCGGCTTCCATGTATAGTTATGCGAGTTTCTTCCATAGCAATTTGGATCGCACCTTCAGCAGTGGGTATGGAGTTGAGTATAGCTAGTTCATCCATGTCATTGACTTCTAAAAGGGTAAAGCCGTACTTTTCCCTCCACTGTCTCAGAAAAGGTCGGGCGGTTCCAATAATGACCAGAGCATTAGGAGCTATGCTTTGGATGGCTTGCTCTGTCAATGTAATGCTATCTTCAACATAAACAGCCCGAATAACACCTTCAGCATTAGTACCTGGCAGAGGCAATATAACAACTTCCGCATCTTTGCAGGCTTCTTCAACCGTACTTACGCTGAAAGCTCCATGGGCTACCCTATCCTTGGGTAACCCAGCTACGGCTACGGTAGCTCCCATCTTCACCAATTCACAAATAAGGATTAATTCCCTATCATCCCCCCCAAGTACTGCAACTTTTAGTCCGGATAATACAGAACTCAACCTGTGCCCCCCTTTTTGAGTTAAATTCCTGAATACAATTAATAGCATTATATGTATCTACTTTGGGGCTGGTGCTTGGACCAATGCTGTTGACTGGTGAAAAACAAAAAAGACGGGCATAGCCCGTCTCAGACCGTCTACAAAATTTCCTGGCTAAAGGAGTTTTTCCATTCCGTATATCATGCCTTTCTTGTTCACCATTCGCTTAATAGCCATGATTACACCTGGCATAAAGCTAACCCTATCATAAGAATCATGGCGTATAGTCAGGCTTTGGCCAAGGCTGCCAAAAATTACTTCTTGGTGAGCAACAAAACCCGGCAAACGCACACTATGTATACGTATTTCATCTAGGTTCCCCCCCCGGCACCCAGCGATTTTTTCCATTTCCCTGATATTGCGCGGAGCTCGTTGGGAACGAGTTTGATTTATCAATTCGGCTGTTTTTATAGCCGTTCCTGAGGGAGCATCCACTTTCTTGTCATGATGCAATTCTATTATTTCTACATCTGGAAAGTACTGGGCAGCTTCCTGGGCGAACTTCATCATCAAAACTGCTCCAATAGCAAAATTAGGAACTACGGCTACTCCTACTTCCTTTTCCTGGGCCAGTCTCTCCAGCTGGCTTAACTCCATCTCATTTAATCCGGTAGTACCAACTACACAGGTAACCCCTCTCACCAGTGCACAACGAACATTGTTAAAAACCGCTTGCGGGTTAGTAAAATCCACCAGCACCTGAGGTTGAGTTTCTTCTATGGCCAGTTCGATATCGTTGACGATAGTCATTGATAATCCCTTAAAACCAGTAATATCGCTGACCGTTTCTCCTCTGGCCTTAGTGTCTACGACGGCTGTAAGCAGCAATTCTTCGTCTTGTAATATGGCTTTTACTGTTTCTCTGCCCATGCGTCCTAGTGCTCCGGCAACAATGACTCTGATTTTGTCTGCCATACAATAACCTCCCTACTTAGACTTTAGTTTTAACTATTTTGTTACTGCCGTCAAGATTTGTTATAATCGAATCAACTATTTAAAAAGATCTACCAAGCACCCCATCACTACTTTAAGGAGGGTTATCAATGGCGGTTTTTGAAAATGTATTAATTCCAGTAGATGATTCTGAGCAATCCGTTAGGGCTGTGGAAATGGCAGCCTCACTTGTCCAGCAGGGGTTTATAACTAATATCACTCTTTTTAATGTGTATAATACCGGCGATGTCGACATTACCAAGCTGCGTAACCAAGAGCGCCTTGATGAATTGCGGGCTGAATCAATGAGAATACTTGAAATGCATGAAAGCACATTAAAAGGACAGGGCATTGACTGTTCTATTAAACGCGCTGGAGGTGATCCAGCCTCATTGGTTATTGATTTGGTTGAGAATAATAAGGAATATGATCTAATCATCATGGGCAACCGCCGCATAAATAAATTTCAGGAATTAGTGTTTGGCAGTGTATCAGATAAGGTTACTCGCCTGGTCAAAATCCCGGTGTTGGTCATTAAATAAAGTGTTCAATAGAGTCTCTATAACTGACAGCCGGGCTATCCGGCTGTTTTTTAGTGGTACTCAGTCCCATTTTTATTAATGAGCGACTAGCCTAGCTAGAGCTTATCAAATTGTTTATTAAGGAGAGAGGTAGTATGCCCTATGATGGCTTTACCATTCACGCCATCTGTCATGAGCTAGACCCTATGCTTTACAATGCTCGTATTGATAAAATTTATCAGCCTGAGAAGGATGAAATTATAATGTCTATTCGCACCCCTTCATCTGGCACCGTCAGATTGGTTTTGTCAGCTAACCCTCGTTGGGCACGAATGCACCTTACCAGTGAAAAACGGGCTAACCCTACCTCGCCTCCTTCATTTTGCATGTTATTGCGCAAATACCTGGAAGGGGGAAAGATAAAAGAGATACGCCAGGTAGGGTTTGAACGCATAGTTCACATTACTATTGAGGCTTTGGATGAATTCAGAGATTGGAAACCCAGGCGATTAATCATCGAATTCATGGGAAAACACTCTAATATTATTCTAGTAAATCCAGAAAGCGGAATTATTATCGATGCCATAAAACGCTACGGCAGTGAGGTCAGCAGCTACCGGGAAGTATATCCAGGCCGGGAATACAAAACCCCTCCTGATCAGGGCAAAGTCAGTCCCCTGTCTCTCAACCTAGAACAATTTGCCTCAGGCATGTGGGCCTATGGTTCCCAAGCCTTATCCCAATCACTATTTCACATGTGCTCGGGAATAAGCACCTTTGCCGCCCGGGAATTATGTCATCAGGTGCACCTCGACCCTGATATGCCGGTTGAACAGTGCGGGGAATACGAATTCAAGATGCTATTGGATGCTGTGCTAAACCAGGTGGAGAAAAGCAGCCATCCTCCCTGTCCGGCTTATGTCATCTATAAAGGCATTAATGTTTCCGACTTTACGCCCTTGGTACCGTCAGCTAATACAACCCAGTCCTTTTCATCGGCTAATGAGGCAGCTGATTATTTCTACCAGGCTAAAATGAGCCAATTGAGACTGGAATCCATGCAGACCAATCTCAGTCGCACTATTAAAGGCTGGATCGATAAAGCTCAGAAAAAGCGTTTCTTTCAAGAGGGTGACCTGCTTAAAGCCCGGGAAAAAGAACAGCTTAAAACCTGGGGAGAATTGCTTACCGCTTATGCCCATCAGCTAAAAAAGGGGGACACGGAGGCTCATCTGGAAGATTTTAATACCGGTCAAAAGGTTACCATTGAGCTAGATCCCCGCCTGACCCCTATTGCCAACGCGCAAAAATACTATAAAGCATACAATAAAAGCCGTATTGCTATCAAACATTTGGAAAGTTACTTACAGCAAACCATTGAAGAGGTAGAATACTTGGAATCGGTATTATTGGCAGTAAATCAAGCCGAAAACCTTAATCAGCTGGATGAAATAGTAGAAGAGCTGGAAAAGGGCGGTTACCTACGGGAGCGTAAAGTAAAGGGTAAAGAAAAGTTACACCGCCCTAAAAGTACACCCCGGCGTTTTATATCCTCGGATGGACTGGAAATATTAGTAGGCAGGAACAATATGCAAAATGATCAGCTAACCTTAAAAACAGCTGCTCGCCACGATTTATGGCTGCACACCCGTCAAATACCGGGAGCCCACGTAATAATTCGCCTGCCCCGCACGGTTACATCTATTGAGGAAGTGCCTCAAAACAGCCTGGAAGAGGCCGCCCTTCTCGCTGCCTATTTTAGTAAAGCCAGGCAGGATCACAAAGTACCGGTGGATTATACTTTTCGCAACAATGTACGGAAACCTAGCGGGGCTAAACCAGGTATGGTGATTTATGAAAACTACTGGACCTTGTATACTGATCCAGATACGAAGCGATTAGAGGCTATTCTTTGTTCCACCGCTAATGAACAAAATATTCCCACCCCTAATTAATCCAGTATGCGAATTGTTCCATCTTCCTCACGAATATATTGGGTATCAGGCTCCAAGATATATATTTTTTTATTCACTTCATCTACAGCTACATTGCGATTGATGATAGTATTGATCTCTTTATCCGTTATCAGAGTGCGAATTTGTACACCGTTGTCGTACATCTGCAAAAACATCTTTCCATTAGGTCTTTTTACAGTGTCCTCAATGTATTTCTTATATGGTTTAACAAAAACATACTGGTAGCCACCTTCCTGAAACTTCATTTCCTGGCCATTCAAATATGCTTTCATGGTTGGTTCTCCTTATAGTGTTATAGTTCATAGTGTTACAGTGAACGGCTGCCTGGTTTAATCACTGGCAGTTTACCTTCGGCACAGAGAGGACACTTTTCGGCCTCCCAGGACTCAATATCCAGGCTTAGAACCGCTTTGGTTTTCACTCCAAAATCAGCCTTCCCTGAGCTGCGGTCAACCAACACCCCAACCCCTACCACTTGGGCCCCGGCGTTCTGCACTACTTCTATCACTTCGCGCACCGAGCCTCCGGTGGTAATCACATCCTCTACTACTAAAACCCGCTGTCCCGGCGTAATGACAAACCCGCGGCGCAGACACATCTGACCATCCTGGCGTTCAGTAAAAATGCCAGGAACTCCCAGCTGCCGGGCTACCTCATAGGCTACTATTATGCCTCCCATAGCCGGTCCAACCACTAATCCCACCTGATCGTCCTTAAAAGCTTCGGCTAAATGACGGGCCAGCAGCTCTGTTTCCTGAGGGTATTGAAGAACCTGAGCACACTGCATATATTGATTGCTGTGCCTTCCAGATGTGAGAAGAAAATGGCCTTCCATGAGAGCTCCGGCTCGCTTAAATATTTCCATAGCTTGGTGGTGATCAAGCATTTATTGGTCCTCCATTTCATTAATAATTCTCTGAGCAGCTTCGCGAGGATTTGCAGCCGCTGTAATAGGTCGTCCTATTACCAAATAATCAGCCCCTAAACTTAAAGCCTCTCCGGGTGTAGTAATACGCTTCTGGTCATTTGCTTCTGACCAGCGGGGCCGAATTCCCGGAGTAACAATGGTAAAATCAGGCCCACAAGCACCCCGAATAGGAGCAATCTCCTTAGGTGAACATACTACCCCGTTCAGGCCGCATTCTTTAGCCATTTGCGCCCAGGCTATAACTGTTTGTTCTACCGTCTTACTGGTAATAAACATATCAGTCTCCAGCTGCTGCTGAGAAATACTGGTCAGTACGGTAACCGCTAAAATAAGGGGTGGTTCGCTTTTCAACCGGTTGATTTCATCTTGAACCGCCTCTACCGCTGCGGTCATCATTTCTCTTCCGCCAGCAGCATGAACATTGAACATAAAGCAGTTTAACCTAGTCATTACGCGGGCAGCAGCGGCTACTGTATTGGGAATATCGTGGAATTTTAAGTCTACAAACACCCGTCCACCCAATTTCTGAATGCGCTCCACTATTTGGGGTCCACACATATTATACAGCTGCATGCCCACCTTAAAGGCTCCCACCGAGTCGGCTAGTTTTTCTACTAATTCCAACGCTTTCCTTTCACTATCTACGTCCAGGGCTAAAATAATTCGTTCTCTTGGTTCCACGAACATACCTCCTTCCGTAAGGATTACTGTGAAAATACTTTCTTGTGGTGGGCAATCCCAACCAAATCGCTGATCCTGGATAAGCCCTTCTGTTGTGCGTATTCTTCTAAGCCATCAATTACTTCACAGGGAAGGAGCGGATTAACAAAAATTCCGGTTCCTATGGATATGGCTGACGCACCTACCATAATAAACTCTAGGGCGTCCTGAGTAGAGACAATCCCTCCCCCGCCGAGAATGGGCAGTTTGACTTGCTGATAAACCTGATAAATCATACGCAGAGCTACTGGTTTAATAGCCGGTCCGGACAATCCACCAAAGACATTGGCCAGAACAGGCCTGCACCGGTCAACATCCACTGCCATGCCCATAAGAGTATTGATCATAGAAAGGGCATCGGCTCCACCCTGCTGGGCTGCCCGGGCTATGGCCACTATATCAGTGACATTGGGGCTAAGTTTCGGAATAACTGGCAGTTGAGTGTTGTTTTTTACCAGGTAGACTACCTGATAAACCATATCGGGATCTGTGCCAAATTGCAATCCCCCCTGTTGTACATTAGGACAGGAAATGTTTAATTCTATGGCATGAATTCCATCTGCTTTGTCCAAACGTTTCGCCAGTTCAGCATATTCTTCTGGAGTATTACCGGCAATATTGGCTATGACCGTTACTCCTTGCTCCCGTAGTTCAGGCAGGTATTGCTCTATAAAAACATCTACTCCAGGGTTTTCTAAACCGATGGCATTGAGCATCCCCGCTGGAGTTTCGATAATGCGAGGAGGAGGATTGCCAGGGCGCGCCTCTAAGGTAGTCCCTTTTACGGTTACCGCTCCCAATAGGGCTGGATTAAAATAATCTTTGTACTCGCTGCCATATCCAAATGTACCGGAAGCTGTGCAAACCGGGTTTTTTAAGTGCAGTCCACCCAAGTTGACCGACATATCAACCGGATTGGTTTTCACAGGTTTATTAGGCATATACTCCTTCCCTTTCTATGTGATTTCAGTTTTAGCTAAATTCTACTTCATCCAGGCCAAATACCGGACCATCTTTACATACTTTTACATAATGGCTATCTCGGCCCGTTAGTTTACGAGCGCATCCCAAACAGGCCCCTACTCCGCAAGCCATATGCTCCTCCAGGGACAATTCGCCTTTAAGGTTGTAACGGCGGGCATATTCGGCTACTTTAGCCATCATGGGCTCGGGCCCGCAAGTGTACAAGAAGTCTATATTCTGTCCTGATATCCTTTCCGCCAGCAAATCGGTAACCAATCCCTGGTAGCCGCTTTCCAAATCCCAAGCGGCTGTTTCGATATCAACTCCCAGTTGTTGGAATCTTGGCAGAGCTACTAGTTCCCTGCTGCATTGACTGCCGTACAGCACTTTTACTCCACAGCCTTTTTCCATCAATTGTCTAGCCAGGTAAAGGAGGGGGGCGATCCCTACGCCACCTCCCACTAAGACCACCGTTTTCCCCGCCGTAGGAAAGCTGAAAGGGCGACCCAGTGGTCCCATAATATCGATATAGGAACCGGCCTGGGTACGTGACAGGAGGTCAGTACCCCTACCGGCGATTTTATACAACAGAGTAATAGTACCCCGGTTTTTATCCACATCATACAGACTGAGAGGTCTGCGCAATAATGGGTCATGGGTAGAGCTTACGCGTAAATGCACAAACTGTCCCGGTTGGCAAAGGGGTACTGTCTGCGAGGCAGCTAATTCCATCTCGAACAGGCTAGGGCCTACCTCATTATTACTGATTACCAGGGCTTGTTCCAAATCCGGCATCGTGTCACCTCCGGGTTATTCACCACTAACATATTTTTGCAAAGATCTTATTGGGGTATCATCCAGGCTGTCACTTTCTAAGAAAACTTGTTGAACTACTTTTACCGTATCCAGTGATGTCAAACAGGGGATGTTCATCTCTACCGCCGTACGGCGGATCTGAAATCCATCGGAATAAATCCGGTGCCCGTGGGTTAAAGTGTTTATGCAGAAATCAACTTTACCTTCCCGGATTAGATCAACTATATTGGGAGAACCTTCTGCGATCTTTTTTACTTTATCAACCTGAATATTTTCAGCGGACAAAGCCCGGGCAGTACCCTCGGTGCAGATTAACCTAAAACCCCGGTTATAAAATTCCTTTAGTATAGGTATGGCTTCAGCTTTGTCACGGTCAGCAATGGTAGCCACTATATTACCACGCTTCGGTAATTCTATGCCAGCAGCTACCAGACCTTTATAAATCGCCTTTTTCAGTGAATGATCAATTCCTATTACTTCTCCAGTCGATTTCATTTCTGGCCCCAGAGTGACATCTACCTGGGCCAACTTATTAAAAGAAAATACGGGCACTTTAACCGCATAAAAATCTGGCGGAGGTATCAGACCGGTTCCATAACCCATATCCGCTAACCTACGTCCCAGCATTGCTTGAACAGCCAGCTTAACTAACGGGATACCGGAAACCTTGCTTATAAATGGCACCGTTCGGCTGGACCGGGGGTTAACCTCTAAAACGTACAATTCACCCTTAAACTCAACAAACTGTATATTAATTAACCCCTTCACATTTAATTCCCGGGCCAGTTTTTCTGTATAATCAATTACTTTAGCCGTGATAAAATTACTTATATCATGGGCCGGGAAAACAGCCATACTATCCCCTGAATGCACTCCTGCTCTTTCTATGTGCTGCATAATGCCAGGAATCACTACCGTTTCCCCGTCGCATACGGCATCAACTTCAATCTCTTTGCCCAGCAGATATTTGTCTACCAGTACTGGGTGTTCTTGAGTTACCTTAACGGCCGTCTGCATATACAGTTCCATTTCTTCAGGATTATACACTATTTCCATGGCCCGCCCTCCTAGAACATAAGAAGGGCGCACTAAAACCGGATAACCTATCGCCTCAGCAGCCCTTTTTGCTTCCTCCACAGAATGGACGCTCCTTCCCGGAGGCCGGGGAATAGCCAGTTTTTCCAACAGGCTATCAAAACGGTGGCGATCTTCGGCTCTATCAATGCTATCGTTAGAAGTACCGATTATTTTTACCCCAGCCCTACTTAAAGGTTCAGCCAGGTTGATAGCTGTTTGACCACCGAATTGAACAATTACACCCTCAGGCTGCTCTTCTTCGATAATGTTCATTACATCCTCAAATACCAGCGGTTCAAAATAAAGGCGATCCGAAGTGTCAAAATCAGTACTGACCGTTTCTGGATTATTGTTGACAATTATAGCTTTAATGCCCGCTTCCCGCAGAGCCCACACACAGTGCACCGAACAATAGTCAAATTCAACTCCCTGGCCAATCCTAATTGGACCTGAACCTATTACCAGCACTTTACGTGCCTGCGGGTCGTGGCCTGCTTCGTTTTCCTCTTCGTAGCAGGAATAAAAGTACGGAGTTTGGGCATCGAACTCAGCCGCACAGGTGTCTACCTGCTTGTAGGTTGGTTTAACTCCCAACTGGTGACGAAGCTGGCGAATTTCTAGTTCCGATTTACCCAAGATATTAGCGATTTCCAGATCTGATAACCCCAGCTTTTTGGCTTCTTGCAGGTTTTGCCGGGTAAGGGGCTGGGTATGAAAATTCAGAGCGAAGTCAATAATATTTTTAATCTTTTTTAAGAAATATTTATCTATACGGGTTATTTCCCAGATTTCATCAATAGTAAAACTACGGGCAAAAGCCTCGGCAATTATGAAAATCCGCTCATCATCGGCTTCTCTAAGGCGCTGTTTTAGCTTCTCATCACTTATTTCCTGGAGTTCAGGCAAGCGCAAACCAATTATGCCAATTTCCAAGGAGCGTATTGATTTAAGAAAAGCCGCTTCAAAGCTGCGGTCGATAGCCATAACTTCACCGGTAGCCTTCATTTGAGTACCTAAACGGCGATCACCGAATACAAATTTATCAAAAGGCCAGCGGGGAACTTTCAAAACTACATAATCTACGGCTGGTTCAAAACAGGCACTGGTCATACCTGTAACTGTATTCGGAATCTCATCCAGGGTGTATCCAACCGCTATCTTGGTGGTCACTTTGGCAATGGGATAACCAGTAGCTTTAGAAGCCAGAGCTGAGGAACGGCTTACCCGTGGGTTTACCTCAATCACATAGTATTTTTTGCTGAAAGGGTCTAGGGCAAACTGAACATTGCATCCCCCAGCGATCTTAAGGCTGCGAATAATCTTTATGGAAGCGGTACGCAGCATTTGATATTCTTCATCAGTTAAAGTCTGAGCTGGAGCCACCACAATGCTGTCCCCGGTGTGGATTCCCACCGGATCAATATTTTCCATACTGCAGATCGTAATGCAGTTGTCATGGCCATCTCGCATCACTTCAAACTCTATCTCTTTATAACCCGCTACACTGCGTTCAATTAAGACCTGTTTTATGGGGCTGCTTTTTAGTCCCTTGGCAGCAATAAGGCGCAATTCCTTCTCGTTTTGACAGGTACCGCCGCCGGTTCCTCCCAAAGTGTAGGCCGGTCTGACAATAACCGGGTAACCGATAGTTTTTGCAAACTCTACCGCTTCTTCCACACTGTGGACAATGGCGCTCTCCGGTATGGGCTCTCCGATTTCCTGCATAGTAGTCTTGAATAGCTCCCGATCTTCTGCCCGGGCTATGGCATCTATGGGCATACCTAAAACGGGTATTCCCGTCTGTTCCAAAATTCCCTCTTTGTGAAGGGACAAAGCTATATTCAGCCCCACCTGTCCGCCCAAATTGACTATGATCCCATCCGGTTTCTCCAGGGCTAAGATTTTGCTAACGGTAGCTGTGGTGATGGGTTCAAAATACACCTGATCAGCTATGTCAGTATCGGTCATTATGGTAGCAGGGTTGGTGTTTAATAGAATTACTTCCATGCCTTCTTCTTTGAGTGCCCGGCATGCTTGAGTTCCAGCGTAATCGAATTCTGCAGCTTGGCCTATGATAATGGGTCCTGAACCAATAACCATTACTTTTCTTAAACCGGGTTTAAGGGGCATTCTTTTTCCTCCTTTAGGATGAGTCTACAGCTGCTGTATAAATCTATCGTAGAAAAAACCGGTCTCACTATAGTCTGGATAACTTTCAGGATCAAACTGGACTGAAAATATATTTAATGACTGATGGCGAATGCCTTCAATGGAACCGTCGTTGAGGCTGCGCATGGTAACTTCTAACCCGGTTTTTGTTAAAGACGATTCATCAATGGCATAACCGTGATTCTGGGTGGTGATATAAATACGACCGGTTTCTAAATCACGAACGGGATGGTTGGTGCCGCGATGTCCGCATGGCAAACGATAGGTCTGTGCTCCCATAGCGATGGCTAATATCTGATGTCCCAACCCAACCCCGAAAAGAGGTATTTCCCCCAGCAAATCCTGGCAAACTCTGATAGCATAAGGAACGGCCTGGGGATCCCCAGGGCCATCGGAAACAAACACACCGTTAGGAGACAAGTTCATAATTTCCCAGGCTTCCGTATTAGCTGGAACTGCTATAACTTCACAGCCTCGCCGAACCAGGGAGTGAATAACACCGCGCTTTGTTCCCAGATCAAGTAATACAATCCGTGGTTTCCCCTGACCAAAAACCATGGTATTACGCCGGGTGACATATTGAACCAGATCGCCCTGCAAGGCTTGGGAAGCTTTAGCCGCCTTTTTTATCAGCCAATCCAGATGATCTAGGTTATCGGTTATTACTCCCCCCATTACTCCCTGAGATCTTATCTCGCGGGTCAAGGCACGGGTGTCAACTTCAGTGAGAACAGCAATTTCACTCTTATTCAAAAAGCTTATTAAATCTATTTCCATTTCGTAGTGGCTGGGGAAATCAGTGGCTTCTCTAAGTACTAAACCTTTGACCATAGCATCCCGGGAAGCTAAGCTCTTTTCATTAAAACCCACGTTTCCTACCAACGGATAAGTCATAACTACAATTTGACCATAATAAGATGGATCTGTGATTATATCCTGATAACTTATCATAGCTGTACTGAATACTACTTCTCCATCAGCCAAACGACAGTCATTGAGCATTCTACCTTCAAATATACGGCCGTTTTCAAGTACCAGATAGCCTTTCATAAAACCAATCTCCTTCTTTTATGCGATCAGGCCTTCCTTAGCTACTATTTTACCGGATACTATGGTGGCAAAGGGCCAACCTTGGTATTCCTCGCCTTTATACGGGTTATTCTTCCCTTTGGAATAGAAACGTGACAATTCTACCCGGCGGACCACATTGGGATCGATAATGGTTAAGTCGGCTGCCGCCCCAATTTTTAGCTGACCCCGGTCTATACCTAACACCTGAGCCGGTCCCCAAGTCATTTTTTCCACCATGGTATTGATATCCAGTATGCCCTGGTGCACTAGACTCATAAGTACGGGGACAGCCGTCTCCAGTCCCGATATACCAGGTGCAGCTAATTCATATTCACAATCCTTGCTTTCCAGATGATGAGGAGCATGATCGGTAGCAATGCAGTCAATGGTGCCATCTTTTAATCCCTTCCTTAAAGCCTCCACATGTTCCTGAGAGCGCAAGGGGGGGCTGACTTTGGTGTCGGCATCATAAGTTTTTACCACCTCATCAGTCAAGGTGAGATGGTGAGGGGTAACTTCACATGTCACTTTAACGCCTTCTTCTTTGGCCCTCTTTACCATCTTAACTGAACCAGCTGTAGAGATATGACATATATGCAACCGGGCTCCCGTGAGTTTTGCCAGGAGAATATCGCGCACTACCATCACCTCTTCAGCCTCGGCAGGTATACCTCTCAGTCCATAAATGGTAGAATAATAGCCTTCGTGCATTTGACCTCCCCGGCTCAAACTCAGCTCTTCACAATGTGACATTATGGGAATATCAAACATTCTAGAGTAGTCCAGGGCATAACGCATAATATCCGAACGTGTAATAGGTCGGCCATCATCAGACAAGGCTATACACCCAGCTGCTACCAATTCAGCAATCTCCGATAATTCATGCCCTTCCTGTTTTTTAGTTACCGCTCCAATGGGGAGAACATGAACCAGACCTGATCTAAGGGCACGCTCGCGCACAAAGCTGGCTACAGCTGCATTATCTATTACCGGATTAGTATTGGGCATACAACAGACCGTAGTAAAACCTCCCGCAGCAGCTGCTCTGGTTCCAGTAGCAATATCTTCTTTGTATTCGAAGCCTGGTTCTCGTAAATGCACATGTATATCAATAAATCCAGGGCAGACTATTTTCCCACTTGCATCCAACACCTCAGCATCAGCAGATATGTTTTGGTCCACCCCGACGATTTTCTCGCCCTCAATCAAAATATCAGCCTGCTTATCCAATCCACTACCGGGATCGATAACCCTTCCTCCTTTAACCAGCAATCGCATCTTTTGCGCCCCCCATCATTAGATACAATACTGCCATTCGCACCGCTACTCCATTGGTCACCTGCTCGTTTATCATGGATTGAATACCATCGGCTACCTCGCTGGATATTTCCACGCCCCGGTTCATGGGGCCGGGATGAAGTACCAGCACATCGTCTTTAGCCCGCAGTAGATGTTCTGGCTTCACCATATATAGATTGGCGTATTCCTCTACTGAAGGGAACAAACCATCCTGTTGGCGCTCTCTTTGAATGCGCAGAACATTTATTACATCCACTCCCTGCAAGGCTTTCTCCAGATTGTAGTACCATTTAACATTGAGATTCTCCAAACCAGGGGGAATGAGCGTTGCGGGTCCCACCACCCGCACTTCACAGCCAAATTTACTAAGCCCATAAATATTGGAACGAGCCACTCTGCTATGCAGGATATCACCTACTATGGCTACTTTCAGATCATCCAATCGGCCTTTCTGTTCCCGAATGGTGAACAGGTCCAGCAAAGCCTGGGTAGGATGTTCATTGGCACCATCCCCGGCGTTGACAACTGATATCTTAGTATTTCGGGCTACATAATGAGGGGTACCGCTCATAGCATGGCGAATTACCATTACATCAAAGCCCATAACTTCCAGGGTCTTTATAGTATCTCGCAAACTTTCTCCCTTTTGTACACTGCTGTTGGCAACAGTTAGGTTTACTGTATCCGCGCTCAAATATTTA
>Ga0116179_1001054_pt1 | contig 20749 bp, 14 predicted proteins | sample AD_UKC071_MetaG_FD_89751 | JGI IMG/M metagenome (GOLD analysis project Ga0116179, IMG submission 89751) | Active sludge microbial communities of municipal wastewater-treating anaerobic digesters from USA - AD_UKC071_MetaG | ecosystem: Engineered > Bioreactor > Anaerobic > Digestate | place: USA...
CTGCAGCGCGGCGCGCCAGTCGGCGGGCAGCGGCACGGCGGTGTCACCGTCGAAGGCGCCCAGCGTGGCCTGGTGCAGTCCGGTGCAGTGGCCGTGCTGGAACAGCGCGGTGGCCAGGGTCAGGCGGTGGTCGTCGCAGCCCAGCAGGCGCGTGCCGGTGGCCAGCGGCGCGGGGTAGTGCGCCTCGGCCAGGAAGTCGGTGGCGTTGGCCTGCACCACGAGCTTGGGCGACGCACGGCGCCAGGGGTCGGGGCCCAGGTGCGCGTGCAGCCACTGCTGCAGCAGCTCGCCATGCAGGCCGATCTGGGCCACGTTGTTCAGGTGCTGCCACAGGTCCACGTCGTTGAACCGGGGTTGCAGCGTGCCTTGCGTCGGATACGCGGCGGCATCGCGCCGCCAGGGCTGGTGTTTCATGCGGCCAGTCTAGAAGCCGCCTGCGCGGCGCGGTGTCGCGCCAGCTACTTCAGCGCCCAGCCGCCGGACACCGGAAACACCTGGCCGACGAAGCAGGCCGCCGCCGGGCTGCACAGGTAGGCGGCGAAGAGCGCGTCCTCCTCGGCCGACACCAGCCTGCCCAGCGGCACCTCGCGCGCCAGCCGTTCCTGGAAGCGCGGGTTGGCCTGCACCTCGGGCGGAAAGTAGGTCGGGTTGGCGACGAAGTTCTGCGCGATGGCGTTGAAGGGGATGCCCTGCGGCGCCAATTCGAGCGCCACCGCCTGCATGTAGGCCAGCTGCGCGCCGCGGGCGGCGCTGTAGCTGCCGGTGCGCTTCTGGCCGCGCAGCGCGGCGGCGCTGCCCATCAGCAGGATGCGGCCCGACTTGCGCGCCAGCATCTGCGGCAGCACGGCAGCCACCAGGCGCGGCATGGGGTCGACCATGTGGGCGAAGACATGGCGCCACTCGGCCTCGCCGATGGCCCGCGCCGCGGTGGCGGGCGCCGGCACGGCCAGGTGGATCAGCAGCACGTCGACATGGCCCGCATCGGCCACCGCTGCGGCGGCGGCGGCGGGGTCGTCGGCCAGCGGCCGGGTGTCGGCGATGACCGTGGCGCCCTGGCGCGTGAAGACATCGGCCAGCACCGGGCCCATGAAGGTGTCGGCCTGGGTGAGCAGCACGCGCTGGCCGGCAAGCGTGGTGGCGGGGTGGGCGGCGATGATCATCCGCCCAGCATACGGCCCCCGGCGGCGTCGACCGGTGGCGGGCCGCACCACGGCGCCAGCGCGGCGTGCAGCTGCTGCAGGGTGAAGGGTTTGGTCAGGTGCGCATCCATGCCCGCGGCGAAGCAGCGCTGCACGTCGCCGCTCAGCGCATTGGCGGTCAGCGCGATCACCGGCAGGCGCGGCCGGCGCTGCTGCTGCTCCAGTTCACGCAGGCGGCGCGTGGTCTCGTAGCCGTCGAGCACCGGCATCTGGCAGTCCATCAGCACCGCACGCAGGCCGGCGGCGGGCAGGGTCAGGTGGGCCAGCGCCTCCTCGCCCTGCTCGGCGGCCAGCACCTGCAGGCCCAGCCGCTCCAGCATGGCGATGGCCACCAGGCGGTTCACCGGGTTGTCCTCGACCAGCAGCACCTGGCCGTGCAGCTGGGCAGGCACGCCGTTGGCCAGGGGCAGGGCCGGTGACGGCGGTGCGGCGGCCCGCGGCAGCTGCAGGCAGAAGGCGAAGCTGGCGCCCTGGCCGGGGCGGCTGTGCAGCACCAGGGTGCCGCCCATGGCCTGCACCAGCTGGCTGCTGATCGCCAGGCCCAGGCCGGTGCCGCCGTCCTCGCGCGGCCCCGGCACCTCGCCTTGCACGAAGGGCTGGAAGATGCGCGCCTGGTCGGCCTCGGCGATGCCCGGGCCGGTGTCGCGCACGCTGAAATGCAGGGCGTCGGGCGGCTCGCCGCTGCGCCCCTCGCGCAGCGCCAGCACCACCTCGCCGCGCTGGGTGAACTTCATCGCGTTGCCCACCAGGTTCAGCAGCACCTGGCGCAGGCGCATCGCGTCGCCCAGGCGCCAGCCGGCCAGGCGCGGGTCGGCTTCCAGCCGCAGCGCTAGGCCCTTGCGCTGGGCGCTGGCGGCGAACAGCGTGGTCACCGACAGCCCCACCGCCAGCACGTCCATCGGCGCGTGCAGCAGCTGCAGCCGGCCGGCGCCGATCTTCGCGAAGTCCAGCACGTTGTCCAGCACCGCCATCAGCGCCGCGCCCGAAGCCGCTGCCACCTCGGTGTAGCGCTGCTGCTCGGCGTCGAGCTCGGTGGTGGCCATCAGGTCCAGCGCGCCGAGCATGCCGTTCATCGGCGTGCGGATCTCGTGGCTCATGCTGGAGAGGAACTGCTCCTTGGCCCGGCCGGCGGCCAGCGCGTCGTCGCGCGCGACCTCCAGCTCGCGCGTGCGCGCCTGCACCCGTTCCTCCAGCCCGGCATTCAGCGCCGCCAGTGCGGCCTGGTCGCGCCGCTGGTCGGCGCGGGCCTGGTCGATGCGCAGCATCATCGCGCGCAGGCCGTCGGCCAGCTGGTGGATGTCGTCGCCCCGGTGGCGGTCCTCGGCGGCGCCGTCCAGCCGGCGGGCGACCGAAGTCGTCAGCGCGCCATCGACCGCAAAGCCGGTGGCGGCCTCGCGCAGCAGCCACAGCCGGCGTGCCTGCTGCCGCACCCAGCGCCCCAGCACCCACCAGCCGGCGCCGACGAAGCCCAGCGCGCCGGCGGCCAGCATCGCCAGCAGCTGGCCATCGCTCAGCGGTGGCCCCACCGGCCGCTGCACCCGCAGCACCGGTGCGCCGGCACGCGCGTCCCAGGGCAGGTCGGTGGCCGGGGCGCCCTGCAGCAGCGCGCGCGAGGCCGCCTCCACGGCGCTGGCCGTGGCCCGCACCGCACCGCCATGCAGCAGGTCCAGGTGCGACTGCGGATAGACCATGCGCGCCAGCAGGGCGTTGTCGATCGGGAAGTACAGCAGCATGCGCAGCACCTGCGGCCCCAGCTTCAGCGGCATGCTGACGGTGCGGTAGATGGTGCGGTCTGCCTCGCTCCACACCCAGTCCAGGCCCTGGCGGTCACCGGTTGGCGGCAGCGCCGGGCGGTCCTGCGAGCGTGAACCCTGCGCCAGCAAGGTGCGGCCATCACCGTCGACCAGCAGCACATGGCTGAAGTCGCCCTGGTCGGTCAGCGTCACCAGCAGGGTGCGCAGCCGGGCCTCGGCCACGTCGGGCGTGGTGTTGGCATGGCCGGGCTCGGCCTGCCACAGCATCAGCTGCTGGCCCACGGCGAAGCCGGTCAGCCGCCAGCCCTCGTCCATGGTGCGGATGCGCTGGGCGAAGTAGTCGCGGGCGTCCTGCAGCTGCTGTGCGCGCACGCTGGCGATCACCAGCCGTGCGGCCACTGCGAAGCAGGCCACCACCACCGCCAGGATCAGCAGCAGCATGGCCAGCAGCCGCAGCGTCAGCGTGGTGTCCGGGGAGCGGCGGCCGACGGCGGTGGTCATGGCGACTCAGGGTTTTCGACCGGCCCAGCGGTCGACCACCATCGACGCCACCTGGAAGGCCTGCGCCTCGGGCGCGTGGCCGGCGCTCTCGCGGAAGAAGACCTCGGTCTGCGCCAGCTGGGCGGCAGAGAAACGGCCGTCGGGGCTGTACTGCTGCGGATAGGCGCCCAGCATCGCGGCGAAGGCCGCCGCATCGGCGCCGGCCAGGCCCAGTGCGCTGACCACCGCCTCGGGCGTGCGCTCCTGGCGCCAGGCCAGGGTGCGCTGCGCCATCGCCACCAGGCGCTGCGCCAGGTCGGGCTGCTGCTCGACCAGCCGGCGGGTGGTGATCAGCGCCCCGCGCAGGAAGCCGATGCCGGGCAGCCGGTTGCTGTCACCCGGGTGGCCGATGCGCACCAGCGGGAAGGCCAGGCCCGCCTGCTCCAGCCGCACGCCGAAGGGTTCCTCGGACACCACCGCGTCGGCCAGGCGCCCGCGCAGCGCGGCCGACTGCGTGTCCCACGACTGCCCGGCGGCGACGAAGCGCACCATGTCCTCGGGCACGCCATGGGCGCGCAGCACCAGCAGCAGGAACTGCTGGCCGGTGGTCCGCGTGGTCAGGGTGTTGCTGTGCACGCCCAGCACCCGGCCGCGCAGGTCCTCGACCTTGCGCACCGTGCCCTTCAGGTCGCTGCGCACCATCAGCGACAGCGGCGTGCGGTCTTCCAGTGCCGCCAGCGCCACCAGCTTCGGGCCGGCCAGGTTCTCGTGCATCGCCGCCGGCAGGCCGAACACGGCGCAGTGCGCATTGCCGTTGTTCAGCTCGCGGATCGCCACGCCGCCGCCGTTGACGAACTTCAGCCGCAGCGCCAGGCCCTCGGCACGGTCGGCGCCGCTCTTGGCCGCCAGTTCGGGGATCAGCGAGACGGCGCTTCCAGGGCCCGGTGTGGCCAGCACCACCTCGGTGGGCGCGGGCTGGGCGCGCAGCAGGGCCGGTGCGGCGGCGCTGGCGCCCAGCGCGGCGCCGTGCAGCAGCAGGTGGCGGCGAGCGACCGCCATGGCCTCAGCCCGCGCGCCGCGGCAGCACGGCCGCCTGCTCGCCCACCTGCCACAGCAGGGCAGCGGTCATGCCCAGGCCCTGGCGCAGCACCGCCGGCAGCACATGCTCGTTGGGCGCATGCTGGCTGCAGGCCGGGTAGCTGTGCGGCACCCACACCGTGGGCAGGCCCAGGATGTCGGCGAACACGTCATTCGGCAGGCTGCCGCCCAGGTTGGGCAGCAGGGCGGGCTTGACGCCGGTGCTGGCCTGCAGGCTCTGCATCGCCAGCCGCACCCAGGCGTTGTCCGGGTCCAGGCGGGTGGCGGCCATCACCACCGGTTCGCTGACCTCGACGCCGTGAAAGCCGTGGTCGTGCAGATGCGCCACGATGTGCTGGCGGATGCGCTGCCCTCCGTTGCCAAGGTCGGTGCCGACGACGAAGCGCAGCTGCAGCGTGGCGCGCGCGGTCGGCGGAATCGCGTTGACCGGCTGCGCCGGGTTGCCGCAGCCGAAGGCCAGCACCTCCAGCGCGTTCCAGCCGAACACGCGCTCGGCCGGCGTCAGGCCGGGCTCGCCCCAGGCGGTGTCGACGTCGGGGTCGCCCGGGCCGCCGCCCACGGCGATGTCGGCCAGCGCGGCGCGCACCGAGGCCGGGATCGGCGGCGGGCGCAGCCCCTGCACGCGGATGCCGCCCTGGGCGTCGACCAGGCTGGCGATGGCGTTGGCCAGCACCGTGCCCGGGTTGCGCAGCAGGCCACCCCAGTTGCCCGAGTGGTGGCCACCGTCGCGTTCCTTCAAGACCAGGTCGACGTTGGCAACGCCGCGTGAGCCCAGGAACACGGTCGGCCGGTCGGCGCGCAGGCGCGGACCGTCGCTGGCGATCAGCACGTCGGCGGCCAGCGCCTGCTTCTGCGCCGCGCAGAACGCAGCCAGGCCCGGCGAGCCGGTTTCCTCGCCCATCTCGACCAGCCACTTGGCGTTGAAGCCCAGCCGGCCGCCACGCGCGGCCAGCACCGCCGCCAGCGCGGCGATGTTGATGCTGTGCTGGGCCTTGTTGTCGGCCGCGCCGCGGCCGTACCAGCGTGCACCGCCGGGCCCGTCGGCCGGCGTCAGTGTCCACGGGTCGCGGCCTTCGGCCCACTGGCCCTCGTGGCCGCGCACCACGTCGCCGTGGCCGTAGAACAGCACCGTCGGCAGGGCCGGGTCTTCCAGCCGCTCACCGATCAGGAACGGCGGCGCGCCGGCCTCGGGGTTGGGGTGGATGGTCGACCTGAAGCCCAGCGCCGCCAGGGCCGGTGCGATCTGGCCGTCCAGGTACGCGGCCAGCGCCTCGGCACGCTCGGGGTTCTGGCTCTCGGTGCGGCAGGCCACACGGGCCGCCAGCGTGGCGAAGAAGGCGCCGCTGTCGAACTGCGACTCGGCGTGGGCGACGGCGGCGGCTTCTGTCATGTCAGGGCCTCAGGCCGACTTGGTGACCAGGCTGAAGTGCTCGACCTGCGGCGGCTGGGCGAAGAACGGCCCGATGATGCCGCGCCACTGCGGGAACAGCGGGCCCTCGCGGAAGCCCACCGTGTGGTCCTCCAGCGTCGCCCAGACGATCTGCAGCACGTAGCGCTCGGGGCTCTCGACGCCACGTGTGACGCTGTAGCCCTGCATGCCGGCGGCCTGGACGGCGACCGTGGTCAGCGCACGCTGGATGGCTTCCTCGAAGGCGGCGTTCTGGCCGGGCTGGATGCGGATGTCGGCGATCTCGAGAATCATGGGGAAGGGCTCCGGGACGGGTGGGGCAGTTTAGGGGGATCCCGGGCCGGGACACCCGCGAATGCGGGGTGGTGGCTTTGCTGCGGCAGGTCCTCTCGGCTAGTCTGGCTGCAGGCCATCCACCCGGGAGCTTTTCACGATGATCTCTGCCCTTCGCGCCACCGCCGTCGCCGCCGCTGTCCTGCTGGCGCCTGCCGCCTTTGCGGCGCTGCCGTTCGGCAGCCTGAGCTTTGTCGAACCCACCGGCACGGTCGGGCCGACCGACGTGATCGACGTGCGCCTGCGCTTCACGCTGGGCATGGAGTCCACGCCGCTGCTGCTGGCGCCGGGCGACCTGTCGGGCTTCCAGCCGGAGGACCTGCCCACGGAAGGCGAGTTCTACAACCCGCTCACCCAGCAGTACGAGGCGCGGCCGTTCGCGCAATTGACGGATGCCAGCCTGAACGTCTGGTTCTCCTGCAGCGACACCTTCACCAACAACTGCAACGGCACCCCGCGTGTCTACACCTACAACTGGCACTACAACGGCACGCCGGATCGGCCGTCGGCGATCGGCATGAACACCTTGTCGCTGCAGCCGGGCGACTCGTTCGAGTACGTGTTCGTCACCTTCACGCCGCGCGCCGGTGGTGCGCCGGCCGGTCACTACGCGTTCTACGGCAGCGGGCTCTCGCTGAGCTTCAACGGCGTGGATGCCGACGGCAACTTCCTGTATACCAACGGCGTCGACCTCGGGTTCACCTGCAGCAATGGTCAGAACCCCGATTGCGCCTTCACCCGCACCGTGGTGGCCGTGCCCGAGCCGCAGACCTGGCTGATGCTGGGCCTGGGCCTGGCCGCCCTGGCGCCGCTGGCGCGCCGCCGTCGCGCCTGAGTCCGTCCCGGTCCTGACACGGCATCGCACGGCACCGCCCTAAACTGGGGCGATGCCCGCCACCGCTGCAGCAGCCAACGCCCCCGAGGAATCCCGCCAGGCCTGGGTCGTCGTCTGGGCCTGCTTCGTGGCGCTGGGCGTGATCTTCGGCGTCTCGTACTCGTTCGCCGCGTTCTTCGAGTCGCTGTCGGCGCAGTTCGGCGCCAGCCGGGCCGACGTGGCCCTGGTCTTCGGCCTGTGCGGCCTGGTGTACTTCACCGGCGGCGCCGCGGCCGGCCTGGCGGCCGACCGCTTCGGGCCGCGGATCGTCTGCGGCGCGGGCATGCTGTGCATCGCCGCCGGGCTGGCGGTCAGCAGTGTCGCCACCTCGATGCTGGCGATCTACCTGGCCTACGGCGTGGGCATCGGCGTGGGCATCGCCCTGGTCTACACACCGTCGATCGCCTGCGTGCAGCCCTGGTTCACCCGCCGCCGCGGCCTGGCCGCGGGCATCGCCAGCGCCGGCATCGGCGCCGGCACGGTGCTGGTGCCGCTGGGGGCCACGGCGCTGATCGCCGCGCTGCAGTGGCGCGGCGCGATGCAGGTGCTGGCCGTGGGCGTGGTGCTGCTGGGCGGTGGCGCCACCCTGCTGCTGGCGCGGGCGCCGTCGGCCAGCGGCGCCGGCGGCCGGGCGGTGGCCGGCCACACGCTGCGCCAGGCCATGGCCACGCCGCAGTTCCGCTGGTTCTACCTGATGACGGTGCTGGCCGGGCCGGTGATGTTCGTGCCCTTCGCCCATGTGTCGGCCGCCGCGCGCGACCTGGGCGTGGACGACGCCCGCGCCGTCGGCCTGGTCGGCCTGATCGGCATCGGCAGCCTGACCGGGCGCTTTGCCATCGGCGCGCTGGCCGACCGCATCGGCCGCCCGCTGACGCTGGTGATGGCGATGGCGTCGATGGGCCTGTGCTTCCTGGTGTGGTGGGGCGCGCGCGGCTGGGGCGCGATGGCGGTGTTCGCGCTGTGGATGGGCCTGAGCTACGGCGGCATCGTGTCGCTGATGCCGGCGATGTGCATGGACCTGTTCGGCGCGCGGGCGGTGTCGGCCATCATCGGCACGCTGTACACCGGGGCGGCGGCCGGCAACCTGCTGGGGCCCTGGGTGGCCGGCGCGGTGTTCGACCGCATGGGCAGCTACACGCCGGTGATCTGGGGCTGTCTGGCGCTGGCGGCGCTGGCGACCGCCGCGGCCTGGCGGCTCAAGGGCGACCCGCCACCAGCGCCGCCGCTGCCCGCACCGGTGGCCCGCACATGAAGACCCTGTCCTGCGGCATCCTGGTGCTGAATGCACAGCAGGAGCTGCTGCTGTGCCATGTCACCGGCGCCTGGCACTGGGACATTCCCAAGGGCGGCATCGAGCCGCACGAGCCGCCGCGCGTGGCGGCGCTGCGCGAGACGCGCGAGGAATCCGGCCTGGACTTCAGCGACCGGCCGCTGCTCGACCTGGGCCGCATGGCCTACCGCCCGCGCAAGGACCTGCACCTGTTCGCCGTGCTGACCGAGCGCTTCGACGCCGGCGCCTGCCACTGCGACAGCCACTACACCGACACCTGGGGCCGCGACCGGCCCGAGATGGACGGCTTCGAGTGGACGCGCTTCGAGCGGGTGCATCGCCGCTGCGCCCGCCACATGGCCGAGGTGCTGACGCAGCGGCTGTCGCTGCCCGCGCTGCTGCTGCAACTGCAGCAACAGACCGCAGCCTAGACTGCCGCGGTCGCCGCTTCCCCTGCACCGCGCCGCCATGCCCATCGCCCGTTCTGCCCCGCTGCGCCGCCTGACGGTCGCCCTGCTGACTGCCGCCGCCTGCGCACTGCCGCCGGCCGCACAGGCCCAGACGCCAGCCCCCGCCCTGCCGGCAGGCGTGGCGGCCGTCACCCAGGTCGAGGGCATCGCCGCCTACCGGCTGGCCAACGGGCTGCAGGTGCTGCTGGTGCCCGACGCCACCAAGCCCAGCACCACGGTGAACCTGACCTACCACGTCGGCTCGCGCCACGAGAACTACGGCGAGACCGGCATGGCGCACCTGCTGGAGCACCTGATCTTCAAGGGCACGCCCACCCAGCGCAACGTGATGGGCGAGTTCAGCCGCCGCGGCCTGCGCTTCAACGGCAGCACCGGCTTCGACCGCACCAACTACTTCGCCAGCTTCAGCGCCAGCGACGAGACGCTGCGCTGGTACCTGGCCTGGCAGGCCGATGCCATGGTCAACAGCCTGATCGCCCGCAGCGACCTCGACAGCGAGATGACGGTGGTGCGCAACGAGATGGAGGCCGGCGAGAACAACCCGGTGCGCGCGACGCTGGAGCAGACGCTGGCGACCATGTACCAGTGGCACAACTACGGCAAGTCGCCCATCGGGGCGCGCGCCGATGTCGAGAACGTCGACATCGGCCGGCTGCAGGCGTTCTACCGGCTGCACTACCAGCCCGACAACGCCACCCTGGTGGTGGCCGGCAGCTTCGACCCGGCCCGGGTGCTGGCCTGGGTGGCGCAGAGCTTCGGGCCCATCCCCAGGCCGACGCGTGTGCTGCCGCCCACCTACACCGTGGACCCGGTGCAGAAGGGCGAGCGCACGACCACCGTGCGCCGCCGTGGCGGTGCGCCCTTCCTGCTGGCCGGCTGGCATGGCGTGCCGGCCGCGCACCCCGACTTCGCCGCCACCGAGGCCATTGCCGCGATGCTGGGCAACGCGCCGTCGGGGCGGCTGCACAAGCGCCTGGTCGAGCCGGGGCTGGCGGCCAGCAGCTTCGGCTTCACCTGGGGTGTGGCCGAGCCCGGGCCACTGCTTCTGGGCCTGCAGCTGGCGCCCGGGCAGGACGTGGACAAGGCGCGCCAGGCGCTGCTGGCCGCGATCGACGGCCTGGACGCCGAGCCCTTCACCGCCGAGGAGCTGGAGCGGGTGCGCACGCAGTGGCTCAATGACTGGGCGCAGGGTTTCGCCGACCCTGAGCGGGTGGGCGTGGCGCTGAGCGAGGCCATCGGCAACGGCGACTGGCGGCTGTTCTTCCTGGCCCGCGACCGCATGCGCCAGCTGACGCTGGCCGACGTGAACCGCGTGGCGCGGGCGATGCTGGTGCCCGACAACCGCACGCTGGGCACCTACCTGCCAACCGACAGCCCGAAGCGGGCGCCCGAGCCGGCCCTGGTGGCCGTGGCGCCGATGGTCGAGGGCTACCGGGGTGACACGGCGGTGGCGCAGGCCGAGGCCTTCGACGCCACGCCGGCCAACCTGGACGCACGCACCCAGGTCAGCACCCTGGCCAGCGGCCTGAAGGTGGCGCTGCTGCCCAAGGGCACGCGCGGCAACCGGGTGCAGGCGCGGCTGGTACTGCGCTTCGGCGATGTCGACAGCCTGCGCGGGCGCAAGCTGGCCGTGGCGATGATGGGCGACCTGATCGACAAGGGCGGCGCGGGCATGACCCGTGCGCAGATCAGCGACACCTTCGACAAGCTGCGCGCCGAGGTCGGCTTCAATGCCAGCGGCCAGGCGCTCAGCGTGGGCATCACCACCGTGCGCGAGCACCTGCCGGCGGTGGTGGCCCTGGTCGGCAGGCTGCTGCGCGAGCCGGCCTTCCCGGCCGATGCGCTGGAAGAGCGGCGCCGCCAGACCCTGGCGGGCGTGGCCGCCCAGCGCAGCGAGCCCGGTGCGGTGGCCGGCAACGCGCTGCAGCGGCACGGCAACCCCTATCCGCGCGGCGACCTGCGCTACGCGCCCAGCTTCGACGAACTGGTGGCCGCCGCCAACGCCATCGGCATCGACGCGGTGCGGGCCGTGCACCGGCGCTTCCTCAGCGCGGCGGCGGGCGAGTTCAGCGCGGTCGGCGACATGGACGTGGCGGCCGTGCGCACGGCGCTCGACCAGGCCTTCGGCGACTGGAAGGCGCCGGCCGACGGCGTGTCGGCCCAGGCTGCGTACCTGCGCGTGCCGCAGCCCCTGGTGCCGGTGCCGCCGGCGCGCCTGGTGCTGCCCACGCCCGACAAGCCCAATGCCAACCTGCTGCTGGAGCAGTCGCTGGCGGTCAACGACACCGATCCCGACTACCCGGCCCTGCTGATGGCCAACCACCTGCTGGGTGGCGACGCCAGCGCCCGGCTGTGGGCGCGCATCCGCGAGAAGGACGGCCTGAGCTACGACGTGCGCAGCTTCGCCGCCTGGAGCAGCTTCGAGCCCAACACGCCGTGGCGCGTGTCGGCGATCTTCGCGCCGCAGAACCAGGCCCGGGTCGAGGCGGCGCTGCAGGAGGAAACGGCACGTGCGCTGAAGGACGGCTTCACCCAGGCGGAACTGGACGCCGCCCGCATCGGCCTGCTGAACCAGCGCCGCCTGGCCCGCGCCCAGGACGGCGCAGTGGCTGGCGCCCTGGTCAGCAACCTGCACCTGGGCCGGCGCTTCGCGCGGCAGCAGCAGGTGGACGACGCCATCGCCGCCCTGACGCCCGCCCAGGTGAATGCCGCCCTGCGCCGCCACATCGACCCCGCGAAGTGGGTGGTGGTGTGGGCCGGCGACTTCAAGCCCTGACGCGCTTCGGTCCCCCCCCACCCACCCGAGCAGGAGCCTCCCGATGAACACCGACATCCCCGTGCAGGCCAGCCCGCTGGCCGATGCCATCGCCACCGCGGCGCAGGCCGTGCTGGCCCGCGTGACCGCCTGGCGGCGCGACTTCCACGCCAACCCGGAGCTGGGCAACCGCGAGTTCCGCACCGCTGGCATCGTGGCCGAGCACCTGCGCGCCCTGGGCCTGGACGAGGTGACCACCGGCGTGGCCCACACCGGCGTGGTGGGGCTGCTCAAGGGCGGCCTGCCCGGCCCGGTGGTGGCGCTGCGTGCCGACATGGACGGCCTGCCGGTGGCCGAGGAGGTCGACATCCCGTTCGCCAGCAAGGCCAAGGCCGAGTGGAACGGCGAGCAGGTGGGCGTGATGCATGCCTGCGGCCACGACACCCACACCGCCATCCTGATGGGCGTGGCCGAGGTGCTGGCCGGCCTGCGGGCGCAGCTGCCGGGCACGGTGAAGTTCCTGTTCCAGCCGGCCGAGGAGATGCCGCCCGAGGGCGAGGATGGCGGCGCCAAGATGATGGTGGCCGAGGGCGCGATGCAGAACCCCAAGCCCGATGCGGTGTTCGGCCTGCACGTCACCAGCCGCCTGCCGGTGGGCGTGATCGGCTACCGGCCCGGCCCCACCATGGCCAGCGCCGACAGCCTGAAGATCACCGTGCGCGGCAGCCAGACGCATGGCGCCATGCCCTGGTTCGGCGTCGACCCCATCGTCACCAGCGCCCAGGTGGTGATGGGCCTGCAGACGGTGGTCAGCCGCCAGGTCGACCTGACGCGCGAGCCGGCGGTGGTCACCATCGGCACCATCCACGGCGGCCTGCGGCAGAACATCATTCCCGACGAAGTGGTGATGACCGGCACCATCCGCACCTTCGACGAGGCGATGCGTGACGACGTGCACGAGCGGGTGAAGTACCTGGGCGAGACGATTGCCCGCGGCAACCGCGCCAACTGCGTGGTCTGCATTGACAAGCACTACCCGGTGACCGTCAACGACCCCGAGCTGACCGCGGCGATGCGGCCCAGCCTGGCGCGCAGCGTCGGCGAGAACCACCTGGTGCTGGTGCCCAAGGTGATGGGCTCGGAGGACTTCTCGTTCTTCCAGCGCGAGGCGCCGGGCCTGTTCTATTTCGTCGGCGTGGTGCCGGCGGGGCAGGACGTGATGAAGGCCGCACCGAACCACTCGCCGCGCTTCTTTGCCGACGAGGGCTGCCTGATCGTCGGTGTGCGCAGCCTCGCCAACCTGGCGGCGGATTTCCTGCACCATCCGGCCTGAGCCGGCGGCTGGGCCGGCTTCAGATGCTCGTGGCCTTCCAGGTGTTGCGGTCGATCGCCCAGGAGCCCACCGAATCCGGCGTGCCGTGGCTGAAGAAGTCCAGCCGCAGCGTCGCCGGGGCGGTGCTCAGCATGCCGTAGTTCTGGCACTTCGAGCCCACGCCCACCAGCTTGCACACCGCCGCACCCGACGAGGTGGCGTCGTGCAGCCAGTGGCCGTCGCCCAGGTTGGTCGACTTGAAGCGGTTGGCGTGGATGTCGCCGCTGAGCACCAGGATCTTGTGGCGCCGCGCCAGCGCCAGCAGCCAGGCGTGGTCGTCGAATTCCGCCCACCGCGCATCGTCGTCGGCCTGCACGACCGAGCCCGAGGCGATCAGGTGCACGGCCGTGGGCGCGCTGGCCAGCCTGGCTTCGATCTGCGTGCGCTGCGCGGCGCCCAGCAGGTCACGGCCGATGCGCCAGGAGCGGCCATCGGTCAGGTGCAGGTGCAGGTCGGGCGCCAGCGCCTTGTGGCGGTAGCCCGGCGGCGGCTCGTCGGGCTGGTTGATGCGGGTGTCGTTGTAGGCCGACGGAAAGCTGCCCGGCGCCAGGCGGGCGTCCAGCGTGCGGCAGAAGGCATTGAACAGCGCTCGGCTGATGCGGATGTTCTCGCGGTAGACCACCTTCTCGATCGCACGCTCGCCGTAGCTCTCGTCCCACAGGAAGTCGTGGTCGTCCCAGATCGCGTCGGTGGGCACCGCCTTGACCAGGGCGCGGAACTGCGGCTGGTCGAGCTGGGTGCGCCAGCGTTCCAGCACGTGCTGCAGGAAATCGACCGGCGCCAGCTTCTTCGGGTGGATGTTGCCGTCGGGGAACGGCGGGCCGTCGATGTAGATGGAGTCGCCCAGCAGCAGCAGCCGGTCGGGCCGCTGGGCGGCGATCTGGTCCCACACCGGCTGCTGCGCGAACACGGTGAACGACATGCAGGACGTGAAGGCGATCTTCATGGCCGGGCCCTCCGAAATGTGCGATCCGTCACGGCGCACTGCCAAGGTGCCGGATCAATGTAGCCCGATTGCCGCGGCGCGGACCCGGCTTTCTTGGTCCCGACTAGGGATGTGCACACTGGCGTGGCACATGCTGTTACCGCGCCAGCCTTCATCGGCGCGCCGGCGTGCCGATCAGCACGGACGAGCTGTCCTCGGGCGTCTGCCGGCGCCCGGCCACCATCCGGTCTGCATGCCCTCATGAAACGTTCCCTGGCCTCGGTTGCCCGCAAGTTCCTGCACCAGGGCGTGCGCCTGGCGCTGGCGCAGCTGCCGCGCGAGCGGCGGTTCGCGCTGTTCCGCAGCCTGATCGACTGCGATCCGGCACCGGACCCGCGGCTGACGCTGAAGATCGCCGACACGCAGGAGGAGCTGGAGGCGTGCTTCCGCATCCTGCACGACGCCTATGTCGCCGCCGGCTTCATGCAGCCCGACCCGTCGGGCCTGCGCGTGACCATCTACCACGCCCTGCCCACCACCACCACGCTGTGCGCGAAGTGGGACGGCCGGGTCGTCGGCACGATCTCGATGATCCGCGAGGGTGTGTTCGGCTTTCCGCTGCAGTCGGTGTTCAACCTGGGACAGGTGCGCGCCAAGACCGGGCGCATCGCCGAGATCTCGGCGCTGGCGATCGACCCGCGCTTTCGCGCCACGGGCGGGCGCATCCTGTTCCCGCTGATGAAGTTCATGTACGCGTACTGCCGCGACTACTTCGACACCCGGCACCTGGTGATCGCGGTCAACCCCAACAAGATCGAGATGTACGAGTCGCTGCTGCACTTCGAGCGGCTGCAGGCGCGCGTGGTCGACAGCTACGACTTCGCCAACGGCGCGCCGGCCGTGGGCGCCACCCTGGACCTGCAGGCCGCGCCCGAGCGCTTCCGCGCCACCTATGCCGACAAGCGGCTGCGCAAGAACCTGCACCACTACTTCGTGGAGGCGCAGCTGGACAACATCCGCCTGCCGCACCGTCGCTTCTTCACCACCAACGACCCGGTGCTGACCCCGGCGCTGATGGACCACTTCTTCAACCGGCGCACCCGCGTCTTCGAGACGCTGAACGACCGCCAGCGCCTGCTGCTGCGCTCGATCTACGACCGGCCCGAGTACCGCGCCGTGCTGCCCGCGCCCAGCGCGGGCGCGCAGGACCTGCTGAGCCTGCGCCAGCACCAGCGCTTCTCCATCCGCTGCCCGGCGCGCCTGCTGGTGCGCAGCTACGACACGGTGCTGACCTACCCGTTGCAGGTCATCGAGCTGTCGCTGCACGGCTTCCAGGCCGAGTGCAGCCTGCCCCTGCCCGAGGGCACCCAGGGCAGCGTCGAGGTCGACCTGGGCGAGAACGAGACCGCCGTGGCCGATGCCACCGCGGTGCGCCGCCAGGAGAGCGGCGGCCTGGTGTCCTACGGCTTTGCCGTGCCGCGACCGGATGCCGTTTGGCGGCGCTGCGTGCAGGCATTGCAGACCGGCAGCACCCACTTCGACCTGGATGCGGTGCAGTCGGCGCCGCCGGCCGAGCTGTCGGCGGCATCCATCCCACCGGGCCAGCGTGGTGCCTTGCACGCACTGGCGGCGGCCGTGGCGGATTGAGCAGCAAGCGGCGCCGGCCGGGTGCCACAATCTCCGCGGTGCCGCTTCCCGCACCGGGCCCCCGGACCGGTGGATTGCCATCCTGTCGATGCGGTGCTTACAGTCGTTCGAAGTGCCAGGGTGTTGTGCCTGCTGGCTCGGCCAGGGGCCGTGACCGCGGCGACCGGCAGGTCGACCGCGATTGCGGAGCGGGCGCAACGCGCTGTCAGGAGATTTTCATGGTCAGGTTGTTCAACCACTACTTCCACGCCTGGACGCTGCGGCGGGTGTTCTTCGACTTCCTGCTGTCGCTGCTGGCGCTGGCCGGCGTGGTGCTGGCCCAGGCCGACAGCCTGAAGCTGGCCATCCCGATGGCCGGTCCCCAGGTCGTGTCGCTGGCCGCCGGTCTCTTCGTGATCAACAGTGCCTCGGGCCTGTACCAGCGTGCCCAGGACTGGTCGGTCGTCGAATCCACCCTGCGTGCGGCACTGGCGCTGGTGCTGGCGCTGCTGCTGACCTATCAGATCTTTCAGTTCCTGCCGGTGGGCTTCGGCAACCTGGACGCCATCCGTGCGTCGGCCATGCTGGTGATCGCCGCGCTGATCCTGCGCCGCGTGGTCATGGGCTACTGGGCGACCAAGGCGCGGGCCGGCGCCCGGGTGCTGATCTTCGGCGCCGGGCCGGCGGCCCAGATGGTGGGCAGCACGCTGCGCGTGGCCGACCCGCTGGCGACCATCGTCGGCTACTTTCCCGGCCCCAACGAGAAGCAGGCCGCCGTGCCCGAGGGCGAGCGCCTGAGCGCCGAGCAGTCGCTCACCCAGACTGCCAGGCGGCTGGGCGTGGACGAGATCATCGTCGCGCTGACCGAACGGCGCTCGGGCAGCATGCCGCTGCGCGAGCTGCTGGACTGCAAGCTGAGCGGCGTGCGTGTCTTCGACATCACCACCTACTTCGAGCGCATGCTCGGCCAGATCCGCATCGACTTCGTCAACGCCGGCTGGCTGATCTTCGGCGACGGCTTCAACCAGGGCTTCTACCGCACGGCGGTCAAGCGGGCCTTCGACATCCTGTGCTCGACGGTGCTGATCGTGCTGGCCGCGCCGATCATGGTGGTCACCGCCATCGCCATCAAGCTGGAAAGCCAGGGCCCGGTGTTCTACCGCCAGGAGCGCACGGGCTTCAACGGCAAGCCGTTCATGGTGACCAAGTTCCGCAGCATGCGCACCGACGCCGAGAAGGACGGCAAGCCGCGCTGGGCCACCGCCAACGACAACCGCGTGACACGGGTGGGCAACTTCATCCGCCTGGTGCGCATCGACGAGCTGCCGCAGCTGTTCAATGTGCTGACCGGCGACATGAGCCTGGTCGGCCCGCGGCCCGAGCGGCCCTTCTTCGTCGAGCAGCTGACCAACGAGATCCCCTACTACGCGGTGCGCCACAGCGTGAAGCCCGGTGTCACCGGCTGGGCCCAGGTGCGCTACCAGTACGGCTCGACCATCGAGGACTCGCAGGAAAAGCTGCAGTACGACCTGTACTACGTGAAGAACCACAGCCTCTTCCTCGACTTCGTGATCCTGATCGAGACCGTGGGCGTGGTGCTGACCGGCAAGGGTGCCCGCTGACGCCGGCCCCCGCGCCGTGCCTGGCGCCGGGTCGGCCGCGGTCCGGCCGCCGCGCCGAGGCTGATCGCCCCTGATGTCCGGCGCCGCCAACCTGCTCAACGCGGACCTGCCCGAGATCGGCCTGCAGGCCGCCGGCTTCGCGCTGGTGGTCGTGGTCTACACGGGCTATGCGGTGCATCTGCTGCGCCGCGGCCTGCTGGGCTCCGACGCCCACCCGAGCGCGCGCTGGTTCCTGGCGGCGGTGCTCTGCACCGCGGTCTGGGGCGCCATCGGGCTGGCGGACCTGTACTCCACCAAGGTCGTCACCTCCCACCTGGCCCTGGCCGTGGACCAGCTGCGCTATGGCGCCTGGTCCGGCGTGCTGCTGCTGCTGGTGCGGCCGATGGCGGGCCAGCTCGGCGCGTCGCGCGCACGCCTGTGGGCGGCCTTGCCGGCCCTGCTGCTGGTGCTGGGCCTGCTGGCCAATGCGCTGCTCGGCATCGAGGGCATGGCCATGGCGGGCGTGGCGCATGTGCTGCTGGTCAGCCAGCTGTTCTGGCCGGTCTTCGGCCTGCTGCTGGTGGAGCAGGTGCTGCGCAACCAGGTCGACCAAAAGCGCTGGGCCGCCAAGCCGTTGTGCCTGGGTCTGGGCGGGCTGTTCATCTACGACGTCTACCTGTTCAGCCAGGCGGTGATGTTCGGCGGCTTCGACGGCGATGCGCTGGCCGCGCGCAGCCTGGTGCACGCGGTGGTCATGCCGCTGCTGCTGATGGCCTCCAGCCGCAGCGAGCGCTGGCTGTCGCGGGTGCAGGTCTCCAAGACGGCCGCGTTCTATTCGGCCTCGCTGCTGCTGATCGGCGCCTACCTGCTGTTCATCGCCGCGGTCGGCTACTACGTGCGCTTCTTCGGCGGCACCTGGGGCGGCGCGCTGCAGGTGGCACTGCTGTTCGCGGCGCTGGTGCTGCTGACGGTGCTGGCGGCCTCGGGGTCGCTGCGGGCGCGGCTGCGCGTCTTCCTGGGCAAGAACTTCTTCAGCTACCGCTACGACTACCGCCTGGAGTGGCTGCGCTTCACGGCGATGCTGTCCACGCGCAGCTCGCCGCAGGAAGTGGGCGCGCTGGTGGTGCGGGGGCTGGCCGACATGGTCGAGTGCTCGGCCGGCGCGATGTGGTTCAAGGCCCTGGGCGATCATGCCTTCGTGCAGTCGGCGGGCATCAACCTGCCCGAGCTGGCCGCCGAGGAGCCGACCGACTCGCCGTTCGCGCGCCTGATGGCCGAGCGCGAGTGGATCATCGACCTGCGGGCCACGCGCACCGGCGCCAGCACGGCCGACGAGGCGGCGCTTCTGCCACGCTGGCTCGACGACCTGCCCGACGCCTGGCTGGTGGTGCCGCTGCTGGTGGCCGACGAGATGCTGGGCTTCGTCGTGCTGGCCCGCCCGCGCACCCAGGTGGTGCTGGACTGGGAAGTGCGCGACCTGCTGAAGACCGCGGCACGCCAGGCGGCCGGCTTCCTGGCGCAGATGCATGCCACCGAGGCCCTGCTGGAGGCCCGCAAGTTCGACGCCTTCAACCGCATGAGCGCCTTCGTGGTGCACGACCTGAAGAACATCATCACCCAGCTGTCGCTGATGATGAAGAACGCCGAGCGCCACCGCGACAACCCCGAGTTCCAGCAGGACATGCTGCTGACGGTGGAGAGCTCGCTCGACAAGATGCGGCAGATGATGTTGCAGCTGCGCGAGGGCGACAAGCCGGCGGGCGTCGCCTCGGGCGTCGAGCTGGCGCCGATCCTGCAGCGCATCGAGACGGCGGCCACCCAGCGCGGCCGGCGGCTGGAGCTGCAGATCGAGGACAAGGTCGCGACCCGCGGCCATGCGCAGCGCCTGGAGCGGGTGATCGGCCATCTTGTGCAGAATGCCCTCGACGCCACGCCTGGCTCGGGTAGGGTGTGGGCCCGGCTTGCGCAGTCGTCGGGCCGCGCCTTGTTGGAGGTGGGCGACACCGGTGTGGGCATGAGCGCCGACTTCGTCCAGCACCGCCTGTTCCGGCCCTTCAACTCCACCAAATCCAGCGGCATGGGCATCGGGTCGTACGAGAGTTTCCAGTACATCAAGGAACTGGGCGGGAGCATCGAGGTGAAAAGTGAACTGGGCCAGGGCACCGTGGTGACCCTGCTGATGCCGCTGTTCGATCTGCGGACGGCCACCGACCTGCGGGCGTCCGGGGCCGCGGCATGAGCACCGATGCGCCGTCGTCGCCGCTGCTGATCGTCGAGGACGATCTGGCGCTGCAGAAGCAGATCAAGTGGAGCCTGGACCGCTTCGAATGCGTCACCGCCAGCGACCGCGAGTCCGCGCTGGTGCAGTTCCGCCGCCACCAGCCGGCCGTGGTGACCATGGACCTGGGCCTGCCGCCCGACCCGGACTCGACCAGCGAGGGCTTCAAGCTGCTGGAGCAGCTGCTGGCGGCCGACCCGAACGTCAAGGTCATCGTGCTCACCGGCCAGAACGACCAGGCCAACGCCCTGCGCGCCATCGCCCTGGGTGCCTACGACTTCTTCGCCAAGCCCTTCGAGCCCGAGCTGCTGGGCCTGACCATCGACCGCGCCTTCCGCCTGGCCGAGCTGCAGGCCGAGAACCGCCGTCTGCAGACCATCCACCAGCCGGACGCGCTGAGCGGCCTGATCACCCGCGACCCGGAAATGCTGCGGGTCTGCCGGATGATCGAGCGCGTGGCCTCCAGCGACGCGACGGTGCTGCTGCTGGGCGAGAGCGGCACCGGCAAGGAGGTGCTGGCCCAGGGTCTGCACCAGGCCAGCAAGCGCAGCGGCAAGTTCGTCGCCATCAATTGCGCGGCGATCCCCGAGAACCTGCTCGAAAGCGAGCTCTTCGGCTATGAGCGCGGTGCCTTCACCGGCGCCACCAAGACGACCATCGGCAAGATCGAGACCGCCAACGGCGGCACGCTGATGCTCGACGAGATCGGCGACCTGCCGTTCTCGCTGCAGGCCAAGCTGCTGCGCTTCCTGCAGGAGCGCAAGATCGAGCGCCTGGGCGGACGGCAGGAGATCGCAGTGGATGTCCGGGTGGTCTGCGCCACGCACCAGGACCTGCACAGCCAGATCGCCGAGCGGCGCTTCCGCGAGGACCTGTACTACCGGCTCGCCGAGATCGTGGTCCAGATTCCCACCCTGCGCCAGCGCCAGGGCGACGCCGTGCTGCTGGCCCACGCCTTCCTGCGGCGCCAGCTGCAGGACCACCGGCGCAGCAGCCTGGCCTTCAGCGAAGAAGCCCTGCGGGCCATCGAGCAGCACGCGTGGCCGGGCAATGTGCGCGAGCTGATGAGCGCGGTGCGCCGCGCCGCCATCATGGCCGACGGCCCGCGGATCACCTGCCGCGAGCTGAACCTGCCCGAGCCGGCGGGGGAGGCCGCCGACGCCGACGGCGCGGCCCGGCGCGCCGGCGAGCTCGACCTGCGCAGCGTGCGCGAGGCCGCCGAGCGCCAGGCGGTGCTGGCCGCCCTGGCCCGCACCGACGGCAACGTGGCCAAGGCCTCCGAGCTGCTCGGCGTCAGCCGGCCGAC
>Ga0116179_1001062_pt1 | contig 20693 bp, 21 predicted proteins | sample AD_UKC071_MetaG_FD_89751 | JGI IMG/M metagenome (GOLD analysis project Ga0116179, IMG submission 89751) | Active sludge microbial communities of municipal wastewater-treating anaerobic digesters from USA - AD_UKC071_MetaG | ecosystem: Engineered > Bioreactor > Anaerobic > Digestate | place: USA...
CGACGTTCGTCTCCGTGGGCACCTTCAAGTGCTTCACCAAGTCGCGCAGCAGCATGAAATTCAGCTTGTCGCCTGCCGTGAGGTGGATGCTCTTGCCGGTGACAGTATTCAGACCGAGATCCACAAGCTGACGGACGGCATCAGAGCGAGAACTGGCTTGGCCCGTCCGCTCTGCCCATTCATCGATACGCTGCAACAAGTCTTCGTCCAGGCGCAGCTCTAATCGTTCAGTTCGTCCCATGTACAAATCTCCGTTAATACGGCTTTATGCCGACATTACGGACAATTGTACGGCAAACTACGTTTGCCCAGTAAACTCTCCTGTACGAGGAACCCGATTGGTTTGCTCCGCTCCAGGACCAGCCGCCAATTCACCCCTGGCAGCGGACGACGACACACGTTTGGCCTCTCCGCGCCGGAATCCCCGATCCCCCGCCATGAAGGCTTCGAGCATGTGCGGAATCAGCGTCATCGCATCGACCGCTTCGCCATAGGTCTGCGTATGAAGCACAGCGTAGCGGTCAAGGTCTGCCTTCAAGCTGGCCGGACATGCAAAGGTCAGCTTGGTCGATTCCAGCTTCGGCAAGGGGCCGAGCCGCAGTTTCCTGGCTGTGCTCATTGCATCGGCCCTCGCTGGTAAAACATCGGCTGGTACGGGCGCAGCACAAGGTCGCGCGCGACCAGTACCCGGACGGGCAGGCCCGGCCGCGCCGTCAGCGTCGGCTGGACGTTCATGTTGCGCCGGGTCAGCTCCTGGCCCACGTGGTTGATGCTGTCCTGGGCGCTGTCGCGCCCGGCGATCACGATGCGATTGCCGTTCTGCCGGTTCTCCGGCGCGGCCAACTCGGCGCCGATACCCAGCAGCGTGGTCAGCGCCGCACCGGCATAGATGCGGCCCCAGTGCCTGTCCACCTCATCCTCCAGCCCGGCATAGCCCGAAGGATCGGTGCCCACCAAATTGTCGAGCGTCAGCGAAGACGTGTCGGGCAGGATGATGCGGTTCCACACCATCTGCACGCGGCTCTGGCCGAAGCTCACCTGGCTGTTGTACTTGCCCACGATGCGCGAGCCCTGCGGTATCAGCAGGAAACGCCCCGTCGCCGTGTCGTAGACCGGCTCCGTCACCGTGGCGATCACGTCGCCCGGCAGGTCGGACTTGATGCCCGTGACCAGCGCCGCCGCGATCACCGTACCCGCCATGACTTGGTACGGCGATGCCGGGGGAGTCAGTTGGCCGGAATTGCGGGTTTCCGTAGAACCGCCTTTCAGGAACGCCTCTTTCTGGCCTTGGCCGTTCAGCGCCACGGCGGGATCGGTCGGCTGCGCGGCCGTCGAGGCAGGCCCGGCCGCCATCGGGTCGAAGCCCTCCATCGCGGATGCTGGGCCAGCGGCGGCGACTTGGACGGGCGCCGCGCCCCCGGCCTTGCCCTGCTGGCCCGAGCGGAAGAACACCGCCGAGGCTGCCGCCGCTTCGGCTTCCTTGCGCAAAGCATCGTTGGGGTCATGGCCCGGCGGCGAGTAGGTAGGCTGCTGCGCCGCCACGATGGCCGGGCCGAGGTCGCCCGGCAGCGGCGGCCCCAGCTCGGGCACTTTCGGCAGCTTCGAGTAATCGGACGGCAAACCGTCCAGCCCTTCGGACTTGGACACGCGATCGACGTTGTACAACTCCGTCAAACCGCCACCACGCCGGTGCGGCTGCAAGGCCCAGATCGTGGCTCCGAGCACGGCGACCGACAGGCCGCCGGTGAGGATGGCCAGCGTGCGCCGGTTCAGGCGCGTGACCGCACGCGGCTGGGCGCGCAGCGCCATCGCCTCGGGTGCGGCCTTGCCCGCCGACGGCGCAAGGCCGGGGGAATGTTCCTCGTGCATGGTCAATCCCTCCGCTTGCCATCGGTGCGTTCAATCCGCACCACATCGCCCTTGTCCCCACCCAGGCGCAGTTCGGCAGCGCCGAACAGCCGATCCACGATCAGGTACGGCGAGCGGAAACGGTAGTTGACGAGCTGGCCGTCACCCTGAGCGCCGATCACGAACAGCGGCGGCAGTTCACCTTGGGCGATGCCCGCCGGAAACTGCACATAAACCTTCTGCCCGTCATCAAACGCGCGTTTCGGCTTCCATGAGGGATTGCTGCCGCTGATCGCGTAGCGAAAACGGATCTTCTCCAGCGACAGCCCGCTATCGACCGGCGCCGCAGCGCTGGCCGCTTGCGCCTGGCGCTGCAGGGCCAGCATCTTGTCCTTGGGGTACTCCCAGGACACCGAGGCCATCCACGTCTTCTCGGTCGAGGCCAGTTCCAGCAGATAGGTGCGCCGATTGGTGGTGATGACCAGATTCGTCTTGAGGCCCGAGCGGATAGGCTTGACCATCACATGCACGCGCACGTCGGCACCGGAACCGCTGGATGTATCGCCGACGATCCAGCGCACGGTATCCCCGGCGGCGACCGTCACCAGTTCCTCGCCGGGCTGGAGCGCCACCACGGTCACGCGGCCCACAGCCGCGTAGACCTGATACAGCGCGCCATCGGTAAAAGGCCAGACCTGGATCGCATTCACATAGCCCTCGCGCGTGGGCGCGATGCGCGCCTCGGCGTTCGCACGGGTCACGCGCACCTTCTCGTCGGGCGATTCCGGCGTGACCTTGGCATCGCCACCAACAAGGGGCTTCATCTGCCCCGGCAATGCCAGCGGCTCGGGCACGGTCACGACCTCCACCGGCTTGGGCACCTCGGGCAGCGGCTGGGCCTGCACCGGCTCATCGAGCGATATGGACGGCGGCGGCTTGCCCTGCGTGGCGCAGCCCGCGAGGGCAGCAAGCGTCAGCACGGATGCGTAAATACGGAAAGACGGATTCATGGCTTCGCTCCTTCGGAAGATTCGAGTTCACGGCTCCACGCCAAGCCGTTGACGTAGATGCCCAGGGGGTTCTTGCGCACGCGCTGCTCGGTGCGCGGGGTCTGCTGCACGATGGACACCACGGCGTTCCAGCGCTCGGTGCGGTCGAGCGCGCCATTTACAAAGCGCGTCTCCGTCCAGCGCACGTTGAAAGACGTGTCGCTGGCGCGGGTCACGCTGCTGACCTGCACCGTTACCGACTCCTTGCCGATGCGCGAGAACGGATCTGCCATCCGCGCGTACTCGTTGAGCACCACGGCGCCCTTGTCGGTGGTGTAGTCGTAGGCATCCAGCCAGTTCTGCCGTACCACGATGGGGTCGATGGACAGGCCGCGCACCAGCCCGATGAAGCGGCCCAGGTGGTAGGCCACCTGGGCATCGCTGGGCTGGTACGGCGTGGCGGCTTCGCCCACGGCGCGCACCTGGCCCGCGTTGTCCACCTCGATGACATAGGGCGTCACGATGGACTGCGCGGAGCGCCAGGCCAGGCCGCCAGCCATGAGCAGCGCGAGCCCGAGGCAACCGAAGGCCATGAAGCGCCAGTTCTTGGCCTGGACACGGGCCGAGCCGATGCGGTCATCCCACACCTGCGCGGCGGATTGGTACGGGGTGGCAGGCTGCGGCGTGTCGCCATAGCGCACCTGCGGTCGTTTGAATCGCATGAGAGTTCTCCTTGAAGATCAAGAATCCGAATCGCGCAGGCTCGGGCCTTGGCTGGAGCCGCCCCCATCGCCGCCGCGCAGCGTGTGGGCGGCGGTCGTGGCGGCATGGGCGATCTGCTGGCGGCGGTGCAGGCGGCTGGCCCAGGCAGGCCGCACCTGCGACGCGGCTTGTGGTGCGCGGCCGTCGCCGGATTCGTCGCCGGTCGCAGGCGCACCTGCGCCAAACGCTGCGGCCGCGCGTTCGCGCATCGAGCGCGCGCCCTGGGCCACCTTCTGCCCGGCGGCCTTGGCGACATTGCCTACGCCAGCGGCTGCGCCCTGGATGCCGCCGCCCGCAGCGGCAGAACCTGCCTCGAACGCCGACTTCGCACTGTCGGCGGTCGATGCCATTGAGCGCGCCGCGTTGCCCGCTACGCGGGCAGCACCAGGGGCCATACGTGTGCCAGCGGCCACAGCGCTGCCTGCGCCCATCGCTGCTGCTCCTACAGCCACACCTGCACCTGCCGCGCCCAGCGCGGCACCGGCCATCGCGCCCGCACCGAGTTGTGGCCCACCGGAAACCAGCCCAGTCGCAATCCCCGGTCCAAAGATGCCCAGCGCCAGCATCGCCAGCGAGGCCAGCATGACGACCAGCGCATGGTCAATGGAAGGATCGGCGCCGACCGGCGCCCTGAACTCGGCAAACAGCCCCGTACCGATTCCGATGATGACGGCCAGCACCAGTACCTTGATGCCGGAGGACACCACGTTGCCCAAGACCTTTTCGGCCAGGAATGCAGTCTTGTTCCACAAGGCAAATGGCACCAGCACGAAACCCGCCAGCGTGGTCAGCTTGAACTCCAGCAGCGTCACAAAGAGCTGCACGGCCAGCACGAAGAAGCACAGGATCAGCACCAGCCAGGCCAGGAACAGCACCACGATGGTGTCGAGGTGGACGAACACCTCGGGAAAGCCCGCCATCTTGCCGATCTGCTCCATGATCGGCCGCCCGGCCTCGATGCCCACCTGCGCGAGCCTCCCGGGCTGCAGCAATTGCGCCTGGCTCAGACTGGAGCCAGAGGCCGTCAGGCCCAGCCCGGCGAAAGATCGGAACACGATGCCCGCCAGGTTGTTGAAGTTGCCGATGATGTAGGCGAAGGCACCGACGTAGAGCACCTTGCGCAGCAGCTTGGCGATCACGTCCTCGCCCTGGCCGCTGGCATGACCCATCGCCCAGAACAGCCCGGCGAGCGTCATGTCGATGACGATCAGCGTGGCCGTGAGGAACGCCACTTCGCCCTGCAGCAGCCCGAAACCCGAGTCGATGTAGCGCGAGAACGTGTCGAGGAAGCGGTCGATGACCGAGACATCGTTCATGGCGTTTTCCTCGGCTGGATGGGATCGTTCGCATACGGCGAAGGTGTCGGGCGCATGAAGCGCTTGCGCACCGCATCGGCTACCGCCATGCATTGCGCCTCGCCCACCCGCGCGCGATCCGTACGGCATTCCGCCTGCAGTTCCTTCAGGCGTTCGGGGTTATCGGCCAATGCCTCGGCCGATTCGATGGGTGCGGACTTGCCGCAGGCGGTCAATACCAGCACCAGCGCAAAGGCGCCAGCCATGAACAAGAGATTGCTGCGCATGGTCGCCTCACTGGTTGTTGTAGAAGTTCACCGGATACGGCGTGTAGGGCGTGCCGCTACCCTGGAAGCGCCGCCGCACCTCGCGCCCGCGCTCGGAGGCCGCCGCCTGGCGTGCCAGCTCCAGCGAGGCGGCGCGATCCTGCGTGAGCTGGAGCCGCTGCGTCTGGATGGACTGCTTGGCCTGCAAGGCCAGCAATTGGTTCGTGGACTGCATCGCCTGCAAGGCCCCGACGGCCGACTGGCTCTTGTCCACCAAGTCGGCCAGCACGCCTTCGTCATCGGTCAGGTTCTTCGTGGCCTGGGCCTGCATCTGCATCGCGGTCTGCAAGCCGTTGAGCGCGTTCTTCCAGCGCTCCTGCCCATCCCTGAACATCTGGTCGCCGCTGATGGTGGCCGCGTACTGTTCGGGATACAGCCGGGCAAAGTCCCGATCCATCTTCGCCAGGTCATAGGCCAGGCCCTTGGCCTGGTCGATGAGCCGCTGGGTCAGCGCCAGGTTGGCGCGCAGGCGGCTCACCACGTTGAAAGGCAGGCTCGCCAGATTGCGGGCCTGGTTCTCCAGCATCTTGGCCTCGTTCTGAAGCTGCGTGATCTGGTTGTGGAGCTGCTGCAAGGTCTGGATGGCCGTCAGCGTGTTCTGCACGAAATTGGACGGGTCGAACACGATGCGCGCCGCCGCCGCAGGCTGGGCGAACATGAGAGCGCCGGACAGCACGGCGGCCAGCGCAGCGGGAAGGATGCGTGTTTTCATGGCGAGATCTCCTGTGGTTGGGGGGAAGGAAACGAAGGCAGCAGGTCGGCGGCCCAGTCCAGGCCGCGATGGCGCAGCCAGGCGGCCGCGAAGGAGGAAGAACCGGATGCGGCGAGCACCGCATCCATGTCGCGCTGGTCTTGCGGCGTGGAAGCGCCCGCGAAGGCCAGCGCCGCAGACCCCAGGTCGAGGTCGAACAGGCGATTGCCCAGCCGCGACTGGTAGTAGTAGTCGCGCTTCGGCACGGCCGTGGCAACGATTTCGATCTGCCGCCGGTTAAGCCCGAAGCCCTCGTAGATCGCGCGAATCTGCGGCTCGGTGGCCTGCGGATTTGCGAGGAAGATGCGGCTTGCGCAACTTTCGATGATCGCGGGCGCGATGCTCGAATCCTTGATGTCTGCCAGGCTCTGCGTGGAGAAGATGACGCTCACGTTCTTCTTGCGCAGCGTCTTGAGCCACTGCCGGATGCGGGCGGCAAAGGCCGGTTCATCGAGGAACAGCCACGCCTCATCGAGAATCAGCAGCGTGGGTGCGCCGTCAAAGCGTTCATCGAACCGGGCGAACAGATAGCGCAGCACTGCCTGCACCGCGGCCTTGCTGTGCATCAGTTCTTCCATCTCAAACCCTTGCACGGCAGCGGAGCCCAGCCGATCCACGTCCGCGTCCAGCAGCTTGCCGTGCGCGCCGCCCAGCACATAGGGCGCGAGCGCCTGGCGCAGTGCGTTGGACTGCAACAACACGGACAGGCCGGTCATGGTGCGCTGCTCCACGGGGGCACCGGCCAGGCTCCCCAGCGCCGACCACACGGCCGCTTTCTCGTCCGGGCCGACGGCCACCCCTTCGTGCAGCAAGCGGCCCTCGATCCACTCGGCCGCCCAGGTGCGGTAGCCCTCGCGGTCGATGCGCGCCAGCGGCTGAAACGCGATGCCGCCTTCCGTCCCGAGGTCGTAGTGCTCGCCGCCCAGGCCCAGGATCGTGGCCCGGATGGAACGCCCCATGTCGAACGCAAAGATGCGCGAGCCGGGGTAGCGCCGGAACTGCATCGCCAGGGTGGCGAGCAGCACCGACTTGCCCATGCCGGTCGGCCCGGCCACCAGCGTGTGGCCTACGTCGCCGATGTGCGTCACCAGCCGGAACGGCGTGGCGCCCTCAGTGCGCGTGACGATCAGCGGCGGGCCGCCCAGGTGCTCGTTCTTCTCCTGGCCTGCCCACACCGCCGACACCGGCATCAGGTGTGCCAGATTCAACGTCGAGATGATGGGCTGGCGCACGTTCGCGTAGGCATGGCCCGGAATGGACGAGAGCCACGCATCGACCGAGTTCAAGGTTTCCGGGATCGTCACGAAACCCCGACCTTGAATCACGCGCTCCACCATGCGCAGCTTCTCGTCGGCCGTGGCCGGGTTGGCGTCGAGCACCGTCACCGTGGTGGTGACGTAGCCGAAGGCCACCTGATCGCTGCCCAGCTCCTGCAAGGCGGCGTCGGCATCCGTCGCCTTGTTGCTGGCGTCGGTATCGACCAGCGGGGTTTCCTGCTGGAAGATCGTCTCCCGCAGGAGCGCGATGACGTTCTTCCGTTTCGCAAACCACTGGCGCCGCAGCCTCACCAGTTCCTTCTCCGCTTCGGCCTTGTCCATGCACAAAAAGCGCGTGCTCCAGCGGTACGCAAAGCCCAGGCGGTTGAGGTCGTCCAGCATTCCTGGCCAGGTCGAGGTCGGGAAACCACGCACCGTCGCCACGCGCAGGTGCTGGTCGCCCAGCATCGGGGCCAGGCCACCGATCAGCGCGGAGTCCGTCAGCAGCGCGTCGATGTGGAACGGCACCTCGGGCACGGCCACGCGGTAGCGCCGCGTCGAGATGGTGGCATGCAGGTAGGTCAGCGTCTGCGCGTCATCAAGCCAGGAAATCTCCGGCATCACGCCGTCGAGCAGGTCAAACACCCGATCCGTCTCCGCGATGAAGGCGGTCAGGCGCTCGCGCCAGTCCACGCCTTCGGTGGGACGGTTCTCGTAGAGCATCCCGGCCGCACGGGCGCGGGATTCCTCGGGCGGCAGGTACACGATGGACAGGTGGTAGCCGCTCTCGAAGTGGTGGCCCGAGTCCTCGAAGGATGCGCGGCGCTCCTCGTCCACCAGCCACGACAAGGGTTCGGGGAACTGCGAGCGCGGGTAGTCGGCGGCTGCCCGGCGCTCTGCTTCGATGAACAAGGCCCAGCCCGAGCCCAGGCGGCGCAGCGCGTTGTTCAGCCGCGCCGCCGTGGCGATCAGCTCGCCCTGCGTGGCGCTGTCCAGGTCTGGCCCCCGAAACCGGGCGGTGCGCTGGAAAGAGCCATCCTTGTTCAGCACCACGCCCGGCGCCACCAGCCCGGCCCAGGGCAGCCAGTCGGCCAGCAGCGCGGGCCGCTGGCGGTATTCGGCAAGGTTCAGCATGGCATCCCCCTACACGTCCAGCAGCGGCCGGTGCTTGATGTGGCGGGCGAATACCTGCATGAACTGCGGATCGACACGCGCGCCCCACACGGCCAGCGCATGGCCGCCGATCCAGAGCACCACGCCCGGAATCCACAGTTGCAGGCCCAGGCCCACAGCGGCGGCCAGCGTGCCGTTGGCAATCGCCACGGTGCGCGGTGCGCCGCCCAGCAGGATCGGCTCGGTCAGCGAGCGGCGCAGCGGCACCTCGAAGCCGGGCATTCCATCGTGCGGGCCATTCATACGACGGCCCCGCCCGAGAAGCTGAAGAACGACAGAAAGAATGACGAGGCCGCGAACGCGATGGACAGGCCGAAGACGATCTGGATCAGTTTGCGGAACCCGCCCGACGTGTCGCCGAAAGCCAGCGCCAGGCCCGTGGAGATGATGATGATGACCGCGACGATGCGCGCCACCGGCCCCTGGATGGATTCGAGGATGGATTGCAGCGGCCCTTCCCACGGCATCGAGGAACCGGCGGCCTGCGCGGCTCCGGCGAGGAATAGCAGCAGCGCGGCCAGCAGCAGGCCGCGATAGGCCGGGCCGGTCAGGCAGGACATACGCGAAGCCGGATTTACAGAAAAACGGAAAGCAGGAACGATCATCTGCGTCATGGCAGTTCTCCAAGTGAGTCAGGGGACAGGGAATGCGCCGCAACGGGTGCGGCTTCGGGAATCGGCGGCAGCTCAGGAAACGGCGCTTCCAGCGCATCCGCCAATTGGTAGCCCGTGGCGTCGAAGCCGACGACACGGGTGATGCTTTCGACGTGGCGGCTGCGGCCACGCCCGGCGATGCGAACCACGACGTGGATGGCCTCGGCGATCAAGGCGCGCGGCGCGTTCGCGGCGACTTCGAGAATCAATTGCTCCAGCCGCAGCAGCGCGCCCTGCGCGGAACCGGCGTGGATGGTGGCGATGCCGCCCGGGTGGTCGGTGCCCCATAGCTTGACGAGATCCAGCGCCTCGCCGCCACGCACCTCGCCCACCACCACGCGGTCGGGCCGCAGCCGCATGGTGGAGCGCGCCAGGTCGCGCATCGAAGCCACGGTGCTGCACGTGCGCAGCGGCACGTGGTCGCGCGCCACGCATTGCAATTCCACGGTGTCTTCCAGCACCAGAACGCGGTCGCCGGTAGTGGCGATCTCGGCCAGCAGCGCATTGGCCAGCGTCGTCTTGCCCGTGCTGGTGCCGCCCGCGATCAGGATGTTCAGCCGATCGCGCGTGGCGCGGCGCAGGAACTCGGCATGGGCCGCCGTCAGGATGCCGTCGGCCACATAGCGGTCGAGGCTGATGACGTTGACGGCGCGCTTGCGCAGCGCGAAAGCCGGGCCAGGCGCCACCGGCGGCAGCACGCCCTCGAAGCGCTCGCCCGTCTCGGGCAGCTCGGCCGACAGCAGTGGTCTGCCGCGATGCACCTCCGCGCCGACGTGGGCGGCCACCAGCCGGATGATGCGCTCGCCATCGGCTTCGGACATCTCCACGCCCAGCGGAGCGCGGCCCGACGACAGGCGATCCACCCACAAGGTGCGGTCGGGGTTGAGCATGATTTCCACCACGTCCGGGTCTTCCAGCGCGGCGGCGATCAGCGGCCCCATCGCCGTGCGCAGCATCTGGATGCGGCGGTCTTGCGCGGTGGCTGTGAAAGAGGAAGGAACAGCGCTCATGAAGTGCCCTCCTGCGCGTCGACCGTGGCGGCTGCGTTCATCCGCACCGGATCAGGGTGCAGCTCCTCCACCACGTCGCGCACCAGACTGCGGCCCCGCAGCAAGTGCCGACCGAGTTGTTCCACGAACTGCTCGAAACGGGCCTTGCCCTGGGCACGCGCCGCTTCCTGATGGGCTTCGGGCACCGGCGTGCTCACCGTCAGGAAATAGCGAATGAACAGCGCCAGGGTCTCGATCTGGATGTTTTGGTCGCGCTCCATGCGCTCGGCCTGGCGCGACAGGCGATCCAGCCGCTTGGCGATGGCCGCCTCGCGCTGGTCGGCAGCATCGGGCGACAGCCACGATGCCAGCGCCGCTGCGACGATGGACGACTTGGACACGCCCTTGGTGGCGGCCAGCTCATCCAGGCGCTTGGCGTGCTCGGGTTGGATAAAGAGGTTGAGGCGGTAGCTCATAGGTCGATTCCGTCGTCAGGGTCAAGGGATGCCAGCCGGGCCGTGCGCTGCAAGGCCGGGTCGAGCTGGCGAGGAAGGGGAAGCGGCGCGTCGTCGTCGTCATCGAGCAGCCCGAGGTCGGCCGCAGGCGCGGCGTCGGGGTCGTAGGCAACGGTTTCTGAGAGTTCTGGCTGGCGGCGCGGGCCGCCGTCGTCGGCGGTGCCCAGGTGCTCCAGGCCATCAGCGGATGCCGTAGCCGGTGCGTCGGGCGTCGGCGGAATCTCCAGCCCGCTCCAGTCGTCGGGGCGCAGCGGTGGCGCGTCGGCGTACTGGCCGCCTGCCAGGGCGGGCGACGGCAGCACGCGCTGCTGGAAATTCGCGTCCGCGTAGTAGCGCAGCTTCTTCGCGCGGATCGGCGCCACGCTGGACACCATGACCACGGCCTCGTCCGGCGGTAGCTGCATCACCTCGCCTGGCGTCAGCAGCGGACGGGCCGTCTCCTGGCGCGACACCATGAGGTGCCCCAGCCACGGCGCGAGCCGGTGGCCCGCGTAGTTGCGCTGTGCGCGCAGCTCGGTGGCCGTGCCCAGAGTCTCGGAGATCCGTTTGGCGGTGCGCTCGTCGTTCGTGGCGAACGTCACGCGCACATGGCAGTTGTCCAGAATCGAATGGTTCTGACCGTAGGCTTTGTCGATCTGATTGAGCGACTGCGCAATCAAGAAGCTGCGGATTCCGTACCCGGCCATGAAGGCCAGCGCCGTCTCGAAGAAGTCGAGACGGCCCAGGGCCGGAAACTCATCGAGCATCAGCAGCAGCTTGTGGCGGCGGGCTATGCCGTCGCTGCCATCCAGCGATTCGGTAAGCCGCCGCCCGATCTGGTTGAGGATCAACCGGATCAAGGGCTTCGTGCGGCTTATGTCCGAGGGCGGCACCACCAGATACAGCGACACGGGGTGCGCGGCGGAAATGAGGTCGGCAATGCGCCAGTCGCAGCGCGAAGTAACTTCGGCCACCGTGGGGTCACGGTACAGGCCCAGGAAGCTCATGGCCGTGCTCAATACGCCGGAACGCTCGTTGTCCGACTTGTTGAGCACTTCGCGCGCGGCGGATGCCACCACCGGATGCGGGCCATCGCCAAGGTGCGGCGTGGTCATCATGCGGTGCAAGGTCAGCTCGAACGGGCTAGCCGGGTCGCTGAGGAAGTTGGCAACACCCCGCAGCGTCTTGTCCTCGCCCGCGTAGAGCACATGCAGGATGGCCCCGACCAGTAGCGCGTGCGAAGTCTTCTCCCAGTGATTGCGCTTTTCCAGCGCCCCTTCGGGGTCAACCAGAATGTCCGCGATGTTCTGCACGTCGCGCACTTCATGGTCGCCACGCCGCACTTCCAGCAGCGGGTTGTAGCCCGCCGACTTCGCATCGGTCGGGTTAAACAAAAGGCAATGCGAAAAGCGCGAGCGCCAGCCCGCAGTGATGCTCCAGTTCTCGCCCTTGATGTCGTGGATGACGGCGGACGCGGGCCACGACAGCAGCGTCGGCACCACCAGCCCCACGCCTTTGCCGCTGCGCGTGGGCGCGAAGGCCAGCACATGCTCCGGCCCTTCGTGCCGCAGGTACTGCTGACGATGCAAACCCAGGAACACCCCGGCGGGCTGGTCAAGATGGGCCTTGCGCACGTCCTCCGCATTCGCCCATCGCGCCGTGCCGTAGGTCGTCACCAGCTTGGACTGGCGCGAGCGCCAGATCGACATGCCGATGGCAATGAGCATGGCCACCAAGCCGCTGCCGCCCGCGATGGCTCCCCCAATGTCGAAGATGCGGGGCGCATAGGCATCGAAGAAGAACCACCACTCGAACAGCCGCCACGGGTGATAGACCGGCGTGCCGAAAAAATCGAACCAAGGCGCGCCCAGGCGTAGCTGGTAGCCCAGGGCCGCTGCCGTCCATTGCGTGGCGCTCCAGACGCCAGCGGTCACGATGCCGAACACCACGGCGATCTGACCGAACAGCACGTTCGTCCCTTGCATCGGCTGACTACCCATGTCGGCACATAGGCGTGCCGCAGGCATCAGGATCAGGTTGGGACAGATGCTGGTCAAAGGCCGATACGGCGGGCACTAAGACCAAAAAGGCAATAACTCTTGCTGAAGAAGAGACAATAAAAATGCCGCAGACCCGAAGGTGCTGCGGCGTATCGAGGTAACGGTGCGCAACGTGTCCCGGTCGCGCGACACGCATGAGCTGAGCGGTTCAGCTACTGGCTCTCATCGGCGGCACTCTCGACGCCGGATGCGTCGAGCTTGACCACACGTTCCATGAACCTGACAAGCATTGGAGACGGTTCCGCATCGCGGCGCAGCAAGTAGGTGGTCAGCATGTGCGGTGCCCCTGCCAGTTGCCGACCTTTGACGCCTGGCTCACGATTGAAGGCGATGTGTGCAGCCCCCGCGAATCCCACCGCCAGCCCGGCGGATACCAAGACCATCATCGCGTCGAACGATGCCACGCGCTGGCGGATCAGAAGTTCTTCATCGCGTTTCTGTAGAAAGTGATCGACTTGCTGGGTGTATCCGAGACAGGTCGCAGGATCGCCCAGCACCAGTCGCTGCTCCAGCACTTTTTCCAACGGTACGCGCCGGTAGTCCAGCAACGGATGACGAGAGTGCATCACGACCATCAGCTCATCTTGCCAAGCTGGGATGGCTACGATGCCGTCACCCACCGCACCAACCATCGAAAACCCAACGTCATAGAGGTCATCGTGCAGTCCCTTGAGCTGTTGGCTCAACGGCACCTCGAACAGTCGAACCTCGATCTCCGGGTCTTCATCGCGGCACTGCGCCAGCAAGGTAGACAGGCGAGATGGCGTAATGCAGTCGGACAGGGCAATGCGCAGTTGCCCATGAAAGCCGTTGGCGGCGGACTGGACGCCATCGCGCGCTTGATCCAAGGCTGCGAAGATGCGTGGAACGCGCTCTTGGAATGATTTGCCAGCAAGTGTCAGCTGCGTATTACGGGTGTTTCGGGTGAAAAGCTGAGCGCCCAGCTCTTCTTCCAACTCTTTGATGGTGCGGGAGAAAGGCGATTGATCGACATGCACCTTTTCTGCGGCACGGCCAAAATGAAGTTCTTCCGCTAAGGCAAGGAAGCAGCGCAAGTGTCTGAGTTCCATGATGGCTCCTTCCCCGCTCCGGTATTCGTATCTGTCACACCACCACAAGACTCCCTACGGCCCTATTGCCCCGCGGCCCATTTCGCAACGACGACCAATCCACCGATGAAAATCAGGACGAGCAGTGCGGCCAATACCAAGACCCAACCAATACTGCCTTGATCCATCCTCTTTTCGGCACCAGCTCGGCTGCCACCCAGGCCGATCAAGGCCCAAAGGACGGCCTGCAAGGATTTGAGAAATTTACGCATCGTCGTACCTTCAGCGCCGCATTACCTGGAACAATGAAACTTCGGGAGAGTTGTTGCCCCAGCTTCCCCGCACATAGGTCAGCACCGCAGCAATGTCCTCATCCGTGAGCACATGGCCAAATGGCGGCATTCCATAAGGACGGGGATTGCCTTCGGTGGTCGGCGCGTATCCGCCGAACCGCACCATCTGCATCAGATTGGAAGGGTTGGCAAGATTCACCGCGCGGTTCGCAGCCAAAGGCGGGTACATGCCTGCCTTGCCTTCTCCTGATTCGCCGTGGCAGGAAGCACACTGCAACGCGTAGATTTTCTCGCCGCGCTGCATCAGTGCCGCGCTGCGCTGTATGGGCGCCGAAGATCCCTGCGGCGCGCTGTGTGCTGGCAGCGCCTGGAGATAAGCGGCCATAGCATGCAAGTCGCTTTCGCTCAGATGCTGGGTGCTGCGGTACACGACTTCTGCCATAGGGCCAGACACCGACGCACGAGAGGTGACCCCCGTCTTCAGCAACGCTACGACCTCGGTGATCGGCCAATCCACCAAGCCCGCTTCCGCATGGGAGTCGAGTGCTGGCGCATACCAGCCCTCTCCGGGCAACATACCGCCATCCAGGCGATCCCAATGGGTAGTTGCGCCAAGGCTGTTGCGGGCACCGTGGCAGGCGATGCAATGGCCCAACCCGTTCACGAGATAGGCACCACGATTCGATTCCTCCGGGCGCTGGCTCTGGGCAGTGAAGCTGCCCGGGCGAAAATACAGCGCGCGCCACACTGCCAGTGCCGCCTGGGTGTTGTACGGGAAGTCCAGCGCATGCGTCTTGTTGTCCTGGGTGACAGGCGGCAGAGTGCGCAACCATGCATAGATGGCGTCCGAGTCCTCGCGCGTGATCTGCGTGTAGCTGGTATAGGGAAACGCCGGGTACAGCAGCCTTCCGTCGCGTGCACGGCCGTTGTGCATGGCTCGCCAGAAGTGATCCGGCGACCAGTTCCCTATGCCAGTACTCGCGTCTGGGGTGAGATTGCTTGCGTAAATGAGCCCGAACGGAGTCTTGATGCCAAGCCCTCCGGCATATTCAGCACCTCCGCGCGTCGTATGGCAGCCTGCGCAATTGCCGACCAATGCCAGGTAGCGGCCGCGTTCGATCTGCTGTGGCGAAAATACGGAAGGCACCGCATCACTCCTGATGGGAGCCTCGTCGTGCTTGTTGAGCATGATGACCGCAGCAGCGAGCGCAATGAATGCGATGACCACGACAAGCACGACTGGGAAGAATCTGCGGCGCGCTTTCATGGATGCGTCTCCATAGCGCTGCAGGGCATCGCCGGTCTGGTCGGCAGCGACGCAACAGGCTTGTTGCTCACCGGCACGGGCTGAATCTCAAGCCATGACACCACGGCATGGACGTCTTCGCTGTTCAGCTTGCGTCCTACCTCTGCCATGCAATCGGGAGCGATGGCCCGGCGCTGGCCTGTCACCCAAGCACCCAACTGTGCGGCCACATATGCTCGCGGCAGGCCAAGCAAGCTGGGAACACTCGGCAGAACGCCCGTCAATGCTTCGCCATGACAGCTCGCGCACGCGGGGATGCCGCGTGCCGGATCGCCGCTGAATACCAGCGTCTTTCCACGTGCAAGCTGCAGCGATGGCGCTGAAGAAGCCGGTGGCGGTGAATAGGGGTAGTCCAGCGATGCGAAATATTCGGCTATGTCATGCAGATAAGCATCTGACATATTCGCCAGCAAGCCATTCATATAGGTTTGCTGGCGGCGCCCATCGCGAAAATTACGCAATTGCTCGAATAGATAACCAGCCGGTTTTCCTGCCAGCCGGGGGAAATACTCTGAGTTCGTGGCGCGTCCCTCACGACCATGACAGGTGGTACAGGCCGCTACACGAGCAGCCATGTCATGCGACGCGGGAACGGACTGCGCAAATACAGTACCTGCGAGCAGGCAGGCGGCGGACAGAGCGAGGGATTGAATCAAGCGACCGGACATGGTCGCTCGATCATCGCCCGTATGCTCGCCGAGCGGAAGGCGCAGATTCTTTGTTTTAGGGCGTATCAGATGCCTGTCGGTTGAGCAGGCTCAGTTGGATTTCCAACTGCGCGAGGCTTGGCGTGATAACGGGAATAAATGCCGACTCTCTCCAGCGCCGTGCGAATCCGGGGGCCTGTTCGTCAAGATAGGCTTGACCACCCCAGGCTTGTAGTTCGAGGTACAAAGCCTGCTGCACATGCCGCGCAAGTACGATTCTCAAACGGAACAGTGCCGCAGGGTCACTGCTGAACACGCCGCTTTGGAGACCGCCCAGTAGCTCTCCAGTGTCCTTCTCCAGTGCGAGGTGCAGTTCGGCGAGCGGTGCGCGCAGCACTTCGCGGCGGCCGACGCGCTCTTGCGCTGCCGCGATGCTGGCTCTCGCCAGCCCGATCGACATCCCGCATTGGAATCCGAGGAACTGGGGTCTGACTTGAGGAAGCCAGACAGTCAGGTTGTCGTGCAGCCTGTGTTCAGACCCGACGAAGACTCCCTCCAACTCGATGGCTGCCACGTCACTGCCGCGCAGGCCCATCAATGCGAGATCCTGGCTGCGACGCACGCCTTGCAAGTCCGAGCGAAATGAGAACACCGGCACTGGGCCGGGAGTTGCCGGTTGCGCGGCAGCCGCAACACTGAACCCTCCGGCACGAAGATTCGTGACCCAGGGAAGTGTGCCGTCGATGAGCCACTGTTGGCCATGCGCCCGGTCGGCCTGCCGGGCGATGACTTCCAGAGGCTCCAGGCCGCAAACGAATTTCATTGCATTGGACATGCCGATCGCACCAGCCCACTCGCCGGTAAGCAGTTTTGGCAGTTCTCGGTCACGCAGCGCGGGGTTGTTGCTGCGCACCACACACTCGATATAGGTACGGTGGCTCCATAGAACGAAAGAGGCCGTGAGCGAACGTTGAGCTAATTCCGCAATTGATTCAGCCGCGTCGGCCCAGGAACCGCCATCGCCGCCCAGTTCTTCAGCGACACCGATCCGCGTCAATCCGTCGGAAGCAAATTTCCGAAGAAGGTCAACGCTTGCTGGAGCATGGTCAAGTGGTTCTGCCAGGCTATCGAGCCAAACCGTGGAGCGGGTGTCGGCTCCCGGACTCCGTGGCAGATTACGGGCGGATGCACGGTTGGATTCAGGAAGGGAAATTGTTGCAATGCTTGGCATGAGATTTAGTGCCAAATCAGCCATAAAGAAGTGGCCACTCCATAAGGGAAAAGTCAGGGCATGTGCCCCGCTGAACTTCACCAATATGGCTGTAAACGGTCGCCAAAGAAAGCAGCAGATGCGGAATATTTGAACGTATCAGGTTGCCCCGCCGCTCACGGTTCACGGCGCCGAACCGCGTTGGGCCAGCGAATTTGCGAGTTTCCCTAACTGCTTGAGCGCCGCGTCGAGCTGCGCAGAGTCCGCCTGCCCGAAGTTGATGCGCAGATGATGGCGGAAGCGATGATCCGCAGAGAAGAGGTGCCCAGGCGCGCTGCTCACGTGATGGGCCAATGCCAGCCGGTGCAATGCCAGCGCGTCGATGCGGGTGGGCAACTCGATCCAGAGGAAGTAGCCGCCTTCCGGTGGCGAGGCCCGCGTTCCCGCAGGGAAGTGCTGGCCAATGGATCGCAGCGCTACGGCCCGATTCCCCTGCAACGTGAGTCTCAGGCGCCGCAAGTGGCGGTCGTAGCTGCCTTGCTGCAGATAGCGCGACAGCGCCTCCTGGGACGGTATGGCGGCGGTCAGCGAACTCATCAGCTTGCGCCGGGCCAGCGTGGCCGAGAAGCGCCCGGCGGCTACCCAGCCAATTCGGTAGCCGGGCGCGAGCGTCTTGGAAAACGAGCTGCAATGCAGCACCAGCCCCTCGGTGTCCCACGCCTTGGCGGGCCGGGGCTTGTGGGTTCCGAAATAGAGGTCGCCGTAGACGTCGTCCTCGATCAACGGGATCTGGCGCTTGGACAGCAGCCGCACCAGCGCCTGTTTGGCCTCGTCAGGCATCAGGCTGCCCAGGGGGTTCTGGAAATTGGGCATGAACCAGCACGCCTTTACTGGGTGTCTTTCCAATATTGCGGCAAGAGCGGAAACATCCACGCCGGTGCGTGGATGGGTCGGCACCTCGATGGCGCGCAGGTTCAGACGCTCCAGCGCCTGCAAGGCGCCGTAGAAGGTCGGCGATTCGACGGCCACCAGGTCGCCGGGCTTGGTGACGACTTCGAGGCTCAGGTTCAGCGCCTCCATCGCGCCGTTGGTGATGACCAATTCATTCGCGTCGATGGCAAAGGCGGTTGCAAGGTAGCGCAGCGTGATCTGTCGGCGCAGTTCAGGATTGCCTGGCGACAGATGCTCGACCGTGCGCCAGGGGTCGAGGTGGCGCATCGCCTTGCTCTGGGCCATCGCCAGTCTGTCCAGCGGGAACAGCGATGGATCGGGGAAAGCCGACCCCAGCGGAACCAGATCGCGGTCGCGCATGTGCTCCAGCAGTTGAAAGACGAGTTCGGAGACTTCGACATCCTGCTGCTCGCCACTGGGGCGGGAGGACTCGGGCTCCGGCACAGTGGCAGTGGCGGCCGCTACGTAGTAGCCAGATCGCGGCCGCGCCTGGATCAGGCCGCGCCCTTCGAGCAGGTAGTAAGCCTGGAACACGGTGGACGGACTGACACCGCGGCTGTCGCTGGTCTGGCGCACCGATGGCAAGCGAGCACCTGGGGGCAATGTGCCATTGGCGATGGACTCCGCAATGTCGCCCGCAAGTTGCTCGTAGCGTTTCACTTTTTTTGATCCACACAGAAGGCATCACGGTGGAACTGATCCGTCTGGAAGCCTTTTAAGAGAGGATTTCCAGTATATCCATACGATCTGATACGGTCTATTTTGAGAATTCTGCATATTGCTATCCATTGCTATGGTGAGCACACTGGATAGAGCGGATCATGTGGTGGCACTAAGGATCGGCGCAAGCATACGTGCAGGTGACGTCTTCCAGATATTCAATGGCAGTGCGGTGCCCTGGTTGTGGCCTATGACCGTTGCACCCGAACGCCGAGCGTTCATCTAAGTCAGCGCAGGTGATCAGAAAGAGTTTGTTGTGAGCGGTACATCCCTGCGCATTCGAGCAATCGCCTCCTGGGGGCGACGGCTGTCTCTGGGCTTTGCAATTTTGGCCGCGATGCTGTTCGCAGGCGCAACGCTTGGGCGATGGCTGGCCCTGCCGGTTCCGCCCGCCATCGTCGGCATGATGCTTCTGTTGTTGGCGCTGGGGTGCTTTGGACGGCTGGCGCACGTTGTTGAGTCGGCGAGCTTGCCGCTGCTAAAGCACATGATGCTTTTCTTCATCCCCACCGTGGCGGGAGTGATGGAGCAGTTCCAGATATTGAGGTCTGGCTGGCTCCCTTTCATGGTGGCCAGCATCGCTGGCGCTGCACTGACCTTGGCAGTCACGGCGTTCACCCTGCAGATGCTGCTGAAACGCCAAGGGGTAGGAGCATGATCGACGCTCAGCCCTGGATGATCGCGATGGCCGCAATGTTGCTGACGGTTGCTGCATATTCATTGGCACTTTGGGCGTACCGGCGCAGTGGCTGGAGCCTGCTGCTGCCCGTGCTGACGGGCTCCGCCGTCGTGGTGGCTGTATTGCTGGGCGCAGGAATCCCTTATGGCTCGTACCGGGAAGGTGCGAAGCCGCTCTCCTGGCTTGCAGGGCCAGCGACTGTGGCACTCGCGCTCCCACTCTACCGCCAGCGGGGACGGCTTCAGGGCATTTGGTGGCCGGTGATGGGCGCACTGCTAGCGGGATCTGTCACTGCCGTCATATCGGCAATGGGGATCGCCTGGCTGCTGGGCGGCGACTGGTCGCTAATGATGTCGCTGGCTCCCAAATCGGCCACCATGCCAGTGGCAATGCCGGTTGCAGAAAGCATGGGCGGGTCTGCGCCGATCAGCGCGGTGGCCGTGGCATTGACGGGTATATCCGCTGCGGTTCTTGCCGGTGGATTGTTGAGTTTGCTAAAGATCCGCCATGACGTGGTTCGTGGCTTCGCACTAGGCGCTTCCGCCCATGCCATCGGCACTGCCCAAGCTTTCCAAATCAGCGAGGCTGCGGTTGGTTTTGCTGCATTGGCGATGGGCCTGAATGCGATTGCAACGAGCGTCTTGGTTCCGCTCATCGGGGGGCTGCTGTGAGCCTTCCTGTGACCTGGCTGAATCCCCCTTCAGAAATAGATCCGCATACGCTGCAGATACTAGGTATCAGCACCTCCGATGAAATCCTGTTTTCCGTTCAGGCGGTAGATAAGCGAGTGGCGAGTGCACTGACGCGGATAGCCTTCGACCACTCGGTACTCTGTGCCTACGGCCGTCGGATGCGCCTTGAGGGGGCGGCAACGATCCAGGACTCCATGCAAACCGGAATATTGATAGTGCGTAGCAAGTTCACTGTACTAACAGACTTTTAGTGTGGCTGTGGGTAATGCTGCTCTCGAAATATACCCACAAGTAACAACCTGGAAATACACAAAAAATGGATTGGGTTCCAATAGTCTTCATTACGTTCAAGGTTGCCGTGTTCGGAACCTGCATGTTCTTCGCCATCAAGTGGCATTACGACCAAGGGAAAAAGAAGGGGAAGGACAAGCGTGTGGCGTTGCGCGGAAGTTCCATGCTGGCCGCAGCCTTGGTGCTAGGGATAGTGATTGCGGGGATCACCACCGTCTTCCTTATGTCTCCTTTGGACATGAGCCTTCCATGACGGCAA
>Ga0116179_1001064_pt1 | contig 20671 bp, 19 predicted proteins | sample AD_UKC071_MetaG_FD_89751 | JGI IMG/M metagenome (GOLD analysis project Ga0116179, IMG submission 89751) | Active sludge microbial communities of municipal wastewater-treating anaerobic digesters from USA - AD_UKC071_MetaG | ecosystem: Engineered > Bioreactor > Anaerobic > Digestate | place: USA...
CTCGTGTTGCTGCTGAAGGCCGCCGTCATGGGCGTGGTGGAGGGCCTGACCGAGTTCCTGCCGATCTCGTCGACCGGGCACCTGATCCTGACCGGGTCGCTGCTGGGCCTGCACGACGACAAGAGCAAGGTCTTCGACATCGCGATCCAGACCGGCGCGATCGTCGCGGTGGTCATCGTCTACTGGCAGCGCCTGCGCGAGGCGGTGGCCGGCCTGACCACCAGCCCGGCGCAGCGGCGCTTCGTCGCCAACGTGGCCATCGGCTTCCTGCCGGCGGTGGTGCTGGGCCTGCTGTTCGGCAAGGCGATCAAGGCGCACCTGTTCACCCCGGCGGTGGTGGCCAGCACCTTCATCCTGGGCGGCTTCATCATCCTGTGGGCCGAGCGCCGGCCGGCCAGCGCGGTGCGCATCCGCGCGGTCGACGACATGGCGCCGGTGGATGCGCTGAAGGTCGGCCTGGTGCAGTGCCTGGCGATGATCCCGGGCACCAGCCGCTCGGGCGCCACCATCATCGGCGGCATGCTGCTGGGGCTGTCGCGCAAGGCGGCCACCGACTTCAGCTTCTTCCTCGCCATCCCCACGCTGATCGGCGCCGGCCTCTACAGCCTGTACAAGGAACGTGCGCTGCTCAGCGTCGCCGACCTGCCGATGTTCGCCTTCGGCCTGGTGTTCTCGTTCATCAGCGCCTATGCCTGCGTGCGCTGGCTGCTGCGCTACATCGCCAGCCACAGCTTCGTGCCGTTCGCGTACTACCGCATCGCCTTCGGCATCGTGGTGCTGCTGACGGCCTGGTCGGGCGTCGTCACCTGGGCAGATTGAGTCCAGGGCGCCCGGCGTTCAACGCCGGGTGAACAGCAAGTCCCAAACGCCGTGGCCGAGCTTCAGGCCGCGCGCCTCGAACTTGGTCAGCGGCCGCATCGCCGGCCGCGGCGCGAAGCCCTCGGCGGTGTTGACCAGCGCCGGACAGTCGCCCAGTACCTGCAGCATCTGCTGGGCGTAGTCGTCCCAGTCGGTGGCGCAGTGCAGCCAGCCGCCCGGGGCCAGGCGGTCGGCCAGCAGGTCGACGAGGGGCGGCTGGATCAGCCGGCGCTTGTGGTGACGCTTCTTGTGCCAGGGGTCGGGAAAGTAGACGTGCACGCCGGCCAGCGTGCCCGGCGTCACCATCTGCTGCAGCACCTGCACGGCGTCGTGCTGCAGGATGCGGATGTTCGTCAGCCCCCGCTCGCCGATCAGGCGCAGCAGGGCGCCGACGCCCGGCTGGTGCACTTCCACGCCGATGAAGTCCAGATCGGGCCGGGCGGCGGCGATGTCCGCGGTGGCCTGGCCCATGCCGAAGCCGATTTCCAGCACCCGTGGCGCCTGGCGGCCGAACACGCCGTCCCAGTCGGGCTGCGTGGGCTGGAAGGGCAGCACGTAGCGCGGCCCCAGCTCGGCCAGCGCCCGCGCCTGGCCGGGGCCGACGCGGCCGGCGCGCAGCACGAAGCTGCGCAGCGGCCGGTTGCGGTGGGGATGGTGGGCGTCTTCGGCCGGCGCCGCAGCGCCGTCGTCCGCGGGGCGGTCGTCGGGAGTCGTCATCATGGAGAGGCGGCAGCACGTGCCGCCAGCGCAAGGCGCAGGATCAGCCCGCGACAGCCTGCTGGAAGAGCCGGGTCGATCGGGCGCCCGAGCGGCAGAAGGCCAGCAGCGGCTGCGGCAGCTCGGCCAGCAGCTGGGCGAAGGCGGCGATCTGCTCGGGCGACTGCCAGCCGCCGTCGACCGGCAGGTGGCGGTAGGCCAGGCCGGCCGCCACGGCGGCGGCTTCGATCGCCGCGCTGGTCGGCTGGTCGGGGCCATGCTCGAAGTCGGGCCGGTTGTTGACCACGCTCTTGAAGCCCAGGCGGGCCACCTCGGCCATGGCCTCGGGCGTGAGTTGCGGGGCGACGCAGACGGTGTCGGCGATCTGGCGCAGGGGCAGGCTGGTTTGCATGGCGCGAGCTTACTTTGACAGGGCAGCTTTCACGGCCGCGGACACCACGCCCATGTCGGCCTTGCCGGCCAACTGCGCCTTCACCGCGCCCATCACCTTGCCCATGTCGCCGGGGCCCAACTTTCCAGATTCACCACCCAGGTCGGTGACGATCTTCGCCACGGCGGCGGTGATCTCCTCGACCGACAGCCGTGCCGGCAGGTAGGCCTGCAGCACCACGAGTTCGGCAGTTTCCTTGTCGACCAGGTCGGTGCGGCCAGCGGCTTCGAAGGCGGTGATCGAGTCCTTGCGCTGCTTGATCAGCTTGTCGACCACACCGACCACGGCAGCGTCGTCGAGCACGGTGCGCTCGTCGACCTCGCGCTGCTTGATCGCGGCCATCAGCAGGCGGATCGTGCCCAGGCGCGGTGCGTCCTTGGCGCGCATGGCGTTCTTCATGTCGTCGTTGATCTGGTCTTTCAGGGCCATGCGGTGCTCCTGCAGTTCAATTTGGTGGGAACCATGAAAAACGCCCGCTGCGGCGTCCCGCGCGGGCGTGTTCTCAAGCGGGGAAGCCGGCGGTCAGCGCAGCTTCCTGGGCCTGAAGCTCAGTAGAGCTTCTTCGGCAGCTGCATGCTGCGAACGCGCTTGTAGTGACGCTTGACCGCGGCGGCCTTCTTGCGCTTGCGCTCGGCGGTGGGCTTCTCGTAGAACTCGCGGGCGCGGAGATCGGTGAGCAGGCCCAGCTTCTCGATGGTGCGCTTGAAGCGGCGCAGCGCAACGTCGAACGGCTCGTTTTCCTTGACGCGGATCGTGGTCATGTAGTGCAGTGTTTCCAGGGAGGTTGTGCGCGGCTTCGGACGGCCCGGCTGCTGGCTTCACCTCCCCTGGACATCCTGCCCCGGGACTGCTCGATCCAACATTCCGGAATTGCCGGGCTTGCGATGCTTTGGTCGGGAAGACTCACGCGCGGTTTGCCAGCAAAGCGGGGATTCTACTGCGGATTTCACGCCACCGGCAAGGGCGGTGCTGCGGCGCGTCAAGACACCGCTTGCAATGCCTCTGCACAGGCGGCGGCGCTGGCCCAGGCCCACTGGAAGTTGTAGCCGCCCAGCCAGCCGGTCACGTCGACCACCTCGCCGATGAAATGCAGCCCCGGCTGGCGGCGGCTTTCCATGCTGCGTGAATCCAGCTCGCGGGTGTCGACGCCGCCGGCGGTGACCTCGGCCTTGCGCCAGCCCTCGGTGCCGTCTGGGGTGATGGACCAGCGCGCCAGGGTCTCGGCCAGGCGCTGCAGGTCCTTGTCACGCACCTCGGGCAAGGGGCGGGTGGCGTCCAGGTCCAGGCGGGCCAGCCAGGCCTCGGCCAGGCGCTGCGGCAGCAGGCCGGCGAGCACGTTGCCCAGTTGCCGGCGGGTGGCGGCCTTGGCCGTGCGCAAGGTGTCGGCGGCGTCCTGACCGGGCAGCAGGTCCAGGCGCAGCGGCTCGCCGGGCTGCCAGAAGCTGGAGATCTGCAGGATCGCCGGGCCGCTGAGGCCGCGGTGGGTGAACAGCAGGTCCTCGTCGAAACGGCCGGCCGCCTTGCCGCTGCCGGTGGTCACCTGCACCGGCAGCGATGCACCGGCCAGCGGCACGAAGGGCGCCCAATCCCTGGCATCGAACGTGAGCGGCACCAAGGCCGGGCGTGGCGGCACGAGGGCGTGGCCGAACTGGCGCGCCAGGCGGTGGCCGATGTCGCTGGCGCCGATCTTCGGAATCGACAGCCCGCCGCTGGCGACGACGAACTGCGCGCAGCGCACCGGCCCGGCGCTGGTGTCCAGTTCGAAGCCGTTGTCGACGGTGCGCACTGTCGCCAGCGTGCAGGGCTGCCAGCGCTGCACGCCGCCGGCTTCGCATTCGGCCAGCAGCATCCGGATGATCTGCTCGGCCGAGTCGTCGCAGAACAGCTGCCCCTTGTGCTTCTCGTGGAAGCCGATGCCGTGGCGGCGCACAAGGCCGATGAAGTCGGCCGGCGTGTGGCGCGCCAGCGCCGAGCGGCAGAAGTGCGGGTTGGCCGACAGGAACTGCGCCGGCGTCGTGTCGCGGTTGGTGAAGTTGCAGCGCCCGCCGCCGGAGATGCGGATCTTCTCGGCCACCTTGGCGGCATGGTCGATCACCAGCACCCGCAGGCCACGCTGGCCGGCGATGCCGGCGCAGTACAGCCCGGCCGCACCGGCGCCCAGGATCACGGCGTCGACGTGGTGGGGCGCTGCGGGCATGGCGCGCGATGATAGGGGCGCGCCGGACCGCACCCCGGCGCGGCCGGGTGGCTGTGTCAGGCGCGGCGCCGGGCCGTGGCGCCGTCAAGCCGGGCCAGCGCCGCCAGCAGCAGGTCGACCTGGCGGTCCAGCGGCGCCGGGCCGGGCTTCTCGCCGCCCAGCACGTCCTGGATGTAGACGGCCACCGTCGCGGCGTCGATCTGGCGCGGCAGCAGGGGCAGCTCGGCCAGCACACCTTCCTGCACCGGGCAGGACAGGTCGGCCTGCCACTGCCCGCCCAGCCAGGTGTCCAGCCGCGGGCAGCGGCGTGGGTCGGCCACCGGCTCGCCCTCGGTGCCGCGCAGCAGCATCAGGTCGGCGCTGCTGCGCTGGGCCAGGTCGGCCAGCAGGGTGCCGAACTCGGGGTGGGTGTGGCTGGCCAGGCGCAAGGCAGGGGCGCCGGTCACCGGCTGCAGCAGCTTGGCCACCGTGTGGCCCGAATTGCGCAGGCCCACCACCCAGCGCACGTCCAGCAGTTGCTGCAGCGCGGCGCTCAGGGTGTCGGTGGCGACGAAGGCCGGTTCGCGCCGGCGCCAGCGCTCGTGCACAGTGGCGGCGTCGTCGGCCGGCGGCAGGGCCAGGGCCTGGAAGATCGCGGCGCTGGTCACGCGGGTGGGGTCATGCCGCGGGCCGTGCACCAGCACCCGGGCGCCTTCCTGCGCCAGGCGCAGCGCCAGCAGCGGTGTCAGGTTGGGCAGGCGGCGGGCGCCGTTGTAGCTGGGGATCACGATCACCGGCCGGTCGCTGTGCAGGGACAGGCAGCGCGCCTGTACGGCCTGGCAGAAGCCGAGCAATTCGTCGACCGTCTCGCCCTTGATGCGCATGGCCAGCGCGAAGGCGCCCACTTCCAGGTCGCTGGCCTGGCCGTCGAGCACCTGGCCCATCAGGTCGGCGGCTGCGTCGGTCGACAGCGGCCGTGCGCCAGCGTGGCCGCGGCCGATCTCCTTGATGTAGTGCGCGATGGCCATCAGCTTGTCCGTGGAGGTGGATGCGCGCCCTTTCGCAAGTTCCGGGCCGCCATGCGGGCGGGTTGGCGGGAGCGTGCGCAGGGCGGGGCGGGCTCGCGGACAATTGTTCCATGTGGCGCGGGCCGCGCAGGCCGGCGGGCACGTGCCTTGCCGGTGTCGCCTGGTCCGCGCGCCGCTGTCCTGTTGTTCCGATGTCCCTGCGCCTGCTGCCTGTTCCGGCCGATGCCCCTGCTGATCACCTGTCCCGACGATCCCGCCGCGCTGGCGCTTGCACAGCGCTGGTCGGCCGACCTGCATGACGCCGGCGTCGGTGTGGCCGCTGTCGTTCCCTGTCACCTGCTGGTGCGCGAGGTGGTGCGGCTGGCGCCGCCGGCCGTGCTGGTGGTGGCCGGCGTGCTCGACGATGCGCTGCGCCAGGCGCTGGCGCTGCTGGCCGCCACCGCGCCATGCCCCCTGCTGCTGGCGGGGGCGCACCTGGCCGATGCCGATCTGCCGCTGCTGCTCGACCAGCACCTGATGGGCTGGCTGCCTGCCGATGCCGCCGCCGCTGCACTGCCGCCGGCGCTGGCGCTGGCGCTGGCGCGGTTCCGGCGCGAGCAGGCGCAGCAGCAGGCCCTGGCCGGCGCCCTGGCGCGGCTGGACGAGCGCAAGTGGGTCGACAAGGCCAAGGGCGTGCTGATGCGCGCCCAGCAGCTGGACGAGGATGCCGCCTTCCGGCTGCTGCGCACCACCTCAATGCAGGCCAACCTGCGTGTGGGCGAGGTGGCGCGCAGCCTGGTGGAGGCGGCGCAACTGGCCGAGGCCGTCAACCGCGCCGGCCAGGTGCGCATGCTGTCCCAGCGCCATGTGAAGGCGCTGGCGCTGCGCGCCGATGCGCGGGGGCGGCCGGACGACCTGCTGGCCGACACCGGGCAGCGGGTGCGGGCGCACCTGGACTGGCTGGGCCGGCTGACGCTGCCGGCGCCCACGGCTGCGCTGCTGGCCGATGTGCGGGCGGCCTGGGTGCCGCTGCAGCAGGCCGTGGCAGCCAGCGCCACCGTGCTGGCGTCGCCGCAGCAACTGCACGCTGCGGATCAGCAGGCCGAGCAGTTGCTGGCCCGCGCCGAGGCGCTGGCCGCCGCGCTGCAGGCTGCCGGTGGCCGCGCACCGATGCATGTGGTCAACCGCAGCGGCCGCCAGCGCATGCGGGTGCAGCGCCTGGCCAAGCAGGTGCTGCTGGCGGGCCTGCTGCCGGCGCCGCTGGCCCAGGCCCAGGCCGAGGCGGCGGCCCTCACCCTGCACGCCTTCGAGGACGCGCTGGCCGAGCTGGAGCAGGCGCCGCTGTCCAGCGAGCCGATCCGCGCCGCGCTGGCCCAGGCCCGCGGGCACTGGCAGCGCCTGCGCGAGAGCCTGCGCCGCTGCGACGGGCCCGATGCGCCGGCCGGGCGCGCCGCCGTGGTCCGCGACAGCGAGGCCCTGGCCGACAGCTTCGACCAGCTGACGCGGCTCTACGAGCACAGCATGCAGGTGCTGCTCGGCTGAATTGCGGCCAAGCCACCGGCCTGTTCGGGCGATCCGTGGCCGGCGCACCGGCGGCGGCTGGCTATCATCGATCCTAGGGGAGTGGCCCCGGTGCGGCTTGCCGTGGCGGGGGGCGCTCCTGAGAATCCACCGGCGGGCCAAGCCCGGCCGCGCAACCATTCATCAGCATGCCCATCACCCTCGAGACCGTGCGACCCGGCGTGGCGCTGCCAGCGCATGCCGACGGCGCGGCGTTCGACGCGGTGCTGGCGCAGGCCCTGCTGGTGCACAGCCAGCAGCAGGGCATGGCCCTGGGCATCAAGTCGGCCGACGACGGGCGCTACCTGCTGGCCAATGCCGCGCTGGGGGCGCTGTTCGGGGTCGATGCCAACAGCCTGCTGGGACGCACCGATGCCGATGTGCTGGATGCCGCGACCGCAGCGCTGCTGCGCGCCGCCGACCAGACCGCGCTGGCCCAGGGCAGCACGCTCACCAGCGACCACCGCCTGGAGCTGCGTGGCGAGCGGCGCGAGCTGCGTGCGCTGCGCACCGTCGCCCAGCAGGGCGAGCGGCGCCTGCTGTGCTGCCTGTGGCAGGACCTGGCACCGCAGCGTCAGAAGGACGCCCAGCTGCGCGTGGCGCTGGACCAGATCGAACAGCAGCAGAAGGCCAACGACGCGTTGCGCCGCGAACTGGCCGAGCAGGGCCTGCGCGACCAGGCCTCGGGCCTGAACAGCCGCGCCCACTTCGACGACCAGATGCGCCGCGAACTGGACCTGTCCATGCGCGAGCACCGTGAGTTCGCGCTGGTCTACATGGTGCTGGACCCGTTCAGCGCCCCGGTGGCCGCGCTCGGCACCCGTGCGCACGAGCGCATCTGCGAGGCCATGGGCCGGCTGCTGCGCGGCAACACCCGGGCGATGGACGCCAGCTGCCGGCTGGACGACCGCCATTTCGCGGTGCTGCTGTCGGGCGTGGGCCTGGCCACGGCGCACAGCCGCATGGAGGGCCTGCGCCGCCAGTGCGCGACGCAGATCGTGATGCTCGACGGCCAGGAGCTGGGGTTCACCGTGGCGATGGGCGTGGCCAGCTTTCCGCACACGGCACATGGTCGCGACGAGCTGATCGCTGCCTGCACCGCCGCGCTGGCCGAAGCCCGGCGCCGTGGCGGCAACACTGTGGCGCTGGCGACCATCCGCTTCGAGCAGGGCTGAGCACCCGCTCGGTGGCTGGTTGCGGTCCCCGCAACCTGGGGCGCCGGTCAATGGCCCAGCATGCGCCACAACATGAACGCGGCCAGGCCGTAGAGCAGCACCGCGAAGACCTTCTTCAGCCGCTTCGTGTCCAGCCGGTGCGCGGCGCGTGCACCCAGCGGCGCCATCACCACGCTGGCGGCGGCCAGCACCGCCAGTGCGGGCAGCGACAGGTAGCCCAGCGTGCCCGGCAGCGGCGATGGCAGGCCCCAGCCGGCGATGACGTAGCCGGTGGTGTTGGCCAGCGCGATCGGAAAACCCAGCGCCGCACTGGTGGCCACCGCGTTGTGGATGGCCACGTTGCACCAGGCCATGAAGGGCACCGAGATGAAGGCGCCGCCGGCACCCACCAGGCCGGCGACCAGGCCGATCACGCCGCCGGCCGCGGTGGCGCCCAGCGGACCCGGCATCTGGCGGCCGGGCTTGGGCTTGCGGTCGAACAGCATCTGCGTGGCCGAGAAGCCGACGAAGCCCGCGAACAGCAGGCCCAGGGCCTGGCCCTTGATCAGCGCGAACAGCCCGGCGCCCGACAGCAGGCCGCCGAGCACGATGCCCGGCGCCAGGCTGGCCACCAGGTCCCAGCGCACGGCGCCGCGCTTGTGGTGGGCGCGCACGCTGCTGATCGAGGTGAACAGGATGGTCGCCATCGCGGTGGCCACCGCCATCTTCAGCGCCAGGCCGGGCTCGACGCCGCGGTTGCCGAAGATCAGCGACAGGAAGGGCACCATCAGCATGCCGCCGCCGATGCCCAGCAGGCCGGCCAGGAAGCCGGTGCAGCTGCCCAGCAGCAGCAGCTCGGCCACCAGCAGGGGGTCGAGGTAGCCCATCAGCGGCCGGCGTGGTCCAGCAGACGCAGCACCGCGGCCCATTCGGCGGGCGTGACCGGGGTGATCGACAGCCGGCTGCCCTTCTGCAGCACGCCCATGGTCGCCAGCTCGGGCCGCTCGCGCATCGCCCGCAGGCTCAGCAGCGGCGTCTTGCGCTCCAGCGTCACGTCGACCAGCAGCCAGCGCGGTGCGTCGGCCTTGGACTTGGCGTCGAAGTAGGGGCTGGCGGGGTCGAACTGCGTCGGGTCGGGGTAGGCGCGGCTGGCCACGCGGGCCAGGCCGGCGATGCCGGGCTCGGCGCAGGACGAGTGGTAGAAGAGCACGCCGTCACCGATGTGCATGCCGTCGCGCATGAAGTTGCGCGCCTGGTAGTTGCGCACGCCGAACCAGGGCACGGTGGCCTTGGGCGCTGCGGCCAGGTCGTCGATCGAGCACTCGTCGGGCTCGCTCTTCATGAGCCAATACTGCGGCACTGCTGCCGTGCGGGGGGCGCTGGTCATGACGAAGGAGGGTGTCCGTTGCAGGTGTCGTGGGCCGCATTCCTGATCCCTAGGGGGAGATCAGGTGGGCGAGGTCAGCGAGGCTTCGGGTTCATCTGACGCGAGACGATCACACCAGCCTTGCAATGTTCCAAGCCCTGGCTCAATGAGCATCGGATCAAGGAAATATAGAGCCCACGACGTGCAACGGACGACGCCATTCTAGGCACGACCGATGACCCTGGCGGGCACAAATTGAAGCGCCATCCCGGCGCATTCGTTCACAGCAGCTGGCCGTCGCTGCCGAGCACGCTGTCGATGCGGCGGATGAGGTGCGCGACGTCCAGGCTGTCAGGCGCGACCGGCACGGCCGCCGGGGCCGGCGCGGGCGCCGGCTGGTGCGCCGCTTCGGCGCGCTGGTAGGCCAGGTTCAGCGCGGTCAGCACGGCGATGCGCTCGCGCGCCTTGACCTTGCCGGCGTCGCGGATGGCGCTCATCTCGCGGTCGACGATGGCCACGGCCTCGCGCAGCAGGGTTTCGCCATCGGGCGGGCAGGCCAGCATGTAGCTCTGGCCGAGGATGGTGGCTTCGATCTGCTTCATGGGGCGTCGGTCTTGCGTGCGACCGCAGGTGCCGGCGGCGTGGTGGCGGCCTCGGCGGGCAGGCGGTCCAGCAGGGCGTCGATGCGGGCGCGGGCGGCGGCCAGGCGCGAGCGCAGGCTGTCGCGCTCGCTGCTCACCGAGGCCAGCTGCGTCTGCAGCAATGCATTCGTGCGCTGCAGTTCCTCGTGCCGCAGCACCAGCCGTTCGATGCGTTCGGCGAGGTCGTCGAGAGTGGACATGGTGGCTGGGCGCGCCGGTTGGACTGGGAACGGGAGGGGAGCGCAGGATTGTAGGTGGCGACCCTGACGGCGGCGCTGCCGCAGGCCCGCGTCCCGGTGGTGTCAGCCAGGCACCAGACCCGCTCGGTTAGCATGACGGCGTTGGTGCTCTGGCCGCCCGTCGTGTCGGCCAGGTTAAACGGGAAGCAGGAAGGTCGTCACCCGCCGGGTGCTGTCCCAACCTGCGCTGCCCCCGCAACGGTAAGCGGACGTGGTGCGCAAGCACTGCCGCGCCTGTGTCTGACGCCACTGGCTGCGCCAAGCAGCCGGGAAGGCCACAGGGGTCGTCTCCGCCAGCCCGGATACCGGCCAACGGGGGGCCGCGAGCCCGGTGCGAAGCCGGGTGCGCGGCCGCAATGCCACGGCCTGCGCGGGGAAGCGCGGGCAGGCTTTTGACCGTTCCGTTTCTCTTTCCATGACCATGACTCCCCCGGCGCATCGCGCCGCAACCCTGCTGGCCGCCGGTGTGGCCGCGCTGTCCTCCCTTTCCGTCCATGCGGCCGACCAGCCCGCCACCGTGGTGGTGACCGCCGCCCGCGCGCCGCAGCTGCTGACCGACACCCTGCCGCACACCACGGTGCTGCTGCGCCGCGACATCGAGCAGTCGCAGGCGGTCGACCTGCCGTCGCTGCTGGCGATGGAAGCCGGTGTGCAGTTCGCCGCCAACGGCGGCCGCGGCACCGCCACCGGCCTGTTCCTGCGCGGCGCGCCGACGCGCCAGGTGCTGGTGCTGGTCGACGGCGTGCCGCTGTCGCGCCAGGACGCCTCGGGCCAGGTCGGCATCGAGCACCTGATGCTGGACCAGGCCGAGCGCATCGAGATCGTGCGCGGCAACGTGTCGGCGCTGTACGGCGGCGGCGCGGTCGGTGGCGTGATCCAGATCTTCACCCGCCAGCCCACCGCCAAGCCGGAAGGCAGCGTGCGGCTGGAAGCCGGATCGCGCGGCCTGGTGCATGGCAGCGCGCTGCTGTCGGGCCAGGTCGGCAGCACCGGCGTGGCGCTGGGCATCTCGCGCGCCAGCGACCGCGGCTTCAGCGCGCTGGACCCCGCGGTGCAGACCGCCGCCAACCCCGACCGCGACGGCTATGCCAACACCAGTGCCACGCTGCGGCTGACGCAGGCGCTGGCGCCGGGCCATGCGCTGTCGGCCGGCTGGCTGCACAGCGACGGCCGGCTGGACTACGACTCGGCCTTCGACACGCCCGCCGACCTGCAGACCAGCCGCACGCGCAAGGACATGCTGCACCTGCGCAGCGAGAACACCATCCGCCCCGGCTGGGAGAGCAGCCTGACCCTGTCGAGCCAGCGCGAGGATGCCCGGCTGCATGCCAGCGGCCAGTTCGGCTTCGATGCCCGCTACCTGACCGGCGGCCATGCGCTGAACTGGGTCAACACGCTGGAACTCGGCGCCGGGCTGAACGCCATCGCCGGTGTCGACCTGCAGCGCCAGACCATCGAGGTGGACGGCAGCTATGACCGCGGTCGCAACGTGCAGGCGCTGTTCGGCAGCCTGCGGTGGCGCCTGGGTGCGCAGGACCTGGCGCTGAACCTGCGCCACGACCATGTGCAGGGCGTGGGCAGCCACACCAGCGGCAGCCTGGGCTGGGGCCTGCAGCTGACACCGGCCTGGAAGCTGATCGCGCAGGTGGCCAATGCCTTCAGCGCGCCGCCGCTGGGCTACCTGTATGCGCCGTTCTTCGGCAACCCCGACCTGCAGCCCGAGCGGTCGGGCTCGGTCGAGGCGGGCCTGCAGTACGCCGCCGGCCGGCAACGCCTGCGGGCGACGCTGTTCGCCACCCATGTGAAGCAGGAACTGGACTATGACCCGGTGGCGCGCCGCTTCAGCAACATCGCCCGCACCCGCAACCAGGGGCTGGAGGTGTCGTACGACGGCCAGCTGGGCAGCGCCGACGTGCGCGCCAGCCTGACGCTGCAGGACCCGATCGACGCCGACACCGATGCGCGCCGGGTGCGCCGCAGCCGCACGCTGGCGTCGCTGAATGTGGTGCAGCCGCTGGGCGCCGGTGTCAGCGTGGGCGCCGCATTGCGCCATGCCGGCAACCGCACCGATGGCTTCGGCGGCAGCGTGCTGCTGCCGGCCTACACCGTGGCCGACGTGACCGCGCAGTGGGATGTGCGGCGCGACCTGCAGCTGTTCGGCCGCATCGAGAACCTGGGCGACGTGCGCTACCAGACCGCCAACGGCTACAACCAGCCGCCGCGCGGCGTGTTCGCCGGCCTGCGCTGGCGCCTGCCGCTCTGAGGCACGGGGGACGCGGCATGGCACGGCGCCTGATGCAATGGCTGCTGGCTTGGCTGATGGCCGGGGCGGCGCTGCCCGCGCTGGCCACCGTCACCGTCACCGACGACCGCGGCCAGCCGCTGACCTTGCCGCGCCCGGCGCAGCGCATCGTCTCGCTGCTGCCCTCGCTGACCGAGGGCCTGTGCGCGCTGGACGCCTGTGGGCGCCTGGTCGGCGTCGACCGCTTCTCGAACTGGCCGGCGCAGGTCAGGCAGCTGCCACAGCTGGGCGGGCTGGAGGACACGACCATCGAGCGCCTGGTGCGGCTGCAGCCCGACCTGGTGGTGGCGGCGGTGTCGGCGCGGGCGCTGGGCCGCCTGCAGGCGCTGGGCATTCCGGTGCTGGCACTGGAGCCCAAGAGCCTGGCCGACACCAGGCGCGTGCTGGAGGTGCTGGCCCAGGCCGTCGGCAAGCCGGGCCAGGGTGAACGGCTGTGGGCGCAGATCGACCAGGGGGTGAGCGCCGCCGCGGCCCGCGTCCCGGTGGCGCTGCGCGGCCAGGCGGTGTATTTCGAGGTCGCGTCGGCGCCGTATGCGGCCGGTGCGTCCAGCTTCGTCGGTGAGCTGCTGACGAGGCTGCAGCTGGGCAACGTGGTGCCGGCGGCGCTGGGACCATTTCCGAAGCTGAACCCGGAATTCGTGCTGCGTGCCCAGCCGGCGATCGTGATGGCCTCGGCCCGCGCCGTGGCCGAGATGCCGGCGCGGCCGGGCTGGTCGGGCCTGCGGGCGCTGCAGGCCGGCCGCAGCTGCGGCTTTGCCGAGGCGCGCTACGAGATGCTGGTGCGCCCCGGGCCGCGCCTGGCCGAGGCCGCCGGGGTGATCGCCGATTGCCTGGTTCAGCTGGACGGGAAAAAGCCATGACCCGCGGATCGCTGAGCCTGGCCCGCATCGCCGACCACCCGGCGCTGACACCCGCCCGCCTGGGCGCCTTGCTCGCGCTGCTGATGCTGCTGATCGGCGCGCTGGGCCTGGCCGCCGGCAGCGAGGGCTGGAGCTGGGCCTGGGGCGATGACTGGGCGCTGATCGAGGCCATCCGCGCGCCGCGCACCCTGGGCGCGCTGGCGGCCGGTGCGCTGCTGGGCCTGGCCGGCGCGCTGGCGCAGGGGCTGTTCCGCAATCCGCTGGCCGACCCCTTCCTGCTGGGCTCGGCCGCCGGGGCCGGCCTGGGCGTGGTGCTGGTGCTGGCGGCCGGCGGCGCGTTGGCCGCTCATCTGGCCTGGCAGCCACTGGGCTGGTTGACGCAGGGCGGCGTGGTGCTGGCGGCCTTCATCGGCGCGCTGGGCGGCGTGGCGCTGACCCTGCTGCTGGCCGGCGGCGCGGCGCGGCCGCTGAAGCTGCTGCTGTGCGGCGTGGTCGTGGGCGTGCTGATGGGCGCGGTGTCCGACCTGCTGCTGATGGTCTCGCCCGAGGCGCTGCGCGGCAAGCAGATGTTCCTGCTGGGCACCACCGGCTTCCTGGGCTGGACAGCGCTGGGCTGGCTGGCCGGCGCGCTGGCGCTGGCGTTGCCGCTGGCGGTGCGCTTTGCCCGGGTGCTGGACGCCCTGGTGCTGGGCGACGCCAGTGCTGCCAGCCTGGGCCTGGCGCTGCCGCGGCTGCGCCTGCTGCTGGTGGGGCTGATGGCGCTGGCCACCGGCACGGCGGTGTCGCAGGCCGGGCTGGTGGGCTTTGTCGGCCTGGTGGTGCCGCACCTGGTGCGACGGCTGGTCACGGTCACGCATGGCCCGCTGCTGGCGCTGTCGGCCGCCGCCGGCGCGGTGCTGCTGGGCGCGGCCGACGTGATCGCCCGCAGCGTGATCGCGCCGCAGGAGCTGCCGGTGGGTGTGCTGACCGCCATCTTCGGCGGCCTGTTCCTGCTGGTGCTGTTGCGGCGCCAGGGCCGCAACGCATGAACCGCGACGCCATGCCGCCGCTGGCCGACACCGCGCTGCTGCAGGCCGAGGGTCTGGGCTTGGTACTGGGTGGTCGGCGTGTGGTCGACCAGGTGGCGCTGGCGCTGGCGCCGGGGCAATGGGCCGCGCTGGTCGGCCCCAACGGCGCCGGCAAGAGCAGCCTGCTGTCGCTGCTGGCAGGGCTGAAGCCGCCTGACGCCGGCCGCGTGCTGCTGGACGGCCGCCCGCTGGCCGACTGGCCCGCACGGGCACGCGGCCAGCGCCTGGCCTGGCTGTCGCAGCAGGGCGAGGCCGAGGGCGAGCTGGCCGGCGCCGACGTGGTGGGCCTGGGCCGGCTGCCGCACCAGGGCCTGTTCGGCGCGCCGTCGGCCGACGATGTGGCGGCGGTGCAGGCGGCGATGACCGAGACCGCCAGCGCTGGCTTCGCCCAGCGGCGGCTGGGGGCGCTGTCCGGCGGCGAGCGCCAGCGCGTGCTGCTGGCGCGGGCGCTGGCGGTGCGCTCGCCGGTGCTGCTGCTCGACGAGCCCACCACGCATCTGGACGCGCCGCACCAGCGCGCCCTGGTGCGCAGCCTGGTGCAGCGCGCCCGCGCCGGCTGCGCCGTGCTGGCCGTGCTGCACGACCTGAACCTGGCCCTGGCCGCCGACCGCCTGCTGGTGCTGCACCAGGGCCGCCTGGTCGCCGACGGGCCGCCGGCCGACGCGGCGGTGCGCCAGCGCCTGGTGGCGGTGTTCGACGACACCTTCAGCATCGAAGGCCTGGCCACGCCGCAGGGCCACCGCTGGGTGGCGGTGCCTGCGCTGTGAGGCCAGCCATGCGCGCAGCGATCAGCTGGAGCGCCGGCAAGGACGCCTGCCTGGCCCTGTTGCTGGCGCGCGCCGCCGGCCTGCAGGTCGACCGCTTCGTCACGCTGTGCGAGCCCGACGGCAGCAGCAAGAGCCACGCCCTGCCGCCGGCCCTGATCGCCGCCCAGGTGGCGGCGCTGGGCGGCACCTGGCAGCCGGTGCTGGTGCCGCCCGATGGCTATGCCGTGGCCTTCGACACCACCCTGGCCGGGCTGCGCGACGAGGGTGTCGAGGCCATGGTCTTCGGCGACATCGACCTGCAGGCCCACCGCGACTGGCTGGAGCCGGCCTGTGCCCGCGCCGGGCTGCGGGCGGTGTTTCCGCTGTGGGGCCGCACGCGCTCCGGCATTGCCGCCGAGGTGCTCGCCCGCGGCATCCGGGCGCGCATCGTCTGCGTCGACCTGTCTCTGCTGGACGCCGCCTTCTGCGGTGCGGCCTACGACGCCGACCTGGTCGCCCGCCTGCCGCCCGGCGTGTGCCCGGCCGGCGAGGACGGCGAGTTCCACACCGTGGTGCTGCAGGCGCCGGGCATGGCGCAGGCGCTGCGCGTGGTCGACCAGCCACAGCGCCGGGTGCAACTGCTGCCGCCGTGGCGGCCGACGACGCTGCTGTTCCAGCCGCTGATGCTGAGCGAGGGCGGGCCGAGCGCCGGGCCGCTCCCAAGCCGGCCCGCCATCCCCTCGGGGGCTGAGCCCGGACTTGGTCAGTCCAGTGGACTGGCCATGCCTGGCGAAGGGCTGGGCCATGAGGCCCAGCGCGGCCTGCAAGGCCGGCTGGGGTACCCGCCAGACGAGGGGCACCAGTGAAACAGGCACCCGCGGTGATGGTGCTGGGTTGCACCAGCGGCGCCGGCAAGAGCTGGCTGGCCACGGCGCTGTGCCGCTGGTATGCGCGCCAGGGCCTGGCGGTCAAGCCGTTCAAGGCGCAGAACATGAGCAACCACGCCCGCGTGGTGGCGCTGGCCGGTGGCGAAGAGGGTGCCTGCGGCGAGATCGGCAGCGCGCAGTATTTCCAGGCCCTGGCCGCGCGCACCGTGCCCGAGGTGCGCATGAACCCGGTGCTGCTCAAACCCGAGGCCGACACGCGCAGCCAGGTGGTGCTGATGGGGCGGGTGCGGCCAGAGCTGACCGGCATGCCCTGGCGCGAGCGCAGCGCCGTGCTGTGGCCCACGGCGCGCGACGCGCTGGCGTCGCTGCAGGCCGACTGCGAACTGCTGGTGATCGAAGGCGCCGGCTCGCCGGCCGAGATCAACCTGGCGGCCGACGACTTCGTCAACACCTTCACCGCCCAGGCATCGCAGGCCGCGGGCCTGCTGCTGGCCGACATCGACCGCGGCGGCGCCTTCGCCCACCTGGCCGGCACCCACGCGCTGATGGACGCCCAGGTGCGCACGCAGTTGCGCGGCTTCGTGCTGAACCGCTTCCGTGGTGACGCGGCCCTGCTGGCCCCGGGCCCGCAGCGGCTGGAAGACCGCACCGGCGTGCCCACCTTGGCGGTGGTGCCGATGCTGCGCGAACACGGCCTGCCTGAGGAAGATGCCGTGCCCGCCGATGCCGAGGGGCCCGGCCCGCGCGTGGTGGTGCTGGCCACGCCGCATGCCAGCAACCTGGACGAGTTCGCGCCGCTGCGCACTGCGGGCGTGTCGCTGCGCTTCGTGCGCGATGCGCAGTCCATCACCGACGCCGACTGGCTGGTCCTGCCCGGCAGCAAGCACACACTGGCCGACCTGGCCTGGCTGCGGGCGCAGCGGCTGGATGCCGCCATCGCTGGCCACGTGGCGGCCGGCAAGCCGGTGCTGGCGGTGTGCGGCGCGCTGCAGTGGCTGGGCCGGTCGATCGATGACCCGCTGGGGCTGGAAGGCGGCCGGCCGGCCTCGGCCAGCGGCCTGGGCCTGCTGCCGCTGGCCACGCGCTTTGCCCCGGCCAAGCAGCTGCGGCGGGTGCGGCGCCGGCTGGGCGCGCTGCAGGGCGCCTGGGCGCCGCTGGCGGGGCTGGAGGTGGACGGCTACGAGATCCACCTGGGCCAGACAGCCGCCGATGCGGCGCTCACGGACGCCGTGCCGGCCCAGCCCGGCCTGGGCTGGCAGCAAGGCCCGGTGCTGGCGCTGTACCTGCACGGGCTGTTCGAGAACCCGGCGGTGCTGCGGGCCTTGTTCGGTGCGCCGCGGGTGGCCGTCGACGACCCGCTGGACGCGGTGTTCGAGCGCCTGGCCGATGCGGTGGACGCGGCCTTCGCGCCCGGCGTGCTGATGGGCCTGCTGCGGCGCGGCTAGCCGGTCACCCGCCGCTCACCACCCCGCCTCGCGCCACCACACGGCCAGCGCCGCGCGCGCCAGCCGCTGCAGCACCGATTCGGGCTGCGCCTCGGTGACCACATGGCCGCGCCACACCTGGCCGGCCAGCGCCTGCGGCCGGCCGTCGACCGTGTAGGTGACGCGGTAGACGGCATGCTCGGGCACGTGGCGGCCATCGACCTCGCGCGTGGCCACCGAGCCGCCGGCGGCCGCAGCCAGGCCGGGCGCCGGCAGCTGGTGGCTGGCGTCGTGGGCGATGGCGCTGACCTGCAGGTCCAGCGCACTGCCGAAGCGGCCGTCGGGGTCGAAGCGGGCCTGCTGGCCGACGGCGATGCGCTTGAGGTCGGCCTCGCTCAGGTAGGCCTCGACCTGCCACTGGTCGGGGTTGACCACGGTGGCCAGCGGCTCGCGCTCCTGCTCGCTGCCCAGCACCAGCAGCGGCGTGCCGGCGCGCACCGTGGCACCGTCGGCCACCGCCAGGCGGGCGATGCGGCCGGCCGCGGGGGCGTAGACCACCTGCGCCGTGCCGGTGTGCAGCAGGCCGCTGGCGCCCAGCCGGTCGGGCAGGGGACAGGCCAGCGCGGCCAGGCCGGCGGCCAGCAGGGCCAGGCTCAGCCCGCTGCGCGGGCGCAGGCGGATGACGGGCCACAGCCGGCCCCAGGTCTTGACTTCAGCGGCGATGGGCATGAGCACGAACCAGATGATTTCGACTGCGAAGAGGAAGATGCCGACGCGCTTGATGAAGAAGCCGTAGACCAGCAGGGCGATGCCCAGGAACAGCGTCAGCCGATACGCCCAAACGAAGAAGGCGAACAGCACCAGGTCGCGCCGGCGGGCGGGTGCGACGTGCTCCGGCGGCTCGGCACGCAGGTTGAACAGCCATTCGCGCAGCTGCCAGCGCGCCAGCGCAAAGCTGCGCTGGTGCAGGTTGGGCATCTCCAGCCAGTCGCTCAGCACGAAGTAGCCGTCGAAGCGCATGAACGGGCTGCAGTTCACCAGCAGGGTGCTGACCCAGGTGGTGGTGGCCAGCAGGAAGGCGGCCTGGCGGGTGCCGCCATCGGGCAGGATGGCCCAGGCCAGCGTTACCCACACGGCCACCAGCAGCTCGGTGGCCACACCGGCGGCGGCGATCTGCAGCCGCGCCCAGCGGTCGGCCAGGCGCCAGGCGTCGTTGGTGTCGGTGTCGGGCACGGGCCACAGCACCATGAAGGCCAGGCCCATGGTCGGCACGCGGCGGCCGTGGCGCCTGGCCACCAGGGCGTGGTCCAGCTCGTGCAGCGTCTTCACGCCCACCAGGGTCAATGCATAGCTCGCCAGGCCGGCGGGGGTCAGCAGGTCGACCAGGGTGGCCTGGAAGCTCTCCCACTGCCGGGCCACCAGGGCCAGGCCCGCGATGCCGGCCAGCGCCGTCAAGCCCAGGAAGGCGCGGCTGAAGACCAGGCCCAGCAGCGGCAGCAGGGCGCCCAGCAGGGCATCGGGCCGCAGCAGCGGGATGCGGAAGAACAGGTCGTTGTGCAGCAGCCACTTGAACGCGCCGTGGCGCTGCGCGGCGCTGGGCGCGCCGGGCCGGTGCACCAGCTCGTTGCGCTGCAGGAAGTCCAGCACCATCAGCACGTCGTGCACCTCGGGCTGCAGGGTGGTCTCGGCCGCGATGGCGGCGGCGATGGCCTCGGGGCCGTGCTCGCCGTCCTGCGGCCGGTGCGCCAGCACCTCGAAGCTGAGCCAGTCGGGCTGGTGGTACTGGTGTTTTGCCGGGTCGTGCAGGGTCCAGCTGGGCTGGCCGTTGCGCAGGCGCGGGCCTGTGTGCAGGGCCAGGTCCTGCCGCAGCGGCGGAAGACTGGTCGGCTGCGCGGTCGGCTGGGCGCCGGGCAGCGGCAGGGCGGCGGCAGTCATCGGCGGCCGGCGGGGGTCACAGGCCCAGGAACTCGCGCACCGCGGCCAGCGGGCGGCGCAGCACCCAGTAGCCCAGCTTCACTTCCTCGCCTTCCAGCCGCGCCGTGCCCTTCTGGCCGATGCGCTGCGGCGTGGCGGCGTCCAGCGTGGCGCGCACACGCAAGGCTTGCTGGCCGTCGGGGCGGCGCTGGGCCTCGTGGGCCATGTAGCGCAGCGTGGCGGTGATGGATTCGGTGGGGCTGGCGCTCAGGTAGAAGCGCAGCCTGGCGCCCGGCTGCAGCGGGATCGCGTCGCCCAGCGCCACCCAGGCCTCGATCTCCTTGTCCTCGGCGGCGGCCAGGCGCATCACGCGCTCGCCGGTGGCCACGGGCTTGCCGGTCCATTCGGCCGGGTCGTCGAACAGGGCGATGCCGTCGGCCGGCGCCAGCACCTGCGAGCGGCCCAGCTGCTGGTCGATCAGCGCCAGCTCGGCGCGCTTCTCGGCCACGTTGCCGCGGGCGGCGGGCAGGTTGGCGCGGGCCTTGTTGTCGTACAGCGACTGCTGGTCGGTCTGGCGCAGCTCGGTGTCGGCCGTGGCCAGGGCCTGCGCCGCCACCGCGCGCCGGCTGGCCAGGGCCATGTCGTCGAAGGCGAACAGCGGCTGGCCGCGGCGCACCGCCTCGTTGGGCTTGACCAGCACGCGCTGCACCACGCCGTCCATCGGCGCCCGCACGGCCACCGGATTGGCCGGCACCAGTTCGGCCGGCGCCAGCACCGACAGGTGCACCGGCAGGCTGCCCACGGCGGCCAGCGCTGCGGCCGTGGCACCCAGCAGCAGCGGTGCACGCAGGGCCCGGCCCCAGCGCAGCGGCTGGCGGCGGCGCTGGGTCGACTGCGCCAGTTCGATCAGGTGCCAGTGCGCTGTCCAGTCGGCCAGCAGCGCGACTTCGTGCTCCAGCCAGGGTTCGTCGCGCGCCAGGATCAAGCCACCACGGCCGCCGCGGTCGGACTTGTCACCGAACGGCAGCCACAGCGCGTGGGCAGGCCACCACTCGTCCCAGTCCGCCGTCAGCCTGGCCGGCAGGCTGGCCGCGTCCACCGGGCCGGCGGGCTGGTCGGCCAGCGCCTTGCACAGCGGCTGCAGCCACTGCACATAGGGCACGTTGCGCTCGACCTGGGCCACGCCCGACAGCGTGGCCACGCCACCATCGGCCCGCCACAGCGCCGCCTGGCGGTAGGGCGCCAGCAGGTGCGTGTCGTTGGTGACGATGAACTGCAGTGCCGCGGTGTCGGTGGTCTCGCGGGCGCGGTGCAACAGCGTCA
>Ga0116179_1001067_pt1 | contig 20658 bp, 16 predicted proteins | sample AD_UKC071_MetaG_FD_89751 | JGI IMG/M metagenome (GOLD analysis project Ga0116179, IMG submission 89751) | Active sludge microbial communities of municipal wastewater-treating anaerobic digesters from USA - AD_UKC071_MetaG | ecosystem: Engineered > Bioreactor > Anaerobic > Digestate | place: USA...
CCAACGTCAGCCCATCCTGAGGCAGAGGGAGCAACGCCGAGCCACCACCCGAGATCAGGCACAGCACGATGTCTTCGGGCCGCAGGCCACCCACGACGTCGAGCATGCGCTGCGCGGCGCGAAGACCGGCTTCATCGGGCACCGGATGGGCGGCCTCGACGATCTCGATGCGCTCGCAATGGGCGCCATAGCCGTAGCGGGTGACCACCAGGCCCGACAGCGGGCCGCTCCAGTGGGCTTCCACCGCCTGCGCCATCGCGGCCGAGGCCTTACCGGCACCGATCACGACGAGGCGGCCACCCTCGGGCAGCTCCTCGGGCTTGGGCAGATGCGGGGGCACGCACAGCGCCGGCTGGGCGGACGCGATCGCCGCATCGAACATGCGGCGCAGCAGCGCCGCCGGCGCCTGCGTCGTCATGCCTTCTGGCCGATTTCGAAGTTGGCGAGCTTCTCCAGCGCGCGCACCAGGGCCGAGTGGTCCCAGGCCTTGCCACCGTGCGCGGCGCAGGAATTGAAGAGCTCCTGCGCCGTGGCGGTGTTGGGCAGCGACACGCCCAGGGCGCGCGCACTGGCCAGCGCCAGGTTCAGGTCCTTCTGGTGCAGCTCGATGCGGAAGCCCGGATCGAAGGTGCGCTTGATCATGCGCTCGCCATGCACCTCGAGGATCTTGCTGGATGCGAAGCCGCCCATCAGGGCCTCGCGCACGCGGGCCGGGTCGGCGCCGGCGCGCGCGGCGAACAGCAGGGCTTCGCCCACGGCTTCGATGTTCAGTGCGACGATGATCTGGTTGGCGACCTTGGCGGTCTGGCCATCGCCGTTGCCGCCCACGAGCGTGATGTTCTTGCCCATGCGTTCGAACAGTGGCTTGATGCGCTCGAACACGGCTTCGTCGCCACCGACCATGATCGACAGCGTGGCGTTCTTGGCGCCGACCTCACCACCGGAGACCGGCGCGTCGAGGTAGTCACAGCCCAGCGCGTTGATCTTCTGGGCGAAGGTCTTGGTCGCGATCGGCGAGATCGAGCTCATGTCGACCACGGTCTTGCCCTTGGAAAGGCCGGCAGCGATGCCGTCCTCGGAGAACAGGGCGGCTTCGACGTCGGGCGTGTCCGGCACCATCGTGAAGATGATGTCGGCGCGCTCGGCGACGCCGCGGCCGTTCAGGCATTGCGTGGCGCCCGACTCGGCGATCTCCTTGGGCAGCTTGCCCAGGGTGTAGACGAACAGCTGGTGGCCGGCCTTGATCAGGTGGCCCGCCATGGGCGCGCCCATGATGCCCAGGCCGACGAAGCCGATGTTGAGTTTGGTGGAGGAAGTGGTCACGGATATCTCCTTGATTTGGGTTGGAAGAGGGTTACTGCACCAGTTGCTGGCGCCAGCCCAGGCCGGCTTCGGTCGCGCCGGCCGGCTTGTACTCGCAGCCGATCCAGCCCGTGTAACCCAGGCGGTCGAGCAGGGCGAAGAGGAAGGGGTAGTTGATCTCGCCGGTGCCGGGCTCGTTGCGGCCCGGGTTGTCGGCCAGTTGCACGTGGCGGATCAGCGGGAAGTACTTCTGCAGCGTCGCGGCCAGTTCGCCTTCCATGCGCTGTGCGTGGTAGATGTCGTACTGCAGGAAGGCGTTGTCCGCGCCCACCTCGACGAGGATGCTGGCCGCCTGCACGGTGCGGTTCAGGTAGAAGTCCGGAATGTCGAAGGTGTTGACCGGCTCGATCAGCAGGTTCAGGCCTGCGCCCTTGAGTTCGCCTGCGGCGAAGCGCAGGTTGTCGATGAAGGTCTGCCGCAGCACGCCTTCCGGCACACCGGCAGGGGCCTTGCCGGCCAAGCAGTTGAGCTGCTTGACGCCCAGGGCGCCGGCGTACTCGATGGCGCGTGCGACGCCGCTGCGGAACTCGTTGATGCGGTCCGGCAGGCAGGCGATGCCGCGCTCGCCGCCTTCCCAGTTGCCTGCGGGCAGGTTGTGCAGGATCAGTTCGAGGCCGTTGGCGTCGAGCCGGCTGCGGATCTCCTGCGCGGGAAAGGCGTAGGGGAAGAGGAACTCGACGGCCTTGAAGCCAGCCTTGACGGCAAGTTCGAAGCGGTCGAGGAAGGGCACCTCGTTGAAAAGCATGGTGAGGTTGGCCGCGAAACGTGGCATGGTGTCATCTCCTGTGGTTTGAAGGGGCGAGACGCGGCACCCGCCAGGGGCGGGGCCGCGCAGCGATGGGCGCGGAGGGAGCCGGCCTTAGTCGAGCAGGCCGGCCTCGGCCAGACCCTTGGTGCCCTCGGGGTGGCGGCAGTCGATCTCTTCGAACTCGATGATGTTGTCGATCTCGGTGCCCATCGCGATGTTCGTGATGCGCTCCAGGATCACTTCCACGACGACCGGCACGCGGTGCTTGCGCGCCAGCGCCTGGGCCTCGCGCAGCGCTTCCTGCAGCTTGGCCGGATCGGTGATGCGGATGGCCTTGCAGCCCAGGCCTTCGATGACCCGCACGTGGTCGACGCCGTAGCCCTGCAGCGAAGGATCGGTGACGTTCTGGTTCTCGAAGGCCAGCTGCACGCAGTAGTCCATCTCGAAGCCGCGCTGCGCCTGGCGGATCAGGCCCAGGTAGCTGTTGTTGACCAGCACCTGCACGTAGGGAAGGTTGAACTGGGCACCGACTGCGAGTTCTTCGATCATGAACTGGAAGTCGTAGTCGCCGGACAGGCCCACGACCAGCTTGCTCGGATCGGCGGCGGCCACGCCCAGCGCCGCCGGCACGGTCCAGCCCAGCGGGCCGGCCTGGCCGCAGTTGATCCAGTGGCGCGGGCCGTACACGTGCAGGAACTGAGCGCCGGCGATCTGCGACAGCCCGATGGTGGAGACGAACACCGTGTCGCGGCCGAAGGCCGCGTTCATCTCGGCATAGACGCGCTGCGGCTTGATCGGCACGTTGTCGAAGTCCGACTTGCGCTGCATCAGCGACTTGCGCTCGGCGCAGCGGCCGGCCCATTCGGCATAGTCCTTGAGCTGGCCGGCGGCCTTGCGCTCGCGCGCCACTTCCACGAACAGTTCGAGCGCGGCCTTGGCGTCCGACACGATGCCCAGGTCCGGGTTGAAGACGCGGCCGATCTGGGTGGGCTCGATGTCCACGTGCACGAACTTGCGGCCCTTGGTGTAGGTCTCGACCGAGCCGGTGTGGCGGTTGGCCCAGCGGTTGCCGATGCCCAGCACGAAGTCGGAGGCCAGCATCGTCGCGTTGCCGTAGCGGTGGCTGGTCTGCAGGCCGCACATGCCGGCCATCAGCGGGTGATCGTCGGGGATCGTGCCCCAGCCCATCAGCGTGGGGATCACCGGCACACCGGTGAGCTCTGCCAGCTCGACCAGCAGCGGCGAGGCGTCGGCGTTGATGATGCCACCGCCGGCCACGATCAGCGGCTTGGTGGATTCGGCGAGCATGTCCAGCGCCTTCTCGATCTGCTTGCGCGTGGCCGCGGGCTTGTAGACGGGCAGCGGCTCGTAGGTGTCGATGTCGAATTCGATCTCGGCCATCTGCACGTCGAAGGGCAGATCGATCAGCACGGGACCCGGGCGGCCCGAGCGCATCAGATGGAAGGCCTGCTGGAAGGCGCGGGGCACCAGCGCGGGCTCACGCACCGTCACCGCCCACTTGGTGACGGGCTTGGCGATGGACTCGATGTCCACGGCCTGGAAGTCTTCCTTGTAGAGGCGGGCGCGCGGCGCCTGGCCGGTGATGCACAGGATAGGGATGCTGTCGGCGCTGGCCGAGTACAGGCCGGTGATCATGTCGGTGCCGGCCGGGCCGCTGGTGCCGATGCACAGGCCGATGTTGCCCGCCTTGGCACGGGTGTAGCCCTCGGCCATGTGCGAGGCGCCTTCGACGTGGCGAGCCAGCACGTGGGCGATGGACTGGCGCTCGCGCAGCTGGGCGTAGAACGGGTTGATCGCAGCGCCTGGCACACCGAAGGCTTGCGTGATGCCTTCCTTCTCGAGAACCAGAACGGCGGCCATAGCGGCCTTCATCTTTGCCATGATTTCATCTCCTAGTGATTGGGTTCGGACTTGGACGTGATAGTCCCAACATCAACCCGGAGTTGGAAGACAGGTGCATTGCATGACGCTTATTCCATGATGGAATACCAGTCTCAGTGCAATCAGCCGTTTAATCTTCCAATGGATCGCATTCAAGCCTTGCGCCTGTTCACGCGTGTCGTGGACCTGGGCTCATTCAGTCGGGCAGCCACGGAGCTGGGCATCGGCCAGCCAGCCGCGACCAAGCAGGTGGCGCGCCTGGAGAAGGAGCTGGGCGCGAGGCTGCTGCACCGCTCGACCCACGGCGTCGCGCCGACCGAGGTTGGCAGTCTCTACTACGAGAAGTGCAGGTTGATCGTGCTCCACGACGAGGAAGCGCGGTCGGTGGCGACACTGATGCAGTCCCAGGTTCAAGGTGTTTTGCGAATCAGTACATCAATCGCATTCGGCCGCCGTGTGCTGGCACCCATGGTGCTGGAGTTCATGCGCACGCATCCGCGCCTGATGGTCGATCTGAGCTTCGATGACCGGTACGTGAATCTCGTGGAGCAGGGCGTGGACGTGGCCATTCGCATGGGGCGGCTCGCCGACTCGGCATTGGGAGCGACCTATCTCGGCGTGAGCCCCTGGGTCGCCGTGGCAGCTCCCGCCTACCTGCAGAGCCGCGGCGTGCCGGAGAAGCCGGCCGACCTGGCCGCACACGACGCGCTGGTCTACAGCACGGCCCAGGGCGACGCCATCTGGCATTTTTCGGTGCCGGGCGAGGCGTCGACCTCGATCCCGGTGAACGGGCGTCTGCGCTCGAACAACCTGTCGGTGTTGCTGGCTGCGGCGCGCGACGGCTTTGGCGTGGCCGTACTGCCGCACTACGTGGCCAGCGACGGCCTGCGCAACGGCGAGATCGTCGCGATCCTGGACAGCTGGCAGCTTCCCAGCCAGGAGGTGCATGCGGTCTATCCCTCGCCCCGTCTGGTGCCCGCGAAAGTACAAGAAGTGGTGAGCTGGCTCAAGGGCCGGTTCACGGACAACTGGTGGCGCAGCGACGTCCGCGACTTGCTCGTGGACTCGACAGCGCCCCTCAAAGGAGGATAGAACCATGGCATTCAACCGCATCCCGCCCATTCAGTGTCTCGTGACGTTTGAAGCCGTCGCGAGACTGCGCAGTGGAAGCAAGGCGGCCGAGGAGCTGACCGTGACGACGAGTGCGGTCAGCCACCGCATCCGGCAACTGGAGGCCCACCTTGGCTTCATCCTGTTTCAGCGAGGCGAGTTCAATCTCACCGCCGACGGCGCGGCCTACCTCGGCCATGTGCGAAGCGGACTCGCCTCGCTGGAACAGATGACGGGCCGCTTCACAGGCAAGGCCGCCCCACGCCTGCGACTGGCCGTGACGCCCACGTTCGGGCGGCAGTTCCTGATGCCCAAGCTGGAGCTGTTCCGCAAGGCCTACCCCGAGATTGAGCTCGTGCTGCAGGTGTCGATCCCGTTGCTCGACGTCAAGGCCGAACCTGCAGATCTGGAAGTGCGTTTCGGTGTGGGTGGCTACAACGACGTGGAGTACCGCCTGATCATGGAGGACGACCTGTCGCCGGCCTGCAGTCCGAGCTACCTGCACGAGTTCGGCCCCTTCGACGGCTTCGCGACCGATGCCGAGGTCAACCGGGCGCGCCTGATCCGCAGCCCGCTGGAGCCATGGGGTCCATGGTTCGCCGAGTGCGGGCTCTCACAGAAGGAGCCGAGCGCTGGCTCGCAGTTCAACGACATCGGGCTGATCTATGACGCTGCCGCCAACGGCTTCGGTGTCACGCTGCTGCGCCACAAGATGGGCGCGGCCTGGCTGGAGTCGGGGCGCTTGGTGCGCCTGTCCAACCGGTCCGTGCGGTCGGTGCACAAGCACTTCCTGTGCTGGGCGCCCGGCACGCTCGACCGGTGGGAGTGCTCGGCCTTCGTGGACTGGCTGTTCCAGGTGTTCCCGTCGCCCACGGCTCCCGCCTGAAGCAGGCGCGGCGCAGCGAATCCGAATCCGCTGCGCCTCAGAAGCCCCTCAAGCGCCGCTCTTTTCCGTCACGCGCCAGATCGCGTTGCCGACATCATCGGCGATGAGCAGCGCGCCATCGGCCGTCTGCGCCAAGCCGACCGGTGCGCCGAACAGCGACTTCTCGTCCTCGGAAACGAAGCCGGTGACCACGGGTTCCACGGTGCCGGTCGGGCGACCGTCGACGAAGCGCACGTAGCTGACCTTGTAGCCGCTCAGCGGCGAGCGATCCCAACTCCCGTGTTCGCTCACGAAGGCGCCGCCGCGGTACTTCTCGGGCAAGCCGGTGCCGGTGTAGAACAGCAGGCCCAGCGGGGCGACGTGCGAGGCCAGGGCGTAGTCGGGCTTGATGGCCTTGGCCACCAGGTCCGGGCGCTGTGGCGCCACACGCTGGTCCACGTGCTGGCCGAAGTAGCTGTAGGGCCAGCCGTAGAACCCGCCGTCCTGGACCGAGGTCAGGTAGTCGGGCACGAGGTCGGCGCCGATCTCGTCGCGCTCATTGACGATGGCCCAGAGCTTGCCGCTCTGCGGTTCCCACTGCAGCCCGGTCGGGTTGCGCAGGCCGGAGGCGAAGACGCGGCTGGCGCCTGTAGCCGCATCGACCTCGAGCACCGTGGCGCGGCGGTACTCGACGGCCAGACCGTTCTCCGTGATGTTGCTGTTGGAGCCGACACCGACATACAGCTTCTTGCCGTCCGGGCTGGCCAGAAGCGCCTTGGTCCAGTGGTGGTTGATGGTGCTGGGAAGGTCAGTGAACTCCACGCCGGGGTCGCTCATGCGGGTCTCGCCGGCGACGTAGCGGTACTTCATGATGTTGTCGGTGTTCGCGACGAACAGCGTGTCGCCGATCAGCTGCACGCCGAAGGGCGAATGCAGGTGCTCGATATAGACGTGCTGCTCCCATTGGCCGGTGCCCGCGTTGTGGCGCAGCAGCGTGATCCGGTTGCCGCCCTTGCCGCCCTTGCCGGAGCGGTTCTTCACGATGCCGGCGATCAGCTGCTTGGGCGTCGTCACCGGCTCGGTGCCCGGCCCGTTGGCCTCGACGACGAGCACATCGCCGTTCGGCAGCGCGAGCAGTTGGCGCGGGTGGAGCAGACCGCCCGCGATCTTCTCGATCGCCAGGCCGCTGGCCACGGTGGGATGGTTGTCAACCTGCCAGCCGACGCCGCCGGGAACCTGCATGGGAGGCACCAGGAAGTTCTGTGCCTTGGGCAGCTCCGGCGAGTGGCCCATCTGCTTCTGGGGGTCCAGCACCGCGCGTTCACCGCAGGCACTGAGTGCGGCCGCCAGGGCCAGCACCAGGGGAAGGAGTTTGGTCGTTGTCGTGGTGGTCATGGTTCAGTTCCCCGCGCTCAGTTGCTGAACGCTGAGCACGACCTTGGCCGCGACGATCAGGAGGACGGTGAGTGCGGACAGCCACACACCTTCGGGAATGGCCGCATAGGCGTCGCGACTGTGGACGAAGGCATTGACGATCGCAGCGCCGATGCCGAGGAGGTAGAGCCAGAAGGCCCATTTCTCGGCGGACGGAACGTCTCGCTTGCTCGCGATCCAGACGTGAGCCAGATTGATGAAGCGTGGAAGGATGGCGAGCAGCAATCCGAAGGTGATCAGCCAGGCCGCCGATTTCAGCCACAGCACATCTGCGCTGTTGGCGTACACGATGTCGAAGATCAGTGCGGCGACGAAGAATCCGAAGGGCAGGGGATTGAGCAAATCAAAGGCAATGGCGGCTGCTCGGGACCGCGGCGGGTCGACATGGAGTCTCATGGTGCTTTCCAACTGCACGGACCGCTCACTCACCCATGCGAGTGACGGCGTGCGTCATAGGATCCTGAGAATACTGCGCGAGACTCTGGGCGTCATGATCTTTCTCGCAAAACTCTTTTGCGTCGATGGGCACGACGTGCTTAAAAAGTAAGCATGTCAATATGGTTTTGGCAGGGATAACCCGCGGATTTTCAACGCGACTTTCCCGTTTCCGCATTCGAAAAACGCCACGCAAAGACGCATCAACGGAGTGACAAAAATTGATCAACCCAGGTGCAGGAATGCCCTCATACAGTGCATGGTCGCTGGTCAGTCCCACCTGATCACAGACTAGCCAGAAGAGCAAGCGCGTGCCCTGCAATGGGGCACGTTTCATCAAACGAACGGAGACAACAGCCATGACTTGGCAGCAGATCTACGACCCCTTCGGGAACATGTTCATATCCACGGCGTTGGCCGCCATCCCCGTCGTGGTGATGCTGGCCGCGCTGGGCATCTTCCACATCAAAGCACACATCGCCGCCGGCCTGGGCCTTCTGGCGGCGCTTGTCATTGCGATCTTCGCGTACGGCATGCCGGCTGAGATGGCCGGCCGCGCGGCGCTCTTCGGCGGCTTCACGGGCTTGCTGCCGATCGGCTGGATCGTGCTCAACATCATCTTCCTGCACCAGCTGACCGAGCAGAACGGCAGCTTTAAGGTGTTGCAGGACTCGCTCTCGGGCATCACGGAAGACCGACGCATCCAGCTGCTGCTGATCGCCTTCTGCTTCGGTGCCTTCTTCGAGGGCGCGGCCGGCTTCGGCACGCCGGTGGCCGTGACGGCCGCGATCCTGATCGGCCTGGGCTTCTCGCCACTGGCGGCCTCGGGTCTTTCGCTGATCGCGAACACGGCGCCGGTGGCCTTCGGCGCGCTGGGCACACCTGTGATCACGCTGGCGCAGGTGCACGGCTACAACGTGTACGAAGTGTCGGCCATGATCGGCCGCCAGCTGCCGTTCTTCTCGGTTCTGGTGCCGTTCTGGCTGATCTGGGCCTTCGCCGGTCGCAAGGGCATGTGGGAGATCTGGCCCGCGATCCTGGTCGCGGGCGTGACCTTCGCTGTCCCGCAGTACCTGGTGTCGAACTTCATGGGACCGGAGCTGGTGGACATCATCGCCGCGCTCGTCTCGATGGGCAGTCTGGTCGCCTTCCTGCGCGTCTGGCAGCCCAAGAAGGTCTGGACCTCCACCAGGCTGCGTGGCAAGGACGTCAGTGCCCACGAAGCCAAGCCGCCGCAGCCCGTGGTGCGCCACTCCAAGGAAGCGCTGATCGCTGCCTGGACGCCTTGGGCGATCCTGTCGGTCTTCGTGTTCGTCTGGGGACTGCCGCCGGTCAAGGCCTACCTCAACAGCATCTTCGCGCCGAAGTTCCCCATGGAAGGTCTGCACAACCTGATCTTCAAGGTGCCGCCGGTGGTGACGACGCCGCATGCCGAGTCGGCGATCTACACGCTCAACCTGCTGTCGGCCACCGGAACCGGCATCCTGGCGGCCGCCGTTCTGAGCGCGCTGATCATGAAGTACAACCCGGTCGCCATCGTGCGCACCTTCCTCAAGACCACCTGGTTGGTGCGCTACTCGCTGCTGACCATCGTCCTGATGCTGGCGCTGGGAACCCTGAGCCGCTTCTCGGGCACCGACACGACCCTGGGTCTGGCCTTCGCCAACACCGGTGTCTTCTATCCCTTCTTTGGCACGCTGATGGGATGGATGGGCGTGGCCCTGACGGGCTCGGATACTGCGTCGAACGTGCTGTTCGGCGGCATGCAGAAGGTCGCGGCCGAGCAACTGGGCCTGTCGCCCAACCTGATGGGCGCGGCCAACAGCTCGGGCGGTGTGATGGGCAAGATGATCGATGCCCAGTCCATCGTGGTGGCCTCCACCGCCACGCGCTGGTTCAACCATGAAGGCGACATCCTGCGCTACGTGTTCTTCCACTCCATCGCGCTGGCCTGCTTGGTGGGCATCTTCGTGACGCTCCAAGCCTACGTCTGGCCGTTCACCGCCATGGTCGTTCGCTGAACGCAGGCGTGGTGGGGTCTGCGCACGTCGCAGGTTCCGACCGCGCGAGATCGAAGGAAAGACCAAGGGGGGTCGATTGCACAACCGTGTGGTCGACCCCCCTGTGAGATGAAAGAGGTGAGAGCGTGGAAGCAGAGACATTGACACACGATGAGGCGGCGCTGGGTGCGCGTCGCAGCGAGGTGGTTGCGGCCCTGGGTGCCGTGCTGCCAGCGGACATGATCCTCGCCCGCCGCGAGGACGTGACGCCTTACGAATGCGACGGGCTGAGCGCCTACCGGGCACTGCCGATGGTGGTGGTGCTGCCTCAGACCGAGGAGCAGGTGGCCGCCGTGCTGCGCGTGTGCCATCGGCTGGGCGTTCCGGTGGTGGCCCGGGGCGCGGGCACCGGTCTGTCGGGCGGGGCCACGCCGCACCGCCAGGGCGTGGTGCTGTCTCTCGCCCGGTTCAACCGCATCGTGCGCATCGACCCGGTCACCTGCACGGCCATTGTGCAGAGCGGCGTGCGCAACCTTGCCATCAGCGAGGCCGCCGCGCCACATGGGCTGTACTACGCGCCGGACCCGTCGAGCCAGATCGCCTGCACCATCGGCGGCAATGTGGCCGAGAACTCCGGCGGTGTGCACTGCCTCAAGTACGGCCTGACCTTGCACAACGTGCTGAAGGTGCGTGGGTTCACCATCGAAGGCGAGCCGGTGGAGTTCGGCTCGGAAGCGCTGGACACCGCGGGCCTCGATCTGCTCCCGGTGCTCGTCGGCAGCGAGGGGATGCTGGCCATCACCATCGAGGCGACGGTGCGGCTGATCCCGCGCCCGCAGCTCGCGCGCTGCATCATGGCCAGCTTCCCCGACGTGGAATCGGCCGGTGACGCGGTCGCGGCGGTGATCGGCGCGGGCATCATCCCAGCCGGCCTGGAGCTGATGGACAAGCGGATGACGGCGGCGGTCGAGGACTTCGTCCACGCCGGCTACGACCTCGACGCCGCGGCGATCCTGCTGTGCGAGAGCGACGGCACGATCGAGGAGGTCGCGGAGGAAATCGAGCACATGAGCGAGGTGCTGCGGGCGGCGGGCGCCATGCGCATCGAGGTCAGCCACGACGAAGCGCAGCGCTTGAAGTTCTGGAGCGGACGCAAGAACGCCTTCCCCGCCACGGGCCGCATCAGCCCCGACTACATGTGCATGGACTCCACCATCCCGCGCAAGCGCCTGGCCGAAGTGCTGCGCGCGATCGAGGCGATGGAGGAGAAGTACGCGCTGCGCTGCGTGAACGTCTTCCACGCGGGTGACGGCAACCTGCACCCGCTGATCCTCTTCGATGCCAACGATCCTGACCAGCTGCGCCGCTGCGAGCTCTTCGGTGCCGACATCCTCGAGACCAGCGTGGCGGTGGGCGGCACGGTGACCGGCGAGCACGGCGTGGGCATCGAGAAGCTCAATTCGATGTGCGTGCAGTTCTCGACCGAGGAGCGCGAACTGATGTCCGGCGTCAAGCGGGCCTTCGATCCCACCGAGTTGCTCAACCCCGGCAAGGTCATTCCGACGCTGCACCGCTGCGCCGAGTACGGGAAGATGACCGTGCTGCGCGGGCTGCTGCCGTTCCCCAACCTCCCGAGGTTCTGATGAACATGCCCATGATCCACGATGCAGCCCTGCATACCCTGATCGATCAGGTCCGCAATGCAGCGAGCGAAGGCCGCCAGCTCGATATCCGGGGCGGTGACACCAAGGCGTTCCTGGGTGGCGCGCGGCGCGGCGAGCCGCTGGCGCTGAGACAACTCACTGGCGTCAGCAGCTACGAGCCGACCGAACTGGTCGTGACCGCACGTGCCGGCACGCTGTTGTCGGAGCTCGAGGCCACGCTGGCCGATGCCGGGCAGTACCTGCCTTTCGATCCGCCCCGCTTCGCGCCAGGCGGAACCGTCGGTGGCATGGTCGCTGCGGGCCTCGCCGGCCCGGCGCGCGCAGCCGTCGGCAGCGTGCGCGACTACGTGTTGGGCATGACGCTGCTCACCGGCCGCGGCGAGGTAGTGACCTTTGGCGGCCAGGTCATGAAGAACGTGGCCGGCTATGACGTGGCGCGCCTGCTGGCGGGTTCGATGGGCGTGCTGGGCGTGATTCTGGAAGTCTCGCTCAAGGTCTTGCCCCGCCCCAAGGCCGTGCGCAGCCTGGCGCTGGAGGTGGACGAGGCGAATGCACTGGCCCTGATCGACGGCTGGCGCCGCCAGCCGTTGCCGATCAATGCCACGGCCTGGCACGCCGGCGAGCTGCTCGTGCGTCTCGCCGGTGCGCGCGCGGCTGTCGATGCGGCCACGAAGCAGCTCGGAGGGCGTGGACTCGAGCAGGAGGCGGACCAGGATCGCTGGGCCAAGCTGCGCGACCACCGCCACTGGTTCTTCGAGCCGAAGTCCGCGCAACCCACCGATGCAGGCGCGTTGTGGCGACTGTCCGTGCCGGCCGGCGTGGCGCCGTTGGAGATCGAGGGCGACACGCTCCTCGAGTGGGGCGGCTCGCAGCGCTGGCTGCGCACGCGGACCGATGCCGCGACCGTGCATGCGGCTGCTCGCCGCGCCGGGGGGCACGCGATCCGGTGGTCCGGGTCTGGCCCGGCATCGGAGCGCGTCGCGCCCATGGATGCGACCGTGCTGCGGCTGCACCGACAACTCAAGCACGCCTTCGATCCGCAGGGCATCTTCAACGCCGGTCGCCTGCATCCGGACCTCTGAACGGGAGCCCACCATGGAAACACATCTCGCGCCACGCTACCAAGGCACGCACGACGGCCAGGAGGCCGAATCCGTCCTGCGCAAGTGCGTGCATTGCGGCTTCTGCACTGCCACCTGTCCGACCTACCAACTGCTGGGCGACGAACTCGACGGTCCGCGCGGTCGCATCTACCTGATCAAGCAGGTGCTGGAAGGTGCGGAAGTCACGCGCAGCACGCAGCAGCACCTCGATCGCTGCCTCACCTGCCGCAACTGCGAGAGCACCTGCCCGAGCGGGGTTCAGTACGGCAAGCTGATCGACATCGGCCGCAAGCTGGTGGAGGAACAGGTCGAGCGCCCCCGGACCGAGAAGGCGGTGCGGTGGCTGCTCAAGGAGGGACTGACGTCCGCAGCGTTCGAGCCGGCCATGAAGCTCGGACAGCTCGTGCGGCCGCTGCTGCCGGCGGCATTGAAGGCGAAGGTTCCGGCGCGCTCGCCGGCGACGGCGCACGTGTGGCCCACGGGCGAGCACGACCGCAAGGTGCTGATGTCGGTGGGCTGCGTGCAGCCCGCGATGATGCCGAACATCAACTCGGCGACGGCCCGGGTACTTGACGCAGGCGGCATCCAGGTGATCCGCGGTCCCAACGGGTCGGGATGCTGCGGCGCGCTGAAGACCCACTTGAACGACACCGAGGGCGGCTTGGTCGACATGCGGCGCAACGTTGATGCGTGGTGGCCGCTGGTGGAGTCGGGTGCGGTAGAGGCGATCGTGATGAACGCTTCGGGCTGCGGCGTGATGGTCAAGGACTATGGCCACGCCCTGGCCAACGAGCCAGCCTACGCGGAGCGTGCGCGACGCATCAGCGAGATCACCCGCGACGTGAGCGAGCTGCTGCCCACGCTCGTGCCGAAACTCAGGGAGCGGATCCGGGTGGGCGATGTGAACCGGCTCGCCTTCCATCCGCCCTGCACCCTGCAGCACGGGCAGAAGGTGCGCGGCGTCGTCGAGACGCACCTGGCCGACCTGGGTTTCGAGGTGAAGGTCGCCAGCAGCGAGAGTCACCTGTGCTGCGGCTCGGCCGGCACGTACAGCGTGCTGCAGCCGGAACTGTCGAAGCAGCTGCGCGATCGCAAACTGGGGCACCTGGGCCAGACGGCCCCCCATGCCATCGTCTCGGCGAACATCGGCTGCATCCAGCACCTGCAAAGCGGGACCGAAGTGCCGGTGAAGCACTGGATCGAGGTCGTCGATGAGGCGCTGGCCACCGCTGACGAAGCGTTGGCCTCCTAGGTCCCTTGTTGGCCGATGCGCTGTGCACGGCGGCCGTCGAGGTTCACGAGTTTGCAGTTATCCGTGCAAATTGGCACGCTGCGAACCGCGGCGGCAGGCCGGCGGGCTGTCTGGCTCACCGCCGAGCCGGCTGCCTCTCATCGCGCGTCCCAGGCGAGGGTGCGACGTGTCGGCGACTGGGTTCGCAGACACTATCGGGATGAATCCATTCAATCCTCGGTGTGGCGGGCCGCTCGGTGCGTTGGCGGCGCGGCGACGGAGTGCCTCATGATCCGATCGCTGTCCATTCTCGTGCTGCTGCAGTTGGGGGGAGAGGTCCTGGCGAAAGCCCTCAGCTTGCCGCTGCCGGGTGGCCTGGTGGGGTTGCTTCTGCTGCTGTTGGCCTTGCTTGTGCGCCGGCGTGTCGACTCGGAGATGCAGCAGACCAGCCAAGTTCTGCTGCAGAACCTGATGCTGCTCTTCATTCCGTTCATCGCCGGGATCGTTGCTCAGCTCGACCAGCTCAAGGCGCAGTGGCTGTCGTTCCTGGCGGCCTGTGTCCTCGGCGCCGTGGCATCCCTCGTCGCCACGGCCTGGACTTTGCGACGAATGCTCTCTGCGCGGCCGCAGGGGAAGCCTTGATGGTGGCGGACCTTCACCATTGGGCGATTGGCGCACTGCACTGGGTGACGCGATCGCCCGCGATGGACAGCCTGTTCTGGATTGCAGTCACACTGGCTGCGTATGCCGTGACGATGTCGCTCTATCGCCGCAGCGGGGCGCATCCGATGATGCTCCCCGTACTGACCGGCACTGCGACCGTGGTCCTGCTGCTGATGGCCACGGGGACGTCCTACCCCGACTATTTCGAGGCTGTGCGTCCGATCGTGTTCTTCATCGGCCCAGCCACCGTCGCGCTGGCGGTGCCACTGTTCGGCCAGGTGCAACGGCTCAAAGCCATCTGGTGGCCCGTGACCGCCGCTCTGCTGGTCGGTGGATCCGTCGCCATCACGTCCGCGATGCTCATTGCATGGGCGTTTGGTGCCGATCCGGAGATGATCATCTCACTGGCACCGAAGTCCTCGACCATGCCGATTGCCACCGGGCTCAGCAGTCACTTTGGAGGTACGGCGGCGCTTGCCGCTGCGGCTGTGGCTGTGACAGGCATCGCCGGCACCATGCTGTCGGGCCCGGTCATTCGCTGGGTTCTGGGACCTGTCGATGATGCTGTGCTCGGGTTTTCGCTGGGGTTGACCGCTCATGCGATAGGCACGGCCCGGGCGATCCAGATCAGCGAGACTGCTGGCGCATTCGCCGCGATGGGTATGAGCCTGAACGGCTTGTTCACGGCCATGCTCATGCCGTTGGCACTGATGCTGATGCCCCTGCTTCGCTGATCGGAGGTAGGTGCTGGGATGGGGTCGGGTCGGCCCGCATCGTGCCCGTCGCGTCTGCGGCCGCCGTTTCTCCGGTGATGTACTCGCGCCAGACGAGTGGCATGATCCCGCCATGGCGCCAGTAGAGGACATCCTCGTGGGTGTCGAGGCGGATGATCAGTGGCACCACGAAGCTCGATCCGTCGGCCCGGCGCACATGGGCTTGCACCCGCCCGCCAACACAAAGCCTGCTTGCGAGGTCAGGGACGTCGATGATTTCACTCCCATTCAGCTCCAGCGACTCCGCGGTCGTGCCGTCTTCGAACTGAAGGGGCAGGACACCCATCCCCACAAGGTTGGTCCGATGGATGCGCTCGAAGCTCTCAGCGATGACGGTCTTCACACCCATCAGTGCAACACCTTTCGCGGCCCAGTCCCGTGAGGATCCGCAGCCATAGTTCTTGCCGGCAATCACCGTCAGGGGCGTGCCACGCCGCAGATACTCCTCGGCCGCCTCGAACACGCGCATCTGCGTGCCCTCGGGCATCAACCTCGTGATGCCCCCCTCAACGCCCGGCACGATACGGTTGCGCAATCTGATGTTGGCGAAGGTGGCGCGCACTGCCACGTGGTGATTTCCGCGCCGCGTGGTGTAGTTGTTGAAGTCGCGCTTGGCGATGCCCTGCGCCAGCAGGTAGTCTGCAGCAGGTGTACCGAGGCTGATCGCGCCCGAAGGGGAAATGTGGTCCGTGGTCACCGAGTCACCCAGGATGACCAGCGGACGCATGCTCAGCAGGTCCCGCACGGGCGCGGGATCGCGGGGAAGCTTGTCGAAGTAGGGTGGCTGGCGCACGTAGGTGCTGTCGGCCTGCCAATGAAAGCGCTCGCTGGGTGCGCCCGCCAGTGCGTCCCAAGCCGGGCCGCCATCGAACAGGTCAGTGTACTTTGTCCGGAAGATCTCCGGTTCGTAGGCCTCTTCGACAGCCTGCGCGATCTCCTCAGCCGTGGGCCAGATGTCGCGCATGAAGACAGGCTCGCCCTTGCGGCTGATGCCGATCGGATCGCGTGTGACATCCACCAACAGGGAGCCGGTCAACGCGTAGACCACCACCAACGCCGGTGATCCGAGGTAGGCGGCCCGGATGTGCGGATGGATCCTGCCCTCGAAGTTGCGGTTGCCGGAGAGCACGGCAGTGACGAGCAGATTCTCCCTCTCGATGGCTTCGGTCAGGGCCTCCGGCAGCGGGCCGGAACCACCGTTGCAGGTGGTGCACCCGAAACCGGCCACGTGGAAGCCCAACTGGTCCAGTGCATCCTGCAGCCCGGCCTTTTCCAGCACGGCTGCGGCCACCTGGCTGCCCGGAACAAGCGACGTCTTCACCCAGGGTTGGCTCTGCAGGCCGAGCGCCACTGCCTTCTTGGCGAGCAACCCGGCCGCCATCATGTTGGTCGGGTTGGCGGTGTTGGTGCAACTGGTGATGGCCGCGATGGCCACCGCGCCGTCCTTCAGCGCATACGACGCCCCTTGAACCGAAGCGCTGCGTGTCGGGTCCACCGGCCGCCTAGCGATTTCCTCGTGGTGCGTTCGGAACGCGGCGGGCACGGTACCGAGATCGATGTGGTCTTCTGGATTGCGAGGGCCCGCCAGACAGGGCCTGATTTCGTCGAGGTGCAGCGTGACCACGGCGTCGAACGTCGGCGCGGGCGTGGCTGCGTCGCGCCACAGCATCTGTGCCTTGGCGTAGGCCTCCACCAACGCCAGTTGCTGTTCGTCCCGGCCGGTCATGCGCAGGTAGTCCATCGTGCGGCGGTCGATGGGGAAGTAGACCGCGGTCGCACCGTATTCCGGTGCCATGTTGGCGATCATGCCCCGGTCCCCGAGCGACAACGCGTCCAGGCCGTTGCCGAAGAACTCGACGAATTTGCCAACCACCCCCATGCTGCGCAACTTCTGCGTGATGGCGAGCACCAGGTCAGTGGGCAGCACGCCTTCGCGCAACTCGCCAGTGACCTCCAGACCCACCACCTCGGGCAGGGCCATGGACACCGGCTTGCCAACCATCACCGCTTCTGCCTCGATGCCGCCCACGCCCCAGCCCAATACGCCCAGGCCATTGATCATGGGCGTATGGCTGTCCGTTCCCACGCAACTGTCCGGAATGGCCAACTCGCCATGTGGCGTCTTCTCGGTCCAGATCACTTTGGCAATGTGTTCCAGGTGGAGCTGGTGCATGATGCCCTTGCCGGGCGGCACGATGCGCACCCCTTCGAAGCTGCTGCTGCACCAGCGGAGGAAGGCAAAGCGCTCGCTGTTGCGCTGGTACTCGCGTTCGAGATTGATCTTGCGTGCCAGTGGCGATGCCCAACTGTCCACCTGCAGGGAGTGGTCGATGATCACGTCCACCGGAACCTTGGGTCTTACCTGGGAGGGATCACCGCCAGCGTCCGCCACGGCGTCGCGGATGCCGGCCATGTCCACCAGCATGTTGGCGCCGACCGAAAAATGACCCACCCGTGAGGGCCCTGCCGACCCAAATTTGACCCAGGTGTTCAACCTACCCTGCCCGAGATATCCACAGCTGGGCGGGGTTCGAGGAGTGATCACCATGGTGATGATTGGCAAGGTCTTGCGGATGCACCACCGCGAGAAGAAGTCGGTGAGGGAGATTGCCAAGGCGACGAGCCTGGCGAGGAACACGGTTCGTAAGTACCTCAGGCTGGGCAAGGCCGAGCAGCCCCAGTACCGCCGGCCCGCGGTGCCGACGAAGCTCGCGCCGTACGTCGAGCAGCTGGAACAGGCGTTGCGAGCCGACGCGCGGCGGCCAAAGAAGGAGCGGCGCAGCGCCAAGGCACTGCTGGAGCAGTTGAAGGCCGCTGGCTACGCCGGCGGCTACAGCCGGCTGACCGACTACATCCGCGCCTGGCGCGCGGCCCAAGGCGGTGCGACGACGGGCGATGCCTATGTGCCGCTGAGCTTCGAACTCGGCGAGGCCTTCCAGTTCGACTGGAGCGAGGAGCCGCTGGTCATCGGCGGTGTCTACCAGCGGCTGCAGGTGGCGCACATGAAGCTGTGCGCCAGCCGGGCCTTCTGGCTGGTGGCGTACCCAAGCCAAGGCCACGAGATGCTGTTCGACGCCCACACGCGCAGCTTCGCGGCCCTGGGCGGCGTGGCGCGCCGGGGCATCTACGACAACATGAAGACCGCAGTGGACCGCGTCGGCCGCGGCAAGAACCGCGACGTCAACAGCCGCTTCGCAGCGCTGTGCGCGCACTACCTCTTCGACCCGGACTTCTGCAACGTCGCCAGCGGCTGGGAGAAGGGTGTCGTCGAGAAGAACGTGCAGGACAGCCGGCGTCGCATCTGGCTGGCGGCGCGCGAGCAGCGCTTCGGCAGCCTGGAGGAACTCAACGCCTGGCTGGGCGAGCGCTGCAAGGCGCTGTGGGCTGAACTGCGCCACCCCGAGCACAAGGCCTTCAGCGTGTCCGAGATGCTGGAGTTGGAGCGCAGCCACCTGATGCCCAAGCCCGTGGACTTCGACGGTTATGTGCAGGACGTAGCGCGCGTGAGCAGCACCTGCCTGGTCACCGTGGCCCGCAACCGCTACTCGGTGCCGTGCGAGTTGGCCCGGCAGACGGTCAGCACGCGGCTGTACCCACAGCGCGTGGTGATCGTGGCCGACGAACGCGTGGTGGCCGAACACGCCAGGCTCAGCGGCAAGGGTCGCATGGCCTACGACTGGCAGCATTACGTGCCGCTGGTGCAGAGGAAGCCCGGGGCGCTGCGCAACGGCGCGCCCTTCGTGGACCTGCCAGAGCCGCTGGCCAGGCTGCGCCATGCGCTGCTGCGTCATGCCGGTGGCGACCGGCTGATGGCGCAGGTACTGGCGCTGAGCAGCACGGCCGGGCTGGACGAGGTGCTGGTCGCGGCCGAACTGGCGCTGGAGCGGGCGGGGCCCGGCGGGCGCATCAGCCCGGAGCACGTGGCCAACGTGCTGGCACGGCTCACAGCGCCCGAGCGACCGCCCAACGTCGCCACACCACTGAGCACGACCACACCGCCGCAGGCCGACCCGGGCCGCTACGACCGTCTGCGCCGCCTGGCCGAGCAGGAGGCCGACCATGGCTGACGTCATTGCAGAGCTGAAGGCCCTGCGCCTGCACGGCATGGCCGCCACCTGGGCCGAGCTCGGCGAGCAGCGCAACGCTGAAGTCGAGCGCTCGCGCTGGCTGCTGGAGCACATGCTGCAGGCCGAGGTCAGCGACCGCGCCACGCGCTCAGTGCAGCACCAGATGAACAGTGCCAAGTTCCCGGTGCACCGCGACCTGGCTCGCTTCGACTTCGAGGTCTCGCCCGTGGACCGCAAGCTGGTCACGCAACTGGCCAACTGCGAGTTCACGGCCGCCGCGCACAACGTGGTGCTGGTGGGCGGTCCGGGCACAGGCAAGACCCATCTGGCCACGGCCATCGGCGTGGCGGGCATCGGCACGCACGGCAAGCGCGTGCGGTTCTACAGCACGGTGGACCTGGTCAACGCGCTGGAGCGGGAGAAGGCCGAGGGCAAGGCCGGGCGCATCGCGGCCAGCCTGCTGCGGCTGGACCTCGTGATCCTCGATGAGCTGGGCTACTTGCCGTTCAGCCAGGCAGGCGGCGCCTTGCTGTTCCATCTGATGTCCAAGCTCTATGAGCACACCAGCGTCGTCATCACGACCAACCTGGACTTCGCAGAGTGGAGCACCGTCTTCGGCGACGCCAAGATGACCACAGCGCTGCTGGACCGGCTCACGCACCACTGCCACATCGTGGAGACGGGCAACGAGAGCTACCGCGTCACGCAGGCCACGGCAGCCACGCGCAAGCGCATCAAGGCCAGAGAGCAGGAGCGACGCAACAAGGGCGACGAGGCGGGCTGAACAAGCACCGCGCTACAGTTGTCCACAGCCGGCATCAGCCGATGCCGGCCCCAAGCCCTGGGTCAAAGTTCAATCGGCAGGGTGGGTCAAATTTAGATCGGCGCCAACACTCAGCAGGGCCCGGTACAGGCCAGCTGGCTGGGTGTGGGTGACAGGCATGAGCATGAGACCTCCTCGGCAGCCCGCTGGGCAAGACAGGCCTGCGCTTGAGACACGGGGGCCAGCTTTGATGGCGCTGTGGCGGCGCCAAGCTTCGAGAGAAACTTTAGAACTAAAAATACTCGGGAAGGTAGCGGGTTTCCCTGGATGGGGCCCGGATCTGGTGCCTTGAGCATCCCGAGACGGCATCCAGAACCATGCGAATAGCTTGAGGATGGTCGTTTTGAGACTGATCTTCCGCGCTGCGTATCCACATCCTGCAATCCCTATCCGATTCATGCGGGCAGGGTGGCTTCAGGACGCTGCATTCACTTGTCACCAAACCAATGACCCGCTTCTCCTCAGGGTGATTCGGCTA
>Ga0116179_1001080_pt1 | contig 20596 bp, 16 predicted proteins | sample AD_UKC071_MetaG_FD_89751 | JGI IMG/M metagenome (GOLD analysis project Ga0116179, IMG submission 89751) | Active sludge microbial communities of municipal wastewater-treating anaerobic digesters from USA - AD_UKC071_MetaG | ecosystem: Engineered > Bioreactor > Anaerobic > Digestate | place: USA...
GTAGCGCTTGGCGGAAGCGACGCTCGGATAGTTCTTCAGCGCCCGCTGGTAGACGCCCTTCTGGGTGGCGTAGCTGCGGTAGCCGCTGCGCACGACGATGCGGACGCCGTCCGCCTTGGCGGCTTTGGTCATCTTCGCCAGCGCCGCCGCCGTCTCCTTGGTCAGCCCGTAGGGTCCGGTGGGGTTCTTCGGCTTGTAGGCCGCTGAAACCCGGTGCTGCCTGGAGACGACGACGATGCCGTCGACTTCGTAGGGGGTGTTGAGTTGCTTACCCTTGCGCTGGTCAGGTGCCGGCTTGGCGGGTGCCGGCTTGGCGCGCGCCGACGGCTTCGCGGCTGCCGAGGGCTTGGCAGCCGCGGTCGCGGGGCTGGCCGATTCGGACGGTGTCGCTGATGTGGCTGATGGTGCCGAGGTGGGCGTACCTGGGGTAGCGGCTGGGGGGTTCGTGCTGCTGGCAGCTGTCGAGCTGGGAGCCAGGCTCGCCTCGGGCGGTGCCACCGCGCAGCCGCCCAACGCCAGCGCGCCGGCCACGGCACCGATCAAGAGGGCTTTGGATACTCCGCTCACAACCAACGAGGGTACGCGGCGACCAGAGCCGGGCCGAAACCGGCCAGCGGGTCTCCGCTCGCCCTCGCCCCGGTTCAACCCAGTTCCGTCAGGTTATGGCGGCCCGATCGCACCTCTCACAGCGACCAACCCAATTAATGCTGGCTATGAAGGCGATTTCAGCCCGCATAACCAGCAGTTTCTGGGTTGGTCCGGATTGGCTGCGTCGCGACTCCCTCAGAACCTGCCAAAAGTGGGTTGATCCTGCGATGGGTCGTGATCCAGGGACAGCCTCGCCGAGTCTTCAGGCAGCGAGGCGGGCCCAGCGACGGTGTTCGCTCGCAAGGTTCGATCTGGCGGACGCCAGCCAGCGCTGCTGGGCGACGGGCGTGCGGTAGAGGGTGTCCAGGTTGAGCAGCCGGTCGAGCACCCGCAGCCGACCCGATGCGAACTCGGCGTCGGAGAACTGCGGGTACTCCAGGCGGACGTCGCGGGAGTAGACGTGGTAGCGGCCGGCAAGGCTGCCGAGCACCGACAGGTCCGCGTCCAGCACCAGGGCGCCGCGGTCGTCGCCGTCGTCGGTGGTGTGCGTGCTGGTCAACCGCACCAGCCGGGCTACCTCATCCACAGTCGCCGTCGGCAAACCCACCTTGGCTAGGGAAGATACAGCCAGCTCCGCGGACGCATCCTCGTCTGCTCCGGCGCTGCCGGTGTAGACGGCGTCGTGGAACCACAACGCCAGCCGGGCCGTCCGCGACTGCCGCGAGTCCAGTTCGGCAAGCGCGCTCAAGGCCTGTCCCAGGTGGCGCACGTCGTGGTAGTGCCGGTTCGGCTCCTGCCATCTTTCCAGCAGCTCCGCCCCGAGCGACACCTGCTCTGGCAGCAACTCCGTCCACGCCCGCTCTAGCGCCGGCAGCACCTGGGCGGCGCGCGGCGTCCGATCGCGCGGACGCACCCGCAGCCCGCTGTCCTTCAGCCGCCGCAACAGGGTCTTCTCGTCCACCGGCTCAGCACCGGAGGAGACCAGGTCGGCATACCGGCGTTCCGGCACGTCGTAGTGGTCGTGGTCGAAAGCGCGCGGTGGCACCAGCGCGGCGTCCGCGAACTCGAAGAGCTCATCGAGGGTCGCGTCCGAGACCAGGTGGGCGAACCGGGTCCCGTGCGCCGGCCATCGCGGCGGATCGATCAGCACCGCCACCTGCGGTGAACCTCAGCTGGCCGGGTTGGCGAAGACGGCCGTGAACGAACCGCTCTCCAGCACGTTGAAGCTCAGCGTCAACCGGGCCACGGCGCTGGACGCGTCGTCGGGCACGTCGAGCCTGGGCACGCCGACGGCGAAGATGGTGAACACGTAGTGGTGCTCCGGGCCCGGCGGCGGCCACGGCCCGCCCCAGCCGGGGTAGCCGTAGTCGTTGGTCCAGGTGCGCGCACCGGCGGGCAGGCTCGCGCCCTCGGCAAGCGAGGTCACCTCCGCGGGGATGTCGGTGACCACCCAGTGCCACCAGCCGCTGCCGGTGGGCGCGTCCGGGTCGAAGCAGGTGAGCGCGTAGCTCTGCGTGCCGTCCGGGCCGGCCGACCATGTGAGCTGGGGCGAAACGTTGTCGCCGCCCACGCCGGGCTCGGCGTAGCGCAGGTCGATGCTGCTTCCGGCAGCGATGTTCTCGCTGGTGAACTCCATCGGTCCCCCTGTGTTGCCTGGTCGGAAACGGCTTGGAACGCACCCAGCTAACCACGCGTCCGCGCGGATGTCAGCGCCTATCAGGCAGGATGTACCGGTGGCCTCGAAGATGCCCGGGCTGGGCGCGCACTCGCTGATCGTTTCGCTGCCCGACTTCGACCTGCCTGATCTCGTGCCGGCGGCCGAGGTGCTCTGGCAGGAGGGCTTCCGCGTGTGGTCGGTGGTGTTCGAGCGCCTGGACGATTTCCCGGAGTTGCAGCGCCGTTTCGGCCGCCGCGCGAAGCTGGGCGTCCACGGGGTCAGCGAACCCGAACAGCTGCGGACGGCGGCCGCGGCCGGGGCTGCGTTCGTCGCTGCTCCGTTCCTGCGTCCGCAACTGGTGGACGCGGTGCCGGGCTTGCCGGTGATTCTCGGCGGGATGACCCCGTCCGAGCTGCTGGCGGGACTGGACGCGGGTGCGGCGGCCGTCCAGCTGCTACCGACGGACGCCTTCGGGACGGGTTTTGCACGCTCGTTGCCGCCGATGCTGCCGCCCGGCACGCTGATCGCCAACGGACGCATGGAGCGCTACCAGGCCGACATCTGGATGGACGCGGGCGCGCTCGGGGTATGGCCGCAGGATCTGCTGAGCCCCGAGCTGGTGCTCGCCGAGAGCCTGGACGGGTTGCGGAGCAAGCTGCAGAAGTGGCGCTTGGGCGACTGACCTTGGCGCCGCGCCTAAGCCTGGATCCGGGCTAAGTGCGTTTGGGGCTACTCAGCCGCGAATGGCCACGTGGACGTGGTCGTAATGGTTGGCGGTGATGCCGCCGCGATCGGCCATGTGGCGCCAGCGGGGAGTGCTGGGCGTCCAGATCTTCTGCTCGAAGATGATGTGGTCGATGTTGAAGTCCTTGGCGTGCTTGATCAGATAGGCCGCGATCTGCTTGCCCAGCGCACTCTCCTTTTGCGGGGTGAGCATGATGTCGAGCGCGCGTCCGTTCTTGTGGAACTGGCGGCCGCCGGCGCGCCAGCCGCCGTAGGAGTTCACCGCGGGGAAGAGCGCGCACACCGACCGGTAGATGTGGACGGTGTCCTTGCGGAGCTTGCCCTCAACGCCCGAGCCGCGCGAACACGCTGACATCGTGGTGCCCTCGGGCACGGTGCCGTCGTCGATGAAGACGCCGTCGGGCGAGTTGTCGGTGAGTTCGTCGGCCAGCACCCAGCCGTAGCCGTCCTCGAACTCGACCTTCCGGTAGTCGCCGTCGATCTCGGTGGTGGCCTTGACGGTGGCAGCGGTCGTCACCTTGCCCAGCAGCTTCGACTTCGAGTTGGCCTTTGCGCGCACGTTCAGCGAACCGGACGAGTACAGCTTGGTGAGGCTCAGCATCGCGGTGTCGGCCTGCTTGGCCGAACCGACCAGCTTGGGGGCGGCCAACTCTTCGGCGACCAGTTTCGCCATCGGTGCGGCCGGGATCGCGGCCGCGAGCACAGGCTGCTCGACGAGCACCGGGCCGCCGAGGGCCGCCGCGGTCGTGCTGGTGTTGCTCAGGATCACCGCGCCTGCGGTCGCAGCGGTGGTCACCACAGCCAGCGCCACGCTCCCGCGGCGATACCAGTGGTCGGTCGATGCCGGCAGTGCCCGCCGTGGCCCACCGGTTGGGGAGTCGAAATTGGCTGCCCCGGAAGCGGGGACGCCGAGCGCCGGCTCGATCGGATCAGCGATCCGTCGGGGCTGGTACATGCGGTAGTCCTTGCGTTCTGAACGTTCTGAGGCGTTTCTCAGGATAACTTAAGGAATCGGGCGATTCAACCCCTTGAGCGGATGTGGACGGAAGCGCGGGCACGGCCGTCGTGAGGACTGCTGCGTACCTCCGTCCGACGCTAAAGTGTTCGGATCGGACGGAGGGGCGATGCGCGCATTCCTGGTCATGGTGCTGACCGTGGCCTGCATGGTGGGCCTGTCGACCCTGATGACGCCGGCGTTGGCGTCCGTCCCGACCGGTGTGGCCGCGATGCCGCAGCCGGAGGCCACCAAGACAAAGAAGGCGAAGAAGAAGCCGAAGGCCACCCCCACGCCCACGCCGGTCGCCACGGCCACGCCGAGCCCGTCGCCGCGCGTCCGGACGGCTGCCGAGCTTGAGGGCGACCGCTGGGTGCAGATCGCGCTGGTCGCCGGTGGTGGCCTGCTCGGCAGCGTGCTGGCCTTCTTCGGCATCGGCGCGCTGATGCGCTCGGGCCGGCGCCGGCGCGCCGGGAACTGAGCCCGCCCACTACGCTGATCGGGTGAACATCGGCGGCGTCCTGGGCAATCTCGGACGGGCGCCCGTTCCCGAAACCGAAGAAGTCGCCCGCGCCGCCTGGCCCGGCCGCGTGCCCGTCCGGGTCAGCGTGATGGCGGCACAGGCTTTCCTTCCGGTCGTGGCGCTGTGCACGATCGTTCTGCTGCTCGCCCTGTGGCTGCGGCTGCCCTGGCTGGGTCTGGTGCTGTGGACGCTGGGCGCGCTGGTCGAGTGGCTGGCCAGCGGCACGGACAGTCCCGTGGTCCGGCTGCTCGATCTGGTGGGCCTGCGGGCTCCGCTACGCGCGCTGCTGCGCAGCCTGCCCGCCGCCGGGCTGCTCTTCCTGACCACCCCCAACGGCGTGGTCGCCGGTTCGGCCTACGTCACGGTGGTGTTGCTGGCGCAGCTCGCCTGGGCGGTGCAGCCCGTCCTGGCCACCTGGGTCTCCCGAAGCGCGCCGCCCCTGCGCTACTCGGCTGAACGGAAAAGGACCCGTCCCCTTTCCGTTCAGGCGGAACAAGGAGGGGACAGTTCCTTTTCCGTTCACGAGGCGGACGCGTTCACGGCGCACGCCCGGGTGTATGCCCGCGCCGTCGGGACGCCATTCGCGCTGGCGGCGATCGAGTTCGTCGCCCTCGCCAAGGCCGTTGCTCTCGGCTACGGGATGATGCCGGTCTGGTTGGGCCTGAGTATCGCCGGGGCGCTGGCGCTGGTGGCGATCGGCTACCTGCTCTGGACGGGGCTGGCCGCCCGATCCGTCCGCGCTCAGCAGTCTGGTTGGGGCGAGCAGGTGCTCGCCGAACTGGGTGCCATTGATCCGCGGTTCGTGGTCTATGTGTCGCTGGCCGCCCGCCAATCGAAGTACATCGTGAACCAGTGGCTGCCCGCGCTGGACGCCCTGGCCGAGCCCGGGTTCCTGCTGGTCCGGGAGGCCAGCCAGCTGCTGCCGATCGGCGCCACCCGGCTGCCGGTGATCTACGCGCCCAGCCAGCGGGACGTGGAGCGGGTCACCCTGGCCGGCGTCCGCGCGGCCTTCTACCTGGCCTACGGCGAGCGCAACGGACAACTGTTGCGCGAACCGCGGCTCAAGCACGTGATGCTGCTGCACGGCGACTCCGACAAGGCCACCAGCGCCAACGGCATGGCTCGCGCGTTCGACGAGATCTGGGTTGCCGGACCGATGGCGGTCGAGCGCTACCGCGCCGCCGGGGTCGACCTGCCAGCGGAGCGCTTCCGGTTCATCGGACGCCCGCAGGCCGCCGGGCTGCCGTCCGGACCCACCGGGCACGAGACTCCCGTGGTCTTGTACGCGCCCACCTTCGAGGGCTATTACGACCAGACCGCGCACAGCTCGCTGGACCGGATGGGCGTCGAGCTCATCCGGCGGCTGGTCGCTCGCGGAGACGTGCGGGTGTGGTTCCGGCCGCATCCGAGCAGCGGGGTCTCACGACCGTCGATGCTGGCCGCGATCGACCAGATCAACACGCTGCTGCGCTCAGCGCCGGGCGGACATCGCGTGGTGGCCGACCAGTCGCTCACGCTCCCGGAATGCCTTGCCGAAGCCGACCTGCTGATCACGGACGTGTCCAGCGTGGCCACCGAGTTCCTCTACACCGGACGCCCGATCCTCACCTGTGACCCGGCTGGCCTCGGGGGGTCCGCGTTCGCGGCGACGTACCCGACGTCGGTCGGTTCGTACGTCCTCGAACCGGACCTGGCCGACCTGGACGGCCTACTGGCGGACGCGTTCGGCGCGGACCCCAAGCGTCCGGCACGGGCTGAACTGAAGGCCCGCGTCCTGGGCGACCCGCCCGGCGGCCCCCAAGCTGCGTTCGCCGCGAACGTCGCCCGCGTCTGCGCCGACTAGCAACGCCTCCGCAGCCTGTCCACCTTGCCGGTGCTGGGATTCACTAGGCTGAGCCCATGAGTGCACCCGTCGATGCCACCACCACTGCTGCCTGGGCGAAGCTCACCGAGCTGGCCGCCGATCTCAAGCCCGATCTGCCCGGCTGGTTCGCCGAAGATCCCGGACGCGCGGCGCGGTTCAGCCTCACCGCGGCCGACCTTTTCGTCGACCTCTCCAAGAACCTGATCACCGACGAGATCCGCTCCGCTCTGGTCGAACTCGGCCAGGAGGTTGGCCTTGAGACCAAGCGCGACGCCATGTTCGCGGGCGAGCGGATCAACGTCACCGAGAACCGCTCGGTGCTGCACACCGCCCTGCGCCGTCCGCGCACCGACAGCCTGGTGGTCGACGGCACGGACGTGGTCGCTCAGGTGCACGAGGTGCTCGACCAGGTCTACGCGTTCGCCGACAAGGTGCGGACGGGGGAGTGGCGCGGCGTCACCGGCTCGCAGATCAAGACCGTGGTGAACATCGGCATCGGCGGTTCCGACCTCGGCCCGGTGATGGTCTACGAGGCACTCCAGCCGTACGTCCAGGGCGGCCTGGAATGCCGGTTCGTCTCGAACATCGACCCAAGCGACGTTGCCGAGAAGGTCAAGGACCTCAATCCAGCGACCACGCTGTTCATCGTGGCGTCCAAGACCTTCACGACGTTGGAAACCCTCACCAACGCCCGGATGGCGCGCGACTGGTTCCTCGCCAAGTTGCTCGAAGCCGGTGCCGTCGACGGCAGCGACGAACAGAACCGCAACGCGATCAGCAAGCACTTCGTGGCGGTCTCCACCGCGCTCGACAAGGTGGCGGCTTTCGGTATCGACCCCAAGAACGCCTTCGGTTTCTGGGACTGGGTCGGCGGCCGCTACTCGGTCGACTCCGCCGTGGGCACCGCGTTGGTGGTGGCGATCGGCAAGGAAAACTTCGCTGACTTCCTGGCCGGCTTCAACGCGATCGACCGGCACTTCGTCGAGACCCCGCTGGCGAGCAACGTCCCGGCGCTGATGGGCCTGCTGAACGTCTGGTACGTGAACTTCATCAAGGCCGGCAGCCACGCGGTACTGCCGTACGCGCAGTACCTGCACCGCTTCGCCGCGTACCTGCAGCAGCTCACCATGGAGTCGAACGGCAAGGGCGTCCGGTTCGACGGCAGCGCAGTGACCACCGAGACCGGCGAGATCTTCTGGGGCGAGCCTGGCACCAACGGCCAGCACGCCTTCTACCAGCTGATCCACCAGGGCACGCAGCTGATCCCGGCGGACTTCATCGCCGTCGCCACTCCGGCCCATCCCACCAAGGACGGGGACGCGGACGTCCACGAGCTCTTCCTCGCCAACTTCTTCGCCCAGACCAAGGCGCTGGCTTTCGGCAAGACCGCGGACGAGGTGCGCGCCGAGGGCACCGCGGAGGCGATCGTGCCGGCGCGGGTGTTCCCCGGGAACCGTCCGACCACTTCGATCATGGCGCCGGCGCTGACCCCGTCCGTCGTGGGCCAGCTGATCGCCCTCTACGAGCACATCACGTTCGTGCAGGGCGTGGTCTGGGGGATCAACAGCTTCGACCAGTGGGGAGTCGAGCTGGGCAAGCAGCTCGCCCTGCAGATCGCTCCAGCCGTTGCCGGGGACGCGGACGCGCTCGCGGCGCAGGATCCGTCCACGCAGAACCTGGTCGGCTACTACCTGGCCCACCGCGCCCGCTGAGGGTTGGTTCACCTGCTTGAGCCGGCGCGATAGCTTCGGGCTCCGTTTTCGCGACCCGGGTGGACGCCGCTGACGCTACGGGCTGTGGTTGTACGGCCGGTGGGTCCGCAGCCGCCTCCGGGAGCCTCCGCCGCGGTGGTGAAGAGATTGCCCGGCACGTCCGATAGAATCGGCAGGTCCGCAGGCCAGCCCGGCCGAGTAGCGATGGAGAAGCGAAGCGCATGAGTCTGGCCGCACTGGCCGAGGATCACGGCCTGCATCGCGTTGGTGCGCGTCCGCCGTTCTTTGCCTACCTCAAGCAGGCCTGGCAGCGCCGCGACTTCATCACAGCGATGGCCGGCTACCGGCTGCGCGCCGATCTCGAAGGCAACCGGCTCGGCATCCTGTGGCTGCTGCTGCAGCCGGTGCTGAACGCGGTCATCTACGGCATCATCTTCGGCGTGCTGCAGAGCAGCGCGACCCGTGGCGAGGATTACGCCGCCCGGGTCGTGATCGGGGTGTTCCTCTGGCAGTTCTTTGCCAAGAGCCTCACCCAGGGTGCCAAGTCGATCACCGGCAACCAGTCGCTGGTGCAGTCGCTGGCCTTCCCGCGGCTGACGCTGCCGGTGGCCGAGGTGATCGAGCAGTTCCTTTCGCTGCTGCCGTCGATGGGCCTGCTGGTCGTGCTGCTGCCGTTCATGGGGCATCCGCCGACCTGGAGCTGGCTGGGGATGATCCCGCTGCTGTTCCTGTTCACCCTGTTCAACACCGGGGTGGCGCTGATCGCGGCCCGGTTGACCGTCCATGTTCAGGACCTCAGCCAGCTGCTGCCGTACCTTTCGCGCATCCTCTTCTACACCTCCGGGGTGCTCTTCGACGTCAGCAAGATCTTCAAGGCGCACCCCGCGGTGATGCAGCTCTACGACTTCTACCCGCTCTACCAGGTGCTGCAGATGGCCCGCTCCAGCCTGATGGGCGGGTTCAGCTACGACCCGATGTACTGGCTGTACTTCTCGATCTGGTCGGTGGTCACCTTCGTCGTCGGCCTGCTGTTCTTCTGGGCCGCGGAGGAGAGGTACGGACGTGACTGAGCCACTCACCCCGCTGCGTCCGGTGATCACCCCCGATTCGGTGGCCGCGGACGGCCGGCGTCCGGTCGTGATCGTCGACGACCTGCACGTGAAGTACCGGGTCTACTCCAGCGGCAAGGCGATCAAGCGCAACACCCGCGGCGTCCTCAAGGCGCCCAGCCGCGGCATCCGGGTGGTGCACGCACTCAAGGGGGTCAGCTTCGTCGCCTACGAGAACGAGTCGATCGGTGTGATCGGCTCCAACGGTTCGGGCAAGTCCACCCTGATGCGGGCGGTCACCGGCCTGACCCCGCCGGAATCCGGCGCGGTGTACGCAGCGTCCCGGCCGAACCTGCTCGGTGTCGGTGCGGCGCTGATCCCCGACCTCTCCGGCGACCGCAACATCATGCTCGGCGGCTTGGCGCTCGGCCTCACCCGCAAGGAGGTCGAGGAGCTGCACGACCCGATCGTGAACTTCGCCGAACTCAGCGAGTTCATCGACCTGCCGATGCGGACGTACTCGTCCGGCATGCAGGCCCGGCTGAAGTTCGCCATCGCGACCATCAAGCACCACGAGATCCTGATCGTCGACGAGGCGCTGTCGGTCGGCGACCGGCGCTTCCGCCAGCGCAGCGAGAACCGCATCCGCGAGATCCGCGACAACGCCGGCACGGTGTTTCTGGTCTCGCACTCGATGACCTCGATCCGGGACACCTGCTCGCGGACGATCTGGCTCAACAAGGGCGACCTGATCATGGACGGTCCCACCGACGAAGTGGTCACCGCCTACGAGGAGTCTCGCCGCTGAGGCGTTGCACAGCCGCGGGTGGCAGGCTCAGCCCGGGCGTCGCCCGCGCCGGCGGAGAAGGGAAATGCACTGATGAGTGACGAGGAACAGGTCGAGAGCGAGTCTGAGGACCCCAAGGCCGCTGATGCCGCCCAGGTGGTGCGGATGCCCCAGTCCTTCGAGTTCGCTCGCGCTGTGCTCGGCACGCCGCAGATGCCGGCGTGGCTGGGCTGGCTCGACCGGTTGCTGTCCGGCTACTACCTGGCGGTCACCGGAGCGATCTGGGGCATCGTCGTCGCCTGCATCATCGGCGGCTGGGTGGTTGCCGGCATCATCTTCCTCGCCCTCGAGGTACTCACCGACTGGCTGGCTTCCCGCTCCTGCGTCCGCGAGACGCTGTTGATGCGCCGGCTGGGCGTAGGCGCGAACGTCCGGCAGCTCATTCGCGGCGTCCTGCTCGTCGCCCTGGTGGGACGTGGCGGGGACGGCTGGCTGGCCGCTGCGGTTGCGGCGGCGGTGCTGCTGATCCAGATGGTGCACCTGACCCTGCGGGCGGGCTCCGCCTGGCTCAGCGGCCGTCAGCCCGCGCTGGCCTACCGCACCAACGGCGAGCCGCAGCCCGCGGCCAGCGTGGCCTTCGCGCGGGAGTACCGGGCGTCCGCCTGGCAGAACCCGCTGGTGGTGGTGCTCGAGCTTCTCGTCGCATCCTGGACGCTGGTTGCGCACGTGCTTGGCTGGCAGTTGTGGCTCAATGTGGGCTTCGTCCTGGTGCTGGTCGTGGTACTGGGCGTACTCGGCGTCCGGCACGGTCAGCGGCTGCGCGTGCTCGGCTCGGACGCATCGGTGGCCCGGGTGCTGAATCAGGTCAGGGCCGAGTTGGACGCGATCGCTCCCGAGGCGGTCGTCTACATGTCGGCGGACGCGGGCCAGTCGCTCTACATCCTGAACCAGTGGGTGCCGGCGATCGAGGCGCTGCACCAGAAGTCGTTCATCATGGTGCGCGAGGCCAGCCACCTGCAGCCGATCGCGCCGACGCCGGTGCCGGTGGTGTATGCGCCGAAGACCCGGCACGTCGAGGAGCTGATCCGGCCGACCACGATGGTGGCCTACTACCTGGCCAACGCAGGCAAGAACGTGCACTTGCTGCGCGAGGCCAGCATCCGGCACGTCTTCCTCAACCACGGCGACTCCGACAAGTCCACCTCGGCGAACCCGGTCTCGCGGGTCTACGACGGCGTCTGGGTGGCCGGCCAGGCCGCGATCGACCGCTACGAGGCGGCCGGCATCCACATGCCCGACAGCCAGTACGCGATCATCGGACGCCCGCAGGTCGAGCAGCTGAGGGTCGGCCCGATCGCGGAGGACCACCGCCGCACGATCCTGTACGCGCCCACCTTCGAGGGCTACTACGAGGAGTCCAACTACTCCTCACTGGAGCGCATGGGCCCGCAGATGATCCGCCGGATCCTTGCGGAGTTGCCCGACGTCCGGATCATCTTCAAGCCGCACCCGGCCAGCGGTGTGCAGCGTCCCGGCATGGCTCAGGCCAGGGTCGAGATCGTCGAGTTGCTGGCGGCGGCGAACGCCGGCCACCTGTATGTCGGTCCGGAGGCGTCCATCACCTTGTACGAGTGCTTCGATGCTGCGGACGCGCTGATCTCGGACATCTCCAGCGTGGTCACCGACTACCTCTACACCGAGCGGCCGCTGATCACCTCCAACCCGCGCGAACTCGACCTGGCGACGTACTACAACACCTTCCCGACCCAGCGCGCGTCGTACATCCTCGAGCACGACCTGTCGAACCTTTCGCAGATCCTTGCGGACGCGCTCGCGGACGACTCGCTGCGCGCCGACCGGCTGAAGATGAAGAAGTACGTGCTGGGCGACCTGCCCGCCGGCCCGCTCGCCGCATTCGTGGCCGAAGGGGACCGGATCACCGCCGAAGCCAAGCTGCACGCCGCGTCCATCCAGAACGAGTTCCGCGTCAAGAGCTGAGCGTCAGCGGACGCCGAGCGCGGCGGGGGGAATGCCGGTAAGGGTCTCCTCGGCGTAGGACTCGCGGAAGTGCTGGTCGTTGACCGCCCAAGTGTGTGGGCCGGCGTGGCGGGTGTGCACGTAGCCGGGGCCGCTGCAGGCGTAGGTGAGCGCACCGGCCTCCTCCATGCGGGTCCACAGGCCCCGATCGACAGCGCGCCGCTGCGAGCGCCAGCCGCCGACCGCGGTCAGGTCGTGCTTGGCGATGATCGCCGCGCCACCGGCCACCTGCCAGCGGTAGCCCTCCAGGAAGAACCGGCGGATGACCAGCGAGTCGTCCTCCTCGAAGTGCACCAGGGCCAGCTTCTTGCCCACCAGGTGCGCCTCGGAGTACGTCCAGGCGGCCAGCAGGTCGGTGAGGTGATGCGGGCCGTACCAGTCGTCGTCGTCGACCTTCGTGATGAAGTCACCGGACGCGGCCGCGGAGAGTCCAGCCAGCACGTCGCCGAAAAGCATGTCCGAGCCGAACTCGAGGACGGGCCCCAGCACCCCAAGCACCGGCTCGGGGAACGACTCCCGCGCCGGTGCGGGGAAGCCGTGGCAACCCACCACCACCTCGACGTTTGGATGGTCCTGCGCCGCCAACTGCTCGAGGATGCGCACCAGCAGGTTCGGCCGCTGGCACGACAGGATCACCGAGACAGAGGGCAGCTCGCCCTCGGTGAAGGCACGGGTATGCCCGGTCATCACCGCGCGCACCTGGGCCAGCGACCGGTTCATGTGGTCGAGCAGTCCCATCCGCGCGAACGGCGATTCCACCAGCCGCGCGAGCTCGGGCGACAGTTCCAGACCGGGGGCAGCGTCATGCACGACGGCCCCATAGGCCGCCAGTTGGGCCACCAGGCGGCCCGCGACGAGCCCGCCACCGACGCCGGAGGCGTCGATGTCGGTGACCAGCCCCAACTGGCGCAGGTTGGTGGCGGTGAGGCCCGCGGACGCGTCCGCATCGACCAGGAGCGAGCCGTTCGAGTCGATCAGCAGGCGGCCATCCCGCACCCGCGCTGTCGCGGAAACGGTGCTGGGTGACGGCTGCCGGCGTTCCAGCGGGCGGTGCACCTTCGGATCGATCAGGATTTGCGACCCGGGTGTCCGCTCGATCAGCACCGGTGGCGCCGGATGCTCCCCCAGCCAGAACTCGCCCTCGCCGTCCACCAACACCTCGAAGTCGGTGAACTGCTTTTTCTGCTTCCTTGGATTAAGCGGACGCAGGCCGCCACCCGGCTGCCAGCAGTCCGCCACCGGAGCACCGGCATCGACGGCCACCCGCCGGCCGCCCCACCCGGTCGTGGGCCGCACCGGGTAGAACAGCCCGAAGGCCGCACGCACCAGCTCGTAGCCGGCGATCGGTTCAGCCAGGACGAGCCCGGCGCTCGCCACCCGACCGGCCTGGTCGAAGTCCGTCCGCAGTGAACGGACGCCCTTCAGGGGCCCCAGCCGTCCCGTCCAATCCGGACGGATCGCGTACCAGGGCGAGACCCGCAGTTCGAGGGCGCGGTACTTGCGCCTGGCCCGTGGATCCGAGACGAACGCGGCGAACTGCTCGGGTGTGCTGAACTCCAGCCGCAGGACGGCGGGTTGCGCATCGGTCTTCGAACGGCCGAGCACTCGGCGAACCCAGCGCCGGGGGTGCTTCAGCATGGACTCAACCTTATGTGACTAGACCTTCTTGGCCGAAGAGCACGCCCAGGAAGCGGTGTGGAAGCCGAATCTTCCGTAGCGCACGCAGAGCTTGATCTTGCCGCCCCCGGAGATCCGCCAGCTGCTGCCGGTGGCACCCGAGATCGGGGAACCGTTGCGGTACCACTGGAAGTCGTTGTTGTCGGCGCGCTCGGTGGGCAGCACCGCAGCCAGGTAGGCGCGACTCGACCACTTCAGCACCTTGCCCTTCTTGACGAACTTCACCTTGTAGGTGGTGAGGAAGTCGCGCTTAGCCATGGTGTGGTTGTAGGTGACGCTGTCACCAGCGACCGCAACGGTTTCCTTTGCGGCCACGAACCGGTCCTCGGCGTGATTGGTGCGGACGGTGTACGTCGCCGCAGGCAGGCCCGCGATCTCATACTTGCCGGACGAATCGCTGCGGTTGGCGGCCACGACCTGACCGTCGAGCAGCGCGCTCACGTCGATCGAGCAGCTGTCCTTTGTGCCCTGCCCGGGGCAGTCGATCTGACCCTTGAGGACGGTGCCCTTGCCCACGGTTACCGCGGGCGCCTCGGTAGTGCCACCCATGGCCACACTCACCTGGGTGCCCTGGCTCTGGATTAGAGCGCCGTCGGCACCCGACTTGGCCCACAGGGAGGTGTAGTTGGCTGGTCCGACGTTGACCACCTGCACGTAGTAGCCGCCCGGACGCACCTGCAGCGTGTATTCCCAGCTGCTGCCCTTCTTGGTCAGGTTCACCTGCTGGTTCACGTCGCCGCTGGCCACCGAGTACGCAGCTACTGAGTAGTTCGCGAACGCGGCGTCGGGCGCTCCGGTCACAGTCCCGTGGATCCAGCCAATCGGGGAGAGCGTCTTGGCGAGCACGGCAGTACTGCGGTCACCGACCTGGGCGTGGTCGGTGATGCCGACCACGGTGGCGCGGACGAAGAAGTTGGTGTTGGTGCTCAGCCCGTTGAGCGTACCGGAGTTACCGCTGAAGAACTGCGATCCGTTGCCGGTGGTCATCGCCTGGTCCTCGGCGTAGTCGACCCGGATGGCGTGGGCGGCCGGGTCGAAGCCGGCCGGCGGCGTCCACGACAAGGTCAGGGTGTTCGGGGTCTGCTTGGTCATCTTCAGGTCGGTGGGCGGCTCGAGCATGGTCGCCGCGGTGGTGGCGCGGGTCGCCTTCGCCTTCGACCAGGCGCTTAGCTGCTTGCCGTCGGTGACCTGCAGGACGGCCACGTTGAAGGTGTAGGACGTGCTCGGGGCCAGGCCCTTGAAGACCGTCGTGCCGTCCGAGCCGGTGTTCTGGTACAGCGTCTGGCCACCGCCGACAGCGCGGACGCGGTAGCCGGGTGCGCCGGTGACCGTGCGCCAGAAGAGCTCTACCGAGGTCTTGGCGGAGTTCACTGCGGAGAGCTCCGGCGGAGCGCTGTACGGGTACTTGGCTGCGTCCGCGTTGGCGGCGGGCACGAGCAGGCCGAGGACGACCACGAACGCGGCGAGCAGCGCGAACCAGGGGCTGTGCCGGTGGGTGCGATTGGTGTTCACTTGCACGTCCTGCTTCCCTGGTTGAGCTCGTTCCAGCCGGCCTGGTAGACCCCGTAGACCTGGCGGATGTCGGCGGCCATGGCATCGTCGGCGCGGCGGGAGTCCATCGTGATCACGTGCTCCTCGCTGTACCGGATGGCCGAGGTGCTCATGTTGGCCGTGCCGAACAGGATGCGTCCGTTGTTGTTGGTGGCCGGCCCGATCAGAATCATCTTGGTGTGGATCGGGATCCGCGTGCAGTTGATCTGCTCGGTCAGTCCGGCGGCCTTGATCTGCTTGGAGACCTGCTTGGAGATGGTCTGCGCGCCGCCGGTCTGAGAGAGCAGGATGCGCACGTCGCAGCCTTGCCTCTTCAGGGTCTTCACCGTGTCGATGAAGCGGACGGCGCGGGTGTCGGTGAGCCGATACATCGCCACCCGGATCTTGTTGTCCACGGTGCAGTCGACGTCGTTGAACTGCTCGACGTAGTAGTCCAGCACGGTCTCAGGCTGCGGGCTGAAGGAGATTGTGGTGCCGCGGCCGGCGTCGGTGTAGCGGCGGAAGTACGAATCGGTCCAGATGCCGCGGAGCTTCTTCAGGCTGCCGGCCGCGGTGACGATGCCGGACTGCTTAGCGCCGGGGAACTTGCCCGACTTGCAGTTGCTGCCGCCGGTGCTGCTGCCGGTGCAAACCTTCATGGCGTTGTAGCGGTCGACGGTGAAGTTGTAAAGGCGCACGTCGTCGTAGACCAGCGTGGCTTCCTGCCAGTAGTTGCGCACCTGGCTGCGGGCGAAGTTGCCGGACGAGGAGTAGACCGCGGGGTGCTGGGCGCTGTCGCCGGCCCAGATCGTGTCGCTGATCGCGAGGAACTTCTCGTGGTTGATCGCGTACGGGAATTTCTTCGCCGTATTGGTGTTGAGACAGCCGTTGTAGCACCAGTAGATGCCGGCGCCGATCTCGGCCAGCTTCTTTTTGATCTGTGCCTTCGAGCTGGAGGACGTGATGCCGCCGCCGTCCATCACGAAGCCGATCTTCACGCCGCGGTTGGCGATCACGTACTTCATCGCGTTCCAGATGACGTCGGTGTCGGTCTCGGGACGCTCGGCCGTGCCGATCGCCCGGATGAAGTACATGCCCACGTAGATGTTGGCGCCCTGCTTGGCGCCGCAGATGATCTGCGCGACCTTGTGGGCGAAGCTCCACGTGGCGGACGGGGCGTTGTTGGTGTCACCCAGGCCGCGGTACTCCATGTCGTCGGTGTTGAACCAGGCCTCGACGCCGCCCGGCACCGTGGTGAGCGTGGGACAGCTGGAAGCGTCGGCGCTGGCGTTCGTCGCCGCTGCGGCCTCCTGGGTGTCGGGGTTGATCGTCCAGTCGATCGCGGCGGCCGGTGTGGTCGCCAGTGCTGCGACCAGGGACACAGCGCCGAACACCGCCAGAAGTCGATGGGTCCATCGTTTCCGTGGCGTGGCTGAAGGCATCCGTCCCCCTCGTCGTGGCTGCCATCATCGAGCCGGCGGCCCGGTGGCTGAGAATTCTTCTTAGGGTGCTTTCAAGACAGCATAACTCACGCTGCGCGCTACCCTGTAAACAGGTTCGACCCTGCCTAGCAGACTATGGAGTTGCTGTGAAGAGTGCACGCTGGCTAGCCGTCATGGTGTCCGCCCTACTCATGGTGGGATTCATCGGGCACGGTTCGGCGTGGGCAGCGGACGACTTCTTGGACTCCAGCGACCCCGCTCCGCAGCAGGAATTGAAGCGGGTTCCGGGCTGGGTGACCCTGGTTTTCAAAGCCGATTCGGACCCCTCGCTGGCTACGATCGTGGTGCTTGATGCGAACGGGCAGAACGTCACCACCGGTCCACTGATCGTCGAGGGCACCAACGTCACCACCCAGTTGCGCAGCAAGCTCCCGAAGGGCACCTACACGGTGATCTATCGGACGGTGGACGAGTTCGGCGACAAGCGTGGCGGCTCCTTCCAATTCGCTTACGGCAAGGGCAGTTGGACGCCGCTGGAGTCTGAGGTCTGGCAGGGCGAGGACCAGCAGCCCACGATCCTCGACGACGTGGAGGACCCCTCGGCTACACCGGCACCGACGCCAACCCCGTCCGAGACGCCCACCCCGACTCCGATCGCCACGCCGTCACCGGCGGCCACGCCGACTGTGTCGGCCAGCCCCGCACCGGTGGGACCGGTCGACCTCGGTGACTCCACCGCGTGGATCCTGGGTGGCGGGGCGGTCGCGCTGGCCCTGGCCGGCGGCGCCGGCCTCCTGGCCTGGCGGCGACGCCAGCGCGAGCAGGGCTGATCGTTCAGCCCTTGGGGGCGAACTCGTTGAACAGTGCGCTCCAGCGGGCGGCGAAGGGTGCCTCGCCGAACTCGGCTGCGCGCTTGGGGGCTGCGGCGGACATCCTGGCCAGTAGTTCCGGGTCGCGCAGCGCGGCCACGACCGTGGCCGCCATCGCCTTGCGGTCGCCGTAAGGCACCAGCAGCCCGTCCACATGGTCGGTGATCACGTCGGCGGGACCGTAGCGCAGGTCGTAGCTGACCACCGGGCAGCCGTAGCTCATCGCCTCCTGGACGGTCAGCGGGGCGCCCTCGAACCTGCTGGTCAGGATGCACAGCGCCCCGCGCTGGTAGACCAGGTGCGGTTCCTTGGTGAAGCCCATCAGCTTGACCTGCTTGGCCACGCCCAGGTCGTTGATCAGGGTCTGCAGCGCGGCCTGCTCCGGCCCGCGGCCGTAAATCTCCAGCCGGGCCTGCGGCAACTGCGCCACCACCTGCGCGAACGCTTCGATCGCGTGGTTCACCTGCTTCTGCTTGCTCTCCAGCCTGGCCATCATCACCACCAGGTTCGGTTCGCGCGCGACCCCCGGCGTCAACTCGGGCGCGGCCACCGAATGGGGCAGGACGCGGAACGAGTCGGCGCGTCCGTACTTGGCCTCGGCCTCGGCCCGCTGGGTTGCGGTGAGGAAAACGATCGCGTCCACCCGGTGACGTGCAGTCAGGATCGGACGGAAGCTCGGCCGGATCGCGTTCGGGTCGTCGTACGGCTCCTTGATGTGCGCGTTGTGCAGCACGTACAGCATCCGTACGTGGGGACGCTGGTAGCTCAGCAGGTAGCGGTCGACATGCCGGTCCTCGACCATAACGAAGGCCTGCTCATCCCCGATCAGCCGGTCGAGGCAGAGGTGGTTGATCGCGTCCATGCTGTCGGCCATGCCGGTCGGCCGTCCGGCCTCGTCAAAGGTGATCACCTTCTCGACCACCGACTCCTGTGCGTCCGCGTCCACCACCCACCAAACGGTGAACGCCGGGGTCTGGTCGGCACGGTAGTGGATCTCCTGCCGGGGCAGGTTGTGGGCCAGGTCCATGTAGACCCGGCGGCGCAGCGTCCCATTGGGACGGAACTCTTCGCGCAGCGTCCGGCCACGATTGGGGTTGAAATGGTCCTGCACGATCAGGCGTCCGGCGTGGTCGTAGCGGCGATAGCGGCGGTAGGTGCCGGTGCTGTCGAAGTAGCGGTACACCGGCTGGGTCGGCTCCTTCAGCCAGTTCAGCTCCGGGTCGTCGATCGGGTGCTCGACCGGTTCGCCGGTGTAGCTGGACTCGTCGGGGTAGTAGTCGTGCAGGCAGACGAAGTCGAGATGATCGCCAAGCACCCCGCGCTCACGCAGGTCGTGCTCGATGTCGGCGAGTTCGGCCGAGTGCAGGAAGGTCACCAGGGTCGAGCGGACGCCGGCCTGCTCGGCGAACACCCGCGCTTTGGTGATGATCGACGAACTGCGTCCGGCGTAGTTGCGGGGGATCGCGTTGACCGCGTACAGGTAGCGCGCCGCTGGGAAGGGCTGCAGCGAGGGTGCCGGGTCGAGCGGACGGGCGTCCGGACGGCGGTCGGTTCGGCCGGTGGCGGGGGCTGCGTCCGCGCCCCTCCCAGTGATTCGATTGAGCGGTCCGGGCAGCTTCACAGGGTGACTCCTTCGGCTATCTGCCACAATCTAAGCACGTGGCCAACCGGCGCCGGCCGGGGTGCGGCCGGGACTGGAAGGACGCGAATGCGGGTCATCACCTACGGGACCTTCGATCTGTTCCACGAAGGGCACCGGCGGCTGCTGGAGCGTGCGAAGGCTCTCGGCGACTACTTGATCGTCGGGGTGACCACGGAGAACTACGACGACTCCCGCGGCAAGCTGAACGTCCGCCAGTCACTGATGGACCGCATCCGAAACGTGCAGGACAGCGGCCTCGCCGACGAGATCATCATCGAGGAGTACGAGGGCCAGAAGGTCCAGGACATCCAGAAGCACGGCGTCGACATCTTCGCGATCGGTTCCGACTGGCTGGGTAAGTTCGACTACCTCGGCGACTACTGCAAAGTGGTCTACCTCGACCGGACGAAGGGCGTCTCCAGCACCCAGCTGCGCAACGAGAGCGCCGGTGTGATCCGCCTCGGCGTGGTCGGTTCCGGACGGATCGCCGCACGCTTCGTCGCCGAAGCCCGCTACGTCTCCGGTGTCTCGGTGGAGGCGGTCTACTCGCGGCGCTTCGAATCGGCCGAGGCGTTCGCCGAGAAGCTCGAGCTGGAGTGGGCCAACGAGACGTACGCCGACCTGCTCAAGCATGTGGACGCGGTCTACGTCGCCACCCCGCACGCCACCCACTACGACTACGCCCGGCAGGCCATCGAGGCCGGCGTCCACGTGCTCTGCGAGAAGCCGATGACGCTGACCAAGGCCGAGACCGAAGAGCTGTTCGAACTCGCCGCGCAGCACGAGGTGGTGCTGCTGGAGGCGGTGAAGACCGCGTTCGCGCCCGGCTTCCAGCGCATGGTCGCGGTGGCCCGCAGCGGTTCGATCGGCCAGGTGCGCTCGGTGGACGCGACGTTCACGAAGCTGGTGAAGTCGGGCCGTGAACTGGAAGGGGCCGACGGCGGCAGCATCTCCGAGTTGGCCACCTATCCGCTGCTCGCCGTGGTCAAGCTGCTGGGCACCGACTACACCAAGGTAACCACGCATTCGCTGAAGCCGGCCGGCTCGCCGGTCGAGGTGTTCAGCCGGATTGACGTGGACTTCCCGGGCGGGATCGCGTCCGCTCGTACCGGGATCGGGGTGAAGGCCGAGGGCGAGCTGATCGTCGCGGGGTCGAACGGCTACGTGTATGTGCCGGCGCCGTGGTGGCTGACGGAGTACTTCGAGACCCGGTTCGAGGACCAGTCGAAGAACAAGAAGTACTACTACAAGTTCGACGGTGACGGCCTGCGCTACGAGTTGGCCGAGTTCGCGTTCATGATCCGCAACGGCACCCCGGAATCGTTCAAGCTGCGCGCGGCCGAATCGATCGCGATCGCCGACATCATCGAGCAGGCGCGCAGCCAGGCCGAGACCTTCGAGTGAGCGTCCGTTTGCCCCGCAAACTGGACTCAGGCAAGTAGTTAGGCGAACTGTGGCCCCCAAGTACAACCGACTGGAAA
>Ga0116179_1001114_pt1 | contig 20379 bp, 27 predicted proteins | sample AD_UKC071_MetaG_FD_89751 | JGI IMG/M metagenome (GOLD analysis project Ga0116179, IMG submission 89751) | Active sludge microbial communities of municipal wastewater-treating anaerobic digesters from USA - AD_UKC071_MetaG | ecosystem: Engineered > Bioreactor > Anaerobic > Digestate | place: USA...
CATCGAAATTGCCCGCAGTATTAAGCATGGCCGGCGCTGGTACATGCCGGACATAATGAATAACCACCCGCACCGCATCATCCTGGTCTTCTATCAGAATAACAGGCTCCCCGGAAAGCCCCGCCACAGACAACTCCCTCTCGATTAACTCTATGGCCCTGTCCCGATCACCATGCACGCCGTATTCTCTTGCCCCAACCCTCGCCGCATGGTTCACCACCACAAGAGTGTTCACGTAAAACGCCAGGTAAATAATCGCAACAATAAGGAACACCACCACCGGCAAAGCTACAGCTGATTCGACAGCCGAAGCACCCTTCTTGTTACGCAGCAATCCTGATCACCTCGCAGAACAATGCTAAAAATGCTCCCAGGGACACAAAAACCCCGTAAGGCATAACCATTTCCATCTCGCTTTCCGGCCCAACTCCGAAAACAAACAGGGCCAACATGTCGCAAAACACCTTTTTGAAAGCATCCCGCAAGCCCTTTTGCCAGACAAGATACACCAAAGCAAAAGCGCCTCCCAGCAATGCACCCATAAGCAGCGCGTTAATCACAAATTGCAAACCTCCCAGGGCGCCAAACGCTGCCGCCAGTTTAACATCGCCTCCACCCATCACACCAAACAAAAAGAAAGGAAGCATAACCGCAAACCCAACCCCAAAACCTATCAGGGCATCCCTTATACCTCCGGGCGCCCCAGCACCAAAAGCACTTATCACAAACCCCAGCAGCATGGCACTAAAAGTCAACCAGTTGGGTATCCGATAGGTTTTCAAATCCCAAACCGCCGCCAGCACCGTCACAATTACTATCAACATCTTGCTCAAAACAAACACACCCCCTCATAAAAAAAGCCTTCCCCGGCAAATCCGAGGAAGGCCCACACTGCGATATTACGATTCAGGGTTCTGCAGTTTCGCAACAATGTCCTCAAACACAGCCTTCAACTGCTTTCCTAGGCCGCTTACGGCAACTATAATCACCACCGCAATCAACCCGGCAATCAGCCCATACTCCACAGCTGACGCGCCATTTTCATCAAACAGTAGCTTCTTAAACAATCCCAACACCCCCCTTCATGGCAAATGATGTTTTGCACAGGAGTTGGCCTACAGCTTTTCAACTATCTTTGCAACGACCTTACCCCATAGCTCGCCAAGTTCATTGCGCATTAAAACCACCGCACCAACAAGCAGTAAAAATACGCAAGTCAACAACACCGCATGCTCTGACGTCACAGCACCGCCATCATCCCTCAACAAACACCGCACAGCTTCCCACCACCTTGCTACAGGTTAAGCGCACGCCCAAGGTTGATTATGGCCGGTCCCAAGAGCACAACCAGCAGGGGTATAAAATCAAACACGATCATCGGCAAAAGTATCTTCACCGAAGCTGTCTGCGCTGCCTCCTGGGCCTTATTCCGCCGCTGTATGCGCATCATCCTTACCTGCTCCCTCAACATCTTTGCAACAGGAGTGCCGTACTTTTCAGCTTGATTTATAGCCAGGACAAGGTTGCTAAGTTCCTCAACTCCATTGCGATAAGCCAGGTCATTGAGCGCCTCGCTTCTCGAAGAACCGGCATCCAGGTCCCGCTGAAACCGCTTGAACTCGCTGCTTAGCACTCCCGCTTGCACTTCAACGGTGTGCTTGATCGCCTCGCTCAAATTCAAACCAGCATCCGAACAAATTGCCAGCACATCAATAAAGGGAAACAGCTCCTTTACAATCTGGCGCTGCCGGCTTTTTACCTTGGAAGTGAGCCAGAAATCCGGCAAAAAATACATGCAAATACCTAAAATCAGCAAAAGCAAAACCGTTGAACGGCCACCGCCCAGCAGCCAGACCACCGGTATAATTATGGGCGGCAATAGACCCAATACTATCTTAATCAGGTAAAACTCTTCACCAGTCAGGTTAAAAGGATTGCCTGCCCACATGAGCTTACGATCGTATTCCTCTACGGCAAAGCCCGGCAAAGCCGCTCCAAACCTTTGACGCAAATAATCCAGAAGCGCCGCCATAAAGCTATGCCCACGCAAATCCTCCTGGACCACATCGTCAAACGTTTTTATGCCTAAACGTGCTGCCAAGTCCATAACCGCCCGGCGCTTCCGTTCAATCAGGTAAACGCCAATAAATACGACCATCGCAAAAACAAAAAAGGCAATCACGTATCCCATGCATGCTCACCCCCTCTAAAAATCCATGTTCTGCGTGATCTGCCGGATAATATACCAGCCGACAAAAATCATGATAAATGACAAAGCCATCGCCACCCTGCCGGCAGGATTGGCAAGCATGGGCGCAAAATAACCAGGATTAATCACGAGCAACACCGCCACCACTGCAAAGGGCATCAGCCCAACCACAATGCCCGACAGACGCCCCTCGGCAGTATAAGCCTTGAGCGCCGAGCGAAGAGCCTTGCGATCACGCACAGTGCCAGCCAGGTTGTCCATGATTTCAGCCAGGTTGCCGCCAGCACGCGAGTGAACTGTTGCCGCCGTGGCAAGCATCTTCATGTCCTCGCTGCGGACACGGTCGGCAAGCCGATGCAGGGCTTCCGCCGCCGGAACACCCATGTCAATCTCGTGACTTGCCACAACAAACTCGGAAGCCGCCAAAGCGTCCAGCTCAGCAGCGGCATTGTCCACTGCCTGGGCTAGCGACGCCCCGGCCCTAAGACTGCTCGACAATACCGCCACAATCGCTTCAAGCTGGTTCTCAAACCGCTCTCTGCGCTTGTTGCTCTGCCGACGCACCCAATACCACACCGCGAACAGGCCAATAAGACCTATTAGCAAGGATGCTGCAAAGTTATACGTCAGCACCAAACCAAAAGTAAAAAAACCGCCTACAACCAGCGCAACATAGCCCATAAAACGATAAACCGGCATCACAATACCCGCCTGCAGCATCCACTGTTCAAGACGCTCCACAGACTTCAGCTTTGGCAGCGACCAGTCAGCAGGTTCGCCTTCTTCACCCTGCCCCAGCAAGCGGTACAGCTTCCGTTCACGTTCAAGCTGGAAATTTCGTATAGCAAGCGCAACAAACAGCACCAAAAGAAACACAAGAAAGGAAATTACACTCGGCATTTACCGCTCCACCTCCATCAACCGCCGCAGCCTCAGGCTGGGCTCGTTCTTGGCAACCAGCCGGATCCCTTCCCTGACAAACAAATCCACGGTAACAAGGCTATCACCATCTTTCATCACTTCGGCCACCTGCTTGACTACACGGAGACCATTAGACAACCGGGTCAGTTGAAAAACAACATGAATAGCGCTGGCAATATGCTCCCGTATCACCTGCACGGGCAGGTTGTAGCCAGCCATCATTACCATGTTTTCAAGCCTAAACAAGGCATCCTGCGGCGAGTTGGCATGAAGCGTGGTCAACGACCCCTCATGACCCGTGTTCATTGCCTGAAGCATGTCAAACGCTTCGCCACGCCGGCATTCCCCAACGATGATTCTGTCTGGCCGCATTCTCAAGGCATTCACCACAAGCTGGCTGGCATCAATCTTCCCCCTGCCCTCGATGTTCACACCACGCGTCTCCAGGCGAATCAAATTCGGAACTTTCAGCTTAAGCTCGGTAACCTCTTCGATAGTTACAACCCGCTCATGCTCCGGTATCAGCTGGCTTAAAATGTTCAAAAACGTGGTCTTCCCGGTGCCGGTGCCCCCGCTTATAATCATGTTCAACCTGGCCCGGACAAATTTGCCAAACAGCTCATACTGCTCTCTCGTCATGGCGCCCTGCGCGATCATCTCCTCTGCCGTGATGCTATGGTTAAAACGCCTGATAGAAAGAGCAGGCCCATCTACCGAGACGGGCCTTATCGCAGCATTTATACGCGAGCCATCCGGCAACCGGGCATCCACCAGGGGCTGCGACTCGTCAATACGCCTGCCCACATTGGCAACGATCTTCTCTATCAAATCTCGAAGATGCTGCTCGTCCCGGAACTGGATGCTGGATCGCATCATCTTTCCGCCCTTCTCATAATAAACCCGGTCAAAACGGTTAACGAGAATATCAGACACTTCCTTGTCCTCAATAAGAGGCTGGATCGGGCCATAGCCTGTTATGTCCATTACTACTTCCTGGGCTATCTGCGCTCGCTCCAGCCGCGTCAAGCCGGAATACTTCTCGCCAACAAGCTCAAAAACCCTCTTCTTGAGGTCTTCCTTGCCTTCTTCGGTGTAAATCACGCTGATGTCTCCAGAGGCAATCACCTTCTCCCGTACAATGCGATGCAGCTCGTTCGGATCAATCTCCACCTGGGGACGTGCTGCAATAAACGGTTCCGCAAAGCCCTGCTCCCTTTTCCTCAAAGCACGCTCTTCAAGTATGCTCATCACATAGCCCCCCTGCGACGCCTGCCAAACAACTGCGCAAAAAAGCCCGGCTTATTGCGAGAAGAAGATGCACCGTACACCGGCACAATGGTATTGGCTATTTCGATTATCGCCTTGGCAAGAAGCGAATTTGGCGCATCCAAAACCGGCAGCTTGCCTTCATTCGATAGGCGCCGCACAATCGGATCTTCGGGAATCTTCCCAATCACCATGTAGGGAATAATTTCCCTGAGCGACGCCGAATCAAGGCCGTCACCCTTGATTATCCGGTTCAGCACTACCCGCATCTTGCTTTGATCTATGTCCAGGTTCTCAAACGTCTGCTGGCAACTCATGATGTTCCTTAACGTGGGAATATCGGACACCCCCACAATTATTACCTTCGTGGCACAGTCAATAACCGTGACCGTACTGTCCTCGCGCAGGGACGGCCCTACGTCTATCACGATAATGTCATAATAGTTGCGTAGGACACTGATAATCTTTTCGGCAATCTCCTTGCCCTTGCGCATACCGTTATCCGTAATGCGGTTAATCAAGGCAGATTCCTCAGCCCTTCCCGGCGATGGAACAATATCTACGCCCGACTTGTGCCTTACCACAAGCTGCTCCACAAGACGACGGTCAAACTCATCCTCCCGGTACCGGTCCCAATCCAACACGCTATGCTTGGTAGAACCGATGTTCATAAGTGCCAGGACGCTTCCAAACGACACATCCAAATCAACAAGACACACCTTGAGAGGAATGGTCTTGTTTACAGCCAGCGCCGCTGCAAGATTGCAGGCAATAGCGGTCTTGCCTACACCCCCCTTGGGGCTATAGATGGTGACCACCTCCTGCTTCACCAAAACACCGCCCTGGCTCGTTTTGACCAGCCGATGCTCCTGCCGGTCGCTGCCCTGCACAACATTCCTCAGCTTCTCCATGGAAGCAGTTTCGTCAGGCACAATCCAAAGCGACTCCTTCTTCTCCAGGATCTTGGACGCTGCATTGCATACATCTTCAATGGTGTAATCCTTGAACAAAACATCAATCGCGCCCTTGGACATAGCACTCCGCCACACGAGCAAATTGTGCCGGTTCGACATGGTAAAAACAAAGGGTATGCTATCAAACTCCTTCGATAAACGCTCCAGCACGGCAAGGCCGTTCCCGCCCTGGGCCGACTGATCCACCAGCACCAGATCAGGACCATACTCCATGATGCGATCAACGGCCCCGTGCACATCCGACTCAATACCCACCACCGTCAGCTTGTCGCTGGAAAAGGCATTAGACGTAAACCTATCCGCCCAATCGTAATCCCCGTCAACAAGCAAAACCTTAAGCAACATCCCCATCCCTCCATTTTAATCCAATTAATTCGACTGCTTGGTTTCTTCAACAACCTCTTCTCCCTCTTCTTCCGACTCAAATTCTTCCGACTCAAAAGGCTCTTCAGGCACGGGCACCTCAGGCGCATCCTGGTGCCTGGACAAAAAGGCATCCGCCGTGTAGAAGCCTTGCGTCGCTGCAGCTCCCAAATCCGCATCATAGGGATTCAGCGCGGCATACACCTTGCCGTTCTCCAGAAGAAAAGCCAGCTCTTCCGCCTGCTCCGGGGTCACCGCAACCACTATCGACGAAATACCTTCTCCCCCCGAAACCACATCAATAACACGCACGTTACGGGCAATAATTTTCGCCATCGAAATCCCGGAAACAGAAAGACTGGCGATCAAATCAATACGATCTTCTTTGCGAACAGCGCCGCCAATGGCAACGGTTTCCCCGTAAGGCAACGCAAAAGCCCGCGCCTGCGGCTCCTCAGTGCTGCTTAAAACAGCCGCCAGCGGCCCCCCGTACTCCCCATCAAGCAGGTGGCTACTGCGAAGAACCGACTCCCGCGCCAGGCCAAAACGAACATGCTTTCCATTCACATCTTCAAGATTAAATACGGCATCGGATGGGACAGCAGCAGCCGGCAGTGATACAACACCAATCACAGAGCCGTCAAGCTGCTCATAAGGCTCAATGTCTTTCGTTACCACAAGGACATCCACCGTCCTGCTGTATGACACCAGCAGCCACCCCGTCATGATGGCCGCCGCCAGGCCACACACTACAGCCATAAGCAAAAAGGCAATTCCTGACCTGCGATTCTTGAACACAATTAAGCACCTCACCCTTGATTTAATAAATTTGACCAACTGCTTCTAAAAGCACAAAAAACAATGCCACCAAAACTAAAACGGCATCGCCATATACAGCACCAACAACATTAAACACCTTGCTTATCCAACAACACTATCTGCAACACTACCTGGCAATACCACTCAACACTCCTTTCCTGGATGGATTTATTTTCTGGCACAACACCTTGAAACGCCGCATCAGATTTGCATTCTCCCCAACCAGCGGCCTGCCAAACAAGATGCTGCGGTAAACATCGCCCAAAAGCGGAATTTCCACCACCGGCTCCGCCCCGAACAAATCCTTGTAGCTAAAGGGGACACCAAGCTCAACATGCTTATTCACAACAAGAACTGCATTACCAAAACGCGCAATCTCCCGGTTTATGCTTTCATAATTGGTACAGTCGGGATCTGCCACCATCACCACATAATCACACTCACCCAGCAAGCCTTCATGCCAGGGAGTCAAATCGCGTGGCATATCCAGCACCACCAGGCTTCTTTTTTCAATGCGATCCAACATCTCGCCCATGCCGGGTGCCGGGTCCGCACCGTTAAACCTGTAAGCAGGATCAGCGCCATATACATCCATATCGCCGTAACTAGCACACCCGGCAGGATCCCCATCCAGAAGCCTGCAAATGCTATCCGGCTGCCCGGTAATGTTCAGCCAGACATAAACCGCACACCTGGCAAAATCCAAGTCCAGCAACGTCACCTTTTTGCCCATTTTTGACGCCGCCACCGCAAGGTTTACCGCCACAAACGTCTTGCCCGCCGGCACAGGCGACCAGCAGGCCACTACGACCCCCTTCTTGCCAGACATCCCTTCCAGCCTGGACCTGGGTGCAGATACACCTGCATGCCGATTTTTCTCAAAACGCTCTTCTTGAACCAAAACATCACGCTTTGCAACAGGCTGAATACTAACAACCGTCCCGCCAACCGTCCCGCCCACGGGCTGCTTAACCGGTTCCGGCTCAACAGCCTCCACCTCATGCTCGGCAACTTCATCTACCTTGGGCTCCTCAACACTTCCCTCAGTTTCTTCCATTTCTGCATTCCCATCTTCGACAAGCACCCCATCTGCTTCGTCAACATTGCCACTTCCCGGCGCCGGCAAATCGTCCTGCACAGGAGCCGTACTGATTCCGCTTTTCACATCGCTATTTTCCGCAAAGCCCTGCCCTAAAGGTTCGCCTGCAAGGCGAGCCTTGATTTTGCCTATCAGGTTGCCGCCCCCCTCGGATTTTCCCATTCCCCGGCGATGTTCACCCGGCAAAGCTATCCTTGTCCCAACAGAAGAAACAGGCCGCTTGAAATAATGAGAAACATCGCTAAAGGTAGCCGGATTCTTGATAAGATTTAAAATCCTGTCAAGAGAACAAGGGTTGAACAGAATATCATATACGCCCAGCTTGACCATCTCAAAAAGCAAAGGATCGTCTTTCTCCAGGCTTCCCGCAAGCAGGATTACCCGCACACTGTTTTCCCTGGCCGCCAGCACGGCATCGCAACATTTCTGCAAGTCGAAACCATGCAAGAAGGCAGACAGGATCAAAATATCCGGCTTATCCGTCAACACTGCTTCTTTAACTGCATCCAGATAGCAAACGTCGCTGGCCGGAGTCACCTCCAGGCTAGAATACCTCTCCAACTGTTCAACCAGCTGAGGATAATTTATCGCCAACAACGCTCTCATGCATTCACCACCTCTGGTTTTTAAAATATTTTTTTAAACAAGCAAACGTAGAGGGGCTTTAAGCCCCTCTACGCAAGTAATAAACCCACCAATTACCTTAATTAATTGCCTGCCAGATCATGAATCATCAGCAATAACGCCGGGGCATTCCTGATGATCAGGTAAGCCGCCACGGCTGCCAGGATGCCGGCAATACCAGCCCCCCTCAGCGCTTTGGCTCCAAACAAGGCCCCCACAAGCAATAAACCAGCACCAACAAACACAGCAAATAATATGAATAGCGGAGATATGTTCTGCAAAAATTCAATAAACCTAATAAGAATGTTCGCCACCCATTCTTCAAGCCGCTCCCAGGAATAATCTGCGCCACTGCTATCCCCAGCAAGCTGCTCAAGATACTGATTGGCGCAAACTGCCCCGGAAGCCGGCAGAAGCAGCACCAGCACCAAAACGGCAACAAACACCACGCGAAGCATCTGCATGAACTCTCACCCCCTCGGAAGATTGTAGCCTATCACAAAACCCGTTAACCAGAACACAACAAGTCCCGCCAGACAAATTGTTATATGCACAGTACTACCTCCCAACCAGCTCTCTCATATCAAGCCACCCGCAAGCCACCAGAGGATCAACCGGCACCCCATTAACATGAACCTCGAAATGAAGATGAGGACCCGTGGTGAACTTCCCCGTGTTGCCCGAAGCAGCTATCACCTGTCCCGCCTCAACAGGCATGCCCACATAGGACGAAGCCCAGTGCGCCAGATGCAGGTAATAATACGAACGCCCGTCATAACCATCCAGGCGGAGTTGGCGTCCGCCTCCGGCCGTCTCGTATATCGCACCTACAACACCAGCCGTAACCGCCAGGACATTCGTGCCTACCGGCGCCGGTATGTCTATGCCCTTGTGTATTCCCCTTACGCCAATGCTCGGTATGTCCCTGTACTCACCAAAAACACTCGTTAAGGTATAGCAACCCTCAACGGGCCACACATACCCGTCTTCACTGATATAAACCAGGACCGCTCCTCCCCGGTACAAATCAAGAGAAGTAGCGGCCTCCAGCGTAACAAACTCCATAATACCAGCCTGCAACTGCATGGCCCACTCATTAACAAAAATAACATCGTCGTCCGAAATGCTATCAACGTCGCTGACATCCCAGCGACGCCGGAGCGCCTCCCTCAAGCGTGACCAGTCAGCCTCATACACAACATTGCGCAACGCATGCTTTTTTACAACCTTGACATCCGTTACCTCGCCCTCCGGCGAATACCCGGTAATTACCGACTCCTCCGTCTGCTCGTACTTAAAAACAAAAACCCCACTATAGGTATCAACGCGAGTAACCAGTTGCTCGGTCTTAGTTGCAGTATCCACTACATAAAAATCATTCAGATCAAACTCCTCACCGCCCCCGTCATTCTGCATTTCCCCGGCAGATCCAGAAAGAGAACTCTCGGATCTTTTCCAATATGTCGTAACACATGCAGCCTCCATGTACTCCGCATAAGGGCGCAGAAGCTCGGCATACTCGGGCCCCTTTATCTCGTTGTCGTAAGCCACCAAATCAAGAGCTGCCAACACCCCCCAACCCAAGCCGTAATTGGCAGCCAGCTCCATCAGATCCCGGTTTACAAATTCCGCCGCCTGTTCATACAGCTTCCTATGACTGTAAATCTCGTCTACATCAGCATCCCCATACAAATCCGGATGGAAACCGGCTACGGGAGTCTGCGCAAAGCTCAAAAAAAGCCCGGGGCTCGCAAGAATCAAAACTACAAACGCCAAAACCACCAGCACGCCAATCAAGCAGTTGCCCCGCTCCAACAGGCAGAACACCCCCCTTCATAAAAAAAGGGCTTGCCTCAAACAACAAGCCCCACATCCAATTCACAAACAGCTATTAATGCCTGGCGTCGCCTCCCGAATCGCGATACTGGACATTAACCGCCTCGGGAAGCCAACCGCCAAACTGGTAATCAAAAGTAACCTGCTGGCCATCCACCGGAAGCCGCCCCCCTGGGCAGTTGTCACGATGAACATATATATCGCTGCCATTGCCCATCTCAACAACCCCAAAAGCATCATTGCCCAGATCCTTATACGTACCAAACCCGATGGGAACTACTTCGGACACGTACGTCGAACCAAGCTCGCTGGCTGCCGTCTCAATACGAACAGTCTGCCCTATAGCCGGCGACCCATCATCACCAGTATAGCTTGATACAGGCACAGTAACAGGCGACGCACCCGGACGATCTATCACCATCTGATTGCCGCTGTAAGATACAACCGTTCCCACGTCTCCGCTCTGCGGACCAATATCGCCGCCTTGTGCCCCGGCAGGCATCAACCGTGTTGCCACTGTCCCACCGCTGCTTAAAACGCTGCCGGCAGAACTACCTATGCCCCCCAATGCCCCTCCCATCCTGAAGTTCTGTACGGAAGCACCGGCAACGCCGCCAGCTTCAGTAAAACCACCCAGCACGTCCGGGGCGCCACTGGCGCCTCCAGCCAAGGCACCCGCAGCAGCCCCCCAGGGACCGCCCACCGCAAATCCCGCTACGCCGCCCACTACAGCACCCGCACCGCCCTTGCCCATTCCTTTAATTATCCTGCCAATCGAAGCAAAACCACCAATCACACTGCCAAGCATCCCGCCAGCAATTCGCTCCTCTTCAAGACCAAGCAAACCAAACCATCCAGTAATTAACTGACGGAGCAACGACCCCACGGGAACAAGCATTAACAACATCAACAGTTTGGCAAAAGGCGAACTTATAAAGCCCATATTCAACACCTCTCACTTGCACGGATTTATATCGTTACCAAAAGCAAATAAAGCGCAAACGCTATAGCATGAGCCGCTTGCATAAATATGTTGCTTACAAGCTCCGACAACCACAAGTATAAAGACATCTGGCGGCCCCTGCCCCAAGCCAAAACTACCAGCGGACCAACCACAAGCAAGATTGAAATTATGAGCTTCCTCAACAAATACAACACATTAAAGAAAACTGTTAGCACAATAAAACCTGCAAAACTAAGAAACGTAAAAAACCAGCTGCCGGTAGTCAAACTTTCTGCCAACTTTAATGTGGGGTAAGACCCGCCTTGTATATTGAGCGATTGCCTGATTATCCCCTCCACAGCCACCACCAACCTGGAATTGAGGTCAAAAGCAATTACCGTTAAAGTCAACATCGCGCCAATCATAACCGCAGTTACGATCCAGTTGAAAAACATCTCCTTGACGCGAGCCCTCTCGATAGGGTTTCCCGACTTTAAAGCAATGCTTACCCCCCCCAGCAAAACCGAAATCAGCAGTATCGAAAACGATACATTCTTAAAAAAACCATGGGCAGGCTTTATAACATTTTCCCACTCGCTTGCGTAATACACACCCCCTACTTCCGGGAATCCACCATAGGGCCTAAAAAGAGGTTCTGGATACTCTCCGCCCACAGGCCTCTTAAAAACAACAGCCTCTATAGGCTCCAGATTCAACCCTTTGACTACTGCCTTCAGCAAAGAATACATACCCCGCGCAACCGTCTTCTCAAACCAGGTCAGGCTCTTGCCATCTTCGTCTCTAAATCTTTCGGGATTAAAATTGTCAAACCAATCGCCATATAACTCCTCCCAATCATCGCCCCGCGCTCCTCCCGCGTAAGCAACACCTGCCATGAAAGGACATACTATCAAAACCATAGCAATTGCCAACGTCAAAAACAAAAACGCTGCCTGGCGTGTGCTCTTGGACACAGTTCACCACCCCCTTCATAAAAAATGAGCCGCCTGCTGCTTCTTCAACAGGCGGCCTAAACACGCTTACGACATGGCCGTAACGCCCGTCTGGATCAAGCCAGACTCAAACGGCATGGCAGTTACCCGCACGGCTGTAGCCCTATCACCAAGACGCAGCAACCCCTCGCCTATCTCCAGCTTGCGCACGACATCCAGCTGCCCCATTGGCAAATTCAACAACTCCTTAATCGCATCTATGTCTGCCGGGCTCTGCCTCATAAGCATCATCGTTGCCGAGTTTGTCAGTATGCTCTTGCCTTGCTGGGACCCCGTGAACTCGTAGAAACCATGAGTCGCCGTTATCAAACCGGCAACCCTCTTGCGACCACGCCTGCTCATGTTCTCCAAAAAGTTGGCCGAGTCCTCATATTTCATAAAATGCCACGCCTCGTCAACAACAACATGCTTCTTGACATTGGGATTTTTCTTAATAAACTTCTCCCATATCCACTGCAGCACAACATGCATCGCCAGGGGGCGCATGAACTTGTCTTCCAGGTGAGACACGTCAAAACATATAACAGGAACGTCCTTGAGCTGCACCTGGGAAGGACCATCAAAAATGCCCAGCGTGCCGCCTTTCAAAAAAGACTTGAGAATAACCAACAACCGACTCTCGGGAAACATCTTCTTCAGCCGCTCATAAAACGACGACAGCGTAGGCATCTTCTTCTTCTTGTAACCGATCATATCGGGAGCAGTGTGCGGCTCACGCAACGAATCAGGATCTTCTGTTATGCCCCGCGACACATACTCTTCGCGAATCGCAATCTCAATCTCTGACAGTTCCTCCGGCGTCAGACTGCTTCCCGACCCCTCAGCCATCACGCTTATAAGCGACTTCATTTCAAGTATCTTCTCGACCAGGTGAACGCTCCTGGTGCCATCGCTATCCACTTCTTCTTCTATGTCAAAAGGATTAATCATCGCCGGCCGGTCGTTCTCAAACTGGACCATGACACCGTTTAACGCCCTTACCAGGGGGCCATATTCGCCATCAGGATCTATGATCACCGTCCGCACGCCGGATACGGCAGACCGCGCCACGTAAAGCTTGATAAAGCTGGATTTGCCGCTTCCCGCCTGCCCGAACACGGCCATATTGTGATTCAAAAGGACCGGCGGCCCAATAAAGGCATTAAACAAAACAGGAGCATTCGTAACCTTGTTTGTACCCAGCAATACCCCACCAGTATGCGTCAGTTCAGCATTGTTAAACGGGAACAGGCTCACAGTCGCACCCAAATTAAAATTACGATACGCATCCAATATATAGTTCTTCCCCAATGGAGCTACGCTCCGGAAACCCTCCAGCTGGCGCAAAAAGGCCTGGCGAACATAGGTTGCTCGCCCGCCAAGCTTCTCTTCCAAAATCCGCCCCTTGCGGTTCAACTCTTCCAGGCTGTCTGCAGACACCATGATCTGCGCCGAAACATAAAACATCTTGTCACGATTAAGCTGGATCGAATCACGCAAGTTCCAGGCATCAGCAATGCGGTTCCTCAGCAAGGACACATTGTAAATGTCGCCCTTTTTCTGCTCTATCATAAGCTGCGACTCGTACTGCGTGATCCGGTGCGTCAGCTCCTTAACCACGGCATGGTTCTCGCCCGGGTGGATATGAAAAGCCACATCTACGTCGCCCATCTGGTACACCTCGTCAAACCAGGTCACATGCACCTGGCTCGGCCACTGCACAACGAAATAGGTTCGCACATATCGCTCCCCTATGCGCATGTGATCCATCTCGATAATTGCCCCGTCAGAGACAATGATGTCATTTATCGAAGGTATACCGCCGTCAATCGTCAGCGGCAGACATTCACTGTCCTGCGACCCGCGCTTGCTCTTTTTCCGATTCCGCCTCAAGCAACCCACCTCCCGCCTTACTTTTCGCCGGTACTCCCCGCACATACATTGAAGAAGAAGCGCCCAACGCATTCCGCAGAGGCGCTATCAATGCCCTTGTCTTAGAATTGTAAATGGCATAAAACAAATCAGCTATCTCTTCATTATTTAAGCAGCGAGCATAAAGCCCACAGCGAGCCAGCCCCTCAACAACCATCTGCTGTCGATGCTCCAAATCCCGCCGGGCTTCCCTGTAATTGTCGTTTTCACAAATCACGACCACATATGGATGGCGCAACATGACAGAACGAACGCCAATCCAGTTCTGCAGATGATTCTTCAAAGCCAACCCATACGGCTGCAGCTCCCGCGGCGCGTTCTCAATATCCCTGGACAAGTCCTCAATGGCATGGGACAAGTCCAGAAGCCTTGTCTGGACATATATTTGAATGGGAAAACTCAACGAGGCCAAAAGGCTGCCAAAAGCACCCTCAACCCTATCGCGCTCTTCATCAGACATTAAATGATAGTTTATAGATCCGACGGCAATTACCTTGCAATGACGATTTTCCCCGATAGACACCACTCCGTCCCTTATCTCCGATATGCCCAGCAAGTCCTGCATGGTCATAGGCTCTTCTTCATGAGTCATAGCGGACTGCCGAATTACCTTAAAATAAATCACAATAAATGCAACCACTAAAACTGCCATTATAACCCCGGCAACCACATTCACCATATCCGCCCCCTTCGCTCATACTTAAAATGCTTCCTTCTGCGATAATACTTGTAATACAGAGCAACAAACTGATCCAAATCCATGCCTTGAACGGTCACAAAGCCCAAGGCTATGCCCGGCACCACCAACAAAGACGCCACCCCGGCCTTGTTTACGAGGCTAATCGGAAGCGGCCAAGCCACAAGCACACCCACGATAAAACTGACCACCACATAAGCAGCCTGGCGGAGAGAAGCAACCCCGCCTATCAACTTTTCTTCACCATGCAAATCCTGAGGAACCTTGTAATAGCGCAACCCTACACCCCCCCCAGCACACACGCTTTTAAACTGCCTTCATAAATAAATAGAACGGGGGCATCTCCAACAACGATACCCCCGCCTGTGCCGCAAATGCGTTATCAAACGCTGCCAGCCACGCCTTTCAACATGTCTACGATAAAGTAAGCGCCGAAACTTACAATGGCCCCAATCACCGTCCACCACAGGCCTGCAATAGCATTGGCACGCGCTGGAGGATTGCTGGCAGACCTAGCGAGCTTTATTCCGTAAATAATAAAAGCAATCGTAAAACAAATGCCGGCCAGACCCGCAATGAAACTTGCCAAATTAGAAAGAAACGTTTGCAAAGGAGTTAATGCATCCATGCCTAAATCTCACCTCCCGCATCAGCAAATAGGTTAATCAGATAACCCTGTTTGCAGCCCAGTACGATACAAAGCCCAGGCTAACAAACAAGCAAAGATAATCGACCAGCCCGCCGGTTTTAGCATGCATGATAGCTATACGATTCTCGCGAGGCCAAAGCAGCGGCACACCACCTGTAAACATGTCTGCCAGCAAATGCAAAAGATAGCCAATCATAAATGGCACAACATGGCTTCCCGCAAAAGCCCACAGCAGCAATCCAATCGCTAAAGCCCCTACCAGTGAATGCGTAACACCACGATGGGGCACAAGACTAACAGCAAACATGAACAACCCCACCCCCATAAGGGGCCAGTACACATACAAACCCATTACCAGCAGCACCACCGCCGTTATCCATACACCAAGGCGAGTGCCCTTCAAAACAAGCGTAGCCTTACGGCTAACCAGCGAACCGGGATGATCTATGTCCGGTAACAACGCACCCGCGACCGCCACCGTCATGGCCATCGCTGCAGCTTCCGGCTCCGGTTCGCCCATCATCAAAACTTCATACAACAACACACCTGCAGCACCTATCGCTGCATGCGTCACACCACGCAATAACAAAGCCACCCCCTTGCTAGACAACTAATGTACATCTTCCTTCACCTACTACCGCCGTAAAAAATTCTTCCACATCTCTGTAAAACGACCACAACCGAACAGGCACATCAACTTCGCCGGCCGCCAAAAAGCCGGTCCGCATATAAGCCAGACCATACCTTTTTGCCTCGCCGCCCATACACACCACCCTCACGTACACAAAACCCGGATAAGCGCTTGCCAGCTTACTTTTAAGCGCTCTGATTACTTCGCTATTGCCATTAAAATCCATATTTAATCCCTCACTTACTAAATAGAAAATGTTGGGCGCAACAGCTCCTTTCTGTCTGTTCTGATCGGTAAACACGGTTCAGGCTTAAACAGCAGCTTGTCTGCCGACACACAACGATACTCCACACCGTCCAATACTCCATCATAAGCATATTTGAGCGCATAATCGTGCAGGTGGCCGTAAACGCACAGATCCACCGCCCAACGCTCCATCAACCGGGTAAAACCAGACGGCTCCTTCAGATGATTGAAGGGAGGATAATGCATGGCAACTATAAGCTCTTTAGCTTTCACCTTTGACGCTTTTCTTAAGACCTTTTCAAGACGGTCGCACTCTCGTTGATAAATCCGGTAATCTTTCTTGGCACTAAAAGCCGTGTCCCCTGGACACACCCAGCCCCTAAGTCCCACGATCACCATTTCCTGCCACAAGAACATGTCGCCCAGCAAAGCATAAGATCTTGCGGGCATCAGCTCTCTTGCTTTCGACATTGTAGACCACCAGTAATCATGGTTGCCCTTTATGAGCAGCTTGGTGCCAGGCAACTCCCCAATCCATTCCAGATCCACTTTTACATCTTCTGCCCGCATCGCCCAGGATATGTCACCAGGGATTATTACCAAATCATCATCTTTTTTAACAACCTCAATCCAGTTTTCACGCAAGCGCTCTGCATGATTGCGCCATACCGGACCAAAAACATCCATAGGCTTGTTTTGGGCAAAAGACAAATGAAGATCGGCTATAGCATAAATCACAGCAATCACCCCCCCGTCAATTCACCAAAAAACACTACACAAACCCCACCGCCGCCTTTTGGCTAAGCTTGTTGGCAGCCTCATTAAGCTCACGAGGCACCCATACAAGGCTCCATTTCGGTATCTGCTCCAACAACTCTCGTACCCGGCCATAAAGCCTGAACAAGTGCGCCTGCTTGACACGCCAGCTCCCGTTTACTTGATTAACAACAAGCTGGCTGTCGCCTTGAATGCGCATGCTTTTGATGTTGAGTTTAATCGCCTGCTCCAATAGGTAAATAAGCGCCAAGTACTCTGCCTCGTTATTGGTCACCAAACCCAGCGGTTTTGAAATTTCAGCCAGCACTTCTCCCCCGGGGCCTTCAATCAGGGCTCCTGCACCACCCGGCCCAGGATTGCCCATGGCAGCCCCGTCAAAAGCTCCATAAAACACCCCGACACCTCCATACATTTTTTAAAAAAATAAAAGAAGAGACAGCCTGACGACCACCCTCGCCACAGCTTGCGCTAAAAGCTAACCTGTTCTTTTTAGCTCTTTTAACCTTGCGCGGATCACCTTTTCGCTGCACCCATAGCGCTTGCTTATAGATACAATCGTTTCGCCACACCTCCAGCGCCGGCAAATGTCTTCCAGCTGCTTCTTCGTAAATTCACACCTACCGCCTTTGCCACGTTTCACAATGTAGAGCCTGGCGACATCGGCCATATACCTTTCAATGAATTCACGCTTGCTCATCTTGCGCCCCATAGCCCCACCCCTTTCTTTAAACAAACAATAAAAACCGGCAAACTTGCCGGCCCCGTCTCACCCACTCAAAGCCATGAGCCAGGTATTACAACAAAGCTTATCTCTCGTCTTTTATCTCCTCCAGCACCCCAAGTATTTCCGCTATCAGAAAAGTTGTTGCCATCACCTCCCACCGCTTGCTCAAAACCGCAAGCAAGCAGCCTGCCGCCCTTATTAAGGATTTAATCAGCGAAGTATAAAAATGCCACTTGCTATTCATAAGCTCCTCCAGTTTTCAAAACTCTTTTATGAAACATTGCAACATACCGCAAGACTACCCAAAGCGCTCCTCGACGAGCCGCAAATAATCAAACGGGTAATTTATCAGCATCGAGGGCACCCCCTCAAGCTCGGTAACCGTAACAGAAGCTTTTCCGCCATCCTGCCACTTCCCCCACACCTTCTGAATAAAATCCAGGTCCAACAAGTAGCACCTTTTTAACCTCATAAAGCCCAACAAAACAAACTGGAAAGCGTTTCTGTTTACGACACTATGATCCACCAAGAAACGAAACTGATCTTCAGTCAGGTTGCCTATACTCCAGTTGTTCTTGTTCATGGTGGACTTTACCTCAAACGCCATGGCCCCCCGGTGCCAAACGCCCATGTAATCAACGCCAGATTTCCTGTCTATCTTGGCCGCGACTATCCGACCATCCCGCCCGCGAACAGGCAACCACGCCGCAGGTATCTTCTGTATCAGCGCGACCCTGCGATGGCGATAAACTGTGTTCATGTGATCAATTAACGATTCCAATTCCATGCCACGATTCGCATAATCAACCAACTAGGCCACCTCTTTCTTCATCTCGCAGCCACCCAACAACTTACGCAACTCCCTGTCCAACCAAAAGGCGGCTTCTCCACCTTCTTCAATAAGATTTTTAACATCATCCAAAACCTTTTCAGCTTTTTTGAAAGTCTCGTCATTTTCTTCACAAACGGGCAACCCCTTAATAGCCCGCAACATTTCCCGGGTGCTGTACTGGTTTGCCACAGCTTCGTCCAAAAGTTCTGCCGGCGTCTTGCCATCATGTGTCGCCATAGCAGCTATGCGGTGATGCGTCCAGGACAAGTCTTTCGCCCTTTCGTCTTCTTCGGGAAAGGCCCGATAAGTAATGAGCCTTTGCCGGACATAACTTGAGCTTTTGCCAATTTGCGACGCTATCCAGTTCACAGAACAACCCATGTGGACCAGGATATCCATTACTTGCCCGCGAAAGAATTCCAGCTCTGTCTGCGTCTCTTCAGCAGAAACCAGCATAGAAATGAGCTCTTCCAGAGTCTTAAATATTGGCCGGGGCACTTTAAGCATTTTTTCAAGTTCTTCAATGTTTTCTGGAAGCAGCAGACCAACGGCCGCATACACTTCCGCCACAGTGCTTTTTTCTCGGTACGCCACCCTGACAATAAGCTCCCAGGGCGCGATGACGTACTGTTGCGCTTTTTCATGGCACTCCACACACAGATTGATTTTATTCGCCCGGCACTCATTCCCCCCCGAACCCTTCGACTTGATATGGTGAGTCTCGAAAACACGTCCCGTTGCACCGCAATATTCACAGTAACTTAAACGCATTTCTTCGTTCGATACTTGCTGGTACAGGTGCATAGACACCACGGCACCCATTATGTCCTTCCCCCTTTTCCATCTTAATCCCTTAATCCGACAGACCAAATTGCTTCGATAAAACAAAATCGCTTGCTGGCTGGCCGGGCCGCTGCGGGTTTTTCCCGCTTGACCCCCAGTCATAGGTGGGGGCTTGATATATGATATATAAGGTATTTTGGCAGATTTGTTAGCTGTATGTTAGCTGTAGCGTAAGAAAACGGGGAGCTCACGGCTCCCCGAATCTTTCTTTCACCACTTTTGCAAAGTCCGTTTCCATCCCTATCGCCTCTACCAATTCCAGGTAAGCGGCGATCACCTTGTCGCACTCTGGTCCTTTGGGTAGTTTCAGGATATATGCTTCCATTTTGCCCATTTTTTTTGCTACCTCCATGCTCATGCTGGGCATTTAGTCCGCCTCCTTTCTCCCCGGCCTTGCCGGGGCGGGTAATTTATTCCTCCGCCAGTTTCCGCAGTTTTTCAAAAGCGCTGCGCAATTCGGCGATCACCGCGTCTTCCTTATGTTCCTCCTTTCTGACCTACTACCAGCTGTAATCCTATTTCCCGCGCCGCTTTTGTTACTTCATCAATCCTACTTGAAGTAACAATAACCCAAACCGGCTCGGGGATTTCTTCTCTTCTTTTATCGCTTTCATTTTCTACCTGTAGATTTATTCCGTCCAGGTAGAAAAGGGGACGGTAAAAATACGTAGTCTCGGGATCAAACAATGTTTCCTTCCAAGGACCATCATCCGGCGTGTAGTCGTCACAAAAGCCGGATAATGTGTGGAAAGTGTTTACAACTGCAATATTCTTGTATTGCAGCATGCAAACACCCGCTTTATGCCGGTCAGCATGCTCAAAGAATCTCGCCCCCATTCCCATCCCTCCTTCTTCCTCCTTGATTTTTATTTGCCCCGCTTAACGGCGCGGGGCGGGCCGTGTGCACTATGCTCTGGCCACCAGGTAATCAATGAGGGCGGGGTTTACCCATGCGGCATAACCGCCCCCATAACATTTGTAGCAGTCCAGCCCTACTACAGG
>Ga0116179_1001118_pt1 | contig 20355 bp, 18 predicted proteins | sample AD_UKC071_MetaG_FD_89751 | JGI IMG/M metagenome (GOLD analysis project Ga0116179, IMG submission 89751) | Active sludge microbial communities of municipal wastewater-treating anaerobic digesters from USA - AD_UKC071_MetaG | ecosystem: Engineered > Bioreactor > Anaerobic > Digestate | place: USA...
CGTAGATGGGGGCGTACCAGAGCGCCAGCGTGATGACCAGATAGGCAACGCCCATCGGCATGTCGAGCAACGGCAGGCGCTGCAGCAGATTGCTGACGCTCAGCCCTTTCACGCCCCACACCAGCACATTGCCCAGCAGCACGAACAGTTGCGTCGCCGTGATCAGGACGAAGAGGAACGCTGGCACCACCAGCATCGGGACTGCAACTTTGGCGAGCACGGCGGTACGGTCAGAGACCGGCATCGACTTCCAGAACAGGACGCTGCGATCCCGGCGTTCGCCGAACAGCGCGTCGAGGCAGTAGAACAGTGCAACGACCATCGCTGTCGCCACCAGAATCAGCGCGACAATCGCATAGGGTGCCGAAGCCAGCTCACGCTGCTTGTCCGGCGACAGCGAATCAAAGGTGGCGATTGCCGGTGGCAGTTTGAATACGCCCACCATCATCGCCAGCAGCAGCACCAGCGCGACGATGGCTGGCGCCAGATACAGCGAGCGGTGTTCCCAGAGCTCGCGCCGCACTGACCAGTAGAACGGTCGCGCCGAACTGGTGGCAGGCAGGGGCGCTGATTGTGCGGCTGCTACCGTTTGCGCATTGGTCATATTCATGGATTCGCCTCCAGCCCCGTCCCGGAATTGCCGATCAGCGCCACGAAGAGATCAGTAATGCCGGGGGTGCGAACCTCGCCCAGCGATTCCAGCGTTGCTGCATCAATGCCATCAAACAGCAAGGTGCTGCGGCCAAACACCTGCCGCTCGCGCAACGGCCCGAGAGCCCGCGCGCGCTCGACGTGCGCCGGGTCAACGCGTACCTCCGTGTAACGCGCCTGCAACGCGTCCATCGTCGCATTGAGCGCAATGCGACCATCGTTGATGAACACCACGTCAGTGAGGATGTGCTCAATCTCCTCGGCATGATGGGTGGTGATCACGATGGTGCGATCACCGTCGTAGTAATCGTTGATCAGCGAGTCGTAAAACTGCTTGCGAAAGAGGATATCGAGCCCGAGCGTGGGCTCATCCAGCACCAGCAGCTTCGCCTCAATCGCCATCACCAGCGCCAGATGCAACTGCGCGACCATGCCCTTGGACAAGGCGCCCACCTTGCTCCCGCGCTTGATCACGGTGCGGGCAAGAAATCGCTCCGCCTTCGCGCGATCAAATCGTGGGTGCACGCCAGCGACGAAATCCAGCGCCTGGCTGACCTTGAGCCAGCGCGGCAGCACGGCCACGTCGGCGATGAAACAGACATCCTGCATCAGCAGGTCGCGCTCGCTCCACGGGTCGCGCCCGAGCACCTTGAGATTGCCCTGGAACGGCGTCAGGCCCAGCATGGCCTTCAGCGCCGTCGTCTTGCCGGCGCCATTGGGGCCGATCAGCCCCACAATGCGCCCGCGTTCGACGGTGAGGTCAATGCCCTTCACCGCCACGTGCTTGCCGTAGGCCCTGGTCAGGCCCCGTGCCTCGATGCATGACATGGTTCAGCGTCTCCCTGTCTTGGTCTTGTTGGTGGCCATATTCGAGCCCGTCAGAAGCTCGTCAACATTCAGGCCCAGCCGTTTGATGGTGGCGCGAATGCGCGGCCATTCGTCACGCAGGAAGCGCTCGCGCTCACCATCCGCCAGCTTCGCCTTCGCTCCGGCGTTGACAAACATGCCCAGCCCGCGCCGCGATTCCACGATGCCCGCATCAGCCAGCTGCTGGTAAGCCTTGAGCACGGTCAGCGGATTCACCCGCGTCTCCGCCGCCACAGTGCGCACCGAAGGCAACGGATCGCCCTCGCCGAGGCTGCCATCAAGAATCATGGCCACCACCCGATCCTGCAGCTGCCGGTAGATCGGTTGCCCGTCGTTCCAGTCCTGATCCATCAATGACCTCCGCCACCGTCGCCATGCGGGCAGAGCCTCATGCGTGCGCCTGCCGCGCCTGCCGCGACAGGTGCCTGCGGTTTGCTGCGCAATAACGCAATGGATACTTGCATGATGTCTTGACCCTGCTCACCAGCCGCCATCAACAACATGAGTCGGCAGGTTCTTTGCTGTAGTGTTGTAGTTAACTATATCACCAACACAACAGAACGCAAGTCCCTTTATGCAAACACAACGTGCCGGGCTGCGCCATTGCCACCGCCCTGCCAAAATCCCGCGATGCTCGGCCCCCTCGTCAACCGGCTCGACCACCACTTTGCCAACGACCACCCGCGCCCCGAGCTGACTGGCTGGCGCCGCTTTGCGGTGGAGTTCTGGTATTTCGGCATCAAGGAAGCGCGGGCCTGCCTGTTCGCCGGTCTCTTCTTCGCAGCAGTGTTCATCGTGCCGCGTGGCGGCGTGCTGGGTGTGCCGCGTTACGACGTGTTGCTACTGCTCGCGCTCGGCATTCAGGCGTGGATGCTCTACGCAAAGCTTGAGACCTGGGACGAGTTCAAGGCCATCATGCTGTTTCACCTGATGGGCTTCGCGCTGGAGGCGTTCAAGGTGTCGGCGAACGTGAAATCGTGGAGCTACCCTGAGTTCGCCTACAGCAAGGTGATGGACGTTCCGCTGTTCGCGGGCTTCATGTACGCCGCCGTGGGCAGCTACATCATCCAGGTGTGGCGTGCATTGGATCTGCGCGTGGTGCACCATCCGCCCTACTGGATGACCGGTATCGTTGCGGTGGCGCTCTACGTGAACTTTTTCACCCATCGTTACATCGGCGACTATCGCTGGACCCTCGGCGCCATCGCTCTTGGGCTCTACGCCCGCTGCTGGGTCGAGTTTCGCCCGCTTGATCGCACACGGCGGATGCCGCTGATCGCCGGCTTGATTCTGGTTGGCCTTTTCATCTGGCTGGCCGAGAACGCGGGCACTTTCTTCGGGCTCTGGAAATACCCCAACCAGCTCGGTGCGTGGACCACGGTGCATGTGGGCAAATGGAGCTCGTGGACGGCGCTGACGCTACTGACCTTCGCGATTGTGGTCAACCTCAAGCACGTCAAGGAACGCATTCATCTGGCGCCATAGGCTGTCATTCCCGCGAAGGCGGGAATCCAGACCGTGAATCACCGCAGCACTGGCGGCTCACCTCGCCTCGGGAGCTGCGGTCTGGGTCCCCGCCGCCGCGGGGACGACAGATGTATTCGGGCCGGAAGCAACCTTCGGTGACAATCTCATCATGGCCACCCACACCCTGCTCATCTACATCCTCGCCGCCTTCGGACTTTCACTGACGCCGGGGCCGAACAGCCTGCTGGTGCTGACCCACGGAGCGATCTACGGCCACCGCCGCACCTGGCTCACGGTGTGGGGCGGCGCGCTCGGCTTTCTGCTGCTGATCGCGCTGTCGATGGCGGGCATTGGTGCGCTGCTGAAGGCCTCGGCGCATGCGCTGATTGTGCTCAAACTGATCGGTGGCGCTTACCTGATCTGGCTGGGCATCCAGCTCTGGCGCTCGCCGCCGGTGATGGTGGCAGCGGACGCGCCTGCAGCACAAACAAGCGGCAGTGCGATGTTCCGGCAGGGGTTTCTGACCGCCATCTCGAACCCCAAGGCGCTGCTGTTCTACGGCGCCTTTCTGCCGCAGTTTGTCGATGCCACGCGAGATCTGCTGCCACAGTTCATCCTGATGGCCACCATTTTTGTCGCCGTGGAAATCCTCGTCGAATGGCTGCTGGCATTGCTCGCGCACCGCATCCGCCCCCTCTTGCAACGCGCCGGCCGCAAGTTCAACCAGGTCTGCGGTGGCATGTTCATGGCGATGGGCGTGGCGCTGCCGATGACACGCTGATTCGCAGTTCGCCGGCGTTGTCCGCTGGCGATTGAAGAATCTGCGCATTTCGGACTATCCCTCACTTCTAGTGCGCCGCAGCACCTGATAATGAATGTCAGCGCTGCGCCACAAGTTTGTTCAGGAGCGCGCAACAAGGAGGATTGAACGTCATGCAGAAACCCGTTCGTCGTGCGCTTGCCGCGCTGCTCGCCACCGTTGCGCTGGTCGGCTCTGCCGCAGCGCAGTATCCAACCAAGCCGATCAAGTGGGTGGTGCCTTACCCGCCTGCGGGCACGACCGACGTGCTGGCGCGCATCGTGGCGCAGTGGCTGTCGGAGAACATCGGCCAGCAGGTGGTGGTGGAGAACAAGCCCGGTGCCGGCAACAACATCGGCACCGAGTTCGTCATCAATTCGCCACCCGACGGCTACACCATGCTGCTGGTGAACCCGGCCAACGGCATCAATGCCTCGCTCTACAAAAAGCTCTCATTCAACTTTGTGCGCGACATCGCGCCCGTTGCCGGCCTCGTGCGCACGCCGAACGTGATGGTCCTGACAACCAAGTTGCCGATGAAAACGGTCGCGGAATTTCTTGCCTACTGCAAGGCCAATCCCGGCAAGGTGAGCATGGCATCCTCAGGTAGCGGCACCTCGACGCATCTCTCTGGCGAGCTGTTCAAATCGATGACCGGCTGCAACATGGTTCACGTGCCCTACAAGGGCGCCGGGCCGGCGCTGACTGATCTGATCGGCGGCCAGGTGCAGGTGTTCTTTGACAACCTGCCGTCGTCGGCCGGGCATATCAAGAGCGGCAATTTGCGCGCGCTCGCGGTCACCTCTACCGCGCGTGATCCGTCGTTGCCCGACGTGCCGACCGTAGCCGACACCGTACCCGGTTACGAGGCCACAGCCTGGTTCGGCGTGGGCATGCCCAAAGGCACGCCGCGCGAAGCCATCGACAAGATGAACGCTGCCGTCAACAAGGCGCTGGCCGACCCGAAGCTGCGCGCGCGCCTCGCCGAACTGGGCGGTTCACCCATCCCTGGTACTCCGGAAGACTTCGGCAAGACCATCGTGGCCGAGACCGAGAAGTGGGCGAAGGTGGTGGCGGCTTCGGGAGCGACGGTGGATTGACAGGCACCGCCGGACGCTAGGTCGGCGCTTGAAATACGGTGGCAGCGCGTGGGCACGGTGTGCCCACCCTGCGGCCAAACCACATGTCTTTAGTATCGGCTAGCGCTACTCAGCCGCGCACGGCGGAGGCCACCTTTGGCAAAGCGCGATCAAGCGCGGCGCGCAGCACTGCACGCAGCCACTTTGAACGTTGCTCTGGTGTCATGGCGTCAAAGCTGGTGTCGCGTCCACTGAGCGAGCGACTGGATGATTCGTGCTCCCATTCGTCGGCGACGATCTTGCCGAGCTGCACGTCGACAAGTTGCACACGAACGTAGGCATAGCAGGCGACGTACGGCCGGGCGACGCGATTTGGAAACCGCGCGTTGGCATCGACATAAAAGCCGACGCCTTCGACTGCGCCATGCCCAACGTGACTCCTCGCGCGGCGCAGCATCGCTTGCCCGCGAAGCGGTGAAACCAGCAGCAACCAGCGTGCATCGCGCCCACGCGCCGCGCTGACGAGCGCGGCCAGGCGGTCGTCAGCTATCTCGCCGGAATCCGTGTTGTCGCTCGCAGCTGCTGCGTCGCCGGTGGCTGACAGCGCTTCGACCTGCACACCCTCCTGCGGCAACGCTACCTGCGCGCGCCGCACCACCAGATTGCGCAACTCGCTGTCGTCAATGTGTACCCGTTCGCGCTTGTTGCGATCAATCGCACTGCCAATTTCCGGTCGCGCGACCACCAGCTCAATCTGGCGCGTCAGCGTGTCATGCACAAGCAGGCGGACGGTTGCACCGGTGACGCCTGCCCCGGACGTCGCAGGCGAATCGGCCGCGTGACAGACAAAGGCAGCGAGCACGCCCAGAAAAGCGAGCGCTGCCTGCGCGATGCTTATGCACTGGCCGAGCAGCCCATCGCGGTATCTCACACGCCCCGATCGCATTGCGCATCCCCTTGTGAATTCGCCGCTACGGCCCACTGAATACGCGGCTGCCAAGGCAGCGTACCACGCCGCCACGCGGACAAACACCGCGAGCGTCCGCAGATTGCCGGGGTGTTAGCCTGCTCAGTCGATCTTGATCCCCGTCTCTTTCGCCAGCTGCGCCCACTTGGCGCCGTCCGCCTTGAGGAAGTCGGTGAACTGGGCGACCGGCATCGGGCGCGGCTCGGCGCCTTGCGACATCAAGCGCTCACGCATCTCCGGCGCGGCGAGCGCTTTGCCGAATTCGGCGTTGAGTCGGGTGATGATTTCTGGCGGTGTCTTGGCGGCGGCGAACAGGCCCTGGAACGAGCCGGTGAGGAAGCCGGGATAGCCGGATTCGGCAACGGTCGGCACGTCCGGCAGTGTCGGCCAGCGCTTGTCGCTGGACACCGCGAGCACGCGGAGCTGATTGCTCTTCACCATCGGCAAAGTGGCGAGCATGCCGTTGAACATCACTTGCGCGTGGCCGGCGACGACATCCGTCAGCGCCTGGCCGCCACCCTTGTACGGCACAAACACCCAGTCGATGCCGGCCAGTCGCGCGAACAGCGCGCTGGCGAGATGCGGCGCGCTGCCGGCACCGACCGTCGCGGCGCTGAAGCCACCGGCCTTGGCCTTCGAGGCCGCCACCAGCTCTGGCAATGTCTTCGCGGCGACGCCCGGATTCACCACCAGCAGGTGCGGCGAGTAAGTGATCATGGTGATCGGAGCGAGATCCTTCGCCGGATCGAACGGCATCTTGGCGCCGAGCGCGGGAGCGCTGGTCAGGCCGCTGACATCGGTCAGCAACAGCGTGGTGCCATCGGGTGCGGACTTGGCGACCAGATCACTGCCGAGCACGCCGTTGGCGCCCGGCTTGTTATCGACAACCACGGTGGCACCGAGCGCCTTGCCGACTTCGCCGGACAGCGCCCGTGCGAGGATGTCTGATGTCCCGCCCGGCGCGTAGGGCACGATGATGCGGATGGTTTTGCCAGCGAGCGATTGTGCTTGCGCCGGTGCGACAGCCATTGCTGCAACTACGGCGACGCAGGTCAGCAGGGCGTTCGCCAGCAATCGGCGGCGTGAAATGAAGCGGTGTGCGGTAGCCATGGTTCCTCCTGTGGAAGCGCCGGAAAGAGTGTGGCGCGTCGCCATTGTTGGCTGAAGCGTAGCACTTCGTCGAGCAGTTGTACGACAACATCGCAATGGCCACCATGACAGAGGCATGCAACGCCCATCCCGCGGGCATACACTGATAGCGCTTCACTGAACATGAGAAGGATTTGCCCGATGCATTTCAATTCCACCGCCCGCCGCTGCACTTCACGCTGGCTACCGCGCGCCCTGCTGGCACTGGCTGGCGTACTCGCCGCCGGGCTCGCCCACGCCGGTGTCACGCTTTATGAACACGATGGCTTTCGTGGCCGTGCGGTCACCATCAATTCGCGCGTCCCCAATCTGAAGGCCAACGGTTTCAATGACATCGCGTCGTCTGCCTACGTTGACAACGGCACCTGGCTGGTCTGCGAAGACGACAACTTCCGTGGCCGCTGCGTGGTGCTGCAGCCGGGAAGTTACGGTTCGCTGGAGTCGCTCGGCATGCAGGACAACATCACCTCCGTGCGCCCGTACCGGCGCGGCGAAGGCAATTGGGATGCGGCGCCGCCACAGGGCGCACCGAACTACGGCTACTACCGGCGCCCCAACGAGCAGGTCTTCGAAGCGCCGGTGACATCAGTGCGCGCGATCAGCGGCACTGGCGAGCAGCGCTGCTGGTACGAGCAGCAGGCGGTGCCGGGCTCGGGTAACCCGAACGTGGGCGCGGCAATCATCGGCGGCATCATTGGCGGCGTGCTGGGTCATCAGGTCGGCAGCGGTCGCGGCAACGACGCCGCGACGGCGGCAGGCGCAGTTGCTGGTGCCGCGATCGGTGCCAACGCTGGCGGCGGCAGCCTGCCTTACTCGCGCAACGTTCGTCGTTGCGAGAACGTGGGCGGTCAGGCCTCCTACTACGAGGTGACCTACAACTTCCGTGGTCAGGATCACTACATCCAGATGAGCTACCCGCCGGGACGCACGATTCTGGTCAACCGACTGGGCGAGCCGCGTCAGTAGCGCTCCCTCCTCGACAAAAGAAAAGGCCCGACGCCAGTGGCGCGGGCCTTTTTTGCTTTTCAGAGGCGCCGTAGCACGGCGTACATCAGCCGCATTGCGCATCAACTTTCGGCTAGAAAGCCCATTTCATAGGGGCTACAGCCGCATTAGTCGCAAAGTCGATATTTGGCGTTTTCTACTGGTTAGCCCTTATTGAATAAGGGTTTCACCAAAAAGCCAATCAGCTTTCTCGCCTACACGCGCCCCGTCAGCCGCGCGCCCATCGCTTCGCCCAGTGCTTGCACGCCGCTGGCTGGCCGCACCATCACTTCGAACTCGACGATTTTGCCGTCGGCCCCGAAGCGGATCATGTCGATGCCCTTGAGTGACTTGTCGCCGACATCGGCGCTGAATTCGAGGACGACCGAATGGCCATCCTCGCTGACCAGCGTGCGGTGATAGGCAAAGTTCGAGAACACTTGCTCCGCCGTTTGCAGGATCAGCGCCACGGCTGGCGCGCCCGTGTAGGGCTTGTGCGCGACGGGCGAGCGGAACACGGCGTCCGGCGCCAGCAGCGCCGGCAGCCCGCGGGTGTCCCGCGAGCGGATCATCGCGTGCCACGCCGCCAGCGTGGCTTCGGCAGCCGGGCTCAGCGGCATAGCAGCGGTGCTCATTACGCGGCCTTCTTGACCAGACCTTCGGCCTCAAGCGCCGCTTGTACCGCCGGGCGGGCCGACATGCGCGCCATGAACGCACCGACGTTGGCGAACTTCGACAGATCGACGCCGACGTGCTTGGCCCAGGTGGTCACGGTGAACAGGTACGCGTCGGCGACGGTGAACTGGTCACCCATCAGGTAATTGCGGCCAGCCAGTTTGCTATCCACGAACTCATACTTCTTGAGCAGGTTTTCACGGGCAATTGCCTTGTACTCCTCCGGCGTGGTCGGGCGGAACAGCGGCGAATAGCCCTTGTGCAGCTCGCTGGTGATGAAGTTGAGCCACTCCTGCACACGATAGCGCTCGAACGTGCCGTTGGCAGGGGCGAGGTTCTTGCCTGCGGCCTGATCGGCGATGTATTGCACGATGGCCGGGCCTTCGGAGAGACGCTCGCCGTTGTCAAGCTCAAGCAGCGGGACGGAGCCTTTCGGATTGATCGTGTAGTAGTCGGTACCGTCATCGAGCGCGTGCGTCTTGGTGCTGGCACGCACCAGCGTGAACGGCAAGCCCGATTCACGCAGCACGATGTGGGGGGAAAGCGAACAGGCACCGTTGCTGTAGTAGAGCTTCATCAAATGTCTCCTTGGAAAATGGTCGCGGCCACGCGGGAGGGGATCCGTGTGGCCGATCAAAGGAAACGCTGAATAAGTCGCCGCGAAGCTGCGCGCGGCGGATCGGGATGGATGGCGAGGCGCAAAACGCAGTCGTAGCGGGGCTACGACGAGGCTTTGCAACGAAGCCAGCCGCCCGACTCCGGCGATGCGCGGCTCGTGAGGGACTTGTTCAGCGTTTCCTACGCATTTTGTGCCAAAGCGCTGTCGTTCAAGCCAGGTGTTGACCGCTATCGGTGCGCGGCTCGCATTCCGCAGCCGCATGCCATCCGAGCGTAGGGTGGGCAACGTGTTGCCCACGCGCCCCCAAGCCTCACGCCGACGCCGGCTTGCCTTCCAGCGCGTACTGCATGGCTTCAGCCGGCTGCTTCGGCGTGCCTTCGTTGCGCCAGCTGTCGTACTTCGCCTTCGCTTCGGCGCCGTAGCGCTTGTAGATGAAGTAACCAATGGCGGCGACGATGGCGACCACAAACAGCGACTTGATCAACCGCGCCCAGGCCACCAGCACCGCGATGCCCATGCCGAATGCGACCCACTTGACCCACCACGTACCAGTGAAGGTCATGTAGTTGATGAACCAGCAGAGGCCAACGACGAAGATGAACTTGAACGGCATCACCACGGCGCGAATGACATCGGACACCGGGTTGTTGAAGAGCATGTTGAGCGGATTCATGTGTCGGTCCCCCGAAAGAGCACTGCGACATCGCAGTGAGACGAATTCTGCGCAAGGGCGTTTACCGCGCCACTGGCGTGCGATGAATCGCATAAGCTGGGCGCCAATGGCATCGCCGCTTCGCCAGCCGCAGGCGGCGCACGGCTGTTGCAGACCATGGCGGCGCCCGGAATGCTCTACATTGCGGCGATGGACGACGTGCTGAACCTGGAATCGCAATACTTCGACACCGCACCGGGCATTCGCCTGCACGCCAAGGTGGGCGGGCCGGCGGGCGCACCGACGCTGCTCTTCGTGCACGGCTTCCCGGAGTTCTGGTTCACCTGGCGGCGGCAGCTCGCCGAGTTCACCCGCGACTACCGCTGCGTGGCGATCGATCTGCGCGGCTTCAATCTGTCGTCGCAGCCAGCCGACGTCGGCGCCTACAAGGCGGCGCATTTGATCGGCGATCTGGTGGCCGTGATCGATGCGCTCGGCGCCCCGGTGCACGCCGTGATCGCGCACGACTGGGGTGGTGCCGTCGCCTGGGGACTGGCGGCGCAACGCCCGGAGCTGATGCGCAAGTTCGCCATCATCAACTCGCCGCACGCGATCCCTTTCGCCCGCGCGCTCGCACACGACCCGGCGCAGATCGCCGCCAGTGAATACATGAACTGGCTGCGACGACCCGGCGCGGAAACAGCACTGGCACAGGATAACTTTGCCCGCCTGCTCGCCATGCTCGACCCGATGAGCGAGGCCGAGCGCGCGGCCTACCGTCAATGCTGGCAACGCGGGCTGACCGGTGGCTGCAACTACTACCGGGCCTCGCCGCTGCACCCGGACACCGCCGACGAACCGGGGCGCGCAGCCGCCGTCGCCGCCGCGCTGAAGCCCGAACAGTTTCGCGTGACAGTGCCGACGCAAATCATCTGGGGCACCGGCGACCCGGCGCTGCGGCCGGTACTGCTCGACGGCATCGAGACGCTGGTGCCGGATCTGCGACTGCATCATGTCGACGGCGCCGGGCACTGGGTCGCCCGCGAGCGGGCCGATGAGGTCAATGCGGTGCTGCGCGGGTTTGTGGCAGAACATCATCAGCAATTGACCGGCGCAACGGTCTGAGGCGACGCCGGTACACTCTCGCTCATGAAAACCCGCCTCGCACTCCCCTCGCTCACCACCTGGCTTGGTCTTGAAGTGGCCGTCTCCGACTGGGTGGAAATCAGTCAGGAACGGATCAATCGGTTCGCCGAGGCGACCGGCGATCATCAGTGGATTCACGTTGATCCCGAGCGCGCCGCGAAGGAGTCACCATTCGGCGCGACCGTTGCGCACGGCTTCCTGACGCTCTCGCTGGTACCGATGCTGAAGGACAACTGCATGGAGTACACCGGTGTCAAGATGGGCGTGAACTACGGCACCAACCGCGTGCGCTTCATGGCACCGGTGAAGGTGAACTCGCGGGTGCGTGGCCGCTTCAAGCTCGCCGCCATCGAGGAGATCAAAGGCGGCATGCAGATGACCTGGGAATGCACCATCGAGATGGAAGGCCACGCCAAACCTGCCTGTGTTGCCGAGCTGGTGTCGCGGGCCTATTCGTAGGCGACCTCGCGCCTATTTGTCTGGCGGGGCTTCGCGTCGCAGCTTCGCCAGGTCGTCGGCGGTCAGCCAACGCCACTGGCCGGGCATGAGCACCGGATCGAGCACGAGCCCACCCATCTGTGCGCGATGCAGCGCCTCCACGCGGTTGCCAACGGCCGCGATCATGCGCTTCACCTGGTGATACTTGCCCTCGGTGAGTGTCAGCCGCAAATGCGTGGGCGTTACGCGCTCACACGCCGCCGCAGCAACCGGCACCGGATCGTCATTGAGCACCACACCGTGCAGCAAGGCATCGACATCGGCCTCAGTCACTGCGTGCTTGGTGGTGACCTCGTAAACCTTGGGCACATGATGCTTCGGCGACGCCATGCGATGAATGAACTGGCCGTCGTCGGAGAGAATCAGCAAGCCGGTCGTATCCTGATCCAGCCGCCCCACTGCCTGCACGCCGTTCACAGCCGATTTGGTCGGCCGTTGCCGCAGCGGTAGCGGCAGCAGTTCGTAGACGCTGGGCCAGTGCTTCGGTTCATGCGAGCACTCGTAGCCCGCAGGCTTGTGCAGCATCACGTAGGCGCGTTCGTGAAACGGCCAGTGCTCGCCACCGATGGTGAGCACCAGGCCATCCGTAGCGATGTCGGCGCTGGCGCTTCGCAGCACCTGACCGGCGGCGCTGACGGCGCCGCTGTCGATCAGCGCATCACACTGGCGGCGGGTGCCAAAGCCCTGGCTGAACAGGATTTGCTGGAGTTTCACTGCTTCACGGAATTTGCTCGCGTTGCTCGCGGGCTACGTGCTGGATCCCGGATCGGCGCTCACTTCGTGTCGCTGGTCCGGGATGACGCATCGGTCTCCGGACGCGGGCGACTGGTCGCCCGCCTGCCGGACCAATGCGTCACTTGGCCGCCATCCGGATCGCGCCGTCCAGACGAATCACCTCGCCATTGAGCATGGTGTTGTCAAAGATATGCATTGCCATTGCTGCAAATTCCGTCGGGCGGCCGAGGCGCGGCGGGAACGGCACCGACGCGCCGAGACTTGCCTGCACTTCGGCGGGCAGCGAGGCCATCATCGGGGTCTCGAACAAGCCCGGCGCAATGGTCATGATGCGAATGCCAAAGCGCGCCATCTCGCGGGCGATTGGCAGCGTCATGCCGACGACCCCGGCCTTCGAGGCAGCGTAGGCCGCCTGCCCGATCTGGCCGTCGAAGGCAGCCACCGACGCCGTGTTGACGATGACGCCGCGCTCGCCATCCGCCAGCGCTGGCAGCGCCTGCATCGCGGCCGAGGCCTGATTGATCAGGTTGTAGCTGCCGATCAGATTGATCGCCACCACCTTGCTGAATTGCGCGATACCGCTCGGGCCTTCCTTGCCGACCACCTTTTGCGGCGTACCGATACCGGCGCAATTGATCAGGCCGCGCAGTTCACCCAGCGCAACCGCCGCTGCAACCACGGCCTTGGCGTCCGCCTCGTTGGTGACGTCGCACTTGACATACTGGCCGCCCAACTCAGCGGCAACGGCGGTGCCGTCCTGAATGTCGGCAATCACCACCTTGGCGCCTTTGGCCGCCGCCGCACGCGCGGTCGCGGCACCCAACCCCGACGCACCGCCGGTGACGACCACTACCTTGCCCGAAAGATCCATTGTGCTCCCCTTCCCGCTCTCAATTGACGTTAACGTTAAGCTCAATTATCGGATATCACGACAGACGGCCTCCGACGCGGCATTTCGATCGGTAAAACCGCTACAGTACGCAGCAGCATTCCCGATCTGCTTGAGTTGATTTTCATGGCCAATCCCTTCCTCGTCGCCCGCACCACCGATACCAATGCCGACCTGATGCTGCTGCCGAAACTCGGCAACCGGCACGGCCTGATTACTGGCGCCACCGGCACCGGCAAAACGGTCAGCCTGCAAGTGCTAGCGGAGGGTTTTTCGAGGCTTGGCGTGCCGGTGTTCATGGCGGACGTGAAGGGCGATCTGACCGGGCTGTCGCAATCAGGCGGGGGCAACCAGCGCGTCACCGATCGCGTGAACCTGCTCAAGCTCACCGGCTATGCCAACGAGGCCTTCCCGGTCACCTGCTGGGACGTGTTTGGTGAGCAGGGTCATCCCCTGCGCGCCACGGTTGCCGAGATGGGGCCGCTGCTGCTGTCCCGCATCCTGAACCTGAACGACACCCAAAGTGGCGTGCTGACCGCGGTGTTCAAGATCGCCGACGACAAGGGTCTGTTGCTGCTTGATCTGAAAGACCTGCGCGCAATGCTCGCCCATGCGGGCGAGAACGCGAAGGAGTACATGCTGCACTACGGCAACATCTCCGGTGCCAGCATCGGCGCCATCCAGCGTGGCATCCTGACGCTGGAATCGCAGGGCGGCGAGAAATTCTTCGGCGAGCCGGCACTCAATCTTTCTGATCTGATGCAGACCGTGGATGGCAAAGGCGTGATCAATATTCTCGCCGCTGACAAGCTGCTGAACAGCCCGCGCATCTACGCGACATTCTTGTTGTGGTTGCTGTCGGAGCTATTCGAGAGCCTGCCCGAAGTCGGCGACCCCGATCAGCCGAAGCTGGTGTTCTTTTTTGACGAGGCGCACCTGCTGTTTAACGAGGCGCCGCCCGAGCTGCGCGCGCGCATCGAGCAGGTGGTGCGTCTGGTGCGCTCAAAAGGCGTCGGCGTCTACTTCGTCACCCAGAACCCGCTCGACGTGCCCGACGTGGTGCTTGGCCAGCTCGGCAACCGCGTGCAACATGCGCTGCGTGCATTCACACCACGCGATGCCGAGGCCGTGCGCACGGCCGCCTCGACGTTCCGCCCAAATCCGAAAATCAATACCGAGCAAGTCATCACCGAGCTCGCGACCGGCGAAGCGCTGGTGTCGTTTCTCGACGAGAAAGGTCGCCCCAATCCGGTGGAACGTGCCTGGATGCTCCCGCCGTCATCGCGCATTGGGCCGGTAACTCCGGCCGAGCGTGAGGCGCTGGTGAAGAACTCGCTGGTCGCTGGTGTGTATGACAAAACCGAGGATCGCGAGAGTGCCTACGAGCACCTCACGGGTCGCGTCGCCAGCCGCATGGGCGGCAACAAACCCGACACAGCGGCCGAGTCCAGCGCTCCCGCATCCGACGCCGGAAGCGACGCTGCCGCACCGGCGCCTGCCGAAGACGGCGGCTTCTTCAGCAAGATGGGCGGCATGATCGGCGATGTACTGGGCAGCAAGACCTCGCCGCGCAGCAGGCAGACGGTCGGTGAGGCAGCGATGAAGTCTGCTGCGCGCGCCATCGGCTCCGAGGTTGGGCGGCGCGTCGTGCGCGGGGTGCTGGGATCGATCTTTGGCGGCAAGCGCTGAATCGCGCCGGCCGAATTGCCTCACTGCAAGCCGCAGAACACTACACCTTCATCAGCCCAGCCGAGCCGGGTCACCATATCCTGGTGCTGCGCGAGACTGACACTGAAACGGTGATTGCCGTCGTCAGCGTAGCGCGGCGGACCCTTGAAGGCGCGATAGATCGGTATCGTGCCGGCCGGACAGGTTCCAGTTGCTGATTTTGGCACTGCGTACCCTTCGATGCCTTCAAGGTACGGCATGGCGTCAAGCGCCCCGTTGGCAGGGTTCACTGAGGTCATCAGCAACTGGTCGGACGGCAGCGCGGTAAAAAAGTGACTGCCACGAGTGCCGCTACGAGCGACGCGAGCGAAGAAGTGTCGCTCCAGCGGTAGTGTTTCCTCGTTTCGAGCGGCATACAGCCGGATTTCGTTGCCAGTGCGCGCCCAGCCGGCAACGGTATCGAGAATGCTCTTGTCGAGTGCGCGGCCGGTCAGGAAGTAGTAGTCGAGCGCGGCGTTGTAATACTCCGTCAGTGCGACACCCACCTTGACACCAGCGGGGAGAACTTCCATCGCCAGCGAATTGCTCGCCACCGAGCAGCCAAGATTGATCGCGTTGGTGGCATAGACGGTTTGCCGTCCCTGGGCGGTGATGAAGCCGCGATTGACCGTGACCCGCAGGGTGCGACTATCGACGAAGCTCGGCACCTGCGCCACACCGGCAATGGTGACCGCCGTTTGCGGCGTAAAACCGGTACCGGTAATCGTGACCGTTGTGGCGGTCGAGTCGTCTCCGATCACCGCTGGCGACACCGACTCAAGACGCAGCGGCTCGGCAGCCGCGTTGAAGTACGCCACGTATTCCGGGACAGCCGCGCCTACCGTGGTCGCCACCGACGTCGGCTTGCCGCCAAGCGTGGCCAGCGTGCCGCTCCAGCCGGTAAAAGCACCGCCGAGGGCTGTATTCAGTGTGACGTTAAGCGCAGCACCGGTGCGCAGCCAGGTTCCGTTGTCGCTCAGGTTGATACTGCCGGCGCACGAAGGGATCACCTGCTTGAACGGCGACACCTCCCGGTGCGCGCGGACCGTCACCGCACGGGCGCCGCTGGCCGGCATCGCGACCTCGCCAGTTGCAGCGTTGTCGAAACCCTCAAAGCTGTCAAAGTAGTGGCGGATGCTGGAGCCCAGCAATTGCGGGGACGCCATCTCGAACTTCCATGTTCCCGCAGTCGTCCGCGCCAGACGGGGCGCGATGGCGCTGCTGGCCGCACCACCGGGCGCTGTTACCTTCAGTGTGACACCGTCGACGATGCCGTTGCCAGCGACATCCACGATGAGTGTGGGCCCGTTGTGGAACAAGGCACCCACCGTTTGTGCAGCAACACTTCCGGAAGCCAGCAGCGACACCTGCGGCGCGACGGCAGCGGCACCATCCGATGCGAATGCAGCGCCCCAGGTGAAGTAGTGCTGGTAAGCAGGCGCCGGGCTGGCGCGAAGGTCAAAACGGCTGAACTGCGGGTACAGTGACGTCGTGCCCGGCCACGGCGCGTTGCGGGCTACTACCTGCGACGTACCACCGGTTTGCACTTCCGGCGTCGCTGTCACGTTGATCAGGCGAACGAAGTTGGCCGTGAGCACCGTTGAGGATGGCGCGGTCGTCGGACTCGCCAGCGAACCATCGCCCGGCGTTACCTGCCAGGTGAGCTGGCGCGAGGGGGCATCACTGGCGTCATGGCTCCAGCGGCCAAAGCCAAACTGGAAGCCGCCCATCGACTGCAGCTGGTCCAGCACCCAGACGCGATGCACACTGCCAATCGGCCAGTCAAATGTCGCCGGTGTGGTGACCGCGACTCCATCAACCATGACCGACAGGCCGGGCGGATTACTGGTCACCGTGGTTCGAGCAGGTGCACCACCGTACAGACGCAGCAACGCGTCAATGTCGGCAGCGGAGTAAGTACCGCTGCCACCAACGTCGATTCCAGGAGGCTTCGTTTCCAGCGTCACGCGGTCACCCGAAGCCGGGAACGACGTCCGCGAGTAGTGCATGATGGACGCATAGTCGTAGCCGGCAACGGTGCGCGTGCCAAAGATGGGCTGGTTGTTGCCGCGCTTGGAGGGGTCCATCTTGTCCATGCGCAAGTCGACGAACGATCCTGCGCTGGCGTCCTGCTGCACATGCCAGAGCCCCATTGCGTGACCCATTTCGTGCACCAGTGTCGATACGCCACACTCGGGGTCACCCGTAATCTGCTGCTTGCCGCCGGAGCGACCGACAAAGCTGGCGCAGGCGCCGGAGTTCGCCGAAGTCAGATTGAAGGTCACGTAGTCGGGCTGGTCCGTTCGTGGCACCCATTGCAGGACACCGGCCAGCACACGGTTGATCTCGGCAACCGCACCGGAAATGTTGGCCGCACTACCCGCTTCCGTCGTGTAGGGAACCTCGACGATGCCACTGGCGGCACGCAACCAAAGGCGGTTCGATGCGTCGATCGTGAGCGCCTTGCCCCCGTCGCGCACTGCATTCTTGTGGCCGATGATGATGTCACCGTCGGTGACGGCGTAGTCGCCGTCCTCGACGTAGTCGACCCACTGACCATGCCACAGCACCTGGTAGCCCTCGCGTGCCGCCAACGCGCCCGACATGGTTAGCGTCACCATCGTAGAAAACACGGCCAGTGCCGCGCAACTCACTCGAACATTCCGCATCATCGTCCTCAACTGGCTGCAAGCGCGCGAGAATACTTGATGCCCACCAGCAATAACGCAGCGCGCGCCGGCCTTGCGACGCAATAACGAATTCGATGCGTGAAGTACGCCCGGCGCGGTCAGCGGTCTGACACGCCGGGCATCGCCGGCGTCAACCGCCGCGAAGCGGCCAGCGTCGCAGCGACGCCAGCCCAACCGCCAGTATCAGCAAGGCCAGAACCAGCTTCGCAAACACCCCGATCGTGGGCACATTGGCAAACACCGTCACCGCAGCGGTCGCCGTATTGCCAGCGCCGCCACTCAGCGCAGTCACTGCCACGGTGTTGTACCAGGTGCCAATCGCGACACCCTGCACCACGACGCTAACCGTGCAGCTCGCGCCTGCCGCCAGCGAGACGCCCGCGAGCGCAACCGTTGCGCCACCTGCAACTGCCGTCAATGTGCCGCCACAAGTATTGGTAGCGCCAGGATTGCCAGCAAGCCGCAGGCCAACAGGCAAGGCGTCGGAGAGGCCCAAGTCGGTCAGCGTGACGCTGTTCGGGTTGGTCAGCACATAGGTCAGCGTCGTGGTGGAGCCTGTCTGAATGCTGACCGGGCTGGCGGTCTGCGCAATCAGCAACGGCAGCGCCGCAGCAAGCGTTGCAGTGGCAGTCCCGCCATTGCCACCGTTGCTGGAAGACGCAGCACCCGTGGTGTTGACAAAGATGCCCGCCGCCGGCGCCGTCACGGTCACACTGAAAGCACACATGCTGCCCGCAGCGATCGTGGCGCCCGACAGGTTGATGCTGCCGGGTGCGGTGGTCGTCAGCGTGCCGCCACAAACCGTCGTCGACGCACTGGCAACGGTGAGCCCCGGCGGCAACGCGTCGGCAATGGCCACTCCGCTCAACGCCACGGCATTGGGAGCGGGGTTGCCCAGCGTGATCGTCAGCGTGCTCGATTGTCCGGGTGCGATCACCGCCGGCGTGAAGGCCATCGCAATGGTGGGTGGCGCCAGCACACTGGTGGTTGCCGAGGCGGCGGCACCGAAGCTGCCTGACGGACTGAGATCGGGTGTATCCGAGGCAGCAGTGGCCGAGCTGGTCGCGCTGCCGGCAGTCGCGGCGGTCACCGTGAGGGTGAACTGTGCCGCCGCGCTGTTGAGCAGAAACGGCGCGGTGCAACTCACCGAGCCAGTCGCGCCCACTGCCGGATAACTGCAGGCGAACGTCGGGCCGGAATTCTGCGCCCATGAGGCGAAGGTTGTACCGGCCGGCAGCGATTCGACAAAGCCAACGTTCTGTGCTGCGTCCGGCCCGGCGTTGCCAAGCGTCAGCACATAGCTCAGTGCGCTGCCGCGTGCGACGGTTGCCGGTGCGCTCATGCTCAAGGTCAGATCGGACGCCTCAACCCTCGTCGAAGCCTGGCTCGCATTGTTTTCGTCGTTGCCGTCGACCGACGTGCTGGTCACGGTGATCTGGTTTTCGATCAGGGTGCCGGAAGGCACCTGAGAATTGACCACCAGCGAGAACACTGCGTTGCCGATGCTCATGCTGGCAAGACTGCAACTCACCGTTCCATTGGCACCGACGGCCGGCGAAGTGCACGTGAACGTCGAGCCGCTGGTCTGCTGCAGGGAGACGAAGGTGGTTCCTGACGGCAGATTGTCGGTGAAGGTGACGCCTGTCGCCGCAGCGGGCCCGACGTTACTGACCGTGATGGTGTAGGTGATGTTGCCATTGGGTGCAACAGCCGCTGCCGAGGTCTTGCTGATCGCGACGTCAGCCACGGCGGCGCCCAGGATGTAAGTGCCGGCAACGCCGACGCTGTTTTCTTCCGTGTCGTCAAGGCTGTACGGTTGCGTTGGCCCCATGGTCGCCACGGCACCGCTCATCAGGACCGTTCCTGCCGGCGTCATGGCATCAATGTGCAAGGTCAGGTCGTACTGGACCGAGGCACCGAAAGCAAGGTCTGGTAGCGTGCAATCGACGCTACCCGTGCCATTCACCGCCGGCGTGGTGCAGGCCATCGCCGCACCCTGCGTTTGCGTGAACGAAATGAACGTCATGCCGGCGGCAAGCGGATCGGAAATGGTGATGGTCCCGGACGCATCCGGGCCTGCGTTCACGATGGTTGTTCTGTAGGTGATATTGGTGCCAGCGCTCGCTGTGTCGGGGCCGAGCTTGATCACAGCGATGTCCGACAGTTGGGCGAGCGCCGACGGCGCAGCCAGCACCGCAATCAACGAGATCGCCCACCGGCCGAGACGCCGCAACGATGGCGGATGACAGACTGTCCGCAACAGCGACGCCAGCGTCAGCCGTCCGCCGTTGACGCGCCCGCTGGCGCGAAGGATGGAACCGTTCATGGCGGATGTCGCCGCGATCAGCGCAACGGAACGCTGGTAACAGTGCAGCTCGCCGCCAGACGGTTATTGCCGAACGACTGGATCGTTGCGCCGGAAGCGGTGCTACAGCCGACGGTGTTGTCATCCAGCAGCGATGAATCAGACAGGCGGACGCTGGTTGCAGCACCGGTGGCTGCCAGCGCCGTGCCGCAGTTGGCGACCGTGACTCGACTGACATTCGCGCGCAGGTTGCCGGACGCCGGCGCCGTCAGCGAAATTCCGGGCGAGCCGGCGCAGTTTTCGATCACGGTATCCTGCACCAGCAAATCCATCGCGGCGCCGGGCGCGATGTTGACGGCAGGCGAACTGGATGCACCGTAGTTGCGGATCTGCACGTTTTCGATGTGCAGCGTACCGGTGGTCGTACTAAGCGCCCTGATACCGCTCAGGCCGGTACCGACACCCTGAATGGAGAG
>Ga0116179_1001129_pt1 | contig 20241 bp, 22 predicted proteins | sample AD_UKC071_MetaG_FD_89751 | JGI IMG/M metagenome (GOLD analysis project Ga0116179, IMG submission 89751) | Active sludge microbial communities of municipal wastewater-treating anaerobic digesters from USA - AD_UKC071_MetaG | ecosystem: Engineered > Bioreactor > Anaerobic > Digestate | place: USA...
CCGGGTTGCATGTCAGGGTGCGAGATGGCGCCGACATGCCAGAGCTGGGCGACGATCTTGCCGCCTTTGGCGTGCACGGCATCGGTGGTGAGCCGCCAGCCGGCCTCCTGCTCGGGGCTGTAGATGCCCGGTGTGCCCATGTAGCCCTTGCCCGACGGCAGGATCTGCGTGCCTTCCGTGACCAGCAGCCCGGCGCTGGCGCGCTGTGCGTAGTACTCGGCGATCAGCGCGTTGGCGGCGTCCGTCCCCGGCGTGGCGCGGCAGCGGGTCAGCGGCGCCATGAAGATGCGGTTGGCAGCTTCGATGGCCCCCACACGAACGGGGGTAAACAGCGTTGTCGGGTCAGCGGACATGGAATTCATCGGGAACAGTTCAGGAAAACGTGGATTTTCCAAGCTTGGGGCTGTTCCCGTTTATTCCAGATCAAAATCGGCGCCACATTGTGCCGTGGCGTCGTGCGACTACTTCCAGGTTCCCGCACTCTCTGCCACGAACGCGGCAAACGTGCGCGGTTTGCGGCCGAGCAGCGATTCCACGTCTGGTGAAACTCCAGCGGCGTAACCCGCGCTAATGATGTGGTTCAGCGAATCCATCACGTTGACGATGAACGGCGGCATGCCCCACTGGTTCATCGTCGCCACCGCTGCTTTGGTCGGCACGCTCACATGCTGCACCGGGCGCCCGACAGCGGCGCTGATCAGTCGCGCGGCTTCAATGCCGGTGACTGCCTCGGCGCCAGTCAGTGTGTAGGCCTTGCCCGCGTGCGCACCCGGCGCGGTGAGCACGCGGGCGGCCACAGCGGCGATGTCGCGGGTATCGACAAAGCTCTGCGCCTGTCCGCCGTCGGCGGCGTAGATGGTGCCGTCCTTGATCGCCTGCGTCTGGTAGTTGGCGTAGTTCTGCATGAACACATTGGGTCGCAGGAAAGTGGTGGCGATGCCGGTGCCGGCGAGGATGTCGTCGATCTCGCCCTGCAGCTTCGGCAGCGCAAACGGGCTGGCGGCGTCAGCACCGGCGCCGCTCGAGCGAACGATGTGCCTGACGCCCGCCGCTTTGGCCGCGGCCGCAGCGTTGCGTGCCAGCTCGACCTTGTTCGGCACCAGCGGGAACAGCAGGAACAAGGTGTCGATTCCGGCGAATGCTTTGGTGAGTGAACCGATGTCGGCAAAGTCGCCGTGCCGGGTTTCGACGCCAGCGATTGCCGTGCCGGGTTTGCTGGTCATCACCGCAAAGTCGGCGCCGGCCGCCTTGAGTTCGTTGACGAGTGCGCTGCCGATATTGCCGCTGGCGCCGGTGACGAGAATTTTGTTGCCCATGATTTGCTCCTGTTGCATCAGGTGAATAAATTGCGATGGAGCGAATTGTTGGGCAGATTGCGATCAACAAAAATGGGTAGACTGTTTCAACATTATCCATATTGTGTTGTAAATAATGGACCACATCCGGGGCGCTATCGCCTTCGTTGCTGCCGCACGCGTTGGCAGCTTCACCCGTGCGGCACGCTCGCTGGATCTTTCGCCACAGGCGGTGGCAGCGAGCATCGCGCGACTGGAGGAGAGCCTCGGCGTGCGGCTGTTCAACCGCACCACACGCTCGATCGCCCTCACCGAGGAAGGCGGCGTGTTCCTGCAGCACGCGCAGATGGGCCTTGCCACGCTTGACGATGCCGTGCGGGCGTTGCGTGACCGTACTGGCGCGCCGTCCGGACTGGTGCGGGTGACCACCGGCGCGGCCTTCGCACGGCGCTATCTGCTGCGGCTATTGCCCGAATTCAGCAAGCGCTACCCCGACGTGCGGCTTGACCTGAGCTTTGATGACCGCAAGGTGGACATCGTGCGTGAGGGCTACGACGTGGCCATTCGCGGCGGCGCGATTGCCGATTCGTCGCTGATCACACGGCGCGTCTGTGCGCTGCATACGATCTGCGTGGCGAGCCCGGCGTATCTGCGCAAGCACGGCGTGCCGAAGCAACCCGACGATCTGGCGAAGCATCGCATCATCGCGCTGCGCTTTGCATCCGGCGCGACGTCCACCTGGGACTTCCAGGTCAAGGGCAAGGCGGTGCAGTTCGAACCGGCGCAACCGGTGCTGACGCTCTCCGACACCGAGGCGGTCGGCGATGCCGCTGCTGCGGGCATCGGTATTGCGCGCGTTGCGGCGCACTTTGCCTGGCACTATCTCGCCAGCGGCAAGCTCAAATCAGTGCTTGGTCACTGCAACGATCTCGGGCGGCGCGAGATGGTGATCCACTACCCGCACCGCGAGTTTGTGGCGCCGCGCATTCGCGCTTTTGTCGATTTCGCACTGGACACGCTGCAGCATGAAGTCTCGCTGCACGTGACGCCGAAGGATCTGCAGCAGTACGAGGCCTGACCGCCCGCAACTATGGCGACGGCGGCAGTACGTCGTCGCGACGGACGCGGGCACGAGCTGTGCGATCCGCCGCCTGCAGCGCCGCTTCACGCAGCCAGCTTGATGCCGCTGCCTCGGCCATGCCGGCAGTCGCAAGGTAGCGCGGCGCGGCAGACTTCAGCGTGCCCTCGGCGAGATTGGCGAAGACGATGTCGGTGCGGTTGTTCGCATCGCCAGTGACACGCGCGTAGAGCGCGCCGAAACTGGTGCCGCGACCAATCAGTCCGTGATAGTCGCCGATGAACCAGCCATTGGCGAACGGCGCCTGGGTGATATCAAATGCGGATTCGATGCCACTCTCGCGCCAGTACTTGCCGTCGCTTGACGTGGTCAGGCGATACGTCGTCGTCAGCGCACCGGCGCTGCTGGCAGCACGCAAGTCAAAGTAGCTGACACCGACGGTGCCGTCGGCGCGGATGGCGATGCTGGGGCCGAACGCGGCGACATCGACACGGGCGTTGATGCGCAGGGGTTCGCTCCAGGAGAGCCCGCCATCCTTTGACGACGACAGCGCAATGCCGTCGTAGGCGCCCTGCGAAAAGCGCGCGTCCTGCCAGACAACGAAGATCTCGCCGGTCGGACCGACCGCGGCAGAGGGCAGCCCGCGACTGTCACGAACGCGCCCGGCGGCCGGGTCGCTGACGCCGATACCGAGATCGAGCGCCACAGTCACCGGCGTGCTCCAGCTCTGCCCGCGATCAGTCGAGCGAATGACGCGCAGATACGATCCCCGTGCGCTGGCCGACGTGGCTGCACGAATGATGTCGGTGAAGAAATTGAGCACGCTGCCGTCACGCAGCACAATCATCTGGTTGCCGAAGGTCTGATTGGTGTTGCCGGGGTCATAGATGCTGCGTGCGGCGTCCCAGGTCGTGCCGGCATTGGTGGTGCGGGCAAAGTACGCCGGGCCACCGCCATTCGAGAGCAGTCGGCCCCACACGGCGTACACGTAGCGCGCATCCTGCGGGTCGGCGACCATCATGTTCTTGTCGTTGAAGAAGGTGGCGCCGACATCACGGATCAGCGTCGTTGGTGCGCCCCAGGTGATGCCGCCATCGGCGCTGCGTGCCACCATCATGGCGCTGATCGAGCTTGGCGTCGATTCCTGCCCGCTGAAGCCAAGCGCCATCTGGTACGCCGCACCGCCGGGGGCGACAGTGACCCACGGGTCGGTGGCGCGCTCGTAGTCGCCGCCGCCACATTGCGAGAAGGCGGCGCGGCTGGAAGTCCAGCTATTGCCACCGTCGAACGACACCGCCGAGGCCGTGCCCCGCGCGCCGCCGTTGGCCCAGCGGTCCTGCTGCCACGCCGCAAGCAGATGCTGCGCGTTGGATGGGTTCATTGCCAGATAGGGCTCGACTTCGGCGCCGATGTAGGCAGTGCCGCTCTGGGCGATGCTGCAGGTTGGCGAAAACGGTGACACATTGGGGGCAGCACCGGTCAGCACGCGCTGAAAGCTCTTTTCCGGAGACCGCGCCACGTCAGTCGCTGTGGAAACGCAAAAGGCAACGCCCTCGCCGGCCCAGCCAGCGGCGATCATCGCCTCATAGCTGGCGCTGCTGACGGTGTAGCGATGATTGCCGGTGCGCCCATTGGCACCGGGCCGGAACGCACGATAGACGCGGGTCGGCGCGTTGCCCGGGCATACGGCAGGCAAGCCGGCGGCCCCCGGTGTCGCTGGCGACGTGACTGCGAAATCGAAGCCTTCGTAGCTGAACCCGGCCGGCAGCTGCGCGAGTATTGCCTCGCAGTCGATGCCTTCCCGTCCATAGAAGTGGGAATTGGTGAACGCGCTCGCCGGACTGGCGACGCTGATGTAGAAGCGGCAGATGCGTACATCGCCCGCTGGTGCGGCTGCGCCAGCTGCGGCTGCCGCGAACTGCATGCCGGTGCGGCGAAAATCGGCGGGCAACGCGTCCAGCGTCGTCTGCTCAGCAGTACGACCGGTAATGAAGTAAGCGTCGAGCGTCGCGTTGTAATACTCAACGACTGTGACCGGAGCGGAAGTTTGGGCCACGGCCACCGGCCCCAGCACAAGCGGGGACAGCATCGCGGCGATGTGGGTAGCGGTCGACAGCAGACGCGAACGGATCATGATCTCTCCGGAGGTGGGCAGTGCGCATCAGGACCGCGCGCTTACACTGCCCGCATTGTCGGATTTTGGAGGCGGGGACTCAATGGATGCTGCAATGCTGGGCTGGGTCGCCGTGGTGCTGCTGATTGTGGTCGGCGTTGCTGGCAGCGTGCTGCCGGCGTTGCCCGGCACGGCGCTGGTGCTGGCCGGCATCGTGCTCGGCGCCTGGCTGGACGACTTCACGCGGGTGAAGTGGTGGGTAGTCACCATCATCGCCGTGCTGGCGGTCATCGCCTGGGTGACCGACTATTTCGCCACCGTCCTCGGTGCAAAAAAAGCCGGCGCCAGCAAATTGGCGATCATCGGCGCCGCACTCGGCACCATCGCCGGCATCTTCATGGGGCTGGTCGGCGTGCTGTTCATGCCGTTCGTGGGTGCGGTCATCGGCGAGTACATCGCGCAGAAGAACACCCGGCAAGCCGCCAAGGTTGGCCTTGCCACCTGGCTCGGCCTGATCGTGGGCACCATCGTCAAGCTGGTGCTGGTGTTCATGATGATCGGCATTTTTGTTGCCGCGCTGGTGTTCACCGGCTGAACCGGGCGGGCCAACCCGCCGGGCGCGGTGGGCTGCACACACAAGCCGCCAAAAGCAGCATTTACCGTCCAAGCTTGAGCCAATTGGGCTTGACGGCCGGTTTGCGGTTAAGTCGACTTTTTGCTGAATCGAGGCGAAGCCCCGATTGAATGAGCGTTTGCCGAAAAAGCCGCTACGCGACGACTAGCGCAACGAGCCATCCGCCACGTTGGCGAAGACCACCTCGGTGCTGTCGGTGGGCGTCGCGCGGGTGCGTACGTAGAGCGCCGAGAAACTGGTACCGGTGCTCACCAGGCCGTGCACTTCCCCCAGATACAGACCGTTCGTAATGCGACCACGACTGCTGCCCGGCGCCGCCGAGAAGTCAAACGCATCCTCCACCGCAACATTGCGCCAGGTGTCGGCGTCGCTGGTCGTTGAGCGGGCGATGCGGAAGGCAACCGGCATTGGCGAGGACGGCAAGGCAGAGGCGCTGGCCAGCTCGTAATACGACACGGCGACGATGCCATCGCGGCGGACGCTGACCGTCGGCGTGAAGGCCGGGATGGTGTCGCTGCCGTTCACGCGCACCGCGTCCCACCAGTTGGCGCCGCCATCGGTGGAGCGCGCCAGCACGATGCCGTCGTGCGAGCCGCCCCCCACGCGCGAATCCTGCCAGGCCAGATAGACCTTGTTGCCACGGCCAGCGATGGAGACCAGGCCGGCGCTGTCGCGGGCAACGCGGGTGCGATCGGCTGATGTGGTGCCGACCGATTCAGCACGTGACACCGTGATCGGAGCCGACCACGTCTGGCCGCGATCACTGGAGCGAATCACGCGCAACCAGCTGCCCACCAGTTGCGGATTCGGCGACAGCCGCACCACGTCGATGTAGGCATAGACCAGCACGCCGTTGGGCAGGCTGAGCAGGCGCCCCTGGTTCATTGAGCTGCCGGGAACGTTCGTCAGAATCTGCACCGGATCGGTCCAGATGTAGCCAGTATCGGAAGTGCGCGTGTAGCGCAACGCGGTGACACCGGTCTCGACATTGGTGCGCCACCACGCCGCGTGCAGATAACGGCTGTCGTCGGCATCGGCCACCAGCACCGGCTTGTCGAGGTTGTAAGTCGGCGTGGGCTCAATGGCGAGTGTCGCCATTTCGTCCCAGTTACGGCCGCCGTTGCTGCTGCGCGCAATCATGATGGCGCTGCGGGCGAACGTGGTGTAGAGCTCGCCGCTCGCCACGCGGGCCATCTGCAGCGCCAAACCATCGCTGGTCAGCACCGTTGCAATATCGGTCACCCGCTCAAAATCGCCGCCGATGGCGGCGTTGCCACCAGAGCAACGGGTGAACTTCGGACTGCTGGTCTGCCAGCTCTGCCCGGCATCAAACGACACCGCGCTGGCGGTACCACGCGAGGCGCCATTGCTGCCGGTATCCTGCAACCAGGTGGCGGTCAGATGGCGCGGATTGCCAGGATTGATGGCGAGCTGGGTGGAGGCTTCGCTGCCGACCCGCGCGCTGCCGGTGGGCCAATCACGGCAATCGCCGGCCAGCGGCGACGCCGCTGCCGACACGGTTCGTTTGAAGGATGCCTGCGCCGGCTCGGTCGACGGCGCGGCGATGGGTGCGCAGAAGACGACGCCCTCTGGCGCCCAGCCAGCCGCCGTCAAGGCATCGAAGCGCTCGCGCGTGATGCTGTAGCGGTGATTGGGCGATCGGCCGCCAACGCCGGGGCGAAAGCTGCGATACACCGGAATGCTGTTCGGCGAAACGCAGGCACCGTTGCTCGTTGGCTGCACTGTGTAGAACTCGATGCCTTCGTCAGTAAACCCGGCAGGACGGGTACTACGCAGCGCTGCGCAATCAGTGTCATCACGGCCGTAGAAGTGGGTGCTGACAAACGGATTGGACTGACTGATAAAGAAGCGGCAGACACGAATTTCACCTTCTGTACCCGATGGCGATGAACGCGCACCGAAGGTCATGCCGGTGCGAACGAAATCACCGCCGAGACCGTCGAGATAACCCTGCTCCTGCGGGCGACCGGTGATGAAGTAAGCGTCCAGCGCTGCGTTGTAGTACTCGACCACCGTTACCGTGACCACTTGCGCGGCGGGCGAGCCACCCGGACAGGCGGCACCTCCACACAGGGCGAGCAAAACCAGTAAACGCGACAACCAGGATGAATTCATGTGGGTCTCTCGGGATATTCCAGTCGCAACGGACGCCGATGGCACCATTGCGCGGGGCTGCGCTCGATCAGCGAGCCCATGAGAACGGACGGGAAGTGGCAGCTGGAAGTGTCAGCCTGCCGGAAGCCTGCGCGGCGACCACGCCAACGCTGTTAGCGCTTACTCCGGCTGTATCTGCCCGTCAAAACCGTTGGAATTTACACTGTGGCGGCGTTTCGCGCCAGCCCGGGCTAGAGGCGTACGGGTATTCCTGTGGTCCGCATCATCGCCTTCGCCTCGCCCACGGTGTGTTCGCCGTAGTGAAAGATGCTGGCGGCGAGCACGGCATCGGCGCCACCCTTGATGACGCCGTCGACCAGATGCTGCAGGTTGCCGACGCCGCCGGAGGCGATCACCGGGATGCTGACGGCATCGGCGATGGCACGGGTAAGTTCGAGGTCAAAGCCAATCTTGGCGCCGTCGCGGTCCATGCTGGTGAGGAGTATTTCACCGGCGCCGCGCTCAGCCACTTCGCGCGCCCAGGCCACCGCGTCTTTGCCCGTGGGCGTGCGCCCGCCGTGCACGAAAACTTCCCAGCCGCTGCCGTCGGCGCGCTTCTTGGCGTCGATCGCCGCCACCACGCACTGCGCGCCGTAGAAGTGGCTGGCGTCGTTGAAGATCTGCGGGTTATTGACGCCGGAGGTGTTGATGCTCACTTTGTCGGCACCCGCGTTCAGCAGGGGTCGCAGGTCTTCGGCGGTCTTCACACCACCGCCCACTGTAAGCGGAATGAACACCTGCGAGGCGACGCGCTCAATCAGGTCGTAGAGCAGCCCGCGTGCCTCGACGCTGGCCGTGATGTCAAGAAAGCAAAGCTCGTCCGCGCCCTGGTCGTTGTAGCGCTTTGCTACCTCGACCGGGTCGCCCGCATCGCGCAAGCCGACGAAGTTGACGCCCTTGACGACGCGGCCGTCCTTTATATCGAGGCAGGGGATGATTCGTTTGCAGAGCATTACGCGTGCTCCGCACGTAAGGACGAAAGACGAATGACGAATGACGAAATGGGAAGGAGACGCACGATGCTTGGATAAGTCAGGAACGATTGCGTGGATGGTTCGACGCGAGCCGCTCGTTGCCGCGTTTGTAGTGGCCCGTGATGCGCGCCATCAGTTGCTGCTGCTCGACCAGGCCTGCATCATCAATTTCTGCCAGAAAGTCAACGGCTGCTGCACCACGTAGCGTGGTTACCTTTCGGCCGTGATGGGCCACCCAGACTTCGCCGTTCTTGTTGCGCTTGAAAGTGAAGCCGAGACCGTCGCCCTCAGCGTTCATCACACTCACTTGAGCGCCGCCACGGCCGCCTTGAAATCCAGCGTACCTTCGTAAAGCGCCCGCCCGCAGACCACGCCAGCGATGCCGTCAGCTTCGTGCGGTTTGAGCAGTTTGATGTGATCGACGTTGTGAATGCCGCCAGACGCGTATACCGGCACCCGCAGCGGCTGCGCGAGGCGGACCGTGGCCTCGATGTTGATGCCTGTGCCCATGCCATCGCGACCAATATCCGTATAGATGATGCCTTCGATGCCGTAGTCCTCGAAGCGTTTGCCCAGGTCCAGCGCATCGTGGCCGGTGAGCTTGCTCCAGCCGTCAGTGGCGACTTTGCCATCCCTGGCGTCGAGGCCGACGATTACCGCGCTGGGGAAGGCGTTGCAGGCGTCATGCAGAAATCCCGGGTTCTTGACCGCTGCGGTGCCGATGATGACGTAGTTGATGCCGTCGTCGAGATAGCGCTCGATAGTGTCGAGATCGCGGATGCCGCCGCCGAGTTGCACGTCAATGTCTTCACCGACTTCGGCGAGGATAGCCTTGATCGCGCCCTCATTGACGGGCTTGCCGGCGAAGGCCCCGTTCAGGTCCACCAGATGCAGGCGCGTGGCGCCCTGGTCGACCCAGTGGCGCGCCATCTGCGCCGGGTCTTCAGAAAACACGGTGACGTTGTCCATGTCGCCTTGACGCAGGCGAACGCAATGACCGTCTTTGAGATCAATCGCAGGAATGACAAGCATGGGGATGTGTAGGGAAGTCGCGGCGTGCAACGCAGCGCCGGGGATGTCAATGATTGGCGAAAGAGCGGTAAGTTAGACCGTTCCGTTCCAGGTTGAGAAATTCTTGAGAACACGCAAACCAGCGTCTGCGCTCTTTTCAGGATGGAACTGTACCGCAAAAATGTTGTTGCGTGCCGCTGCAACGCAAACCGGATCAGGATAGTTCGTTGTCGCGGCAATCAGGCCGTTTTGTGACGGCACGGCGTAGTAGCTGTGTGCGAAGTAAAACGCGCTGCCATCGGCCACGCCCGCCCAACAAGGGTGCATGCGCGCGTGCGCCGGAAAGGCAACCTGATTCCAGCCCATGTGTGGCACCTTGAGGGCGGTGCCATCATAGTCGCGATGTTGCAACGGAAAGCGCACCGTGCGGCCCGGCAGGTAGCCCAGCGCGGGTACGTCGCCCTCTTCGGTCGTCTCGAACAGCATCTGCAGGCCAAGGCAGACCCCGAAGAACGGGCGGTCTTTCGATGCCGTCCACAGCACGTCACGCAGGCCCGAAGCATTCAGCGCCGCCATGCTCTCCGGCATCGCGGCCTGGCCGGGCAGCACCACGCGATCCGCCGCCGCGATTTCTTCGGCGTTGGCAGTAATCATCACATGCTGGTCCGGTGCCACGTGTGCGAACGCCTTGGCGACCGAACGCAGGTTGCCCATACCGTAGTCGACGATGGCGATAGTCTGCATCGCTACAACACGCCCTTGGTCGAAACAATCACGCCCGCCGCGCGTGCATCACGCTCGCAGGCGATACGCAGCGCACGGGCAAAGGCCTTGAACACCGTCTCGCACTGGTGATGCGCGTTGTCGCCGCGCAGGTTGTCGATGTGCAACGACACCAGCGCGTGGTTGACGAAGCCCTGAAAGAACTCATGCGTCAGATCGACATCGAAGGTGCCGATCATGGCGCGGGTGAACGGCACGTGAAACTCAAGCCCCGGTCGCCCCGAGAGATCGACCACCACGCGCGACAGGGCTTCATCGAGCGGCACGTACGAATGGCCGTAGCGATTGATACCCGCCTTGTCACCCACCGCCTGTTTGAACGCCTGGCCGAGCGTGATGCCGATGTCTTCCACCGTGTGGTGCGCGTCGATGTGCAAGTCACCCTTCGCATGCACCGTGACGTCCATCATGCCATGCCGCGCGAGCTGGTCGAGCATGTGGTCAAGGAAGGGCACACCGGTTTGCAGATCGGCCTTGCCATCGCCATCGAGATTGATGGCAACGGTGATCTGCGTTTCCTTGGTGTTGCGCTCGATGGTGGCGGCGCGGGGTGCGAAAGTGTTCATAACCCTAATTGTAGGAGCGGCTTCGCCGCGACCGAATGTACCGAAGAGCGGTCGCGGCCACGCCGCTCCTACAGGATTTCCTTCAAGGCTGTGAGCAGCGCTTGCATCTCTGTTGGCGTACCGACCGAGATGCGTAGCGTGTTGGCCATCAGCGGGTGCATTGGCGAGAGGTTGCGCACCAGAATGCCCCGTGCTTTCAGGCCCTCGAACACGGCCGCCGCATCCGGGAAGCGGGTCAAGACGAAGTTCGCCTTTGACGGGAACGCTTTGACACCCGGCAGCTTCTGCAATTCGGCGAACAGGCGCTCGCGCTCGGCCACCATCAGTGCGGCGTGGCGCTTCAGCTCGTCGTAGTGATCAAGCATCACGGTCGCCGCGACCTGTTGCAGCACACCCACGTTGAACGGCCCGCGCACCTTGTCGATCTCGTTGATCCATTCCGGCGCGCCAAACAGGTAGCCCAGGCGCACACCTGCGAGACCAATCTTCGACAGCGTGCGCATTACCAGCAGGTTCGGGAAATCGTTGAGCCGCGTTGACCAGCTGCGCCCGGCAAACGGCTCGTACGCCTCGTCGATAATCACGAGACCCGGTGCAGCGCGCACGATAGCCTCAATCTGTTCGTCGCTGTAGCTGTTGCCGGTGGGGTTGTTCGGATACACCACCCAGATGAGCTTCGGCTGCTCGCGCTGGATCGCGGCGAGAGTGGCGTCCAGATCGAGCGAGAAGTCAGCGTTCAGCGACACACCCACGTAGCGGCCCGCACAGGCTACCGCCGCGTTGCGGAACACCGCGAACGACGGCTCCAGCGAGAGCACGGTACCACCGCCCGCCAGCAGCGCCTGCGAGACCATCGAGATCACCTCGTCAGACCCGGAGCCGAGCAGAATGCCATGCTCCGGCGAGATACCCAACTTCTCGCGCAGCTTCGCTTTCAGCGCAGGTGCTGCCGGATCGGGGTAGCGGTTGAACGCTGCGTCCGCCACGGCACGCGCGATGGCATCACGCATCGCGCGCGAGGTGGCGGTGTTGTTGGCAGCATCGAGGTGGTTGTCCTCCATCAACTCGATCTTGATCCCTGTCCATGGCGGGGTGACGGGGTAGGCCTTGAGCGCCTGCACTTCGGGCCGGATGGTTCTGGCGATGAATTCGGATTTCGTCATGTCGGTCGTTTTGGTTCCCTCTCCCCTTGTGGGAGAGGGTTAGGGAGAGCGGTATGGTCGCAGGAAGAGGAAAGTGTGGATTCCTATCCACTACCCCCTCTCCCCGGCCCTCTCCCACAAGGGGAGAGGGAGAAAACACTTACTTGATCCTCAGTTCCGCCGCTCGCGCATGCGCCTGCAGGCCTTCCGCATAAGCGAGCGTCGCAGCTGCCTGACCGAGTGTCGCCGCGCCTCGCGGCGAGACGTGGATCAGGCTGGTGCGCTTCTGGAAGTCATACACACCCAGCGGCGACGAGAAGCGCGCTGAGCGTGAAGTGGGCAACACGTGATTGGTGCCGGCAACATAGTCGCCGATGGATTCGCTACTGCCATACCCCATGAATATGGCTCCCGCATGGCGCAACAGCGGCAGCAGCATCTCGGGGTCGGCCACAGAAAGCTCCAGATGCTCAGGCGCGATGCGATTGGCGATGTCGCAGGCCTCTCCCAATGAACGCGTTTTGGCGATGATGCCGCGGTTGGCGAGCGATGCAGCGATGATGTCCTTCCGCGGCATCGTCGGCAGCAGTTTCGCGATGCTGGCCTGCACGGCGGCGATCAGCGAGTCACTCGGCGTGAGCAGAATCGACTGCGCGACCTCATCATGCTCGGCCTGCGAAAACAGATCCATCGCCACCCAGTCCGGGTTGGCATGTTCGTCCGCGATCACCAGAATCTCCGACGGTCCGGCGATCATGTCGATGCCGACCAGACCAAACACGCGGCGCTTGGCTGCAGCCACATAGGCATTGCCGGGGCCGACGATCTTGTCCACCGCGGGCACGGTGCCAGTGCCGTAGGCCAGCGCGCCCACCGCCTGCGCACCACCGATGGTGAACGCGCGATCCACACCAGCGAGATGTGCCGCGGCGAGTACCGTCGCGTTCTTCACGCCGTCCGGTGTTGGCACCACCATGATGACTTCGCGCACACCCGCGACTTTGGCGGGCACCGCGTTCATCAGCAGCGACGACGGGTACGCCGCCTTGCCGCCGGGCACGTACAGCCCTACGCGATCCAGCGGGGTTACCTTAACGCCAAGCTGCGTGCCATCGGCCTCGGTATAGCGCCAGCTCTCCATGACCTGCCGCCGGTGATAGGCCTCGATGCGGTCGCGCGCCAGCGTCAGCGCGGCTTTCAAGTCAGTATCCAGCGTGTCGAACGCCGCCTTCATCTCGTGCTTGGAGAGTTCAAGCGCCGCCATTGACTCAGCGCTGAGGCGATCAAATTTCTGCGTGTAAGCCAGCACCGCCGCGTCGCCACGCGTGCGGACGTCGGCCAGGATGTCCGCCACCGCCCGATCCACGCTCTCGTCCAGTGCACCCGCATGATGCGTCAGCGCATCGAGCGAGGCCAGGAAATCGGGGACGGAAGAATCAAGGAGTTTCATGGTGACAGCGATGGGCCTGGATGCAATGTCTCGCGCTTCAAGTGCGCGCTTCGACTGATTTCGCAAAGCTCTCCACAATCGGCATCAGTGCGTCGCGCTTGGTCTTGAGCGCGGCCTGATTGACGATCAGGCGCGCTGAAATGTCGGCGATCTTTTCTACTGCTTTGAGATTGTTAGCTTTGAGCGTGGCACCACTACTCACCACGTCAACGATGGCGTCAGCCATGCCCACCAGGGGGGCCAGCTCCATTGAGCCATAGAGCTTGATCAGGTCAACGTGCACGCCTTTCTTGGCGAAGTGGGCGCGCGCGGTCTGGATGTACTTGGTCGCCACGCGCAGTCGGCGGCCGCGCTGCACTAGCGCTTCGTAATCGGTCTCGTTACGCACGGCGACCATCAGACGGCATTTGGCGATGTTGAGGTCGAGCGGCTCGTAGAGACCGGCCGTGTCCTGCTCCATCAGCACGTCCTTGCCGGAGATGCCGATGTCGGCGCCGCCCTGCTGCACGTAGGTGGGCACGTCACTGGCGCGCACCAGTACTACGCGCACGTCGTCGCGCTGCGTCGGCAGGATCAGTTTGCGCGAGGATTCCGGGTCTTCCAGCACGTCGATGCCCGCCGTGCGTAGCAGCGGACGGGTATCGTCCAGGATGCGGCCCTTGGACAGCGCGAAGGTGATCACGACGACACGCGCTCAATGGTGGCGCCGAGGCCGATCAGCTTGTCCTCGATATGTTCGTAGCCGCGGTCGAGGTGGTAGATGCGGTCGATCATGGTTGTGCCAGTGGCGCAGAGGCCCGCAATGACCAGGCTGGCCGAGGCGCGCAGGTCGGTGGCCATTACGTTGGCGCCCTTCAACTCGCTCACGCCCTGTACTACGGCAGTGTTGCCAGTGATGTCGATTTTCGCGCCGAGACGGCACAGCTCGGAGACGTGCATCATGCGGTTCTCGAAGATGTTTTCGGTCATCACTGCGGTACCTTCGGCGACGACGTTCATCGCCATCAACTGCGCCTGCATGTCGGTCGGGAACGCTGGATACGGCGCGGTCTTCACGCTCACCGCCTTGAGCGGCCCCTTGCGCGACACGGTGACATTGCTGCCGTTGACGGCGATGCTGCAACCAGCATCGCGCAGCTTGTCGAAGATGGCATCCATCGCGGTCACCGGTGCGTCGAGCAGCGTGACTTCGCCGCCCACGGCGGCAACGGCACAGGCAAAGGTGCCCGCCTCGATGCGGTCGGGCATCACGCGGTAGGTGGCGCTGTGCAGGTTATCAACGCCGGTGATGGTGATGGTGTCGGTGCCTGCACCTTTGATGTCGGCGCCCATCGCGATCAGGCAATTGGCCAGATCGACGACTTCCGGCTCGCGCGCTGCGTTCTCGATCACGGTGACGCCGTCGGCCAGGGTGGCGGCCATCATGACATTCTCGGTGCCGGTGACCGTCACCATGTCCATCACGATATGCGCGCCCTTGAGGCGGCCGCCCGGTGCGGCGGCATTGATGTAGCCGCCATCGAGGGTGACTTCGGCGCCCATCGCCTCCAGTCCCTTCAGGTGCTGGTCTACCGGCCGCTGGCCGATGGCACAACCGCCCGGCAGCGACACCCGTGCCTCGCCCCATCGTGCGACCAGCGGGCCGAGCACGAGCACGGATGCGCGCATGGTCTTCACCAGATCGTACTCGGCGACCGGTTTGGTCAGCGTGCTGGCATCGATCTCGACGCGGTGCGTCTCGGTGCGCGCGGCCGTCACGCCCATCTGGTTGAGCAGACGGACAGTAGTGCGTGTGTCGTTCAGTTGCGGCACGTTGACAAAAGTGACCGGCGCTTTCACCAGCAGCGACGAGCAGAGGATCGGCAGCGCCGCATTCTTGGCGCCCGAGATCCGCACGGCGCCACGTAGCGGGCCGTTACCGGTAACGCGGAGCTTATCCATTGTTGACGAGGTCTCCGCCGTTGAGTTGTGCCCACTTCTCGGGCGTATAGGTTTTCATCGACAGTGCATGCACTTCCGCCTTCATGCGATCACCCATCGCAGCGTAGACACGCTGATGCTGTCTGATCATGGTGAGGCCACGAAACTCTTCGCTGACGATGGTGGCGAAAAAATGCTGGCCATCGCCTTCCACTTCGAGATGAGTACACGGCAGGCCGGCTGCGATGTAGTTTTTGACGTCGTCAGGAGTAACCATTACTGCCTCAATTTGTAGCCCGTCGCCAGCATTCTGAGCGCGATGGCCGAGAGTGCGACGACAAAAAAGACGACCACGGCCAGACTGCGCCACGGACTGACATCGGCGATACCGAAGAAGCCGTAGCGGAAGCCGTCGATCATGTAGAAGAACGGATTGACGTGCGACAAACCCTGCCAGAACGACGGCAGAGAGTGAATCGAGTAGAAGACGCCGCTCAGGAAGGTGAGCGGCATGATGATGAAGTTCTGGAACACCGCGAGGTGATCGAACTTCTCCGACCAGATGCCGGCAATCAGTCCGAGTGTGCCGAGGATGGCGCTGCCACCCGCCGCGAAGCCGATGACCCACAACGGATGCTGCGGCACGGCGGCGGCCGCACCGACAAACGGAAAGGTGATAAGCCAAACGCCCAGACCCACCGCGAGGCCACGCACCATGGCGCCGAAGACATAGGCGCAGAACAGCTCAAACGAGGTGATCGGCGGCAGCAACACAAAGATAATGCTGCGCATCATTTTGGACTGGATGAGCGAAGACGAACTGTTGGCAAATGCGTTCTGCAGCACCGCCATCATCACCAGGCCCGGAATCAGGAATGCGGTGTAGGCGACGCGACCATCGTAGACCTTGACGTTCGATTCGAGCACGTGCGAGAAGATCAGCAGGTAGAGCAGCGTGGTGACGACCGGCGCGACGATGGTCTGGAACGCCACCTTCCAGAAGCGCAGGCACTCCTTGTAGAAGAGCGCCTTGAAGCCGGGGCCGAGGCGCAAGCCGGTTGCAGATGCCGAACGCACCGCAGGAGAAGACGGCAGGGCATCGCTCACGCGCTCGCTCCTTCACGTGAGGTCAATTTCAGGAACGCCTGTTCGAGATCGGCTTCGCCGAGTTTCATCTCGCGCACGGTGATGTTGGCCTCGCGAAACGCCGCCAGCAGCGTTTCCAGCTCGGCATAGCCGGAGAGTGTGAAGCCCCATGCGCCCGAGGCTTGCACGCTGCCACGCGCGTGCCATGCCGGCGGCAGGGCGTCAGCGGATATTTGCACGGTGATGCCTGACATGCCGCGCAGCAAATTGGCCGTGGTGTCGAGCGCGACAATTTCACCGCCCCTGAGCATCGCCACGCGATTGCAGAGCGCTTCGGCTTCTTCGAGGTAATGCGTTGTGAGGATGATGGTGTGGCCTTCCTTGTTCAGGCGCTTGATGAAGGTCCACAGGTTTTGCCTGAGCTCGACATCAACCCCAGCCGTTGGCTCATCGAGCACGATCACCGGTGGCTTGTGCACCAGCGCCTGCCCGACCAACACGCGGCGCTTCATGCCACCCGACAGCGCGCGCATGTTGGTGCTGGCCTTGCCAGTCAGATCAAGGTTATGCAGGATCTCATCGATCCATGCGTCGGCGCCGGCAACGCCGTAATACTTGGCCTGCAACGCCAGCGTTTCACGCACCGTGAAGAACGGATCGAAGACCAGCTCCTGCGGCACGACGCCAAGGTTGCTGCGCGCTTCGCGATAGTGGCTGACCGAGTCAAAACCCATGATCCTGGCGACACCGCTATCGGCGCGGGCGAGCCCGGCGAGGATGCTGATCAGCGTGGTCTTGCCGGCGCCATTCGGCCCCAGCAGCGCGAAAAACTCGCCCTGCTCAACCCGTAGCGAAACGTGGTTGAGTGCGCGGACATTCGGGAATGATTTACAGACGTCGACAACTTCGACGGCGGCACAGGCGGAAGCGGTGGTCACGGCACAAGCTTTCTGGACAACCAGCAATTTTATCTGGCGGCGACTTGCCAGCCGCTGCGGCCCCCGTCAGAACAGCGACTCTACATCGTAAGCGGCGGCAAGCGCCGCCAGCTTGGAGGTCAGGCCGACCACGCGGCATTGCGGGCCGGCCTGGCGCTTGAGCGCCGAAATCAGCGCCAGCCCGGCGGAATCCACCTGCGTCACACCAGAAACGTCGATGCGATCAACACCTTTGGCGTCAACGGAAAAGCCCTCCCACAAGGTGTGGGCATTGGCAAAGGTGAGTTCACCGACGAGTTGCATAACGACGGTCTGTGCCCTACTTGTTCTTGGCCTGCAACTGCTTCACCAATGCATCCACGCCCTGGTCGCGCACCACGGTGTTGAATTCCTCGCGGTAGTTGGTGACCAGGCTGACGCCCGCTACGACCACGTCATAGGCGCGCCACTTGCCGTCGGCACCCTTTTCCATCGAGTAGTCGATGGGGATACCCTGACCGTTGGCCTGGTTCACCACGGTCTTGACGGTGACATCGGTTTCGGTCGGCTGCATGCGCAGCGGACGGTAGTCAATCGTGTTGTTGCGGAAGTTGGCCAGCGCGCCGGAATAGGTGCGCACCAGCAGGGTCTGGAACTCACGGGTCAGTGCGGTCTGCTGCTCCGGTGACGCCTTCGCCCAGTTGCGGCCCATCGCCAATTGCGTCATGCGACCAAAGTTGAAATTGGGTAAAAGTTTGGACTCGATCAGGTCCCTGAGCTTGGCGGCATTACCCAGCACACCGGGATCACTCTTGAGAACATTGGTGACGTCGGTGGCGACAGTCTTGACCAGAGCGTCAGGGGCGGTTTCCGCCTGCGCGGTAGCGAAAACGGTGGCTGCGAACAGCGCAAACAGCCATTTCGGGAATTTCATTGCCTGTACTTCCTATTCTTCTTTCGGACGCTTGCCATCGAGCACCAGGCTTTGACGCCGTTGCAGGTAGGCCGAGCGCATGAACGTGTAACGATCCAGTGCCGCCTGATTCATCAGCGCCTCCGCCGGGAACAGGCTGACACGGGTATCGACCACGCGCGCGCCCATCAACGAGTTGCGCACTGGAACGGATGACACCAGTGCCACCGGATCAATCTTGCCATCGCCATAGCGACCGACCAGATCACGGGCCGACGATGGGCCGAGGAAAGGGATCACCACATACGGCCCGGCGCCGATGCCCCAGTAGCCCAGTGTTTGCCCAAGGTCCTCGTTGCCGCGCTCGATACCCATCGGTGTGGCGAGGTCAAAGATGCCACCGAGGCCAAACGTGGTGTTGATCATCACGCGACCGAGGTCATCGCCCATCTTGGCGCCCTTCAGTTGCAGCGCATCGCTGACGATCGACTGCGCGTCAGAGGCGTTCTGGAACACATTACTGACGCCCTTCTTCACCGGATTGGGCACGGCGGCGTCGTAGCCCTTCGCGATCGGCTTGAACAGATAGTGATCGAAGGTGCTGTTGAACGAGAAGATGCCGCGGTTGATCGGCTCCAGCGGATCGCCGGGCGCGGCGTTGCGGAACGATGCGCAGCCGCCGAGTACAAGCGCGGCAACAGCAGTCAGGGTCAGGATCGCGGCGGACTTCATGGTTTGGCTCCGGGCGCTGCGGCGGCGGCCGGCGCAGGCGAGGCAGTGGCGGGGGCAGCGGCAGCAGCAGGCGCTGGCGACGGCGCTTCCTGTGCCTTGCTGAACATGAATTGGGAAATCAGTTTTTCGAGCTGCACGGCGGATTGCGTCTTCTTGATCCGCTCCTCGTCCTTGAGCATCACGCTGTCGCCGCCGGCTTCGAGGCCGACGAACTGTTCGCCCAGCAGGCCGGAGGTAAAGATCGCGGCGATGGTGTCGCGCGGGAACTGGTGGTGCGAGTAAATGTGCAGCCGCGCCACGCCTTCAAAGGTCTTGTCGTCGAGACGAATCGACTCCACGCGGCCGACCACCACACCAGCGCTTTTGACCGGCGCGCGGGGCTTGAGGTTACCGATGTTGTCAAAGCGGGCTTCCACCTGATAGCCGGTGCGCTCTTCGCTGGTGGTCAGCAGATTGCCAACCTTGAGCGCAAGAAAGGCCATCGCGGCGAGCCCGATCGCCACAAAGATGCCAACCCAGAGATCAATGACTTTTCGATTCATGACGTGGTTTGAAGATTAGGCCCGGGCGGTCAATGCGTGCCGCCACGGAACATGAAGATGGTCAGCATGAGATCAAGCGCCAGAATTGCCAGCGCCGATATCACAACGGTGCGCGTGGTGGCCGCCGAGACGCCCTCTGCCGTCGGGTTGGCATCATACCCTTCGAACACGGCGATCAGACTGACCGCCACGGCGAACACCAGGCTCTTGATGACCCCGTTGAAGACATCGTAACGCCAGTCCACGGCCGCCTGCATCTGCCCCCAGAAGGCGCCGCCGTCGATGCCAATCAGGCGCACGCCGACCAGATAGCCGCCATAGATGCCCAGAGCGGAGAACAGCGCTGCCAGCAACGGCAGCGAAATCACGCCCGCCCAGAACCGCGGTGCCACCACGCGGGCGATGGGATCAACCGCCATCACCTCCATGGCCGAGAGCTGCTCGGTGGTTTTCATCAGGCCGATCTCGGCGGTCATCGCGGAGCCGGCGCGGCTGGCGAACAGCAGCGCTGCGACCACCGGCCCCAGCTCGCGCACCAGTGACAGCGCTACCAGCACACCCATCGACTCGGTAGCGCCAAAGCGCACCAGCGTCTCGTAGCCCTGCAGCGCGAGCACCATGCCAATGAACATGCCGCTCATCAGCACGATGATCAGCGACAGCACGCCCGCCTGGTAAATCTCCTTGATCACCAGTTGCGGGCGCACCACCGAGGTGCCGCTCTGGCGCAGGATTGCCGAGAAGAAGCGTGCCGCGAAGCCGAGCCGCTCGACACCACCAATCGTCGCGTGGCCAAGACGCGACAGGATGCGCAGCACGGGCTTCACGCGAAGTCCTCGGCGAGACTCTTGGCCGGATAGTGAAAGCGCACCGGGCCGTCGGGCTCGCCGTCGACGAACTGGCGGACGAA
>Ga0116179_1001133_pt1 | contig 20207 bp, 16 predicted proteins | sample AD_UKC071_MetaG_FD_89751 | JGI IMG/M metagenome (GOLD analysis project Ga0116179, IMG submission 89751) | Active sludge microbial communities of municipal wastewater-treating anaerobic digesters from USA - AD_UKC071_MetaG | ecosystem: Engineered > Bioreactor > Anaerobic > Digestate | place: USA...
CGCTGACCTTGGCCTCCAGTTCCTTTTCGCGCTGCAGCGCCTCGGCATAGGCTTGCTGTCGGCTCGATGCGACGCGGCTGGTTTCCCGGCCGATTGCAGCGTCAATCGTGTCAATCTGCTGCTTGAGCGCGCGGGCCGCCGGATAGCCCGGCTCGAACTGCACCAGCATGCGCGCATAGTCGCCAGCAAGCTCGGCGCGCCGCGCCCGCAACTGGGTAATGGCGCTGTTGCTCAGTACTTCCGGGCTGGAGTCGGCTCGGCCGGACTGCGCTCTCGCTTGCGCCGCGATCCGCTCGGCCCTCGCTTGGGACAGGGCTTGATTGAGAGCCTCAAGATCAGCCGAAGCCAGCGTGCGCTGCGTGAACGTTTTGCCCTCGGCATCCCGAATTGAATCGAGGGTCACGATATCCTGGCTGGACGCGTAGGTGACAACATCGCGTTCGGACTGCTCCACCTTTTCCCGCAGCTGCGCGAGCCGCTCTTCCAGGAATTTGCGGGCGTCAGCCGTCGAGGCGAAGCCGCGGTCCATGGTCGAGCCAATGAATTCCTGCACCCAGGCATTCGCGATTCGCGCCGACATCTCGGGCGAGCGGCTGGTGTACTTAATGTCGATGAGGCGGGAGGTTCGGATCGGGGCAATTTCCACATTGCGCAGCAGCAGCGAGACAGCCTGGCGCTGGCGCGCCTTCATGGCCGCGCTGTCCATCTTTGCTTTTGTCGGGTCGGTGATCGGGCCGCCGGTCGGGCGCGCGCCATGCGCTTCGAAAAACTCGTCGGATGCGGCCAGGTTCAAACGCCTGGAAACACGCTCGGCAAGCGACTCTGCTTTCAGCAAGGCATATTGCGTCGCATAAAATTCAAGGTCCCGGCCTTCCTGCTGGGATTCGAGCCCCTCGACGTTCGTGACGTTCTTTTGCTCGCGGCTCACTTCAATCTGCGCCCGCGCCGTGAACAGCGGAGCGGTCAGCAGAGTGACGACCAGGCCCGCAATCAGGCAGCCCGCGACGATCCCGAGGATGACCCACCGCCAGCGCAGAACGGCTTGCCAATACTGAAGCAGGATCGGCGATAGCGAGAACTGCTCCTCGTTTCCGCTTGTTGCCGACGGGAAATAGGCCGGCTCGTTCGGTCTGGCGGTGATATCGTTCACAGTGTCAGCCTGTTCTTGCTCTGAGGGCGCGCGCTGCAATCGCGGTGCGGCAGCGGGTCAATTGGTGAAGCGGTCAACTGCAATGACCAGCGGGGTCGCAATCGCCGGAACGACGGCAAGCAGGTCCTTGAACAAGTGCCTGGCGCGCGAGTCCCCGACCATGATCACATCGCTCGCAAAGATTTCCGGGTCGCCGTAGGCACCATGGCGGATCGCCTCGAGATCATAGAGGGCTGCATAGCGCTGACCATTGACCGTCCTGAAGATGACCACGTCGTCGAGCTTGGAAAATTCGTCGGTACCTTCCGCGGTCGCGACCGCGCCCATGAGGGTCATGCGCCCGACGACCGGATAGCGGCCGGGTTTGCGAACCTGGCCATCGACGGTCACCACCCGGCTCACCGTCTCCTTCATGTTGACGGTCACCTGGGGGTTGCGGACAAAACCTTGCCGCAGCCGCAGGGCGATCTCGCTTTCGATTTCTCCTGGGGTCTTGCCGGCCGCGTCGATCACGCCCGCCAGCGGATATGACAGCCGACCTGCCGCGTCCACCTGGACTTCGCGGTTGGACAATTCGGTGATGCCGTAAACGTCGATCACGAGCTTGTCGTAGGGGCCGACGTAGTAGGGGCTTGTGTTGGCAGCAAGGTCTTCACGCACCGGAACCGGAAGTTCGTTGCTCGGCAAGACCTGAAGCTTCGGATCACCGCCGAGTTTCGGTGTGGTTTCGCAGCCCGCCAGAACCAGGGCTACAGCCGCAAGCGGCACTAAACGCGCGGGTTTAACCATATGATGCCTTGCTTTAGTTCGCATAGTTGAAGCTCTAATGGTGCCTGCGCGCATACCGGTCAATCCCGCACGGCCGGGAGCGGGCGTCTGGAAACGGGTCCGAGAACCCAGACCAGAGCGAGCGCGAACACGCACTGAATTATTGGTACCCTGAGTGGGTAATCGCCCAGCGAGCCGAGGGCGACGTAGGCGAGGATAACGCAGCCGAGGATCGCCAGCCCGCCGCCGGCACTATCCGAATCCCTGCCTCGCGCAACCCGGGTAATCTGAATGGCAACCGCGGCTCCCATCCATGCAATCAGCACGGCGCCGGGGAGGCCTCCGGTTATCAGAAGTTCAATCCAGTCGTTGTGCGCATGATTGACATAGGCCGGGCCAAGCAGGGCATCGGGTTCGTGGATCAGGTAGACTGCCTCGAATGTTCCGAAACCAGTACCCCAGGGGAAATACCTCTCGACCATCACCTCGAGAACCGGGAGGATCGCGACTCGAAGCTCGGCAGCAGGATCGGTTCTGTACAGAAGCCTGTTCAATGCCTCGTCCCGATCCAGCAGAACCGCAATGGCGAGTATGCACCCCACGAGAAGGACCGCTCCCCAGCTCAGGACGCGCCCCAACTTGAGCTCTTTGGAGACCTTCGCACCCTCTGCCCGGTGTGGTCTCAATACGAGCGGTACGCTGATGATACTCATGACGCCCAGCAGCAATCCGGCGCGCGATCCCGTAACCAGCAGGAGCGGGGCGAGGAACATCGCGGCCCCGATCGCAATCCATCGCCTCGCATGCTGGCGCCGGGCCGCGTTCTCCGTTTCACCGTTACCGGGTCTTGTATCCTCATTGCGGTCGCTGGCCGATGCCCAGAAGGCGAGCATCGGCAAAGCCGCGGCCAGCAGCAGGGCCTGATGGTTACGGTTGGCAAAAAGACCAACCGCGGACCCATTATTCGTCATTGCGTAGAAGTAGAGCGGGCCTTCGGGGTCGCCGAGGATCTGCAGCAAGCCGAGCAAGGCGCTGGCCAGGGTGCCGACGAGGACCAGATCGACCGTTTTCACCAGGTCCACAGCCCTGAGCTGAATCGCGAACAGCAGAGCCGCGGCAGGCAACAGGAGCGAAAACAAGGCGTTCCAAGTGGCAGGAGGATCGAGACTGAGCGGCCGCCATTGTCCGGCGAGCCCGACGAGGCGGTCATTCGCCACGATGAGTTCTCTGCCCGGCAGGCCGTGCCAGATGGCCGGGGGGAGCGGCACCAATTGCGCAGCGACAAGGCCTAATGTCGCGGCCACAAGTGCCAGCAAGTTCGCCGATGCCTTGATCTGCTCGCCGGTCAGGCTGACCAGCGCAATCGCAAAGAGCAACGCCGATAGCGGGCGCAGGACGAGCAGCGAAGTGATTGCCGGATTGGATCCACCGCCTCCAGCGAATGCGGCGGCAAGAGTGACCAGCACCCCGATCCATGCAAGGCGCCGCCGGAGCCGCGGCACCGTCCCGCGTTCCAAACTGGAGCGAAGGACCTTTCTGGAAAAGGTTATGTTCGAATGCATCTGTCTCGATGTCTGCCTGGAGGCGGCTCGTCAGCTGAATCAAAAGCGTGTGCGAAGTGATCAACGCCGCCCTGGCGGGCAAGGGAAGGGAGGCAGAGGCGGCAAACTGCCCCGTCTCCATAGCTACCGCAGTGCGGGTGCAGCGCACCCACACTCAATCGACTCGTAATACGGCGGCGATTTAAGCGCCGCCCGGCTTAACCAGACCCTTGCCGCCCTGGAGCAGGCATAGGATCGCGGTGATGCACAGTCACCCTCATTCGAGGCCGCGCAATCAGCGCGCTCCGAACCCGGTCAGGACCGTGCGGGCCGTCTTTATCACAATCAGGAGGTCGAGCCAGACAGAGAAGTACTTGATATAAAAAAAGTCGTAGGCAAGCTTCTCTTTCGCAGCATCGACATTCGCGACATTGCCCTGGTGAACCGCGGCCCAGCCCGAAATGCCCGGGCGTACCGCATGCCGGTAATCATAGAAGGGCACGTGCGCGGAGTATTCTTCAGCAAGCGACACGGCTTCGGGACGAGGGCCAATCCAGCTCATCTCGCCTCTGATGATGTTGAAAAGCTGGGGAAGTTCGTCAATCCGGAGCCTGCGCAGGACGGCACCGACCCGAGTGATCCGGGGATCTTCCTCCTTGGTGAACGCTGGGCCCGCATGGCCATGCGTCATCGTGCGCAGCTTGTAGCAAAGGAACGTCTTGCCGCGAAAGCCGGTTCTTGGCTGCTTGAACAACACTGGCCCGGGACTGTCCAGCCTGATGGCGAGGGCGGCCGCGGCCAGAATGCCGATTGCGAATGGCAGCGCGATTATGCAGCCCAGAAGGTCCAGACCGCGTTTGAACCGGAGATAAAGCAGCGATGGCAGCAGCGCGCCAAAATTGTTGTCAGCGTGATGCGTGAAGTAGACCTTGCCGGTAAGCGTCTCTTCGAGCTGCGAGAGATGATAAACCGGCACGCCGCCAAGGACCAGATTCGCGATGAATTTTGACCAGGCCAGGTCAATCTCGCCATGCGGATTGACCACGGCGGCCGCGATAGGCTTGTCGAGCTTCGGCTTGTCGATCCGCTGCCACAGGATCGTTGAAGGCAAGCTTGCGAGCAGCCCGGGCGGCACGCCGATCATGCCCACAACGGGGCGCAGGTAACGACCTCGCAGCACCACGATTGCCAGATACCAGACGAACGAAATGGCAAAGGACGTCCAGATGTGAAACGCCGAATAAACCAGTTCCAGGACCGAGGCCGCCAGCATCGCGCAACCGAACGCTACCAGCAACGTCGGGAGTATCAGGCTGCGGGCAGTCACGAGTGGCAGCATCCCCATGCGCCGCAAACTCAGGTGCGCGGCCGTGATCGCCGCTGCTGACAGGAGGTGGCCAGGTTCGATCGTGATGCTGCGAGATACATCGATAAGTGACTTGCCATCCTGCGCAAGGGACAGGCGAAGCAGGTCGGGAAGCGCAACCGCCAGGATGAGGCCAAGGCCAAGCACATAGCGATTGGACGAAACAAGCCGGCCAACCAGACCCATCCGCCGCAGCGGGTCGCTGGCCATGGGCGCGGATTGCGCCAGCACAATGGACTGGTGCCTGGTCATGCAGGCGCCAGGCTCGCCTGGTCGATCATCACAGGCGTGCTGAGCCCGAGGATTTGAAGCAGGATCCGAACTCGCCCGGCCGCATTGAGTGACACGACCTCGGCGACGGCGTCGGCAAGCGGACCATCAATGATCCGCACCTTCGCCCCGGGGGCGAGGTCGTCGACCAGCCTTGTCATCAGCCCGTTCTCGCAGCGCGCGAGAATCTGCTTCATGACATTTTCAGGCATCGGGACCGGGTTGTAAGGATCAGTGGTGAGGAGCCGTTTCACGCCAAGCGTGCCGTTGATGGCCCGCCATGGATCCCTCTTGGGATCAAAGCGTACAAAGACATATCCCGGAAAGAGCGGGGCGAGCACACTTTCCGTGCGGCGGGCGTGGCGGCGCGTGGAACGAAATCGCGGACAAAGGTTGGTGAACGACTGCCGGTGCAGGTTTGCTTCTGCAATCCGTTCCTTGCGCGGCTGAGTTTCGGCTACAAACCATTGCGATTGCACGACGGTACCTCTTGAAATGGCCGCACTGAGGAAAATTGCTTATACACGTCGACTATTCAATTGTAAGAATGGGCCACGCCATTATTAGCCCTATTCATCGCAGAATGCTCTCATCCTGCCGCTACGACTGTTGGGATTTGGTGTTTGACCCTGCCAATTCATGCCGCCTTGATACCAAGGGTCAGGCAAGCCTGGCGCCCCCTTCCTCCTTATGATGAGGCGCGCTGCGTCGCACAAGATGTTTTCATATTTGAAGGGATTCTGGGAGCGCTTGCAAGCTGGCCCGGACTCTGATTATCTCCGCTTAGTGCCGAGTGTTCGCCCAGGGGGCGGTGCAAGGTCAACGTGAAGGTGCCATGAACTCGAAAGCGCCATCGCATATCAGGCTGCTGAACCTGCTGGCCGCTCTCAGGGAGCTTTCGCCGTTCCACGCGATGTCTGCCGAAGAAGACGAGTTGCTGCGAAGTCTTCTGGTTCGCTGGCATGAGAGCGCCAACATATCGGTCACCGACGTGCTGAGCCGTGTCAACGGCGTCTCGCCAGCCACTGCCTACCGGCGGCTGCTGGGGTTAAGGACAAAGGGCTTTGTCCAACTGAGAACGAAGGTCGGCGACAAGCGCATCAAATTCGTCGACCCCACCGCGCTCTCGATTGACTACGCCAACCGGGTCGGGCTTGCCCTCGAGCAGCTCTCCGGAGAGACAGGGCCGCGATGAACAGGGACCTTCGGGCTGTCTTTGGGGAGATGGTAGCCGTCGCTGCAATCGGCCTGTCCTGGTCCCTGCTGTCGCAGTTGAATGCCTGGCTGTTTGCAGGTCTTGAACATACCTCGAGAGCTCATTGGATCTTCTTGCCTGCCGCGTTCCGTCCCCTCGCAATCCTGTTGTTCGGGCGAACCGGGATGTTGGGCCTGGTCCTTGGCTCCTGCCTGACGATCAGCGGAACAACCGACGCGTTTGCCGCAGTCACCCTTTCGCTCATCCTCGGGATCTCGCCTTGGGCCGCAGTGAAGTTCGGAAAGGCGATCCTCGATATTCCCCAATCACTTGCCGGCCTGAAGGCGAGGCATATCGTCCTGCTTTGCTTCCTTTGTGCCGGAACCAACGCCATTACCCTCAATGGCTACCTTTGGCTCCTCGGCCAGCTCGATGGCGGTGCAATCCAGGTGGTGACTGTCTTCGTCGGCGATATGGCAGGATCGACCATCGTCCTTTTCTTGATATCCGTTCTGCTCGCGCAGATCCGCCCGCCTAGGCTGCAAGCCTAGGGGGCCTGGCGATCCTCGCTCGGGGGAGGGGCGCTCATCCACGTGGCAGGCGCCCGAGAATTGGCAAACGCGCCAGGCAAGCGTAGCCGCTGCCCCGCCTTGCGGGCGTGAGCCAAAGCGATGAGTCCTTTGCGCCCTGATCGCGCGGCAAGACCCTGCGGCCATGACAACGTTGCGCGATGCCCCCGTCAGCAAGGGTGCCCGGCGCTTCAAGGCGCCCCTGGGCTTCCAGGCGGTGGCCGCTCGAGCCCACGCCGAAGCGGATTGATCCCTGGCCCATTCCAGAGGTCTAATCTGGAGCGGCCGGGCCTGCTCCATTCGCCACTCTTGCAAGGATCTCGCTCTCGATAATGGCCATCCGCTCCTTGCGCGATGGATAGGCGCGGCTGCGGAAAAGATCCGGCGCAATGGTGCGACCGGGGCCTTGCCAGAATTCCAGCAGAAGGTTCGGGTCCATCCCGGCATTGGTCAGCAGGTGGACGCTCAGGCGGTCCGCCTCGATCTCTGCATGCCGCCTGGCCCGGCGGCTGCTTCCGAATTCACCCAGCAGCCCTGTGTGAACCCGCATGGCCTCAAGCCGGCGGCGATGCTCGAGGATCACATGCGCGAGCTCGTGAGCGGCGAGGGCCGCCAATCCCTGCGCGTCGAGGCCCTTCAGCACCCGGTCGCCAAACTGCATGATGTCTCCGTCAGTCTGGCCCGCCACCGCGTTTCCGGAGAGGATTTCAGATCGCACCCGGCAGGCGGCGACCGGCATTAGCCTCGCAGCTCCCCGCGTTCCCGCGCGCAAATAGGCAATATCGATAAGCTGGGTTGGCGGGAGGGATGCCAGGAGCTTTTCGGCCTGATCGCGCGGCGCGGAGGTCCGACCTGTTTGCGCTGCAATTGGTTGCACCGGGATGCCGGAAATGGTGACGATAGAGTCATTTTCCCTGAGTCCGGCGTCATCGGCCGGGCTGTCCGGGACGATTCCCGCGACCGCAACTGCCGTCTCGAACTGCAGGCTGGCGCCCGCTGCAGCCCGCACTTCGGCGCTGTACTGGTCGCGGCCGTGCAGGACCAGCCCGGTTGCCGGCATGACATTCCCGCATAGCCTGCGGTTGGCGACCGCAAGGCGGTAGATCGTCGCTGCCAGCCGTAAATCGTGCGCTTTAAGCTCGGCGACCTGCATCGGGATGGTGGATGCGCCTGGCGCTGCACGCGCCGGTTGCTGGGCCATGATCGCAAGCGCCAGCGCGCATGCCGCGATTGTCCTCGAAGGCAAGCTTCCACGTGGCGAGGGCCATCTGGTAAAAATGCGCACTTCAATCATGGGGGATTCGTCATTGATGCACTGTAACGGGCGGGGATGTCGGCGAGCAGAGCGGCGGAGGCTGGTTTTTCCCTTGCGATTGCAGGCAGTTTCATTTAATTGGAAATTGGAATCAAGAGGAGTTGGCGATGCTTACCGCAAAGAAAACGATGGCAGCGGCCCTAGCTGGAGCGATGGCGCTTTCGTCGACTGTAGCGGTCGCTCAGACGGCTCCCGTCTCTGCCCCGCTTCGTGTTGGCGCTCCGGTGAAGAAGGCGGAAAAGATCAGTGGCCGTACGCTTGGGATCGTTCTGCTGATCGGTGGTTCGATCGGCACGGCGATTGCGCTGGGTGGCAAGAAGAAGCCGGTCAGCCCCTGATCGGTATTGCCTGGTCGGAGTTCAAAAGGGCGCCTTGGGCGCCCTTTTCTGTTTGAGGTCACGGTGCTGCGAGGATGCGCCGGGCGCTGCGTGACAAGGTCGTTCGGTCGATTGCCGGGAAACTCCCGATCGCTGCCTCGAACGGACACAGCCCGCGTTTGCGCGCGTTGTACCGGAACGCGTGCTCAGCGAGATAGCCGGGCAGGTTGCCTTCCTTCGGGTGCCGGTTATTGCTCCGCATATAATACTTGAGATTTGCCCAGTAACCCTCGATGCCAAGCATGGAATATCCGTCGGCGTTCACCCATTCGCCCCGGGAGTGATTGAGGCGAATATGATTGTATCCCCTGCTGGCGAGTACGTCATAGCTCTTGAACTGGTCCGAAACGATGGTTGCCCCAGGCGGCACCAACCGCTCGATTATAGGCAGCAAGGTTCGCCGCGATCGGTCAGGTACCAGGAAAGTCTGAACGCCCCGGGCATCGTACAGGCCGAACACGATTACCCCGTCCACTGCTGGGGCACTCGTTTCCTTGATTCCCGGGAGCCAGGTTTCGTCGATCTGCACATAGCTTCCGTCGGTCCCCATCAAGCGCGGAGGCATCAGCGCCGCCATGTGCGCCCGCACCATGCTCAAGACACGGAAAGCATTCTGGGGGTGAAAGCCGAGATGACGGCGCACGAATGTGGTTGAAAGTCCGGTCGTGCGATTGGCGCACATCAGCAACAGGTAGAACCAGGTCTTCAAGGGGATGATCGAGGCTGCAAAGGCGGTGTGCGCTCTGGTCGAGATCACCGACTGGCAGCGCCTGCAATACAGCTGATGTGGCCGCTTGTAGCCGCTGAGCTTGGCATCCGTCCCGCAACGCGGACAAGCCGGTGGATCCCCAAATCGCGCATGGGCGACATGTCTGAGGCACGCTTCTTCATCCGGAAAGCGGCGCTCAAACTCGAACACGCTTGTGCTGCTGAACCTGCGTTTCAACGCTGTTGCCCGACCGGGTTCTGCTCGAGGCTGGGAAACCGGGATATCGCGTCCCAGAACACTGTCTCGCCCCGGTGCCGCCTGCGGAAAAGGAACGCGAAATGGGCGATGTAGTTGTCGATCTGCCCGCAGCTCGCCCAGATATGATTGCGCAGGATGAAGGTCTTGAGAGCCCCGAGCATGGAGGAGCCAGCACCATATGGCTGCTTGTAAGGATTGTCCGTCACGCGCCAGGCACCGCTTTCAACCCATTTCGATCTGCGGTGATGGGTCATTTTCCGCATGGTCTCTTCCTCGCGGAACTCGAGCAAGGATTCCGGATGCAGACACCTGCGGATGGACGGCAGGGAGTTGTGGAACTTGCCCTTTCTGATCGGGATGACCGCGAAATCTGCGCTATCCGACAGCGCCACGACCCTTAATCTGCCGCAGCGTCCTGTGTCGTCGGAGCGAATGTTGACCAGTTCGTCTTCCTGCAGATAGACCCGCGCCCCGGGGCCTCCAAGCTTTCGCTCCCGGTCAAGGGCTGCCAGATGCATCCTGATCCGCACGCCCATGCGATAGGCCGCCTTGTGCGAAATGCCCAGGTGTATCGCGAGGTTCTCCGTGGTGAGACCGGTGCTCGTGTTGCAGAAATGCAGAATGGCGTAGAACCACATTCCGAGCGGAAGATTGCTGTTGCCGAATACCGTGCCAGGCAGGGGGTGAATAGCGCTGCCTCCGCAGCAATTGCTGCTGTAGCGATTGGTGCTACGGATCCGAAACCATCGCACGGTGCGCCCACATTTCGGGCACGGTCCCGGATTGGGATGGTTGCGCTCAAAAACGTGATCGAGGCATGCGCTCGAGTCCGAAAATCTCGAAAGAAACTCGGAGATCGAGGTCCCCTGGCGTGGCCCGCGTTTCAGCCGACCGAATCCGGGTTCCATGACCTCATTAACGATTGACGGTGCGCGCTCGACGATCAGCGTAAACTCCACCCCGCGTGAATATACCTAGATTATCTTGAACGGACGGACTCTGGCTGCCGTTGTTCATGTCCTTACGGGTTACAGATTAAGGATCGCGCGTCCGGCACTGTAATAGGACCACGCGACGAGCAGTACCGCACTCCAGAATTCGGGGTACTTGTAGAACTTTTCCTTGGTTTGCATGGCTCGATATCCCCGCCCCGTCGACCTTATTTTCCTTACTCAACAAGACTTTCCTTAGCAAGCGCCTGCTCGCCAGTCGCCTGGGGCAATCTACTGCGCCGGCCCGGGTCTGGCGCTCGCCGCCGTGAAGTGCCCGTCCCCTAGGTGCTCGCCATAAGTTGCTAACCATGCTTGTCCACTACTCCGACCATCGCGGCGACCGGAAGATAATGTATAAGATTCAAAGGCTCGGACCTCAGTCGGTGGCTCGGGGATGCTGGCAGACAGGTGCGGATAAGCGATGCGGAATGGCAAAGGTCCAGTTGTCTAGGTGTAGGAACCTACGGAATTTATTAACCAATTAACCCTAACTGTCGGCTCATGAAGAACCCGACGAAACACTTCTCGCACCGCCGACTGGGCGCCGCCTGCGGCGTATTGCCCTTCTTGCTTTGCTCCGCGCCGGCGCTCGCCGCCGGGGTCAAGGCTGGAGTTCTGATCGAGAACACCGCCACGGCAACCTACACGAGCGGTACTGCCACTGGCACGATCCAGTCCAACAAGGTCACCGTCCGCGTTGACGAACTTCTCGATGTGTCCGTTGCCGGTCTCACCAGTTCGCTCGCCGCCACGGGCGGAGGCCAGGCGGTACTTGCCTATTCCATCGTGAACACCGGCAATGGGCCGGAAGCATTCAACCTGGTCGCCGTCCCCGCCGCTGTCGGAAACGACTTTGACGTGGTGGTCAACTCCATCGCAATCGACAGCAACGACAACGGAACATACGATCCGGGCGTTGACCAGGTGCTGGGCGCCGGCGCTGCCACCCCGCTGATCAATGCCGATGCCAGCCTGAAGGTCTTCGTCCTGGTTACGGTTCCCTCCGAGGTCGCCGATGGCAAGACCAGTCAGGTCACTCTGACGGCAACTGCGGTGACTGGAAGCGGAACTCCGGGAACATCCTTCACCGGCGCAGGCGCCGGGGGCGGCGATGCTGTCGTCGGGCAATCCGGCGCGCGCAGTTCCGCCGAGGACTCCCTCAGGGTCGAGGCTGCGACCGTATCCCTGACGAAGTCAGCCACCCTCCTGAACCAGTTTGGTGGCTCCACGCCGATTCCGGGCGCCGTGATCACCTACCGGATTGACGCAGCCGTGTCCGGTAGCGGTTCGGTCGGCAATCTTGTGGTCAACGACGTGATTCCCGCTGGGACCAGCTACGAACCCGGTTCGCTCAAGCTCGATGGATCCGCGCTCACGGACGCGGCCGACTCTGACGCGGGCGCTGCCTCGTCGGCCGGGATCGCTGTCCAGCTCGGCACTGCTGCGGGAGGCTCGACCCGCAGCGTCACTTTCAAAGTCAAGATCAACTGAGGAATCTGACCATGGCTATTCATGATGCTGTTCGCGCGGCGCTGCTTTTCCTGGCAGCTTCTCTCGCCTCCACGGCCTCTGCCGAGGCCGCACAGCCGCTCGAACTCCACAGCGACGTCAAGGTCGACAAGATCATCGTCGCCGAAGGGCAGTCAAAGCATGTCCTGAGCGAGCCAGACGTCGTCGTGCCCGGCGATCGCCTGGTGTTCAGGACTGCCTACAGCAATACAGGCACGCAGGAGGTCACCGACTTCGTGGTCACCAACCCGCTGCCGGCCGGTGTTGCCCTCGATCCTTCCGCGACGGTGCCGGCTGAGGTGTCGGTCGACGGCGGCCAGACCTGGGGCCACCTTGCCGCGCTTTTCGTAACCGACGCCGCGGGAGCCAAACGGCCCGCGCAGGCGAGCGACGTGACGCACGTCCGCTGGGTCCTGAAATCGGTCAAGGCCGGCGAAAAGGGCGAGGTGACGTTCAACGCTATCGTCCGCTGAGGCGGAGATAACCGCTCTGCCTGCAAGCGGTAACCATGCGGGCAATTCGAGACGAAGGGAAAAGACATGAAACGCTCCGCTAGATGGCTAGTGGCCGTGAGCGCGATCACCATGTCCGTCATGGGGGCCCAGGCTGCGCAGGCGGCGGGAACCAGCGCGGGCACCACGATCACCAACACGGTTACGGTCGATTACAAGGTCGGGTCCATTGCCCAGACGACAAAGACCGCGACCAACAGCTTCAAGGTCGACCGCAAGGTCAATGTGCTCGTCGAAACGCAGGACAGCACCACTGTCCAGGTGACGCCGGGCCAAACCCAGGTTGCGACCAAGTTCAAGGTCTCCAACCTGTCCAACGCCGCCCTCGACTTCGCGCTCTCCTCGGCGCAGCTTACCGGGACGACTGCCAAGCACGGCGGCACCGACACCTTCGACGTCACCATCACCGGCATCTACCTCGACAGCAACGGCAGCGGCGTCTTCGATTCGGGCGACCAGGCGGTTACCTATCTCGACGAGCTGGCCGCTGACGGAAGCAAGATCGTGTTCGTGGTTGCCAACGTGCCGCTCGGCCTCGGCACCGGCGATGTCGCGGGGGTGACGCTCAAGGCGACGGGGCGCGAGGGTGGCACGGCCGGAAGCACCGGAAGCATGGGCGCGGCCCTGAGCGAGACCTCGAGCAGCAATCCCATGGACGTCGAAACCGTATTCGGCGATTCTGCGGGCGCTGCCGACGCTGCGCGCGATGCCGCGCATTCCGATGGAGATGACTACACCGTCCTCGCCGCCGCGCTCACGGTGGCCAAGACCAGCCGCGTCGTCAGCGATCCGGTCAACGGGACCAGCAGCCCCAAGGCGATCCCGGGTGCTGTCATCGAGTACTGCATCGCCGTTTCGAACGGCGCCGGCAGCGCGGCGGCCAATACCGTCACGGTGAACGACCCGGTCCCGGCCAACATGACCTACGATTCCTCGTTCGGCATCAAGGTCAACGGCAGTGTGGACGCTTCCGGGGTATGCTCGGTCGGTACCGCTGGCGGCACCTACGCCTCGAACACCGTTTCCGGCTCGCTGTCCAATCTCGCCGCCGGTGATACCAAGACGCTCTACTTCCGAGCGGTCATCGACTGACCGGGGAAGGGGGGCAGCCCTGGCTGCCCCCCGGCCTCGCCCTGGACCTCCCAGATATATGGTCTCTTTCCGCCTCTTGCGCGCGGCCCTCGCCGCGCTTTGCCTCGCGCAAGCCGCCGTCGGCGGAGCGCCTGCGCACGCGGAGACCATCAGCAATATCGCGCAGGCCCGCTGGAGCCGCGCTGGTATCGAGTTCAATGGCGCATCCAACCGCGTCGACATCGAAGTGTCCGCATCTCCCGCGACGATCGAAACCTATGCCGCAGCCGCGCAGGACGGCGAAGTCCTCCAGTTCCCGCGACCGGTGTGCGGCAGCTCGGGTCCCGGTCAGCGCGTCGCTCTTTCCACCAGCACGATCTCGGCCCGCGTCAATCGCACCGAGGCGCTGCAACTGGGCCAGGCACTCTATCTGAAAGTGCTCAGCCCGGCCGGTAACGTCGATTCCACGGCACCGGATGCCATCACCATCACCGTCGCCACCACGCATGGGGACCTCGAGCGCGTCACCGCCTATGAAACCGGGCCAAGCACCGGCACGTTCCTCGGCGTACTTCCCAGTGGACCCCAGCCATGGTCGCCCGTCCAGTACGACTGCCGCCTCAGCGTGGCGCAGGGCGACAGGATCACGGCTGAACTGTATGGCCTCGATAGCCCCGTTGTCCTCGCCCAGAAGACCGTCGACGTGCTTGCCGACCCCTACGGGCTCATTTTCGACAGCCGTGACGGCAAGCCCGTTTCGGGGGCCAGGGTAACGCTGATCGACGAGCGCACCGGCAATCCTGCCACGGTTCTCGCCGACGACGGCGTGACCTCATGGCCAGCAACCGTCATTTCAGGTGAACCCGTGACCGACGGGGCCGGCCAGCGCTATGCGATGGCGCCCGGCGAGTACCGCTTCCCGCTCGCACCGGTCGGTACCTACCGTATCCTCGTCACGCCGCCTTCCCCCTATACGAGCCCGTCGTTGGCCAGGGACAGCGAACTTGCGCGGCTCAGGCGACCGGAAGGCAAGGCCTTTACCATCTCGCCCGGCTCGTTCGGCAGGCCATTTGTGCTTGCCGATGCAACACCCGTCAGGCTCGACGTGCCAGTCGATCGTCCGCTGGTGGCCGTTGCGCTCAGCAAGTCGGCGTCACGGGCCAAGGCCGCGCCCGGCGATCCGATCATCTATACCGTCACGGTTCGCAATCCCGATGCCTCGGCTGCCAGCCGCGGCGTCGTCCTGACCGATACTCCTTCGCCGGCGCTGCGGATCGATCCCGGCAGTTTTCGCATGGATGGTCGCCCTGTTGCCAATCTGGTCGCCCTGGCAAGCGACGGACGGTCCCTAAGTCTGCCGATCGGGGACGTCGGCGTGGGCGAGACGCGCGTAGTGACCTACGCGGCGATCGTCCGTGCGGATGCGGGACCCGGAGTGGCCGAAAACCGCGTCAAAGCGATCGACGCATTCGGGGCCAGCGCCGAGGCTGCCAGTGCAATCGAAGTGGAACAGGACGGCATTGCCGGACGAATGACCCTGATCGGGCGAGTAATCGCGAGCGATTGCCGCGAGCCTTCGGCGGGCAAAGGTGTGCCCAATGTCCGGCTGGTCATGGAAGATGGCAGCTTCGCCATCACCGATGCCGAAGGGCGCTACCACTTCGAGGGTCTTGTGCCGGGGACGCATGTCGTCCAGGTGCAGGGCAACTCCCTGCCCAAGGGCGCGACATTTGCCCGCTGCGGCCTTGCCGGAGCCGAGGCGCTCAACGCTTCCTCGCGGTTCGTCCGGGGGCAGGGCGGGGGGCTCGCCCGGGCAGATTTCCATGTCAATCTGCCCGCCGCAAGCGAGATCGCCGCAAGTCCCGCTGTGACTGCGGAGCCGGTCGACGACCGCGCCGCGGCCGGCGCCGACATCGACTGGCTCGCGCTGGGCGACGGGCCAACCGAATTCCTCTTCCCTGCCGCGGATCACAATCCGCGCGCGCCCGCGATCCGGGTCGCGATCCGCCACCGCGTCGACCAGGCGGTCACGCTCAGGCTGAATGGCAAGCCCGTCGATCCGCTGGCCTTCGATGGAACTCTGACCGCCCCCGGCGGGCGCTATGCCGTCAGCGTCTGGCGCGGGCTGCTGCTCGACGGCGAAACATCCGTGCTTTCTGCCGACGTGCGCACCGAGAAGGGCAAGGCCGTTACCGTCCTGACCCGCGAGGTTCATTATGCGGCGATCCCCGCAGCGGTTGAACTCCTCGCCGATCAGTCGACGCTCGTGGCCGACGGGCACTCGCGCCCGGTAGTCGCGGTGCGAGTGCTCGACCGCAAGGGTCGGCCGGTGCACGCGGGCATTTCAGGCCAGTTCGAGCTCAGTCAGCCCTATGAAAGCGCCGCCGCTAACGATGCCATGCAGGCGAGGGCCCTGACCGGCCGCGGCAAGGACACGCCGCAATGGACTGTCACTGGCGATGATGGCATCGCCCGCATCGAACTCGCCCCGACAATGGTCAGCGGCAAGGTCCGCCTTGCCTTCGAATTCGGCAGCGACGAGCAGCGCCGCCGCCAGGAGATAGAAAGCTGGATCGTACCGGGCGACCAGCCCTGGACCCTTGTGGGTCTTGCCGAAGGTTCGCTCGGCGTTCGTGACGTTGCCGACAACATGGAGCGCACCGGCCGGTTCGACAGTGACCTTGGCAACAACGCCCGCATCGCGCTCTATGCCAAGGGAAAGGTGCTCGGCCGCTACCTTGTGACGCTCGCCTATGACAGCGCGAAGCAGCGCGAGGACCAGCGCCTGCTCGGCGCCATCGACCCCAATGCCTATTACACCGTCTTTGCGGATGGCTCGGAGCGCCGGTTCGATGCGGCGAGCCGCGAGAAACTCTACGTGCGGATCGAGAGCGCCGCATTCTATGCGCTGTTCGGCGATTTCAACACCGGTTTCGAGCAAACGAAGCTCGCCAGCTACCAGCGCGTCATGACCGGCGTGAAGACCGAAGCCAGCCTGGGTGGTCTCCATATCCAGGGCTTTGCGGCAAACTCCGCCGCGCGCCACCGCCGCGACGAGATCCAGGGAGGCGGGATCAGCGGACCCTATCGCCTGTCGAGCCGCGGCATTCTGCCCAACAGCGAAGTCGTTGCGATCGAAACCCGCGACCGGCTGCGCTCGGAACTGATCGTCGGCCGCCGGGTGCTGACGCGCTTTGTCGACTACGACATCGACATGCTCGCTGGAACGATCCGCTTCCGCGAGCCGGTGCTGAGCCGCGATCCGGACTTCAATCCGCAGTTCATCGTCATCGACTACGAGGTAGATGGCCAGGGGAGCGGGGGTGACCTCAATGCCGGCCTGCGCGCCGACTGGACCGCTCCGGGCAAGGCCGTGCGGGTCGGCACGACGCTGATCAGCGATACCGGCCATGCGGGCCCGGATGGGACCCGCACCAACCTTGCCGCTCTCGATGTGGTGGTGAGACCGGATGCAAACACCGAACTGCGCGCGGAGCTTGGCGCCAGCAGGACCGGCGGGAAGGCCGCCTATGCCTGGCTCGTCGAGGCGGAACGTCACGACGGAAGCCTCGATCTCCTCGCTTATGCCCGCTCTGCTGAAGCAGGCTTCGGGGTGGGGCAACTCAACACGGCGGAGCGCGGCCGAACCAAGGCCGGCGTCGATGCCCGATATGCGCTCACCGACAAGCTGTCGGTCACCGCCAGCGCGTGGATCGACACCAGTCTTGCGGACGAGTCGAGCAGGAAAGCCCTGGAGCTGGGCGGCCAGCTGCGGACGCGCCGCACGGATGGCAGGTTCGGCTTTCACTACCTTGAAGACCGCCTGGCGAATGGCGAACTGGTCCGCTCGGCCGTGTTTGACGCCGGCGTCACCCAGCGCTTCTTCCAGAACCAGCTCGAAGTGACTGCCGACACGAGCCTGGCGCTTGGCAAGGCAGGCTCGATCGACCTGCCCGAACGTCACCGGCTCATGGTGCGTCTGGCCTTGCTGCGCGACGTCAAGCTCGTTGCCAGCTACGAGATCGCGCAGGGCGCAGAGCTCGATGCTCGGACCTTTCGCGCCGGCTTCGAAGCCTCGCCCTGGGGCGGTGCGAAGCTGACCGGAGGGATCGGCAACCAGCAGATCGGCGAGCTCGGCAAGCGTTCTTTCGCGCTCTTCGGGATCGCGCAGACAGTCGAGGTGTCCAAGGAATTTTCGATCGATGCGACGCTCGATGGAAATCGCACCCTTGGCGGCCTGCCCGGCAACCGGATCCTCAATACGGCCCATCCGGTCGCGAACGGCGGCACGCTCGGGGACAACCAGAGCCAGTTCGAGGATTTCACCGCCGTGACTCTCGGCGCCAGCTGGCACAAGGACCGCTGGAGCAGCACTGTGCGAGCTGAATGGCGCGACAGTGAACTTGCGCAGCGCAAGGGCCTGACGTTCGGTGCCATCCGCCAGCTCGGTGAAGGCAGCATGGTTGGTGCCGGCATGACCTGGACCCGTGCGGTCTCCCATGACGGCGCGATGAGCGAAGTGCTCGACAGCACGCTGGCGCTTGCCCACCGGCCCGATGGCAGCAGAGTTGCCCTGCTGGCCAAGGCCGAATTTCGCAGCGACTCGGTGAGGCAGGCCGTGAACGGCGAAGCCGGAGCCGCAGGTCGCAGTGCTCTGACGGGCAACGGCGATATGCGCGCGCGGCGGCTGATCGCCAGCGTCTCGGCCAATTGGACGCCGATGGGCCGGGATGGCGATCTGGCGGTAGAGCGGGCCGAAATCGGACTGTTTGGAGCCGTCCGCCACACGCTGGACACGGTCGAAGGTTTTGATCTTGCCGGAACGACGGTGATGGGCGGCCTCGACGTCAAGGCGTCGGTCGGTCGCACCGTCGAGATCGGGGGTGTTGCCACGCTCCGCTACAGTCTCACCGGCAAGCAGGCCGCGTTCGCGATCGGTCCGCAAATCGGCATCATCCCCGCCAAGGACACGCTGCTGACAGTGGGGTATAATGTCGCCGGGTTCCGCGACCGCGACTTCTCCGCCTCCCGGCATACCGACAAGGGCGTATTCGTGGCCATGCGGATCAAGTTCGACGCGGACAGCTTCGGCTTCCTCGGACTCGGACGTTCGCAATGAACACCGCCACCGGGCTGCGACGACACGCCATGGACGCGGGGCGCATCGCTTCAATGCAGCTGATGCGCCAACCCCAGCGCCGTCCGCTTTGCCTGCCCCCCGAAAACCAGCCTGTGCCAGGTCCATCCTGCACGGCTTCTGCCGGGCGGCGATGATCCTGGCGGCAACGACCGGCTGCCACCGAGCGGCGCCCCATCCGCGAGCGGGGTTCGGGCATTTCAGAGGAAGCAGCACAATGGCTACCCGCCTCCAGTCCGGCAGGTCCGGGGCCGAGGGCACTCTCGCAGCAGCGGAAACACAAAGGATCCAGGCTCCGGTTCGGCCAGTGCGGACAGATCCATGAAACCCTCAAGGGATCGGCACCGCCTCGCAACTGCAATTACAGATCCGGAGCCTGGCTGGCCGAGTAGATCGGCAGCTCCTTTGACGGCTGGCCAGACGCTTCGGGCATGCTCGTGGTTGCACATCTGCGCCGTTCAGCACGGTACTCCGCTGCCCGAATGAATCAGGCCATGTTCAACAGCGCCAGCGTCTGCCTGTCCTCCGCGCCGCGGAACCAGCGCAGGAGCGCAGCGCGAAACAAGGTCTCGTCCGGATCGGCCTTCGAAAACAAGGTCAGCGAGGAATGCAGCTTCATTGCGTCAACCGCGCCGAACACTGCCTCTGCGTCCGCCGTTGGGAGATCCTGCAGCGCGATCACGCATTCGCGGTAGCGAATTCCAAGCAGCGGATGGGCAAGATAGGCGCGCGCTTCATCGATGGACGCAATGGCATATCGCTGCGCCATGTCACTGCTTCCAAGCCCCGCCAGTTGCGGAAAGATATACCACATCCAGTGGCTCGTCTTTCGGCCCTTTGAGATTTCCGTGAGTGCGCGGGGATAGGCTTCGGCTTGTGCGTCAACGAACCGCTGGAGGTCGTATTTCATCCTAAGTTCCATGGGTTCCTGCTCAGCAACGGCCCGGCAAAGTGCCAAAGGGGCGCTTTCGCGAATCTACCGCGAGGCGGCGGGGCACGCAATTCAGGAGGCACACCATGGCCGCTGCCGACCAAAGCCGGTCGTTCAGATCAGTTACCGCGAACGTCTGCTCCTGACAGAAGCTGCCTATGGTTCGCTTCGATGCACACCTTTAGGAAGGCGCCCGAAATTGGTCTTTCAAGCTTCTCCACCGGTCGCCGGAAGGCAGAAATCTGATAACCCCAGCATGGCAAGCTACACTGATGAACCGTCCAATAGCTTCCTTCTTCCGGCAAAACACGGTGAGAATCCGTCCTTCTATCTTTGCCCCGAAAACAGAAACCGCTTGCGTCCCGTTGGGCCGCGGGCATTGATGCGGCAGGGGAAATTTCCGCATGCCATCACTAGGTGGTGTTTACATTCAGGATTCCCAAAGCGTTGAAAATCTGATTCAAGCTGCTGGCTGGATGGAGGTCAGCATGGATGGATCGACAGGAACTGAGTGACGCGGTTTGGGCGCGGATAGAG